>Ga0307320_10000300_pt1 | contig 17905 bp, 13 predicted proteins | sample ER_DNA_369_FD_194495 | JGI IMG/M metagenome (GOLD analysis project Ga0307320, IMG submission 194495) | Bulk soil microbial communities from the East River watershed near Crested Butte, Colorado, United States - ER_DNA_369 | ecosystem: Environmental > Terrestrial > Soil > Floodplain | place...
CAGTCGCTTGCAGGCCTCGTCGACGCTGAGCCGCTTCCGGTAAGGCCGGTCGGTGGTCATCGCGTGGAACGCGTCGCAGACCAGGATGATCCGCGCCTCGAGCGGGATCTCCTGGCCGGACTTGCCGTCGGGGTATCCCGCGCCGTCCCAGCGCTCGTGGCAGCTGCGGACGATCGTGCGCACCTCGGCGAGTCGGCTGATCGGCTCGAGGATCCGCTCGCCGAGCTCCGGGTGCATCTCGATGATCCTCCGCTCGTCCGGCGAGAGCGGCCCCGGCTTGAGCAGGATGCTGGTCGGGATCCCGATCTTGCCGATGTCGTGGAACAGCGCGCCGAGCTCGAGACCCTTCAGCTCCGTGCCTTCGAAGCCGAGCGCCTCGCCCACCCGCAACGCCATGTCCGTGATCCAGCGCGTGTGGGAGGACGTGTACTCGTCGTTCGCCTCGAGCGCGTTCGCGAGGGCCTCGACCGTCGAGACGAACGTCTCCTCGAGGCTCTCGTAGTTCCGCGCGCGCTCCAGCGCGACCGCGGCCTGCGACGAGATGCCGCTCAGCAGGCGCAGGATCTCCTCGACGGTGTGCTCGCTCTCGCTCGCGGGGTCGCGGACGCTGATGAAGCCCTCGAGCTCGCCGTCGTTGTGCAGCGGCGCCAGCGCGAGATCGGGCCACGAGACCCCGACAGGCGCGGGCGCATAGCTCTCGGCCTCTTCCGCGTCCATCAGGAAGGGATCGGTCCGGTCGCCGATCGCTGCTCGCACGGCCTCCGCCGGGAGGACGATCTCGAGCATCGGGAGCAGCTCAGGGTCGGCGTCGTACTCGGAATGCGCGTCGATGCGGAAGTCGCCGTTCTCGTCCGGAAGCCACAGCGCGCACCTCTTGCCGCCGAGGATCTGCGCCGCCGCGCGGACGGTCTCGGTGCCGATCGCGTCCGGCGTTGCGGCCTGGGAGATCGCCCCGGTGAACTCCAGCAACGCCTTCAGGTGGTCGGCCTCGCGCCGCTGCGCCTCGTACAGGCGCGCGTTCTCGAGCGCGACCGAGGCGTGGCCCGCCAGCACCTCGAGCAGCCGGACGTCGTCCTCGTCGAACTGGTCGACGCCGAGCTTCGAGATCGCGATCACGCCGATCACGCGGGCGCCGTAGCAGAGCGGCACGGCGACCTGCGACTCCTCGATCGTGTGCGTGCCGGGGATCATCACGGCGTACTCGCACTCGAGCGTGTTGCCGACGAGGAGCGGCTCGGCCGTCGCCGCTGCGTGGCCGGTGATCCCCTCGCCGATTCTGGTGCGCGGGAAGTCGACGTGCTCGCCGTCACGCGAGACCAGCTCGCCGCGGAAGGCGATCGGCACCACGTCGTCGCCCTCGATCACCGAGACGCGGCAGTTGTGGTAATCGATCAGCAGCCGCAGCTCGTCGGCGATCACCTCGCCGATCTGGCGCACGTCGCTGAGGCGGTTGAGCTTGCCCGCGAGGCTCTGCAGCATCTTCAGATGCGCGATCGAGCGCACGTCGCGGCCACCCGCCGGCTTGCTGTCCGGGCGCTCGCTCGAGGTCTCGTCGAAGAGGACGATCTGGTTCTTGCCGCGCGCCTTCGCGGTCATCATCGCCGCCTCCGCGCAGGCGACCAGCTCGCGCGGGTTCATCGCGTGGTCGGGCCCCTGCGAGATCCCGACCGAGATCGTGATCTTCCCGGCGGCGCCGAACTCGACCTCGGCGAGCGTGTCCGTCAGACGGCGCGCCAGCGTGAGGCCATCGCCCGCGTCGCCGCCGGCCATGATCACGCCGAACTCCTCGCCGCCGAGGCGGCAGACGACATCGGAGCCCCGGATCGCGCCGCGTAGCAGCTCGGCCAGCTCGGTCAGAACCTGGTCGCCGGAGCCGTGGCCGTGGACGTCGTTGACGCGCTTGAAGTCGTCGATGTCGAGCATCAGCAGGCCGACCGCGTCGCGAGACCTGCTCGCACGGGTCAGCTCGGCGCGCAGCCGGTCGTGGAAGTAGCGGTGGTTGTAGAGGCCGGTCAGCGAGTCGGTCTGCGCCTGGAACTCGAGCTGCGCGCGGATCTGCGCGTTGTCGAGCGCGAGTGCCGCGGCGTCGGCGAACCGCGTCGTGAGCTCGAACTCCTCGTCACTGAACGTGGCGTCCTCGCCCAGCCGGTAGATGTTCAGAACGCCCTTGACCATGTCGCGCGCGATCAGCGGCACTGTGACCAGCGCCTCGGGCTCGTCGGCCGGGGTTCCGGGGACGGTCTTCGTACGCGGGTCGAGGTGGGCCTGGTTCGTGCGCACGGGCTCGCGGTGGAGCGCCGCCCAGCCGGTGATGCCCTCGCCGAACTCGGAGCGGCTGCTCATGATCTTCTCGGCCCACTTGTCGCGGGCGAGCACCGGGGTCAGGACGGTCTGCGCCTCGTCGGCCTGGTAGATCGAGAGCGTGTCGTGCGGGACGAGCTCCGCGAGGGTGTCCGCAATGCGCTCGAGCAGGTTGTCGAGGCTGTGCTCCGAGAGGATGTCGTGGAAGACGTCCGCGAGCTGCCGGTAGGACTGGACGAGGCTCTCAGGGCGTGGGGCTTCGGAGACGACGGAATCGCCGTCCAGCGTGAGCACGGGTGGCACAGCCGCAAAGAGATGCCGCACCCCTGTAGTTTCCCGAGGTTTTGCCCGCTGGAGATCCCCCGGAAAGGGGAACCTGAAGATCGGGTCGAACCGGCGGGACAGGAAACCGCAGCGATGGCGTAGAGGGGTTCACTGTCCCAGTCACCTCGTGGCGTGTGGTGCGATGAGACGCGCAGGCGGCAAGTTCGTTTCGGCTTCCGCGTCTATTCGAGGCCGGGTGGCCTTCCTCTGCGCCTAGGTGGCTTCAAGCCACCCAGGTTGAGGGGAGGAGAAGCCACCCGGTTTCTTCCCCCTTCTCCCGGTGCTTCGATTCCCATGCGAAGTGCGGCCCCGGGTTCATGCAGACCTAACCGTTTGACTGGCTCGTCAATCGGTACCGTGGCAGCCGAGGCGGGTTATCGCGGAAGAGATTCCCGCTTCTGGCGGCCCCGCTGTGGCTGCTCCCAGACGAAACCAGAGGCGCCTTGGGGCAGGGGCCGCCGTTAAGACGAAGCAGTCTTTGTTTTCGCCGGCTCCGGGCTACGGCCCGCCCACCAACTCCTTCGGAACGGCTGACGACGGGACTGATAAGTGGCTTGCTCTTTGACCATGCAGTTCTGGCTGTGTTAACGCTCAGGCTTATGGGATCAGGTCGTGCATGTTGTGCTAGCGCGCTTGGCGGCGGGGATTTTCACACGTAGCCGCTTTCACAAAACTGACACGGAACCATGCCGGGGGAGTTCGCTGCATGCCAGGAGGGATTAGCCGTCGTGGACTTCGGGTAGTTCTGCAGGATCGAGAAAGGAGGACCAAGTGTCGATCCTCTGGATCATCTTGATCGTGGTTCTTGTACTGGCTCTACTCGGCTTTCTCGGCTTTCGATAGCCAGTCGATCAATTCGAAGTGGACGAACGGGGGCGGCCGAAGCGAGCCGCCCCTCCTTTTCTGGGCATACCCAGAGAGCTAGCGGAGCTGTTTGGACTGAGGGTTACGACCCTGGCCGTACCAACGTGAATTAAGAGCAGGTAAACCTTCGAGCCGCGCGGCCCATGGGTTCGGCGCTTCTCGCTAGCTTGGCAGCCATGCTGCGCTCGGCCTTCATGGTCATGGACAACGGCGTCCTCATCGTTCTCGCCGCGTTTCTCGCGGCCTGGGCGCTGTCGCGCGCCAGCGGCGCCGTCGCAGCGCGCGTCCTTTCCTGGCACGACCTGCGCCACGCCGAGACCGACCCGGGCGAGACGGGCAAGCTCGCCGAGGTCAAGCGGCGTGAGACCCTGGTTGCGCTGATCCGGACGGGAATCGCCTACGCCGGCTTCGTGGCCGCAGCCGTCCTCACGTTCGCCGAGCTGATCGGCGGGGTCGACCGCCTCGCGGCCCTCGCGGGCGCGTCGTTCCTGCTGATCATCGCGGGCTTTGCGGTGCAGCGCGTCCTCACCGACATCATCGCCGGCTTCGCGATGTTCGCCGAGCGCTGGTATGCGGTCGGCGACACGATCGCGGTCCCGGCCCTCGAGATGCAGGGCGTCGTCGAGGACGTCTCCCTGCGGCGCACGAAGCTGCGCACCCTCGACGGCGAGTCGATCCACATCCACAACTCGCAGATCCCCGCGGTCCGGGTGCTGCCGCGCGGCGTCAAGGAGCTCGCGGTCGAGCTCTTCGTCTCCGACCGTGAGCGAGCCGAGCAGCTCGTGGCCTGGGTCGCGGCGATGCTGCCCGAGGGACCGACGACGCTCGTCCGGCGCCCGTGGATCGACGGGGTCGAGGAGCTGTCCGAGTCGCTCGTGCGGATCGCCGTGCGCGCGACGACCGCACCCGGTCGCGAGTGGCTGGTGGACAGCTTCTTCTGCGACCTGCTCAAGGAACGGGCCGAGCCGGGCCTGATCGTGCACGGGCCGATCGTGCTCGCGGTGGACGAGACCGCCGCGCGCAGCTTCGCCCGCGCCAGCGCGGCGATGCGCTGGCAGGCGCGGCAAGCGGCGGTTCCTTCCTAGGGCGCGGCCGCCTCGGCCTCTGCGAGCTCGCGGCGAAGCTCGTTGACGGCCGGGAGCACGGCCAGCGCCGGGAGGATCGGCAGCCAGAGGTTGAACAATCGGTAGACGACGACGCCCAGCAGCGCGCGCACGAACGGAAAGCCGACCCAGTGCAGCGCGAAGGTGAGCGCGATCTCGACGATTCCGGCGCCGCCCGCCGGCAGTGAGCGCCGCGTGAGCACGTAGCCCGTGGCGTAGCCGAGGATCAGCGCCGGGATCGAGAGCCGCGGGTTGCCGAAGACCTGCAGCGCGCCCCAGAGGCAGGCGATGTCGCCGGCCCAGTACGCTGCGGTGCCGACCAGCCCGAGCCCGTGCTCGCGCGGAGGCGCGACGAACATCGAGCGCAGAATCGCCAGGCCCGCGACGCCGTGTGCGAGCGCCTGCCGGACGCGTCCGCCCCCGCGCGCGTCCGCGTAGCGCGCGGCGCGCTGGGGCGAGCTGATCCAGATCGCGGCGAACGCACCCGGGATCACCGCGAGCCACGGAAGCGTGAGCGTGAGCGAGACGTTCTCGCCGTCGACGAGGATCGCGATCGCCGAGCACAGCGCGGCCGGGGCCAGGATCGCGTACTCGAGCGCTCCGAGGGCGAGCACGCGCGCCACGGCTCCGTCCCGGGTCTCGCCGGCGCTGCGCAGAACCCAGTAGTCGGCGGCGAAGCCTCCGCTCGTGCGCGTCGCGGCGAAGACGCCGAACCCGGCGATCACCGTCTGCAGCGACCTGCCGAAGCTCAGCGTCGGCCCGTGGTCGACCTTCGCGGTGTCGCGAATCGCGAGCACGTAGCCCGCGTAGGCGAGCAGCTCACCGCCGAGACAGAGCCCGAGCCAGCCGGGGTGGAGGTTCCGCGCTGCTCGGTCGATCCGCTCCACTCCGGCGAGATCCGCGAGGAGCGCAACCGCTCCGAGCGCGAGCACCGTAGGCACGACCAGGACGAGGAGCGGGCGCCGCTCGAGCCAGTCGCGCGATCGGCGAAGCGGTCCTGGCCGGGCCGGGACGGCCGGCTTCGACACAGTCGAACGCTAACCGCCTAGCAGCGTGGGTGAGTAGCCACTAGACGTCCGAGGATTGTGGAGCGAGGCCGCGTCTTGTAGCGTCGAGGACAATCTGCGACCGAGGGGAGAGCCATGGGAAGGCGTACAAGCCCAGGCGGCTCGTCTGTGAAGCTGATGATCGGCATCTGCGCCGTGTGCGCCGGCTTCCTGGCGGGCGGAGTCGGGGTGGCTGCCGCTGCGCCGGTGAGCTGCGGCGAGATCATCACCACGAACACGAAACTGCAGGCCGACTTGGTCGATTGTCCGGGCGACGGCGTCGTGATCGGTTCGGACAACATCACGCTCGACCTCGGCGGACACACGATCGACGGGCTCGGGAGCGCGGCTCCCTTCGGCAGCGACGGGATCGACAACACCGGCGGGTACGACAACGTCGTCGTCAAGAACGGAACCGTGACGGAGTTCCAGCAAGGAGTTGCGCTCGTCGGGACGACCGGGAACCTCGCGCGCAACCTGATCGTCTCCGGGAACCTCGGCGACGCCTTCTTCGTCGACGGGTTCGCGCTGCTGGATTCCAGCGGCAACCAGCTGATCGGCAATCGAGCCTCCGGCAACGGTGGCGGGATCCATCTGCGTGGGTCGAACGGCAACGTGATCCGCGCCAACAGCGCGACGGCGAACGGCGGCGTCGGCATCGCGCTCACCTTCTCCTCCGAGAACAACACGGTGAACGACAACGCGCTGACGGGCAACGGGGGACAGGGAATCTTCCTGCTCGAGGGGGCGAACGGAAACACCCTCGCGCGGAATGTCGTCGCCGCGAACACGCTGTCCGGGGTGCTGATCGCCAACTCGAGCACGAACGGCGTCGTCGCGAACCGGATCGCGCAGAACGGTGGCGACGGTTTGGGGGTCGTGAGCGACTTCCCGCTGGGCTCCGGCGGGAACGTGCTTGCTCGAAACGACCTGACCGCGAACAGCGCGGACGGAATCTTCGTCGACGCCGGTACGACCGACACGGTGGTGCTCGCGAACGCGGCGGACGGGAACGCGGACGACGGGATCGACGTCCGGAGTGCCGCCACGACGATCACACGGAACACCGCCAATGGAAACGTCGACCTCGGGATCGAGGCGGTGGTCGGAGTGCTCGACGGCGGCGGCAACCGTGCCACGGGAAACGGGAATCCGCTCCAGTGCGTGAACGTCGCCTGCTCGTAGGGGCGTAGTCAGCGAACGACGGGAGCCGGGCCACATCGCCGCCCGGCTCCCGGAACGCTCGCGCGCGACTACTCGTCGGCGAGCGAGTTCAGCCGCGCCAGCGAGTAGAAGACGAGGTAGCTGGCCAGCAAGAACGTCGTGAACAGGATCGTGACCGCGATCGGCCGCGGATGACTGAGCGGATGGAGTGCGCTCTTGGCCAAGCCCTCCAAAAGCGGCTCCGGCCGCACGAAGATGTCCCAGGAGTTCCAGCGCTGGACGCGTCCGAGATAGATCCCGAAGGAGCTCAACGCGAGGGCGCCCATGACGAGTGCCCAGGCGGTTGCCGCGCCGACCAGACGCCGTGCAACCGAGTGCATGAGGTACAGCGACGCCAGGCCCAGTAGCAGCCCGGTCCACGCGGCTGCGGAGAGGAGGATGACGTCATACATGACCGGGACGGACCCTCCGTTGCCGACGTGCTTCAGATCCGTGACGATGTATGGAGCGTTCGGGAGGAACAGCAGCCAGAGCACCGCGGCGGCAGCCAATGCCGGAGTCGTGACGCCGGCCCTCACCCGTTCGTAGACCAGGAGCGCAAGCGCGAACGGGATCCACGCGAGGAGGAGATTCCAAGCGATCCCACTGTGCTCCGGGGACTGTGTGTACAGGATCCGGACGACGATCATCGCGAGGGCGAAGAGCGAGAGGATCGCCAGCGACGCGACTACGGCGATTCTGCGGTCGCTGAACGAGCGCCGAAGACCAGCAGACATGCTGCGAGCTTACCTCCACGCAACTCGGTCGGATCCCGAGTGACCGTCAGGTGTCGGAGCCGGGCTTTCGCCCATCAGACACCGAGGTCGAAAGAGACCTCCGGCGCGATGCAGACGAGGGCGGCGTTCGTCCGCCCTCGTCGGACACCGTTTTGTTGTTGCCCTTAGGCCGGGCCTAGCGCAGCGCAGATCGCGGTGAAGATCTCTTCGTCGCTGTTGCGGTTGCCATGGCTGATGACGATCGTCGCGTCGGTGAAGTCGACGATCGGGATGCCCTCCGGCGTGAAGTCGACCACAACCGCGTTCGCGACGATGTCGATGCCTGCGTTGGACACTCCGAACCCTGGCACAAGACCGAACCTCAACAGCCCCGAGGAATGGAAGTTCGCGGTCGAGCCCAACGTCGCGCCGCCGGGGTAGGTGAAGACCGAAGTCGCTGCCTCGGGAAAGCTAAACGAGCCGTTGGCCGAGCTGAAGGTCGCCGTTGCCGCGGGCGTGTTCTCGATGTGGCGCACCACGAGCCCAGCGTCGTTGTAGATCAATGTCACGTCGAGCGCGCCGCTGACCGTGACGGTCACCGGGAACCCGCAGGCCTCGCTTAGAAGTGGAGATTGGAACGAGTTACTGATGTCGATCACGTTGTTGAGGTGAACGGCCCGTTGCGCACTGCTTGTCGCCGCTACTGCGAGCGCGCTCAGAGCCACAGTGATGAAAACCAGAAGCCGCCGCACAGCCTCTCCTCTCCCCTGCCGAGGCAGGTCTCTTCTGGACCTCCGCGTCCAGCCGCCCTCGTGACGGGGCGCCCGTTGGCGCGACCCTGCTCCTTTGTGGCAAGAATGTCAAGCGCGCCCTCCGGCGGTCTTCGGGCGACGCCGACGCCTGACGTACCGGTGTTCGAGAAGCGGTGGCAGCAAGACATTCGCGAGTGGCTCCCCGCTGCCGACGCCTCGTTCGAGCGGTCTTGAGCGGTCTACAGGGATCGACCTCGACCGACCGAGAACGTCGAATCCCGCTAAGGGAGCGGGATTCGACGGCGGGAGTGGGATTCGAACCCACGACCGGGGATTACCCGGTAACGGTTTTCAAGACCGCCACGTTCGACCGCTCCGGCACCCCGCCTTCGAAGCCATTGTCGCCGCCGGAGCCGGGCTTTGCTCGGCGGAGGCTTCCTGTGGAACGGATCGTCGGCGCTCCTTCGCCGGCTCCTGAAACGCGGAGAGCCCGATTCCGCTGGCAAGGAAGGGGCTCACGGGGGAACCAGGGGTCCCCCGTGCCGAAGACCGCCCGTTCGACCGCTCCGGCACCCCGCCGACGATGGGAGCGTAGCGCCGCCGGTTTACGACTCGACTCGAGCCGGAGCGCCGAACTCCTGTAGCACCTCGGGGACCTCACGCTGGAAGTTCTCCAGCACCGCGAGCGCCCAGCGGTCCGTCACCGCGGTGCCGTTCAGGGTGTGGACGAACTCGGTGCCGCCGTTCGCGCGGTAGCGGATGCCGAGGCGGCGGGCCTGGTAGTCAGTCGTGTTCGAGGCCGAGGTGAGCTCGCGGTAGCGCCCCTGGGCCGGGAACCACGCCTCGAGGTCGTAGCGCTTGGCCGCTGCAGCGCTCAGCTCGCCCGCCTCGATGTTGACGACGCGGTAGGGCAGGCCCAGCTCCTGCGCGAGCGACTCCTCGATCGCGAGCAGCCGCTCGTGCTCGTCCCAGGACTCTTCCGGAAGCACGAACGAGAACATCTCGACCTTGTTGAACTGGTGCACGCGGAACATCCCGCGCGTGTCGCGGCCCGCCGCGCCTGCCTCCCGCCGGAAGTTCGTCGAGAACGCGGTGTAGCGGAGCGGGAGCTCGTCGCGCTCGAGAATCTCGCCCATGTGCAGGCCGGCGAGCGCGACCTCCGACGTTCCCGTGAGGTAGAGGCCCTCGTCCACGATCTCGTAGATCTCGAAGCGCTCCGCCGGGAAAAAGCCGGTTCCGTACATCGCCTCCTCGCGCACGAGCACGGGCGGGATCACCGGCACGAACCCTTCCCGGACGACGCGGTCCAGCGCCCAGCGGTAGAGCGCGAGCGTGAGCCGGGCGGCGTCGCCGACGATGTAGCCGAAGCGTGAGCCCGAGAGTCGCGCGCCGCGCTCCATCTCGAACCGTCCGAGCTCGAGGTGCTCCTTTGCATTTGCGAGCTGTGGCCGCTCGCCCACTTGTCGGACGACCTTGCCCTCGGCGTCGTCGGCGGCCTCGTCCGGGACCGAGTCGTGCGCGGGGTTCGGGACCTTCTCGAGGAGCTCGTCCCTCCGCGCCTCGGCTGTCGAGAGCTCGTCCTCGAGTCGGCGGAGGTCCTCCTTGACCGCTTTGAGCTCCTCGACCTGCTCGGGCGTCGGCTTCCCCTTCAGCTTCTGGCGGCTGCGGAGCTCGTCGACCTTGGGCACGAGCTCGCGCCAGCGCTCGTCCGCCTCGAGCAGCTCGTCGAATGCCTCGGCGCCGCCCTTTCGCGCGATCCCCGGCCGCACGCGGTCCGGGTCGCTGCGCGCGGCTCTGAGGTCGATCACCCCTTGTTCTGGGTCAGGTACGCGACGAGATCCGCGATCTGTTTGGCCGAAAGGGTCGAGCCGAAGTCCGGCATCGAGTTCGGGTAGCCCGGCTCGATGTACGAGCTCGGGCTCGCGATCGACTCCTGCGTGAACTGCTGAAGGGAGCCCATGTTCGCTTTCTTGGCGTACGAGGCGAGCTTGTCGAGGTCCGGGCCGACCGTCCCGTTCGTTCCCGCGGGCTTGAATGTGTGGCAGCCGCCGCAGCCCTGCGACGTGAAGAGCTTCGCGCCGCTCGTCGCGTCGCCCTTGACCGCCGCAGTCGTGGTGGTCGGAACCTTCCCTACGACCTCGCTCGCGGTCGGCGAGACGATCTGGCCGGCTCCGCAGCCGGCGAGCAGGAACGCGAGCGCGAAGAACGGAGCGAGGCGGCGCATCCGCGCGAGTCTACTGAAGCCGTCCGGCGCCTTCTTCGCCTCTCGCGAACAGCCAAAGGCCGAGCGCTGCAAGCCCGCCGTAGCCGGCAACGTCGACCGGCGTGTCGTTGACGAGGAACGACACGCCGAGGGCCACGAGGTAGGCGTCGAGGAGAGGGCGTCTCGGCCTCTGGAGCGCCAACACGGCGAGCGCGACGATCCCGAGCGAGAAGAGCAGCGCGGCGTTCCACGTCGCGCCGATCGCCGCGGCGGAGAGGTGGAGCCGGTGGCCGAGGTCGCCCAGCAGCGAGCCAGGCCCGCCGCCGACGGCGTTCGTCACGTGGCTCGAGCCTCCGGTTGCTGCGTCGATGCCGACCAGCAGCAGCGCCGCGCCGGCCGCGACGGCCGTGGCCGCCGCGGCTCGAAGCGCGGGAACCCGTCGCAGACGGAGCCAGAGGACGAGGAAACCGGCGAGGAAGACGACGAGCCCGCCGCCGTCCGCGCCGACCCGGCTCGCGGCGATGCCGGCCGCCACCACCAGCGCGACCGCGGGCAGGGCCGTGGCGCCGACGAGGGCGCCGAGCACGAGCGCGGGTGGAGCAACAGCGTCTCCACCTCGTTGGTAACGCCGTAGAAGCGCCCGCCGCCGTCCGGGTGCGGGCCGATCACGGCGAGTGCGTTCCACGCCGGCTCGGCCCACATCACGGCGAACAGGAACGCGAAGAGCGCGGCCAGGGCGAGGGCGAGCGGAACGCGGGGCCGAAGAACAAGCCCGCCGACGAGAGCGCCGGCGGCTCCGGCGAGCTCGACGCCGAGGACGGCCGGCCAGGGCGACACGACCCCCGCCGCGCTCAGAGCGACCGCGGCGGCGATGCAGGCCGACGGCGCGAGGAACGCCGCGCGGGCGGCGGTGACGCCTCCCGTCGCGAGCGCTTGTATCGAGAACGCGAGGATGAGCCCGACGAGCGCGAGCGTCGCGGGCACGCGGGCGTCGTGCGCCTGGTTGAGCCTGTGGTCGAGACGGGTCAGCTGCGCGAAGGGATCGGGCTCGCTCTCCGACCGGATGCGCGGGCGGTCGCCGCGGGCCAGCGCCCGTGCGGAGGGAGCGACGTCGGCGATCGAGATGAGCCCACCCAGGCGGGTCGAGGTGTCGGTCAGCACCCCGCGGTATCCGGGTCCGGTGACCGCGATCGAGTAGCGGTCGACGTTGTGGTGCTTCCCCGGGGGCGGCAGCTCGACGTAGAACGTGAACCGCGCCGGACGGCGCGAGAGCGTGATCAGCGGCTTGCCGCCGGGTAGCCCGCCGCGGACGATCGCGTTTCCCATCTCCCCGCGCACCAGCGAGGCGAGCGCGCCGCGCCTGCTGACCGTCGCCCCTTCGCCCACGACGAGGAGCCCATGCGCAGCCCGCGGAGAGCGAAAGACGGGAGACGAGGAAGGCGCGACGATCACCGCCACGGGCTCGGCTGGAGCCGCAGCGGCTGGCACGGGCGCAGTCACCGCGATGCCCAAAGCTACAATCACGAGGAACCTTCTCGTCATCAAGGGGGCCGATTCTCAATGAAACGCAAGGCTTACGGTCGCGACGCGGGCCTGTCGCTGCGGATGCTGCTGACCGGCTCGATGCTGGGGCTGCTCTACGTCCTCTTCGCGCTCGTCCTCTTCTACGTGCTCAACGCCGGACTCGTGCTGATGCTCGTGATCGTCGGCGTGATCGCGTTCGTGCAGTACTTCACCTCGGACAAGATCGCGCTGAGGGCCGCCGGTGCGAAGGTGGTAGAGCGAGACGAGGCGCCCGAGCTGCACGACATGATCGAGCGGCTCTGCGCGATGGCCGACCTGTCGAAGCCGCGGGTTGCGGTGATCGAGAGCGAGGTGCCGAACGCGTTCGCGACCGGCCGCAACCAGAAGCACGCAGCAGTCGCGGTGACGACCGGGCTCTGGAACCGGCTCGAGCCCAAGGAGGTCGAGGGCGTGCTTGCCCACGAGCTCTCACACATCGCCAACCGCGACGTGCTCGTGATGACCGTCGCCAGCTTCTTCGCGATGCTGGCTGCGCTGCTGACCCGGTTCGGCCTCTACAGCGGCATGTTCGGCGGCTTCGGTGGCGGCCGGGACAACAACAACAACTCGGTCCCGGTCTGGCTGATCATCCTCGTGGTCTCGGTCGTGACGTACTTCCTGAGCCAGATCCTGATCCTCGCGATCTCGCGCTACCGCGAGTACGCCGCCGACCGTGGCTCGGCGCTGATCACCGGCGCACCCGAATACCTGATGAGCGCGCTCCAGAAGATCGCGAGCGGCATCACGCAGATCCCCCAGCAGGACCTGCGCGAGGTCGAGGGCATGAACGCGTTCTTCATCGTCCCCACGAACTGGCGCTCGCGCGCCGGCGCGCTGTTCCTGACGCACCCGCCGCTCGAGAAGCGCCTCGCCGCGCTGGGCGAGATCGCGCGGGAGATGGGCCGGCCCGTCGCCTGACGGGTAGCGCTTGGGCCTCGCCGACGTTCTCTTCGGGCGGAAGAAGCTCAAGGAGGCCGCGCAGGAGCGGCTGTTCGCGATCTCGACCGCCCGGATCACGCTCGAGGCCGAGCTCCGGTTGAAGCCGGCGGGCGCCGCCGGCGTCTGCTTCAAGTCCCTGTCCGCGGGGGAGTTCGTGCGCGCCGAGAACGACCTGCAGCAGCTTCTGGACGCGGTCGCAACGGAGTCCGCCTCGAAGCTTGAGCGCCGCTCCGACCAATACGGGTACGAGTGGCTCGTCGTGCGCGACGGCGACTTCGAGGACCTCGTGGCGACGGTGCACCTGATCGCGTCGGAGCTGGAGTCGCGCGGGTTCGGGCCGCAACTGCTCGCGGCGGTGTTTCCCTTCGAATGGAGCGGGTTCGACGGCGAGCAACGCGTCTACTGGATCTACGGCTTCAAGCGCGGGGCCTTCTGGCCGTTCGTGCCCAAGGGCGACGGCAAGGAGCGCGACAATGCGGAGGAGCTGGAGCTGAAGGCGAAGCTCGAGAAGGAGCTTCCGGTGGAGCAGGATCTGACGCGCTGGTTCGGCGTCTTCGACGCGCCGGTCTAGCCGCTTTTCCAATGTGGCCGGCGCCGCATCGTGAGCCGTCACGCTTTCGGCACGACCTGGTGACAGACATGCGCACCTCGCGGCGGTACGCTCGCGGTGGGCGGCGGGTGGACCTGGCTCCCCACCCTGGGTGGGGCCGCGCGCGTGAACCTTATGGGCCTGTAACGCCTCGCCGGACAGCCCGCGCCGACTGTGGCGACGAGCCTACGCGGCGGGGAGGTCCGGGATCAGGCCCTCGCCCTCGAAGAGCTCGCGGGCCTCGTCGAGCGTCAGGTCGTCCGGCGGGATGATCGCCTCAGACGGCGAAAGATCGGCGTCCGGCAGCCGCGCGCCGTTCGTGCGCACTGCGTCCCCCATCCGCCGCAACAGCTCCGACAGCCGCGCTTGATCGCCCGCCTCGAGCGCCTGCTCGGCCTGCTCGTCGATCTCGCCGAGGCCCTTCGCGACTTCCTCGTCGATCTCGAACTGCCCCTCGCCCATCACGCGGACGATCACTGCTTCAGCTCCTTCTTCTCCTCGCCCTTCCCGAGCTCCGCCTTCATCTGCTCCAGCTCGCGGTCGACCTGCCCCTGCGAGGCGATAGCGCCGAGCTCGCGATCGAGCTGGGTCTGGTCCGACGTGAAGTCCTCGAGCGCCCCGGAGGTGGTCAGCTCGTCGATCGCGCTGGCTCGCGCCTGCATCTGCTCGGTCTTGTCCTTCGCACGCTGAATCGCGAGGCCGGTGTCGGCCATCTGCTCGCCGATCCCGGTGGCCGCCTCACCAATCCGCACCTGCGCCTCGGCGGCCGAGTACTGGGCCTTGATCGTCTCCTTCTGCGTCCGGAAGGCCTCGACCTTGGCCGAGAGGGCCTTCTCGCTCGCGACGAGCTTCTCCTGCTGCGCCTCGAGCCCCTTGGCCTGCTCGTCGAGACCCTGGAGCTGCTGCTGGAGGCCCGACTTCCGCTCCAGCGCCTGACGGGCCAGATCCTCGCGGCCTGCCGCGACCGCTTCGCGCGCCTGGGTGTCGAGCTTGACGACGCTCTGCTGGAGCTGTGTCTCCTGAAGCTGGATCCGCTTCTTCGCGGTGACGACGTCGGCGATGCCGCGCTTGACGTTCTGCAGGAGCTCCAGCTGCCGCTCGTACGAGTAGTCCAGCGTCTCTGCCGGATTCTCGGCGCGGTCGAGCAGCTTGGAAAACTTCGATTTCACCACCAGCGACGCGCGTGACATCAGGCCGGCCATTCGTCCTCCTCTCGGGTGCGGTGGGGCTAGGCTAGCCGGTTTCGCCGGCCAGGCCACCAAGAGGACGGCCCCGCTTCTGCGGGGCCGTCCTTCGGTTCCTTTCTGTCGTCGAGGTGCTAGTGCCGGTCGGGCCTGTGCGTCACCCGGATCCCGTTGAGGATCGGGTCGCCGTGGGCCTGCCGGTTGGCGAGCTGCACGCTCACCTCGCCGCTCGCGGGGACGTTCACGAACAGCGACCTGTCGAGCGCGTAGTTCTTCCCGACGAGCGCGGAGATGTCGAACGCGATCAGGTACGGCGAGCCGTTCACGATCACGTCGAACTGGCGCTGTCCGGGCTTCTTGTTCTGGATCTCGGCGAACCTGAGCTCCACCTGGTAGACGCCGGCGGGCAGCCCGGTGAACCGGTAGGTCATCGGGTTGATCCGTGCCGACTGGTAGAGCTTGTCGTCCACCGTCCCGCCGATCGGCGAGTTGGTGCTCGTGGTCTTCGGCGGGGACTGCACGTACCCGGACCCGTTGGCGGCCGTGTAGGCGCGATCGGTCGACCAGAGGTCGCCGAGCGTGTCCGTGTAGGGGCCGTTACCGGAGTCGAACGCCTGCTCGTATGCGGGCACGATCAGGCGCACCGGGACCGAGATGTTCGGCTGGCGACCGCTGTTGGTGCGGAATGTCAGCGTCGCCTGGTACACGCCGGGAGTCATCCCGTGCGTGTCGACCGTGACGGTGACGTTCTGGGACGCGCCCGGGGCGACCGTGCCGCTCGTCGGGCTCTCGGACAGCCACGGGACGTCGCTGAAGGCCGGCACACCGCTGTCCACGAGGTAAGCGGTGTTCGGGCCGGCGTCCTGAGCGATCATCCAGAGATTGCCGTCCTCGTTCATCTCGAGCCCGGCACCGTTGAAGCCCGGCCGTGGGTGCGCGATCGAGCTGACCGCCGCGCACGTCACCGGGTCGACCCGGATGATCGTGTCGGTCGGGCTGTTCGTCGCCTCCCAGACCTGGCCGACGGCCGGGTTCCACGCAAGCCCGGAGATGTTGAAGTCCGGCGCGTTGCACTGGTTGAGGACCTGTCCCGGCGTCGCGTGCGAGAAGCCAGCAACGTGGTACAGGATGCCCTGGTTCCAGCCGCCGACGTAGAACGAGTCGTCATCCGGCCGGTACGCGAGACCGCGCTGGGAGATGGCCGTCCACGGGAAGCCACCGGTGATGCTCCTGGTGGTCGCGCCCGTGTTCGTATCCCAGCAGTGGATCCCGTTGTCTCCGCCGACGTCGAGCTGGCACATCTCGCTCGCGCCGACGGACGCCATGTCGGCAGGCCAGGCACCGGCCCACGGAGTCGCGAAGGCCGCGCCGGTCGGCGTGCCGTCCACGAGGAACTCGTGGTTCTGGCACGTCGGCCCGCAGAAGCCGCCGTCGACGTCCGAGAGCCAGACGTGGCCGGTGTAGCCGACACCCCAGCCGAGCTCGAGGTTCGTCGGCCACTGGCGGAGAACGTCACCGGGCGCGCCGGGGTTGGGAGCAACCGGAGCCTTGCCGGCGAACTCGCCCCTCGTCGTCCGGGCGTTCGGGTCGTAGTTGGCGTTCTTCTGCAGCTCGGCCCTGGACGGGCCCGCGGGACCGCCGCCCGACTCCTTGACGTCCCAGGTCATCAGCAGGCTGCCCGTGTTGCGGAGCGTCAGCGTCCTGGTTCGGATCTGGTCGGGTGGGGCGATGATCTCGAGTGACGTCGGACTCACCTCGCCTCGCGGAGTGCGAAGCGCGAAGTCCTGTGTCACCGTGGCGTCCTCGGCGACAGTGACGTCCGCCGAGCCCGTCTCGTAGTTCGTCTTGCTCGCTTCGATCGTGTAGTCGCCGACCGGCAGCTGCATCCGATAGAAGCCGCTTCCATCGGTCGAGGTCTCCCTCACGACGTTGCCGCCCTGGAGCGCCTTCACCGAGGCACCGCCGATGGCGGCGTGGTCGTTCGCGTCGGTGACGTGGCCCTCGACGAACCCGGACGGAGGCAGCAGGTACCGGATCGCGAAGTCCGGGCTGCCGATCGTCGGCTCGTTGAACGAGTACTGGAAGGCATCGGTGCCGGCCGCGTTCTCGATGCCGAGCGTGGCCGAGCCGCCCTGTTCACGAGCGTTGGCGTCGATGTTCCGGTACTGCGTGAGGATCTGCCCGTTCTCGTAGAGCACGACCTCGACATCCACGCGCTTCGTCGTGTCGTCGAAGTAGCGGGCGTTTCTCCACTCGATCACGAACCGGTTCGGGCCCGAGAGCGTCTTCGTCCACATCGAGGACGAGCCGTCGATGTACAGGTCGTCCCAGTACGGGTAGATCGCCCCGTTCGGCGTAAACGTGCTGGGGATCGACGAGTTCCCGAAGAAGCAGTTTCCGGTTAGGAACGTGATGTACCCGTTGGTGCACACGTTCGCCGAGGTGTAGGTCTGGCCGTAGAGGCTGAACGAGAACGGCAGGGTCACCGACGTGAAGCTGTCGTCACCCGACAACGCCAGCGGTGTGTCGCCTTCCTCGTAGCTCGACGCCTCGACCCGGCAGAAGTAGCCGAAGGAGTCGTGCCTGGTCGGCAGGGTGAAGTCCTGCGTCGTGGCACCGGAGATGGTCACCGTCTCGGTGTCCGGTGTGGTGCATTTTCCGGCCGTCGCGGTGACGCTGTAGGTCCCCTCCGGTACCGAGGCGAAGCTGTAGTTCCCGTTCGCGTCGGTTGTCTCCGGCGGGATCGGCGTGCTGTTGATCGTCACCGTCGCGTTCTCGACCGGGTTCCCGGAGTCGTCGCTGACCGTGCCGCTGAGTGACCCGGACGGGGCCGCGACGAGCGCGAAGTCCAGCGTCGTCGTGCCGCCGTCGGTGACAGAGGCCGGCTGCGTCTGCGAGGTGTAGCAGAAGTGGCTCGCAGTCACGTCGTAGTCGCCGACCGGAAGCGTCAGCGAGTAGTGGCCGCTGGCGTCCGTCGTGGTCGACGCTCCAATCGGGTCGACGGTGATCTGTGCGCCCGCGATCGGGGCGTTCGTCGACGAGTCGGAGACGGTGCCCTCCAGCGTCCCGCTGGGCGCCGAGGTGCACGACGGGAACTTGAAGCTCCCGATCCGCGTGC
>Ga0307320_10000302_pt1 | contig 17812 bp, 19 predicted proteins | sample ER_DNA_369_FD_194495 | JGI IMG/M metagenome (GOLD analysis project Ga0307320, IMG submission 194495) | Bulk soil microbial communities from the East River watershed near Crested Butte, Colorado, United States - ER_DNA_369 | ecosystem: Environmental > Terrestrial > Soil > Floodplain | place...
TCGATGAAGGTCGGCCAGCGGGCCAGGTCGGTCCACAGCGTGAGCGCCGCCGCCGGCTGCAGGGATACCTCGGTCACGGCCCGGGCCGTCCTCACCCGCCGTAGACCTCGCGCACGATCTCGTCGATCGAGATCTTGACCGAGTCCAGGAAGGGGCGAACCTCCTCCACGAGGCGCGCGTACTCCGCGCGTCCCTCGTCGGTCAGCGAGTAATAGCGGCGCGTGCGGCGCTCCGGGTGCTCCCAGTCGCCGCGGATCAGGCCGCGGCCCTCCAGCCGGCGCAGCAACGGGTACATCGTGTTCGGGTTGACCGAGAGCACTCCGGCGGTCATCGCGGCGATGCGCTCCATCAGCTGGTTGCCGTAGCTGGGCGTGTCGGAGATCAGATGCAGCACCAGCAGCGGCAGCACCTCGCGCCGGCGGAGCTCGCCGGTGAAGGGGTCCTGGGCTCTGGACGCCGAGGCCGGGCGGGGCTCCGGTTCTGTTTCCAGGCCCCCGGCCTGTGCCACGGCCTCGCGCACCGCCTTACGGCTGCGCTCACTCTTGGACCCGCTCACAGGCGTCAATGCTGACAGGACTTGAGCGCCCGTCCCCGGGCCTACCGCTTTCATGACAACCGCGGACAGCACCCATCCGAGACTCGAGAGGGCCAGCTGAAAGCCGGCCTCAAGCCGCGCCAATCGCGGTCGCGCAGCTGCGCATGCGCAGGCAACTCGAGCGAGAAGCGCCCGAGAAGCTCAAGGTGAAGATGTGGCTCTATCCCTGGCCACCCGCTCCTATCTGGTGCCCCGCCTGATCTCGCTCGCCGTGGTGGTGGCGTCCGCCGTCATCCGGGGCCGCCGCGAGAGCGGGCAGCGCGCCACGCCGGGGCCGGCGCAGGCGGCTCGGTCCGGCGCCGCTTGTGGTATCACCCGCGCGCGAGAATGGTGGACGGACTGGAGTCCGTCCATGAGCCGAGCCGTCGAAGATTCCAACCGCCGCATGCTCCGTTCGCGCGACGCGATCGACCGCGACTACGCCAAGCCGCTCGACGTCCCGACCCTGGCGCGGATCGCGCACGTGTCCGAGGCGCACTTCATCCGCGTCTTTCGCGCCACCTTCGGCGAGACGCCGCACCGCTACCTGCAGCGCCGCCGGGTCGAGCGGGCCATGTTCCTGCTCCGGGAGACCGACCGAAGCGTCACCGAGATCTGCTTCGACGTCGGCTTCACCAGCCTGGGGACCTTCAGCCGGACGTTCACCGACATCGTCGGCGAGTCGCCGACGACCTATCGGTGGCGAGCCGCCGACCTCAGAGCCGTCCCCGCCTGCTTCATGAAGGCCTGGACGAGACCGAGCAGTTTTGGAGAAGCGAGCCCGCGGCGCGGGGTCTAGCCTCGTCTCCATGGCCAACAAGATCACTCATACACAGGTTTACGTGCTCGACCAGGACGAGGCCCTCGACTTCTATGTCGGCAAGCTCGGCTTCGAGGTGAGCACCGACGCCGACCTCGGCTTCATGCGCTGGCTGACCGTCAGCTTCCCCGACCAGCCCGACCGTCAGCTGCTCCTCGAGAAGCCCGGGCCGCCGGCGCACGACGACGCGACGGCCGAGCAGATCCGCGAGCTGGTGACCAAGGGCGCGATGGGCATGGCAGCAATCATCGCGGTGGACGACGTCCACAAGACCTACAAGGAGCTCGTAGCACAGGGAGTCGAGTTCACCGAGGAGCCGACCGAGCGCTTCTACGGCACCGACTGCGGCCTGCGCGACCCGTTCGGCAACCCCCTCCGAATCGGCACACCGAAGGAGGGTCCGGTCGAGATCCCCGATCCGGCCGAGATCGCCGCGGAGAACGCATCCTGATCCGAAACGAGGTCGAACAGGCGCCCGCGGGCCAGAGTCCCCCAGTGGCAGCTTCGGTCCTAGGCCCGTCCGGCGCCCGGCGCCGGGCCGGGCCCGCCCGACTGGACGACACAGTCTGCGCTGCGAGCGCCTCTATTGTCGCCCGAGGCGGGGAACGCGTGGAGCAGAGCGCGCGCGATCAGCGCGCCGCGGGCTGCATACCCCTTCGACGTGAAGTGAATTCCGTCGGGGATGAACCAGGCGTCCTGCACGTCCGCGGTCCAGTCGTAGATGCGCATCTGCGGATACCTGGCGCACGCACGCAGCAGCGCGTCGTTCCACAACTCCATGTTCGGGGCCGCGTACGGCCCGCCGGCGACGAGCGTCTTCACGTTCACCCACATCACGCGGGCGTCGCCGAGCGTCGACATCATCGTGTCGATTCGCTCGTCCAGCCCGACCGCCGACCCGACGGAGACGTTGGCCGTCTCGTTGGTGCCCAGGGCGAGCACCCAGCAGCCCTTGTAGCCCTTGCGCTTCCACTTTGCGGCGACGTCGTTCGCGTTCGGCGCTCCTTCGACCGTCTCGACGATCGAGCGGCCGCCCGAGACCTCGAGGTGCTGCGTCCGGACGCCGACGCGCGCGTAGCGGGCGCTTATCAGCTTCTTGGGGTTCGGCAGGTATTCGCGTGAGACGAGGCCCTCCGAAGTGGAGTCACCGATGTGGACGACCGACTCGCAGGATGTCCTGCGCGGACCTCGGTCCGAAGCGGAGGTGGTGACCGTGCGCGCCATCGCGAGCTTTCCCGGCACCTTCGACTGCCCCGTCTCGGCTCCCACCCCGGCGAAGCCCGCGAGCGCCAGGAGCAGCACGGTTCCGGCTCCCGCCGCGGCCAGCCTGCTGGTCCAGGGGAAAGGCTGGCGTGCTTCGCGGCGCGCCCTGACACTCGACCGGAGCCGCCCCAGCGCCCCGTGGCGGATCGGGTTCTCGAGGAACCGCCACGAGAGGGCGGCGATCCCGACGACCGCAGCCGTTTGGAGGAACGCCCGGCCCGGATCGAACCCCTGCGCGCCGGCGGGCGTCGTCAGGACGATCACGGGAAAGTGCCACAGATAGATCCCGTAGGAGCGGACCCCGATCCACCGCAGCGGGCGACAGCCGAGGGCCGGGCCAAGCCGCGACGCCGGATGCACCAGGGCCGCGAGCACGAGTACTGTCGCGAGCGACAGCAGCAGGAACCCGCCGCGGTAGAGAAACGGCGAGAACTCATTCAGCCTCCAGAACATCAGCAGGAGCACCGTGAGCCCGACGGCGCCCGATCGATCGATGATGCGCCGAGCCCGGGGGGCGATGTTCGACCGCAGCCGGCGGCTCGGCCACACCATGGCGAGCGCCGCCCCCACGAGCAGCTCGAGCGCCCGCGTGTCGGTGCCGTAGTAGACCCGCGATGGATCGAGCCCCGGCTGGTAGAGGACGGCCATGAGCAGGGCGGACAGGAGCCCCAGGCCGAGCGCCGCTCCCGCCAGCCTGACCCTCGTGCCCGTCGACGACCTGAGCTCCGGAATGAGTGAGACGCCCAGGACCAGCAGCAGCGGCCACACGATGTAGAACTGCTCCTCGACCGACAGCGACCAGAGGTGGTTGAGCGGTCCCTGGGCCTCGAAGGCCTGGAAATACGAGACGTCGTGGAAGACCAGCCACCAGTTGTTCACGTAGACGAAGGCTGTTCCCACCGCGCTCCTGAACTCGGGCGGCTGGTGAGGCCCCAGCACCGTGACCCAGGCCGTGACGATGATCAGCATCGCGAACAGCGCCGGAAGCAACCGGCGGGCCCGCGCGAGCCAGAACGCCTTCAGGTCGATCGGGCCCCGGTCCAGCTGCGCGAGCAGGAGGTCGGTGATCAGGTAGCCGCTGAGGGTGAAGAACACCCCCACGCCGAGCAACCCGCCCGCGGCCCAGCCGAAGTCCAGGTGGTACGCGATAACGCCAAGCACCGCGATGGCACGCAGACCGTCAAGCCCAGGGATGTAGCGCTGATCGCGCTTGATCGGCTCAGGCATCGAGCCGACTGGGGCTGTCGCGTGACCGGTCCATGGGCGCGTCCGCAAGGTGATTCCACGACCGACACGAGATCCCTTGCGTAGGAATTGAGCCGACACGGGGGTGCGATCCCGTGCAAAAGAGGATCGTCAGGCAGCAGTCCGAGCTCTTTTGCGTCGCGACGCCGCGCCGTGCCGCCTAGGCGCTGGCGCCGGGGCGCTGGGCACCGCGCGTATCTAGTCCGGCGAGCCCTCAGCGCTGGTTGCTCTCGCCGTCGTAGTAGTCGAGCTCTGTCCCGAGGCGGTACAGCCTGCCGTCCTCCCCGGCGCGTGTCCAGATGCCGATCTTGTGGCTGTCGGGGTAGATCGTCGTGGCGGGGTAGAGGTTCTCGCCCCACATGAGCACGCGGACCGTCTGAGCGGTGTCGTTGCGGACCTGGTGCGCACCGCCGGCGCCAGGCGGAAAGAACGCGACGTCCATCGGTTCGAGTCGGTGCTCGCCGTCGGGCTCTCGCAGCGTCGGGTTGCCATCGAGCACGAGCAGCCACTCCTCCTCCGAGTTCTCGAAGTGATAAGGGCAGACCGCCTCGCCGGGCGGGACCTCGTAGAGCGTGGTGCCGACCCGTTCGGCGCCGAGCGACTCGCCGAAGCGCCACATAGCGGCGCGGAAGCCGGGCGGATCATCCGGGTCGAGCTTCAGGTCAGGGCGATTGAGGGAAACTCGCGGCATCGGACAACCCTTTCGCACCAGCCGCCCGACTGCTACTTCAAACGAAGAGCAGGCGTCGCCCTACGCCGTCGCCGACGCGGGCTCTTCGACTCGGCGCGGCATGAGCACCTCGCGCGCTATCACCAGGCGCTGGATCTGCGAGGTGCCCTCGTAGAGCTGCATGATCTTGGCGTCGCGCATCAGCTTCTCGACCGGGTACTCCTTGATGAAGCCGTACCCGCCGTAGACCTGGACCGCGTCTACGGCGACCTCCATGGCCGAGTCCGCGGAGAAGCGCTTGGCGTGTGAGGAGGCGAGCGTGTTGCGCTCGCCGCGGTCGAGCAGCGCTGCGGACTTCCAGGTGAGCAGGCGGGAGGCCTCCACCTTGGTCGCCATGTCGGCGATCATGAACTGGATCGCCTGGTGCATCGCGATCGGGACGCCGAACTGGACGCGCTCCTTGGCGTAGTCGCGGGCGAATTCGAAGGCGGCCTGGCCGATGCCGGTGGCCATCGCCGCCACGCCGGGGCGGGTGCGGTCGAGAGTCATCATCGCGAGCTTGAAGCCCTTGTTCTCCTCGCCCAGCAGGTGGTCGGCGGGGATCTCGACGTCGTTGAAGGAGATCATCGCCGTGTCCGAGGCGCGCTGACCGAGCTTGTCCTCCTTCTTGTCCACCGACACGCCGTCGGCGTCGCGCGGGACCACGAAGGCGGAGATGCCGCGATGGCCGGCCTCCTTGTCGGTCTTCGCGTAGACCGTGTACCAGGAGGCGTGCGAGCCGTTGGTGATGAAGCTCTTGGTGCCGTTGAGGACGTACTTGTCGCCCTTCCTGACGGCGGTGCTGCGCATGCTCGACACGTCCGAGCCGGCGTCGGGCTCGGTGAGGCAGAAGGAGGCGAGCGTGAACTCCTCGGTGAGCGCCCCGAGATAACGCTTCTTGATCTCCTCCGAGCCGCCGATCACCACGGGCGCCAGCGCAAGGCCGTTGCACATGATCGACGTGCCGATGCCCGAGCAGCCCCAGCCGATCTCCTCCTCGATCAGGCACCCGGAGAGGTAGTCGAGCTCGGGCCCGCCGTACTCCTCGGGCACGTGGGAGTTCATCAGCCCGACCTCCCACGCCTTCTCGATGATCTCGCGCGGGAAGGTCGAGTCCTTGTCGTACTCCCAGGCCTTCGGCCGGATCTCCTTCGCCGCGAAGTCGTGGGCCAGGTCGCGGATGTCCTTCTGCTCGTCGGTCAGCGTGAAGTCGACCACCGTTGCTCCATTCCGGGCGCCACCGCCACCGCCCGATTGATTAGTCAGTCAATCTCTTCCGAGAAGATTACCGCAGGATGTGCAGGAGCAGCGAGGGGCCATCGGCGCGGATGGACCTTAGGTTTGCCCCCTATGTGGCGGTCAACGTAAGCCGCGTGCCGCGGGAGGACCGGTGAGGTGCGGCAAAATGCCGCCGGATGGACTTCGGCACGGTCATCATCGTGGTCTCGATCGTGGCGGTCGTGGTAGCCGCCGCCTCCTACTGGGGCAGCGGGCGGATCTACCGCGGGCTCGGCCGCGAGGGCGGCATGGAAATGCGCCGCGAGGCGGGCGGGGCATCGGACAGCAGCGCCGAGGCGCAGGAGGAGATTCGGCAGATGCTCGAGGCCAAGTCCGCCCGCAGGGAGGCCCGTGGAGAGGAGCCGCTCGACCTGGATGCGGAGCTCGCGGCGCTCTCCGAAGCGCCCGCCGGCGCGGACGCGGGCCTGCGCGACGAGGTCCGCCAGCTCGTGATCGCGCGCAACGAGCGCCGCTCGCGGCAGGGAAAGCAGCCGCTCGACGTGGACCAGGAGGTCGAGCGCCAGCTGCGTTCGCTCGGAGGGTGACCTCCGGCGTCTTTCGGGTATAGGCTCCGACGGAGATGGCCGACGGACGCCGAATCGACCTCGAGGACCTCCTGGTTCGCCCGGGCTGCTACCTCAACCCGCAGACGGAGATCATGATCCTGGTCGACGACTCATCGTCGATCGACGGCGAGATCTTCAACATGGAGGAGTTCGAGGGCGCCGACTGGGTCATGATCTCGGACGAGGTGCCGGTGGACGAATCGCGGCGCGACGAGCTGCTCGAGAGCTTCCAGGCTCACTACCACGGCGGTGACGGGCGTATGATCGCCGCCCCCGAGGAGCTCGACGACGACGAGGAGGTCGATCCCGACCCCGAGGAGGCGGGTTTCACCGCCGAGGGCGACGAGTAGCGAACCCTGGGAGACGTAGGCTTCCCGCGCCGTGCGCCCAGTCTTATTCCTAGGCATCTTCATACCGGTCGCGATCGGGCTCGAGCTGGCCCACGTCGACAGCCCGGTGCTCGTTTTCGGTGCGGCGGCCCTCGGGGTCATCCCCTGCGCGGCCGTCATGGGCGAGGCCACGGAGGCCATCGCCGCCAGGACCGGCCCGGGCATCGGCGGCCTGCTCAACGTGACGTTCGGCAACGCGCCCGAGTTGATCATCGCCTTCTTCGCCCTGCTGGAGGGCCTGCAGGAGGTCGTGAAGGCGTCGATCGTCGGTTCGATCATCGGGAACGTGCTGCTCGTCATGGGGGCGGCGATGTTCGTGGGCGGGCTTCCCCGCGACAAGCAGACGTTCAGCCAAACGGCGGCGCACGCCCAGTCGGCGATGCTCACGCTGGCGCTCGCCGCCCTGATCTTCCCCGCGATCTTCCAGCTCATCCACGGGGGCGGCCTGCCCGGCGTGGGCGAGGACAGGGTGGACTTCGGCAGCGAGCTGGAGAAGCTCTCGTTGGGCGTGGGGATCGTGCTGCTCGTGTCCTACGTCGCCGGGCTGATCTTCTCGCTGAAGACCCACCGCGCGGTCTTCAACCCCTTCGAGGACGAGGGCGAGGGCGGGGAGGCTCACCACTGGTCGGTCAAGCGCGCGGCGCTGTTCCTCGCGCTGTCGGCGCTCGCGGTGGGCGTGATGTCGGAGATCCTGGTGGGGTCGATCTCGGACGCCGCCGACGAGATTGGGCTGTCCCAGTTCTTCGTGGGGGTGTTCGTGGTGGCGATCGTGGGCAACGCGGCCGAGCACTGGGTCGCGGTGCTGGTCGCGGCGAAGGACAAGATGGACCTCGCGGTGAACATCGCGATCGGCTCGAGCGCCCAGATCGCGCTGTTCGTGGCCCCCATCCTCGTGCTCCTCTCGTTCGTCGTCGGCCCCGACCCCATGGCGCTCGTGTTCAACGGCTACGAGCTGGGCGGGCTGCTCTTCGCCGTGCTGATTGCCAACCTCGTGACCCAGGACGGCGAGTCGAACTGGTTCGAGGGGGTGCAGCTGCTGGCCCTGTACGCGGTCCTAGGGCTCGTCTTCTACTTCGCGTAGCGCGCGAACCGCGGCGCGAGCCATGCCCAGCAGCACACGCCGGTCGACGTTGGCCAGCGTGTCGCAGGGCAGGTGGTAGCAGGGATCACGCGGCCGCCCCCCGGGGCCGCGCTCGGATGAGCCCGTGTAGAGGCCGTTGACCGGGATTCCGGAGTCCGCGAAGGGAGCGTGGTCGCTGGCCCCATCGACTGCCACTCCGGTCTCGCGGCCGGGATGCGCCTCGCGCAGCAGCCTCCCGAGTCGCCTGTCGCCGTCGCTGTAGATCGCCGGTACCGCGTTGGGCGAGCCCACCATGTCCAGGTTGATGTAGGCGGCGATCCGGCGCAGCTTCTCGCGCGGGAGCGCGTGTACGTAGTGGCGCGAGCCGACCAGCCCGAGCTCCTCCGCGCCCCAGAAGGCCAGCCGCACGCGGCCCTTCGGCCGCGCTCCGAGCGCGTCGGCCGCCTCCAGCAGGGTGGCTACGCCGCTTGCGTTGTCGTTGATCCCCGGACCGTCGGGAACAGAATCGACATGGGCGCCGGCCATGGCCACTCGATCGCCCTTGCCCGCGTCGGCGATCACGTTCTGCGTGGTGGCCCGCGAGACCTCGGTATCCACCCGCAGCGAGACCTCGCTGCCCTCGGCCAGGGCCCGCTCGGCGCGGCGGCCGACCAGCAGGACCGGCAGCCGGGCCGGGGACACCAGGGTGGCGCTCGGCACGCCCCGGGGCCCCCACTCGCCGGCGGCGAGCAGCGCGAGCGCGCCCGCGCGGGCGGCGTTGCGCGCCTTCTCGAAGATCAAGCAGCCGCCGGCGTCGGCCAGCGCAACCGCGCCTCGCTCCACCGCGCCGTAGTCCGAGCGGGCGCAACCGGAACCCACGCGACTCACGCTGCCCCGCCCGCCACCGGCCCCGGAATACGTCGGCACGCGGAAGTCGGTCAGCGGCTTCAGCCGGTCCCGGGACGCGAGCGACAGGCGCGCGGGTGAGCGCTCGGAGGGCACCCGTAACGGAACCTGCTGGAGGGTCACCCGCCAGCCCGACTCGCGCAGCCGGGCGGCGACATAGCGCACCGAGGCGTCGTAGCCGGGCGTGCCGGTGGCGCGCTGGCCGCCGTTTTCCCGGGCGATCGTGTCGAGGGCGCGCAGGTGCTCGGTCAGTCCGCGAGCGGTGACCGGACGAGGCGCCGGTGGCTCGTCGGGCGGTGGCGCGTGAGCATCCTCGGAGGAGCAGGCGCACCAGCCGCCGGCCAGCACGAGCGAGAGAGCCAGAAGGGCTCCTCGTCCAACGGCAGGAGATCGCTTTCGCCCCGGCACGGAGAGCGAGCACGGTACCCCGCCGGCGAGCCCAAGGCGTCAGCCGGCGAATCCCGACGGCGTTCGGCGCAGCTCGCGCTCGGTGATGATGCGGTCCACCAGCCCGTATTCCACGGCGCCCTCGGCGCTGAAGAAGCGATCGCGATCCATGTCGTCGTGCACCTGCTCGACGCTCTGCCCCGTGTGCCGGGCGTAGATCCTCTCGAGCAGCCGGCGCAGCTCCAGGATCTCGCGGGCGTGGATCTCGATATCGGTCGACTGGCCCTGGAAGCCCGACGACGGCTGGTGGATGAGGATGCGCGCGTTCGGGAGGCTCAGCCGCTTGCCCTCCGCGCCGCCGGTGAGGATGAGCGAGCCCGCTGACATGGCCATCCCGTAACACAGCGTCTGCACGTCCGGGCGCACATACTGCATGGCGTCGTAGATGGCGAGCCCGGCGTGCAGGGAGCCCCCGGGAGAGTTGACGTACACGGCGATGTCCTTGTCGGGGTCGTCGGATTCAAGATGGATCAGCTGGGCGACAACGAGGTTGGCGATGTCGTCGTCGATCGGCTGCCCGATGAAGACGATGCGCTCGTTCAGCAGCCGCGAGTAGATGTCGAAGGAACGCTCCCCGCGGGAGGTCTGTTCGAGAACCATCGGCACGAGCGAGGAATGGGCGTGCCCGATCTGCATTCGCAACTTCCTTTCTCCTATACTGCAACTCTCAGGTTGCACATCGTAGCGCAACCGATGAGTTGCACATCGTCCTGGAGGAGCACATGGAGCTGAATCGGGAGATCACGCTACCCGCGCCGCCCGAAGACGTCTGGGAGTCGTTCGCCGAGCCGGCCTGGCTGGGCGAGGACGCGTCGATCGACATGACGCCCGGCGGCGAGGTGCGCGCCGGCGAGCGAACGGGCTTCGTCGAGGAGGTCGTGGAGCCGAGCCGGCTCGTGTTCTGGTGGTCGCGCGAGGAAGAGGACGCCACGCGCGTGGAGATCGAGCTCGAGGACGCCGGCGGCGAGACGGTCCTGCGGGTCCTCGAGTCGCGGCCGCTGGCCATGCTCGACCTGCGCGGGGTCGAGTTCGTGGTCTCCGCGCCGTCGCGGCCGGCGCCGGAGATGATCGCCCGCTGATGGGGACGGCCGACGCGGTCTTCCTTGCCCTCGGCGACCCCATGCGGCGGCGTCTGCTGACCCTGCTGGGGACGCGCGGAGAGGCGAGCGCCACCGATCTCGCTCGCGAACTGCCGGTGAGCCGCCAGGCCGTGCAGAAGCAGTTGAGCACCCTCTCCTCAGCCGGTCTCGTCGCCGCTCGGCGCTCGGGGCGCGAGGTGCTGTTCTCCCCCAACCCCGCTCCCATGTCCGAGGCGATGGCCTGGATGGCCGAGGCCGGCGCCCAGTGGGACGAGCGGCTCGCGACGCTCGAGAGCCAGGTCGCCCGGCGCACGCGCTCGTAACCACAAGGCCCGCGTGAGGTCTGCGCCGGCGACCGTCCTGCCTAGAGTGGAGGGATGCTCGGTCACGTTGCCGTCGGAACTTGGAGCGGCGGGCGATTCATGCATTTCGGCGAGGCTCTTTCGGACGAGCGTCTGGAGGCGTTGCTGCGCCCTGGAGGCGGAATCCGGACGCTGATCACCGCCGACGCGTACGGCGCGGGCGAGGCCGACTCGCTGCTCGGCCGCGCCCTGTCCGGCGTGCCGCGCTCGCACTTCAGCCTCGTCGGTGCCGTCGGCCACGACTTCTACGAGGGCGAGCGGGACGGGCCGCGTGGGTTTCCCCGCTTCACCGATCCGCGGCTGCGGGGACCCGACGGCTACCGCGATTACCTGCGGATGGCCACTGAGCGCAGCCTCGAGCGCTGTGGCGCCGACTCCTTCGATCTGCTCCTGCTCCACAACCCCGACCGGCTCGGGTTCGAGTCGAGCGAGGTCTGGGAGGCGCTGCGCGAGCTACGCGACGACGGCCTGGCCGCCGCGCTCGGCGTGGCGCCGGGCCCGGCCAACGGTTTCACGCTCGACTTGATCGGCTGCTTCGAGCGCTACGGCGAGCTGATCGACTGGTCGATGGTGATCCTCAACCCGCTCGAGCCCTGGCCCGGCGAGCTCGTCATCGACCCGGCGGCGCGCCACGACGTGCAGCTGATCACGCGCGTGGTGGACTACGGCGGCCTCTTCCACGACGACGTGAGGGCCGGCCATGAGTTCTCCTCCGGAGACCATCGCCGCTTTCGCCCCGAGGGCTGGGTTGAGGCCGGGCGCGAGAAGCTGGACGCCCTGCGCCCGATCGCCGAGCGTCACGGATTGACCGCTCTTCAGCTGGCCTGCAGCTGGAATCTGGCGCACGTGCCCGTGCGATGCGTCGCTCCCACGCTGATCCAGGAGGCGGGTCCCGGCGCCAAGCCGATCGAACGCAAGCGCGAGGAGCTCGCGGCGGTTCCGGCGGAGTCGCCTCTGTCCCCCGAGGAGGTGGTCGAGATTCGCGCTCTCGGCGACAACACCGGCTCGATGCTGCTCAAGGGCGCAACCCCCGACCACGAAGGCGAGGAGCGGGCCGACCGCTGGCCGGTGGCCGCCGCTCAGGCCGAGCTGGCGCAGCGCTGGGGCATCGACCCCGACCGCGACCTACGCAAGACCCCCGTTCACGCAGCTCCCTAGGGCTGCAACAGGTCGGCGCACTTCTGCAGCTCTTCGGTGTCCTCCGGGCGGGCCTTGTCGAGGCAATCGGCGTACTTGCGAAAGGCCTCCGCCTCAGGAGAGTCACCGGTGGCCGCGTCTGGCGAGGAGCTGCCCTGGTCGGAGCCGTCCCCGCCGGCGCCGGAGCTGGGTGGGCTGGGCTGATCGGGCGCCGGCGGAACCGCGTCCTGCCCCCCACCCGTGGCGCCGAGGCCGCCGAGTGCGTCACCGCCGAGCGAGCGCGTGAGCGCCGACAGCGGCCGCGCCTTGGCCGGGGCCTCGATCTGCTGGTCGCCGTTCACGTCGCTCATCTCCACCGAGAACGTGAGCGTGCCGCTCTCCAGCCCGCCGAGATCGTCCCGGCTCTCCTCCGGCACTTCGAACTCGACACGGGCCGAGACACGGCGGACGATGTCGTCGTCCTTGCCGACGTAGATGTCGAAGCTCGGATCGCGGACCACCTCGCCCACACGCTGTATCTGCGCTTCGGTCAGGGGAGCGGGAACGCTCTGGCCGGTGGCCCCTCCGAGCGCCGACCCCGACCTGCGGACGAACTTGTTGAGGTTGCGCATGACCGCCTCCACGTCGAGCGTTCCCGCCACGTGCCGGGTCTGGACCCCCGCGATCTCCTCCTCTCCCTCGTCCGTGGCGCGGCCGAGCCAGGAGCGCGGATTGATTCCGAGCGCGCGCAGCGAGCCGCGCTTCTTGGCGTTGCGGGCAATCGTCCGGTTGGCCCTGCGCACCTCGGCCGCGGGCTGCTCGTAGAAGACGTCCTCGAACTTGACGAATGCTCGGTCGCCGGTGGAAAGAAAGCCGGTCTGGATCGTCTGGCCCGCGCCGTCCACGCCGAACCGCAGATCGATGTCGGCCGAGGGAAGCCGCCCCTCGTTGGTGCGGAACGGTCCGCTCGCCTCGATGCGGACCGGCCGCCCGGCCGATCCGCCGTTGAGATCGAGCTCGGCCTCGACGTGCAGGTCGGCGCTCTTGATCTGCTGGCGGAAGGCCTGGTCGAGGATGTCCTCGACGCTCTGCTTGTCCTCCCCGCCGCCGCAGCCCCCCAGTGCGAGTGCAGCGAGGAGCAGGAAGGCGAGGCGGCGCACGCGCCGCAGGATAGTGGGCGCGAGCCTGCATTCAGCCCGCTCGACCGCAACCCTCCGCCATCCTCCTCGTTGTAACTCCTATGCGGCAGATCAAGCTGACCATTCTGGTCGCGCTCGCGGCTGCGCTGGCAGCCGGCGCCCCGGCGGATGCGGCGGAGGTGATCCTGGTCAAGGGCGATCGCGCCGTGCGGGTGAACGATCCCTTTGTGCCGTCGAAGGCGCAGATCGCGCTCGGGCGCCCGCAGCGCGCCGTGGCCGCCGTAGCCGCGGCCGGCCGCCATGACGCCGGGGCGCGCGCTGCCTCGAGGGCGCGCGGGGCGGCTCCCGGCCGCGCCGACCGCCGCGCCGTGCTCCGCGCGCTGCGCAGCCGCAAGGTCGACAGGAGCGACGCTCGGCGTTGGCGCCGCTGGTACTCGCTGTCGCTTCGCACCTATCGCCGCCTACGAGGCGCCCGGCGCGCGCAGCTCGGCTACGTGATCGACTCGGTCGAGGCGCTGGCGCTGACGGGGCGCCTCAGCCCCACCCGCATGCCGGCCGCGTTCGTCCAGCTCGAGCGCAACCGCCGCTACTGGCCCTCGCTGCCCTACCCGGCGTCGGGCGATCAGGTGAGCTTCCGGGGCAGCCAGATCCTCTATCAGTACTTCCCCGGTCGCGGCCTCCAGCTGCATCCCCTGTCCACGTTCAAGAAGGCGAACCTCATGCACGGCGCCTGCGAACGCGGCGAGCGGACCTGCGACAAGGCGGGGCTGCGCCGGCTGCTCGACGAGATGGAGGGACTCGCGGTGCGGCGCTCGCGGCGCTTCATCGCCTGGGAGTACGCCTTCAGCTTCGGTGGCGGCTACCCGCCCTGGATGAGCGGCATGGCGCAGGCCACCGGCATCCAGGCGCTCGCCCGCGCGGCCGGACTGTTGAACGAGCCGCACTACGTGGACGTCGCGCGGAAAGGCCTCGGCGCCTTCGAGACGCCGCCGCCCACCGGCGTCCGCACCACAGGCCCCGGCGGCGGAGTGCATTACCTGCAGTATTCGTTTGCCCCCCGGCTCTACATCTTCAACGCCTTCCTGCAGTCGCTGATCGGGCTGTATGACTTCGGCAAGCTGACCGGCGACGAGCGCGCGACCGGGCTGTTCCAGACGGCCGAGCCGGAGGCGCGCAGGGAGTTGCCGCTCTCCGACGTGGGCGACTGGTCGCGCTACTCCTACGCCGGCGCCGAATCGACCCGCGAGTACCACGAGCTGCTGCGCGAGTTCCTCCAGTCGATGTGCATCCGCCACCTCGGCCCGCTGTACTGCGATTTCGCCACGCGCTATCGCAGCTACATGTACGACCCGCCGAAGCTCGTGTACACCGGGCCGCCCACCGGCACCGAGGACGAGCTGATACCGCTGCGCTTCAAGGTCTCGAAGCTCTCGGTGGTCGAGGTGACGGTGCTCCGCAACGGGAAGCCGGTGTTCTCGCGCCTTGCCACCGTCAGGCGCGGAACGGGGGCCTTCGCCTGGCGCCCGCGCGGCCCCGGGGTCTTCGAGGTCGACCTCGCGGCCAAGGAGCTTCGCACCGGGATGGGCAAGAGGGACCGCGACCAGGCGGAGATCGAGGTCGCGAACGCGCCCGGGTAATACGCTGCGCCCCCACATGGGGCCGCGCACCATTCTCTACACGGGCAAGGGCGGCGTGGGCAAGACCAGCGTCGCAGCGGCGAGCGCGCGACGCTGCGCCGCGGCCGGGCTGCGCACGGTCGTGCTGTCCACCGATCCCGCCCACTCGCTGTCGGACTCGCTCGAGTGCGAGCTCGGCTCCGAGCCGACCCCGGTGGCAGCCGACCTGTTCGGCCAGGAGGTGCAGGCCCAGGAGGAGATGGAGCGCCACTGGGACTCGGTGCAGGATTGGCTCGGGTCGTTGCTCGAGGAGCGCGGGGTCGACCGGATCGCCGCCGAGGAGCTGACCGTCCCGCCGGGCATGGACGAGCTGTTCTCGCTCCTGCAGATCAAGCGCCACCACGACGAGGCCGAGTTCGACTGCGTGATCGTCGACTGCGCCCCCACGGGCGAGACGCTGCGCCTGCTCTCGTTCCCCGACGTCGTGACCTGGTGGCTCGAGCGCGTTCTGCCCTCGCAGCGGAGGTTCGCTCCGTGGGCCCGCTCCCTGTTCGACGTGCCGCTTCCCGCCGACGGGGTCTTCGACGATCTCGAGCGCCTCGCGCGCAACCTTGTGGCGATGAACGGCATTCTGCGCGACGGCTCGCGCACCACCGTTCGCCTGGTGACGAACGCCGACCGGATGGTCGTCAAGGAGGCGATGCGGACGTTCACCTACCTCAACCTCTACGGCTATCTGACCGACGCCGTCGTGGTCAACCGGCTGCTGCCCGCCGAGGGTTACTTCCTCGCCTGGAGCGAGACCCAGGGCGAGCAGCTGGAGCTGGTGCGCTCCGCCTTCGACCCGGTGCCGGTCCTGACCGCCCCCTATCTGGAGCGCGAGGTGGTCGGCCCCGCGATGCTCGACCGCCTGGCCGGCGAGGTCTTCGGCGAGCTCGATCCCGCTGCGGTGCTGCACAGCGAGATCGGCCAGCGGCTCGTGACCGACAACGGCCGGGCCACGCTGCGTGTGAAGGTGCCGTTCGCGCAGAAGGGGGATCTCTCGCTCAAGAAGATCGGGCTCGAGGTGATCGTGCGCGTGGGTTCGCAGAAGAGGACGTTGATGCTGCCGCCCGCGCTGGCCGCGTACGCGGCCAGCGGCGCGCGTTTCGAGGACGGCGCGCTCGAGATCTCCTTCGAGAAGCGATCCGATGGCGGCTGAGCCCGGCAGGGAGAAGCGGGCCGCGAGCTCGGCTCCGGACCCGGCCGCCCTGTTCGTGCTGCTCGACGGCCTGCGCCGGGCGGCGCCGCACGAGCTCCAGGATCAGGTGACGAACGTGATCCGGGAGTTCCTCCTGACGCTGCGCGCTCTGATCGACTGGTACCTGGAGCGCCTCGACGGCGGCCCGCCCGAGCCGGAGGTCGAGGACATCCCGATCGAGTAGCGCCGGGCGGGCGGCTACTTGAACTTCGGCAAGCCCTTGGGACCAGCGTCCTTGAGCACGTAGTTCCACAGCCGGCGCACCTGTGCCGGATGCCGGTCGGCCACGTTCGCTCTCTCGTTGGCGCGCGCGTACAGGCGCTTGTCCGCCCCGCGGTTGTCGGAGATCAGCAGCCAGCGTCCGTCGGCCGCGGCGACGTGGTCGTTGTAGGCGGCGGTTCGGTAGGGCCGCTTCTTCGCCGGAGGCCGGCCGTCGAGCAGCGGCGACAGGTCGACACCGTTCATGTGCCCCGGGATCGTCTGGCCCAGCACGGAGAGCACGGTTGGCCCGACGTCATGCGTGGAGGCGAAGTAGGGGCTCGCCCGGCCCTTCCCCTTTCCCTGGGGATGGCGGATCAGGAAGGGCACGTGGGAGAGCTCCTCGTGGATCTCGTCGTAGCGCTTGCCCACCCAGCCGTACTCGCCGAGCAGCACGCCGTGGTCGCTCAGCAACACGACGAGGGTGTTCTCCGCCATACCGAGGTTGCCCAAGTGGTCGAGAAAGCGTCCCAGCCAGGTGTCGACGAGCGTGACCTCGGCGGCATAGAGCTGGCGCATGCGGCGCAGGATCGGAGCGTCGAGGCCGAGCTCGCGGTACTTCGCAGAAGGCGTCGGAAAGGGCTGGATCGGCTCGAGGCGGGCGCTCGCCGGGCCGTAGATGTCCTTGATGCGCCGCGGCGCGTCCCACGGCTCGTGAGCGTCGAAGCAGTCGACCGTGAGGGCGAAGGGCTGGCGCGTGCGCGCCCAGTCGATCCAGCTCATCCCGTTGCGAAACACGCGGGCGGCCAGGAAGTCCTTCTCGGAGCGGGTGCGTGGATTGGCGGCGAGGTAAGCTGCCATGCGCGGCTCGGCGCGCGAGCCGCGCAGGACCGGCGGGAGGTTGTGGTTGATCTCGGCCTGCGAGGCCTTGCGCTTCGGCTTCCTGCGCAGCGGCACCTGCCCGTCGACCAGCTCGACGCGGTCGAACTTCGTGCGAAAGCGCTTGTGGACGCCGAGCAGCAGGTGCGGGTTGTCGGTGACGTAGCCGGTGGTCCAGCCCTGCTCGCGGAGCACCTCGGCCCACATCTTGCCGTCGCTGCCGACCGGTTCCCAGCCGGGTTGGGGCGGCAGGTCGGGGTAGGGGTGCCAGCCGCGGAAGGGAAACGTCCGCCGGCCCGCCATGATCGCCCGGCGGGCGGGAATAGTGGGCATGCCCTCGGGGTAGGCGCGGGTGAAGTGCAGCGACTCCCCGACCATCTTGTTCCACGAAGGCGTTCGCGCGCCGGGGCCGTAGACGTGGTCGGCTCGCAGGCTGTCCATCACCACGACGACCACGTTCATCGCGTTCGGGGGAGCGGGCTGGCGCTTGAAGCCGGCCGCCTCGTCCTCCTTGTTGCAGGCCGAAGCGCCGAGCACGGTCAGGCCGGCCGCGCCGGCGCCTCCAGCCTGGATCAGGCCGCGTCGTGTGAGCTCATCGGCCACGGCAGCCGGAAAGAGTAGCCGGGGCCTCGCAGTAGGCTTCGAAGCCATGGCCAAGACTTGGGTGTTGACCGGATCGGTGGACAACTTCCGCGCCACCCGCGAGCACGGCTTTCGCGTGATCGGCGCCAAGGAGGGCCGGCGCCGGATGGCCGAGCAGATCGCGCCGGGGGACCGCATCGTCTTCTACCTGACCGGCATCCAGGCCTTCGGCGGCATCGTGCGCGTGACCGGTGAGATGTTCGAGGACCGGGAGAAGCTGTGGCCGGGCAAGCCCGGGAAGGCCGATCCGTACCCGTGGCGCTTCGAGACCGAGCCGCTGCTCG
>Ga0307320_10000303_pt1 | contig 17781 bp, 13 predicted proteins | sample ER_DNA_369_FD_194495 | JGI IMG/M metagenome (GOLD analysis project Ga0307320, IMG submission 194495) | Bulk soil microbial communities from the East River watershed near Crested Butte, Colorado, United States - ER_DNA_369 | ecosystem: Environmental > Terrestrial > Soil > Floodplain | place...
ACCCCACCGCCCGTCCCCATACGAGCGGTTCCTGCGCATCGGCATCATCGCCTGGTGCGGCATCGGGGTCATCGTCCTCTGCTACCTGATGCTGCGGCTGATGGTGTACGTCAACCCGGTCATCCCGCCCCTGCTGATCGCCGTGGCCGTGGTCTACCTGCTCAACCCGCTGGTCACGGCCCTGGAGCGGCGGGGGGTGCCCCGGGTGGCCGGGGCCGGCATCGTCTACCTGCTGTTCCTGTGCATCGTGGCCCTGATCGTGTCGCTGCTTGTGCCCGTGGTGGCCAGGCAGGTCTCGCAGATGATCGACCACTTCCCCGACTACCTGACCGACGCCCAGGGCTACGTGCGCCGGGTGGCCGCCCGCTTCGGGCAGGAGCCCAACTTCCAGCTGGACGCCGACCACGTGCGGGCGTGGCTGACCGCCGAGGACAACCGCCGGACCGTGACCAGGTACCTGACCGGCCTGCGGTCGGTCACCACCTCGCTGCTGAGCGGCCTGATCATCTTCGTGATCGGCCCGGTCATGGCCTTCTACCTGCTGGTCGACCTGCCCCGGCTGGAGCGGGGGGCGATGGCCCTGATCCCGCCGAGCCGCCGCGAGGAGATCCGGGGCCTGATGGACCAGATCGGCCAGGCCGTCGGCGGCTTCTTCCGCGGCCAGCTGCTGGTCGCCCTGTTCGTCGGGGTGGCGTCCTCGATCGGCCTGTGGATCATCGGGCTGCCGTTCTGGCTGCTGGTGGGGATGGTCGCCGGGGTGTTCAACCTGGTCCCGCTGGTCGGGCCGTTCATCGGCGGCGGCCTGGCCGTGATCATCGCCCTCATCTCCGGCCAGCCCCTCAAGGCGGTCTGGGCCGCCCTGGTGCTGCTGATCGTGCAGCAGATCGACAACCACCTGATCTCGCCCAACGTGATGGGCCGCACCGTCCAGCTCCACCCGGTGGTGGTGATGCTCGCCCTGCTGGTGGGGGCCAGCTTCGCCGGCCTGTTCGGCATGCTGGTGATCGTCCCCCTGGTCGCCGTGGCCAAGATCGTCTTCCTGTTCATCTGGTCCAAGTACGTCGACTACGGCGACGAGCTCACCCAGGGCGCCCCCGACTGACCGGCCGGCTCCTGCGGCCGGCCGTCAGTCGCGCAGGTCCCGCCGGGCGAAGCCCTCGGCCCCGAGGGCCAGCCCGCCGATGGCGAGCACCAGGCAGGCGACGACGCCCGCGGCATCCCCACGCCGACCATGGGCTGGCCCAGGTGGGCGGTGAGGGCCAGCCGGTGCAGCCCCTCGGGGAGGTCGAGGGCCGGCACGAGCAGGTCGATGAGGTAGGTCGCGACCACCACCACGGCCACCGTCCCGGCCGCGACCGACGGCCGGACGAGGCCGGCGACCGCGAAGCCGACCCCGGCCAGGGCGGCCGCGAACAGGCCGAGGGCCAAGGTGCCGGCCATCGGGGTGAGCGCGTCGCTCCCGGCCAGCGCCGCCCCGAGGCCGGTGGCCAGGGCGATGGTCAGGGTCATGAGGGCGATCGCGGCGAGCACGCCCAGGCCGCTCCGGAGCGCCCAGGACCGGCGCGAGATCGGGGAGGCGAGCAGCAGCTCGAGCCGGCCCGAGGTCTCGTCGGCGGCCCACCCGGACACGAGCGTGACCACAGCGAAGCCGGCCACGACGTACAGCAGCTGGACCATGAGCTGGAGGAAGCCGCCGGCCGAGGTCAGGTCGAAGCCCGGGAAGACCCCCTGGACGGTCCTGGCCAGGTCGGGTGAGGTGGCGAAGGCGTCGGCGAGCGAGCGGCTGCCGGCGGCCATGGCGAGCCCGAACGCCCCCAGCCCGAGCCCCCAGGCCAGGGCGAGGGGCAGCCGCTCGCCGAGGGAGCGTCCGACCGGGCCGCGCAGCCCGAGGGCGACCGCCGGCAGGCCCGGCGTCGGGACGGCGCTGGAGGCGCCCAGGTCCCGGCGCGCGAACGCCTCGATCCCCAGGGGGAGGAGGACGGCGGCCAGGATGGCCACCGGCACCAGCGAGCCCCAGTCGTCCTGGCCGGCCAGCGGCAGGTGGTTGGCCGTCCAGGCCCAGGGCGTCAGCTGGGCCACCCCGCGGAAGGCCGGCACCAGCGTCTTGTAGTTGTTCAGGATCGGCCCCGCGACCAGCACGAACCCCGCGATCCAGGCCGCCGGGGCCCGGCCAAGGAACTGGGCCAGCAGGAACGCCAGCCCGCCGAAGGCCAGGGCCATCAGCCAGGTCCACAGGGCCAGGCCCACCGCCGCCCGCAGCGGGAGCTCGTCGCCGGGCAGCTTGGCGAAGGCCGCGCCGGCCACCCAGGCGGCCAGCGCCATGGCGGCCGCGACCACCGTCAGCAGGGCCACGTGGGCGGCGACCTTCTCGGCGGCGATGCGGCGCCGGCCCAGGGGCGAGGCGGCGACCAGGTCGAGGCTGCCGCGGCGGGCCTCGCCGGCGAGCGTGCCGGACAGGGCCAGGATCGACCAGAAGGCGGCGATGAACAGGAGGACCGGACCGTACTTCCACTGCACGTAGCCGCCCATGGTGCCGACGTTGACGGGCCTGCCGGCCAGGCCCTGAGCGGCCGGGCCGAGGTCGTTGGCCAGCCTGACCAGCTCGTCGCGGGCCGCCTGGGTCGGGTAGGCGGTGGCGACCCCGGCCAGGACCACGAGCAGGAGGCCGGCCAGGAACACGAGCTCGACGAGGAACGCCCGGCGGGAGTCGCGGATCGACCTGCCGAAGACGCTGCCGAGTCCGAGCAGGCGGGTGCGCAGCGGGATCGGGGTGACCGGGGCGGCCGGCGGCCGCTGCCGGAGGTCGGTGGTGGTCATCGGGACGACACCTCGGTGGCCTGGCGGCCGTACTCGGCGAGGAAGGTCTCTTCGAGACTCGGCTCGCGGGCCAGGAAGTCCACCAGCTCGTGGCGGGCGGCGGCCTGGAGGACCGGGGTGATGGGGCCGGCGACGCGCAGCCGCAGGATGTGGTCCTCGACCACGACGTCGGAGACGCCGGGCAGGGCGGCGAACTCGGCCGTCGGCACGCCGTCGGGGAACCGCAGCTCGACCTGGTGGTGGGCCAGGTCGCGGAGGGTATCGACCCGGCCGGTGCGGACCAGGCGGCCGTCGCGGACGATGGCCACGCGGTCGCAGGTCCGCTCGACCTCGGACAGGACGTGGCTGGACAGGAACACCGTCCGCCCCTCGGCCTGGGCCTCGCCCACCAGCCCGTAGAAGGCCTGCTGGACGAGCGGGTCCAGCCCGGAGGTGGGCTCGTCCAGGATCAGCAGCTCCGGCCGGTGCTGGAAGGCGACGACCAGGCCGAGCTTCTGCTTGTTGCCCTTGGAGTACTCCTTGAACCGGCGCGAGGGGTCGAGGTCGAGGCGCTCGATGAGCGAGGCCCTGTACGCCGGGTCGACGCCGCCGCGCAGGTTCCCGAAGTACTCGATCGTCTGGCCGCCGGTCAGCCGGTCGTAGAGGGTGAACTCGCCCGGCAGGTAGCCGGTCCGGCGGTGGATCGCCACCGGGTCGGCGGTGGTCTCGATGCCGAAGATCCGGGCCCGGCCCGAGGTCGGCCGGAGATGGTCGAGCAGGGTCCGGATGGTGGTCGTCTTGCCGGCGCCGTTCGGCCCCAGGAAGCCGAACACCTCGCCCTCGTCGACCTCCAGGTCGAGGTCGACGATGCCCCGGTTGGCGCCGTAGGACTTGGTCAGTCGCTCGGTCTCGATGAGGGCGGTCATGCCGAACTCCCTTGTTCAGCGGGTGTCGCTTCCACGAACCACTCGCGAAGCACTGCCGATCGGTTGGCGAGCTCCAGCGACCCGGGGCGGATCCCCAGGATCCGCTCGAAGGCCTCGGCGAAGGCCTCCAGCGTCTGTTCGACCTCCTCGAAGGTGACGGCGCCGTCCTGGTGGGCGACGAACAGGTCGGTGGCGGCCTCGTTGGCGCCGAGGATGAGTGACACATAGACGCGGGCGGCGTGGTCGGGCGAGGCGGTGGTGAAGGCCCCTTCGGCCACGCCCTGGCGGATGATCGTGGCCAGCAGCGGGGTCATGGTGGCGACGACGCCGCGGCGGAAATGCTCGCGCACGACGGCGTTGTCGTCCGAGAGCCAGACGCGCGTGAGCGCGAGGAGGAGGTCCTTGCGCTCGGCCTTGAAGTCGGCCAGCCCGGAGAAGACGGCGTTGAGCTTCTCCGGTGCGGAGCGGCCCGGGTCGGCCACTGCCGGCGCCAGGTACGCCGTGGCAGCCTCGACCATGCGCGAGACGACGCCGTCGAGCAGGGCCGACTTGGAGTCGAAGTAGTGGTAGAAGGCGCCCTTGGACGACGACAGCTCGTCGATCACGTCCTGGATGCTGAGCTGGGCGTAGCCCTTGGTCGCGATGAGCCGCTGGCCGGCGTCCAGGAACGCCTCGCGCCGCACGGCGTGGGCGACCGGGTCGAGTGTCCGGGCCATGACCCCTCCAATAACAGACCGACTGCCGGTTTATTTTAGACCCACGACGGCACGGTGTCGAGGGGTGATCCGGCCCTAGCGGTCCTGCGGCATCCGCGCCAGGAGGGCGGTGACGGCCTCGGCCCAGCCCTGGCCGGCGGCCGACGGGGTGACGATCACCGGGGTGCCAGGGTCGCCGTCGCCGGCCGCCCAGGCGCCGTTGGCGACCAGGAACATGGCCCCGACCACACCCGCGAGCTCGAGGTCGGCCGGGCTGTCGCCGACCGCGGCCACCCTGGTCGCCGCCAGGCCGCGGCCGGCCAGGTAGGCGGCGGCGGTGCCGGCCTTGCTGACCCCGGCCGGGAGCAGGTGGTAGGCGTGGGTCGGGCCCGGGCCGAGGTGCGGGTAGGCGCCGCGCAGGCGGCCGTTGTCGAGCAGCCGCGCCCAGCCCAGCCCACGGCCGGCCAGCAGGGCGTCGGCGGCGGCCGGGTCGACCTGGCCGCGGAGCAGGCAGGTGCCCCGGCGGCCGAGGTGCCAGGGGGTGTGGGGCTCGATGCGGCCGGCGAACCCCTCCAGCACCGCGGCCAGGGCGCCCGACCGCTCCAGGGCCTGGGCCGGGCAGTCGCCCAGGTCGCGGGGGGCCTCGCCCCAGTGGAGCTCGACCTCCCGGCCCCGGACCAGCACCGTGCCCAGCTCGGCCACGGCGTCGCGGGTCCCGAGCAGGCGGCCCGCCTCCCGCAGCTGCTCGGCGGTGCGCCCGGAGACCAGCACCACCTCCAGCCCGGCGCGGTGGGCGGCGACCAGAGCCTCGGCCGCGACCAGGGTGGGGCGGCCGTCCAGGTCGGCCAGGAGCGACCCGTCCCGGCCGACCAGGGTGCCGTCGACGTCGGAGAACAGCAGCGCCGGGGCGAGCCGGTCCAGCAGCGGTCCGGCGTCGGCCAGGGCCAGCCCGGGCACGCTACTCGGAGGCGGCGACGGGGTCGGCCCGCCGTCGCCGGTAGTCGTCGACGGTCACGATCGGCGGGCGCCTGGAGGTGACGATCTCGCGCGGCTCCGGCTGGTGCTCGTGCGCCTGGTCGGAGAACTGGACCAGGGTGGTGGCGAAGTTGCCCGGGGCCGAGCGGCCCTCCTCGGCCAGCCGCAGGAACACGGCCTGGAGGATCCCGAAGCTCATCCGGCCCAGGGCCTGCGTGTCCTGGTTGCGGTGGACGCGCCGGTCCAGGTCGACCTGGGCGATGGCGTCGACCCCGAACCGGGCCGCGATGTCCACCAGCAGGCCCAGCTCCACCCCGTAGCCGGAGAAGAACGGCACCTGCTCGAGGGTCTCGCGGCGCCCGGCGTACTCGCCCGACAGCGGCTGCACGATCCCGGCCAGCTCCGGCCAGAGCAGGTTGATGACCGGCCGGGCCAGCAGCTCGGTGACCCGGCCGCCGCCGGTGGCCCGCAGGGCGTTGCGCTCGCGGATCGGCCGCTCGTAGAACGCCTTCACGTACTGGATCTCGGGGTCGGCCAGCAGGGGGCCGAGCAGCCCGTAGACGAAGCGGGCGTGGAAGTTGCGGATGTCGGCGTCGACGAAGCAGATGAGGTCGCCCTGGCAGGCGTGCAGGCTCTTCCACAGCGCCTCGCCCTTGCCCGACCCCGGGCCCTCGCCGGGCAGGACGTCGTGCTCGAAGAACACCCGCGCCCCCTCGGCCCGGGCGATGGCGGCGGTGTCGTCGCCGGAGCCGGCGTCCATCACCACGATCTCGTCGACCAGGCGGGCACGCTCGACCAGGTTGCGGCGGACGTTGCGGACGATGCCGCCGACGGTGGCGGCCTCGTCGCGGGTCGGCAGGCAGACCGAGACGGTCAGGCCGAGCCGCTCCTTGGCCGCGCGCAGCTTGGCCGGCGGTTCGAACTGGCTGTGGTGGAAGGTCCGGTTGCCGAACCACTCCCAGGTGTCGATATCGGTCATCGGGTTCTCCCGGTGTGGGCCCCCCAGGGATCATGCCCTCCGGTGTTGCAGCCAAGCAGCGTGCCAGGGCAAGCTGGCAGATCACAACTCCATAGATATGGCGACGCATCCAGAGGGGCGGAGGGACCGGCCCGACGAAGCCCCGGCAACCTCCTCCGGACGAGGAAGGTGCCACTTCCGGCCTCGCCATCGTGGCGAGGGAAGATGCGCCCGTGCGGTTCGACCGACCGCGGCGCGACGTCGCCCCACGCCGAGCCCCGGAGGTCGCCGACCCCATGACCGACCAGACCCTCGAGCACGTCATCCTGCGCTGTCGCGGTTGCCAGACCGCCTACCCCGCCGCCCTGGAGTACGCCTGTCCGCGCTGCCTTGGCCCCCTGGACCCCGAGTACGACGCCGCGGCCGTGACCGCCCGCCTGAGCCGGGAGGCCGTCGCGGCCGGGCCGCGGTCCATCTGGCGCTACGCCCCGCTGCTGCCGGCCAGCCCCGGCCCCGGCGACCTCGCCCCCGGCCTGACCCCGCTGGTCCCGGCGCCCCGCCTGGCCGAGGCCCTGGGCGTGCCCGGCCCGCTGTTCCTCAAGGACGACACCCGCAACCCGACCAACTCCTTCAAGGACCGGGTGGTGGCCGTGGCCGTGGCCAGGGCGCGGGCGTTCGGCCTGTCCACGGTGGCCTGCGCCTCGACCGGGAACCTGGCCGGGGCCACCGCGGCCGCGGCCGCCGCCCAGGGCCTGGAGTGCGTGGTCGTGATCCCGGCCGACCTGGAGGCCGGCAAGGTCGCCTCGGCCGCCGTCTTCGGGGCCACCGTGGTAGCCGTGGAGGGCTCCTACGACCAGGCCAACCGGCTCTCCATGCAGGCCGTCGAGGCCTTCGGCTGGGGCTTCGTCAACGTGAACCTGCGTCCCTGGTACGCCGAGGGCTCCAAGACCGTCGGCCTGGAGGTGGCCGAGCAGCTCGGCTGGTCGCTGCCCGAGCATGTCGTCGTCCCGATCGCCTCCGGGGCCCTGCTCACCAAGGTCCACCAGGGCTTCCAGGTCCTGGCCGACCACGGCCTGGTCGAGCGGACGCCGGCCCGGGTCCACGGTGCCCAGTCCGTCGGCTGCAGCCCGGTGGCGACCGCCTTCGCCGCCGGGGTCGACGAGGTCACCCCGGTGCGGCCCAGCGGCATCGTCAAGTCCCTGGCCATCGGGGACCCGGCCGACGGGGCCGAGGCCCTGGCCACGGTCCGCGGGACCGGCGGCCGCATCGAGGCGGTGGACGACGACGAGGTCGTGGAGGCGATCGAGCTGCTGGCCCGCACCACCGGCGTGTTCGGCGAGACGGCCGCCGGGGTGACCGTGGCCACCGTCGGCCGCCTGGCCAGAAGGGGCGCGTTCCGGCCCGGCGAGCGGGTCGTGGCCCTGATCACCGGCCACGGCCTCAAGACCCGCGAGGTCCTGGACGGCCGCGCCGGGGCCACGGTGACCGTCCGCCCCAACATCGACGCCCTCACCGAGGCCCTGGCCCCGGTCCGCCCCGGCCTGGCCGTGGCCGGCTAGTACCGGCCGGCCCGCCAGCGCCGGTAGATCTCCAGGGCGTCGGGGCAGAACGGCCACCGGTCCAGGCGGTCCGCCAGCTCCTCGAGGGTGAGGTACGCGCCCCAGGCGATCTCGCTGGCCTGGGGGTGCACGGGGCCGTCCCAGGTGACCTCGAACAGGGCGCTCCAGCTCGGGTTCTCCCGGCCCCGGTAGCGGTGCCTGAACAGGAACCGCGGCACGGGCCCGACCACCCCCAGCTCCTCGGCCAGCTCGCGCCGGGCCGCCTCCAGGTAGCCCTCGCCGGCGGCCAGCACCCCGCCGGCGGCCATGTCGTACATCCCCGGGTAGACGTCCTTGTCGTCGGTGCGCCGGTGCACGTACAGCCGCCCGGCCCCGTCCCGGCACAGCACCGACGAGAACCGGTGCAGCAGCCGGCGGCGCCGCACCTCGCGCCGGGTCGCCTGCCCGACCACCCGGTCCTGCTCGTCGACCACGTCCAGGAGCTCGTCGCCAGGGTCGATCTGGTCCACCTTCTCGGGTCTCGAGGGTGATACTGCCGGAAAGGGTAAGGCCGCGACCGCCGCGCGGCGCATGGTGTCGAACGGCCCCTGCCCGGGCCATGACCGCTGTTCTGGAGGGGAATGGACGCCAGACCTCGTCCCGACGCGCGCGGCGACGCCGAGCTCGTGCGGGCGGCGACGGCCGGCGACCGCGGCGCCTTCGCCGCGATCTACGACCGCTACGCCGACCGGCTGCACGACTTCTGCTGGTCGGTGCTGCGCGACCGGGAGGAGGCGGCCGACGCCAGCCAGGACGCGTTCGTGGCCGCGGCCGAGCGCCTCGGCCAGTTCCGCGACCCGGAGCGGCTGCGTCCCTGGCTGTACGCGGTGGCGCGCACCCAGGCCTTCCGCCGGGCCCGGGCACGCGCTGCGCCCCAGGCGGAGACGGCCAACCCGCCCGACCCCGCGACCGGTCCCGGCCGGGCGGCCCGGCGGTCCGACCTGCGCGAGCTCGTCTGGAACGCCGCCGCCGGCCTGTCCGAGCGCGACCGCGCCCTGCTCGACCTCCACCTGCGCCACGGCCTGGAGGGCGCCGAGCTGGCCGAGGCCATGGGCTTGGAGCCCGGCCACGCCGAGGTGCTCCTCAGCCGCCTCCGCGACCAGGTCGGACGCTCCCTGGGTGCCTTCCTGGTGGCCCGGGTGGGTCGCGACGACTGCCCCGACCTGGCCGGCATCCTCGCCGACTGGGACGGCCGCTTCTCCCCCCTGATCCGCCAGCGGGTGGCCATCCACATCGACGCCTGCGCCGTGTGCGGCGAGCGACGCCGCACCATCGGCAACCCCCTCGCCCTGCTGGCCGCCGTTCCCCCGATGCCGGCCCCGGCCCATCTGCGGGGTCGGGTCCTGGAGCGGGTCCGGCTCATGGGGGGAGCGGGGCCGGGTCCCCCGGTGGGGGAGGCTACGCCGCGAGGCGAGGCGGTGCGCGCGGCTGTCCACAACCCCGGCGGGGGCCGGCGCCGCGGGGCCACCGCCGCGCTGGTGGCGGCCCTGCTGGTGGCGGTGGCGGTCGGGGTCGGGCTCGGATGGGAGCGGTCCCCGGCCGTCTCCAGCCCGACCAACGGCCAGGGTGGCCCGGCCGCTGCCGGAGCGGCCACCTCGGCCGCGCCCACCACCCAGCCGACGACCACCGCCGCCTCGACCTCGACCAGCCCCTCGACCTCGGCCACGACCGCGACCACCGCCACCACGGCCCCGGCGGCCCCGTCGCTGGCCGCCTCCCCGGTCAGGGTCGACCTCGGGCCCGGCGCCACCACGGCCACCTTGACCGTCCGCAACGGCGGCGGCGGGCCGCTGTCCTGGACGGCCAGCCCCTCGGCTCCCTGGCTGCGGGTCAGCCCCTCCACCGGCCGCCTCGACGGCGGCCGGCAGGCCAGGCTCACCCTGTCCGCGACCCGCGACGGCCTGCCCGAGGGCGACGCCGAGGCCCGCGTCGAGCTCACCTGGGATGGCCCCACCCGTTCGGTCGGGGTCGCCCTCCGGATCGAGCACCCTCCCGAGATCGGCGACCTCTCCGCCTCCCCGCCCCAGATCTTCACCAGCCCATGCACCGAGACGACCACCCTGGTCGAGGCGACCGTGACCGACGAGTCGGCCCTCTCCTCGGTGACCTTGCGCTGGGGCGGCCGGTCGGTCCCGATGATGCGACGCTCCGGCGGCTGGTTCGCCAGGCTCGGCCCCGTACCCACCCGGGGTACCGTCCCCTGGCAGGTCGTCGCCACCGACGACCGGGGCAACACCGCCTCGGCCTCCGGACCGGCGGTTCGCGTGCTCGCCTGCCGGTAGCGATGCCCTCCAGGCATTAGTTGACACTGTCATATGACACTGTCATTGTGATCGTATGCAGGAACCAGGCTGGACCCTTGACGAGCTCGCGGAGCGGGTCGAGACGGCCTTGACCGTCGACTACCGGGGCCAGACCAGCGGCCGGGTCCGTGCCGTTCCCGACCGGCGGGCCATCCGCTGGTACACGACCATCGGCCTGATCGACCGCCCGGCCGCCCATCGCGGACGGACGGCGTTGTACGGGCCTCGGCACCTGCTGCAGCTCGTCGCCGTCAAGCGTCTCCAGGCCAGGGGGCTGCCCCTGGTCTCCATCCAGCAGGAGCTGGCCGGCGCCACCGACACCCAGCTCGCCCGGGTCGCCCGCCTTCCCGCGGGCGTCGCCGCCGGTCCGGTCTTCGGGGCTGCCCCCGCCGCGGCCGCCAGCGGCGGCGACGGCCTGGCGGGGGAGGGCGGCGCCGATCCAGGAGCGGCGGTCGCTGCACGCTCGGGCGCCGCCAGGCGACCGCCAGCCGCCGCCACGAGAGCGGCAGCCGCCGTACGTGGGCCGGCCGGGGGCAAGGCGAGGCGGGCCGGGTTCTGGCGGGAGCAACCGGCCGCCGCCCTCGCCGCAGCGACCGACACCGATGCCACCACCCCAGCCGACCCCACCTGGTTCACCGCCCCCACCGCCCCCACCGACCCGACCGTCCCCACCCGTCCCTTGCGTGAGGAGGCCGGGACCCCGTGGGCCGCGACCCTGCGGGGGGTGCGGCTGGGCGACGGGGCGACCCTGCTGCTGGAACCGGGTCGGGAGCTGGGACTGGAGGACATCCACGCCATCCTCGACGCCGCCCGGCCGCTGCTGGCCGCGCTCCGTGACCGCGGGCTCGGTGCCGGGTCCCGGGACCCGGATCAGGACCACATGACCCCGAACCCGGATCAGGGCCGCGGGAGCCGAGGTCCGGACGAGGAGCCGGAGGCCCGGCGGGCGGGCGGGACCGAACCCCGAAGGGAGCACCCATGACCTCGTACCTTCCCCTGCTGACCGACGACGAGCTGGCGGCGACCGAGGCTGGGGGCGAGGCCGGGGTTGGTGCCGTCGCCACCGAACGGGGCAACCTGCCGCTCCAGGCGATCGACGTCGACGCGACCCTCACCGGGCTCGTCGCGCGGGTCGCGCTCACCCAGACGTTCGGGAACCGGTTCGACCAGCCGCTGGAGGCGAGCTACATCTTCCCCCTGCCGGACCGGGCCGCCGTGACCGAGTTCCGCATGGAGGTCGGGGAGCGGGTGGTCGAGGGCGTGCTCAAGGAGCGCGGCCAGGCCAGGGCCGACTACGACACCGCGGTCAGGCAGGGCCGGCGGGCGTCGATCGCCGAGGAGGAGCGGCCGGGCGTGTTCACCATGCGGGTCGGCAACCTCCTTCCCGGCGAGCGGGTCACGGTCCGCCTGGTCATGACCGGACCGCTGCCGTGGGACGAGGGCGAGGCCACCTTCCGGTTCCCCTTGGTGGTGGCGCCCCGCTACATCCCGGGGTCCCCGCTGGAGGGCGAGCCGGTCGGGTCGGGCACCGAGCCCGACACCGACGCGGTGCCCGACGCCTCCAGGATCACCCCGCCGGTGCTGCTGCCCGGCTTCCCCAACCCGGTCGACCTGTCGATCAGGGTCCAGATCGACCCGGCCGGCCTGGAGGTCGGCGCCGTGCGGTCCAGCCTGCACGCGGCGGTGGAGGAGACGCGCGACGGCACCAGGACGGTCCGGGTCGAGCCGGGGGAGCGGGCCGACCGCGACTTCGTGCTCCGGATGGGGACCGGCTCGGAGGCGGTGAGCACCGCGGTGACCGCCGTCGAGGACGCCGAGGGCGGGCAGGGGACCTTCGCCCTGACCCTGCTGCCACCGGTCGTGGCCGCCGTGGCCACCCCGAGGGACCTCGTGTTCGTGCTGGACCGCTCCGGCAGCATGGCCGGCTGGAAGATGGTGGCCGCCCGGCGCGCGGTGGCCCGGATGGTCGACTCGCTGACCGGGCGCGACCGCTTCGGGCTGCTGGCCTTCGACAACCTGATCGAGACGCCGCCGGAGTTCGGGACCGGCCTGCGGGCCGCCGACGACCATGCCCGCTTCCAGGCGGTCGAGTTCCTGTCCCGGTTGGAGGCGCGTGGCGGCACCGAGATGGCCGCGCCGCTGGCCAGGGCGCTCGACCTGCTCACCGGCCCGGCGGCCGGGGAGCCGGCGGGGCCGCGCGACCCGGCGCTCGTGCTGGTGACCGACGGGCAGGTCGGGAACGAGGACCAGATCCTGCGGCTGCTCGCCCCGCGGCTCGGCGGCGTCCGGGTCTACACCGTGGGGGTCGACAGCGCGGTCAACGAGGGGTTCCTGAAGCGGCTGGCCGGGCTGGGCGGCGGCGCCTGCGAGCTGGTCGAGTCCGAGGAACGGCTGGACGCGGTGATGGACCGGGTCCACCGGCGCCTCGGGGCGCCGATGCTCACCGACCTGGAGCTGGAGCCGGCCGGGCTGGACCTCGACACGTCGTCGCTGGCCCCGCGGCGCCTACCGGCCCTGTTCGCCGGGTCGCCGCTGGTCGTGAGCGGCCGCTTCAAGGGCGCCCCCGGCGGCGCGGTCACCGTCCGGGGCCGGGACGCCGCCGGCCGGCCGTGGTCGGCGACCGTGCCGGTGACCGGCGGCGACGCCTCCTCCCTGACCGCGACCTGGGCCCGGGCCCACCTGCGTGACCTCGAGGACCGCTACGCCACCGACCCGGCGCCGGACCGCGAGCTGGAGCGGCGCATCGTCGAGACCTCGCTCCGCTTCGGGGTGCTGTGCCGCTTCACCGCCTTCGTGGCCGCCGACGTGCAGGTCGTCAACGAGGGCGGGGTCGTCCACCGGGTCCTGCAGCCGGTGGAGGCGCCGGCCGGGTGGGCCATGTTCGAGCGGGTCGAGCTGGCCGCGGCGGCCATGCCGATGGCCAGCATGTCCGCGGGCGGCCTGCAGGCCGCCGGGCGGTTCGCCGCACCCCGCGGCTCCGCCCGACTCCTCGGCAAGGCCGACAGCCGCCTGGGAGCCCTTCCCGGCCGGGTCGGCCCGGGCCGCTCCCCCCGCCGCCGCTCCGGCGGCTTCGCCTCCCAGCCTCTCGCCGGCGCCGACCTCGCCCCCTACCGCGGCCGTGCCGCCCAGCTCGCCACCCTGCTCGAACGCGATCCCTCTCTCCCCACCTTGAGGGCCCGGCCGGGCCCGGGGTCTCACGACCTGGAACGGCGGCTCGGGCTGGTTCGGGTTGGGCTCGAGGCGCTGGTGGCCGACCTCGAATCGGTGGATGCCGTCGAGGAGGAGCTGCGGCCGCTGCGGGAGGTGGCTGCCGAGCTGGACCGGGTGGCGGCGTCCGGCGGGTCGGAGCGGGTCGAGCTGGAGCGGGTCCGCGAACGGGCCCTCGCCGTGCTGCGGGCGTTCGCGACCCAGGAGGCCCCGGGGGGCCCTCCGGCCCCGGGCGGGCCTCGTGGTGGGGAGGCGGGACCGGGGGCGGCCGGGGTCGTGCGGGGGCGTGAGCGCGGGTTCTGGAAGCGGTGAGGCGGCGGGCATCGGTGGTTACGCAGGCTTGATCCTGGTCAAGCTCAAGTTACCGCGGATGGAACGAGGAGGTGCGTCGTGCCGTCGCTGCCGCTCGCGCACGAGAAGTGGTTCGTCGACGACCCGGGCGCCTTCCATGCCGACTGGGCCTTCGCCCGGACGGCGTCCTCCCTGGCCCTGATCGCGGCCGTGGCGGTGGTGGCGCTGGTCTGGCACCTGGTGGGGGCGCGGCTGCCCCGGCCGGAGCTGCCGTTCCTGGAGCCACTCGGGCGGCTGGCCCCATGGGTGCCGCGGCTGCTCGGCATCCACCTCGGGGTGTCGCTGCTCTCGCTGGCCGTGCGGGACGCCTACCTGGCCCCGAACCTGTCCCTGGAGCACGTCCCGGGCGGGGCGGCCATCGCCTTCGCCGAGGGGCTGCTCGGCGTGTGGTTCGTCACCGGGGCCTGGCTGCGCCCCGCCGGCCTGGTCACGCTGCTGCTCGGTCCCCTGGCGGCGCTGCTGGCCGGGCCCGTGGCCATGCTGGAGGCGATCGACCTGCTCGGCATCGCCCTGTTCCTGGTGGTGCTGCCGCCCGGCCGCGACCGCTACGGGGCCGTCGAGCCGCCGGTGGAGACGGCCGCCCTGGCCATCTTCGCCCTGCGCGTCTGCGCCGGCCTCGCCCTGGTGGTGCTGGCCTTCAGCGAGAAGTTCGCCAACCCGGCCCTGGCCCGCGAGTTCATCGGCAACTACCCCGCCTTCGACCTGTTCGACCTGGTCGGCATCCCCCTGAGCGGCGACGCCTTCATCCGCATGGCCGGGGCGATCGAGCTGCTGTTCGGGCTGCTGCTGATCTCGGGCCGCATCCCCCAGGTGGCGGTCATCGTCGCCGGCATCCCCTTCAACGCCACCCTGTTCTTCCTGGGCAGGACCGAGCTGATCGGCCACCTCCCGGTCTACGGGGTCATGCTCGCCCTGCTGGTGTACGGCTCGTCGCGCCGGTACGCCGACGCGGTCCCGGCCTGGCCATGGACGGCCCGGCGGGGCCTCAGGGCGCGGGTCGTGGCCCGGGCGTAGCCCGCCAGACCTCGCCGTGGCGCGGGTGCTCGATCTCGGCGGCCACGGCCTCGGCCGCCTCCGCCCCGACGTGCCGCTCGACCAGCCACAGGGCCATGTCGATGCCGGAGGTGACCCCGCCGGAGGTGACCAGGTCGCCGTCGTCGACCACCCTGGCCTCGACGACCTGGGCGCCGGAGGCCCGCAGGTCCTCCACGGCGCTGTGGTGGGTGATGGCCCGGCGGCCGCGGGTGAGCCCGGCGACGCTGGCCAGCATGGCCCCGGTGCAGACGGTGGCCACCTGGGCGCCGGCCCGGTGGGCGGCGGCGATCGCCGCCGGCAGCTCGCCCCGCTCGGCCTCGGCCCACGCGCCCCGGGGCGCGCGGTCGCTCCAGCCGCCGCCCGGCACCACCAGCAGGTCGGTCCGGTCCGGGTCGAGCTGCCCGTCGGGCCGCACCCGCAGCCCATGGGAGCCGGTGACCTCGGCCGCCCCGTCGAGGGTGACCAGGGCCACCTCCAGGTCGGCGCCGCCCTCGGCGGCGTTGCGCAGCACCTCCAGCGGGCCGATGGCATCCAGCTCGTCGAAGCCCTCGAACACGACCACCGCGATCCGCACCTGGCACTCCCTTCGGGCTGGACTTTGGTCCGAGCGCCGTGATAGCACTTGGGCTTAGCACTCGACCATCTTGAGTGCTAACATCCGGGATTGCCAGCCGGAGACAGATTCCAACAGGCAAGCCATCCGAACAGGGGAGGTAGCCGCACCTATGCCCAAGATCATCGCCTTCGACGAGGACGCCCGGCGTGCTCTCGAGCGGGGGATGAACCAGCTCGCCGACGCCGTCAGGGTGACGCTGGGCCCCAAGGGCCGCAACGTGGTCCTGGAGAAGAAGTGGGGCGCGCCCACGATCACCAACGACGGCGTGTCCATCGCCAACGAGATCGAGCTCGAGGACCCGTGGGAGAAGATCGGGGCCGAGCTGGTCAAGCAGGTCGCCAAGAAGACCGACGAGATCGCCGGTGACGGCACCACCACCGCCACCGTGCTCGCCCAGGCCCTGGTCCGCGAGGGCCTGCGCAACGTGGCCGCCGGGGCCAACCCGATGAGCCTCAAGCGCGGCATCGAGAAGGCCACCGAGCTGGCCGTCGAGGCCATCAAGAACCAGGCCAAGGACATCGAGACCCGCGACGAGATCGCCCACACGGCCAGCGTGTCGGCCGGCGACCCCGAGATCGGCGAGGTCATCGCCAAGGCGATGGACACCGTCGGCAAGGAAGGCGTCATCACCGTCGAGGAGTCCAACACCTTCGGCATCGAGCTCGAGACGGTCGAGGGCATGCGCTTCGACAAGGGCTACATCTCGCCCTACTTCGTCACCGACCCCGAGCGCATGGAGGCGGTCCTCGACGACCCCTACATCCTGATCGCCAACTCCAAGATCTCGGCCGTCAAGGACCTGCTGCCGGTGCTCGAGAAGGTCATGCAGAGCGGCAAGTCGGTCGTGGTGATCGCCGAGGACGTCGACGGGGAGGCGCTGGCCACCCTGGTCGTGAACAAGATCCGCGGCACCTTCAAGAGCGCCGCGGTCAAGGCGCCGGGGTTCGGTGACCGGCGCAAGGCCATGCTGGCCGACATCGCCACCCTGACCGGTGGCCAGGTCATCTCCGAGGAGGTCGGGCTCAAGCTCGAGAACGTCACCCTCGACCTGCTCGGCCGGGCCCGCAAGGTGGTCGTCACCAAGGACGAGACCACCGTCGTCGAGGGCAGTGGCGACCCCGAGGACATCAAGGGCCGGGTCAACCAGATCCGGGCCGAGATCGAGAACACCGACTCCGACTACGACCGCGAGAAGCTCCAGGAGCGGCTGGCCAAGCTGGCCGGGGGCGTGGGCGTGATCAAGGTCGGGGCGGCCACCGAGGTCGAGCTCAAGGAGAAGAAGCACCGCATCGAGGACGCCGTCTCCAACGCCCGCGCGGCGGTGGAGGAGGGCATCGTCCCCGGCGGCGGCGTGGCCCTGCTCCGGGTCCAGGAGGCCCTGACCAAGGTCGACCTGACCGGTGACGAGGCGACCGGGGCGCTCATCGTCCGCCGGGCGCTCGAGGAGCCGCTCAAGCAGATCGCCTTCAACGCCGGCCTCGAGGGCGGCGTGGTGGTCGAGAAGGTCCGCGGCCTCGACCCGGGCCAGGGCCTGAACGCGGCCACCGGCGAGTACACCGACATGTTCAAGTCGGGGATCGTCGACCCGGCCAAGGTCGTGCGCTCGGCGCTGCAGAACGCGGCCTCGATCGCCGGCCTGTTCCTCACCACCGAGGCCGTGGTGGCCGACAAGCCGGAGAAGGAGAAGGCCCCCGCCATGCCCGGCGGCGGTGGCGAGATGGACTTCTAGGTCCACTCCACGCGAAACGGCGGTCCTTCGGGGCCGCCGTTTCGCATGGTCCCTAGACTGTCAGGTCATGGACGAGCTGGACGCCAAGCTGGCCGCGCTGCGGCGGGAGCTCGAGGCCACCGGCGGGGTGATGGTGGCGTTCTCGGGCGGGGCCGACTCGGCCTTCCTGCTGGCCGTGGCCGGCCAGGCGCTGGGGGAGCGGGCGGTGGCGGCCACCGGGGTGTCGCCCAGCCTGCCCGAGCGTGAGCTGGACGACGCCCGCGCCCTGGCCGCCGAGCTGGGCGTCCGCCACCTGGTGGTGGCCACCCACGAGGGCGAGCGCCCCGGCTACCTGCGCAACGGCCCCGACCGCTGCTTCTTCTGCAAGGACGAGCTGTTCGAGGTCCTCGGCCCCCTGGCCGGCGCCGAGGGCCTGGCCCTGGCCGTGGGGACCAACACCGACGACCTGGGCGACCACCGGCCGGGGCAGCGGGCGGCGGCCGAGCACGGCGTGCTCACCCCGCTGGTCGCGGCCGGGTTCTCCAAGGCCGAGGTCCGTCAGGCCTCCAGCCGCCTGGGCCTGCGCACCGCGGACAAGCCGGCCGCGGCCTGC
>Ga0307320_10000304_pt1 | contig 17731 bp, 13 predicted proteins | sample ER_DNA_369_FD_194495 | JGI IMG/M metagenome (GOLD analysis project Ga0307320, IMG submission 194495) | Bulk soil microbial communities from the East River watershed near Crested Butte, Colorado, United States - ER_DNA_369 | ecosystem: Environmental > Terrestrial > Soil > Floodplain | place...
TGAGACGCCTGCTTTCGCTCTCCTCTCGGATCTCGAGCCAGGAGGCCACGGTCTCGAGTTCGTCCTGGCTCAACTGGGCGAACAGCGGGATGGCGCGGATCCGGTCGATCTCGGGATGCACGGATACTCCTTCGGTCGCTGATGCGGGCGCATCCTAGATGGAGTCGGGCCTCGTCTGCCGCCTCCATCACGACCTGTTCGCAGAGGACCGTTCACGGATCCGCCGCATCGCGCGAGAAGCGGGCCTGGGCACCGGTTCTCACTCGGTACCTGGGCTCAGGGGCAGGGCCCAGAGGTTCGACAGGTTGCGCGACTCCGCTGAACTCGAGGCCCCGACCGGCCGATACCGTTCCTGATCCGGGAAACGAAGGACCGCTGCCTAAGGGAGTGGTTCCACCGAAGCCCCGAGGAGTCCGTTCATGGATCCGAACAGCCCGGGATCGCCCGACCGCGGGCACCGACTCCCCACATCGATGCCGCCCCCACCGACGGGTGAGGTCGTGCCGCCCAGCGGGGGCGCAGGTCTGACTCCACCCCCGGAGTCGTCCTGGGGACCATGGTCCGAGGGTCAACCGCCCGCGTCCACCACCGGCCGCACGAGACGCTGGATGGTGGTCCTGCTGGCCATGCTGCTGGTCGTGGGCGGTGGCGGGTCCGCGGCCGCCTTCTTCCTTATGCGGGGAGCGGGCGAGGAGCTGCTCCAGCTCGTCCCTGCGTCGAGCGAGGTCGTCGTCACCGCCTACCTCGATCCGTCGGCCGGCCAGAAGGTCAACCTGATGGCGCTCGCGGACCGGTTCCCCGCGCTGCGCGACGATCAGAGGATCCGGCGTGAGGTCGACGACGTGCTCGACACTGCGCTCGAGGGCACGGGCCTGAGCCACGAGGACGTTCGGCCGTGGCTCGGCTCGCAGGTGGCGATCGTCGTGGACGTGGGGGCGAACGACGACGAACCCACGGTCTCCGTCCTCGTCGCCAGCAGGGACGACGACGCCGCACTGGAGACCCTCGACAAGGCTCTCGAGGGCTTGCTCGGCACCAAGGAGACCAGCGAGTACCGGGGGGCAACGATGCACGTCTTCGATAGCGGTGCGTCGTTCGTTGGCTACGTGATCGTCGACCACGTCGTCGTGCTCAGCAACCGATCGATCGGCCTCACCCGCGTGGTCGACGTCGCGGAGGGAACCACGCGGGCCATCGTCGACGATCCGGCGTTCCTGGACACGATCTCGTCGTTGCCCGAGGGCAAGCTCGGACTGGCGTACGTGAACCCCACCGAGCTCGTGAACCGGGCCCTGTCGGCGAGCGGACTCGGTGTGGCGGCAACGGCCCCCGGTCTCGATATGTTCCGCGCGATCCGGGGCGTGGGGGCCACGCTGTCGGCCCATCCCGACGGCCTGGCGTTCGATGTCGCGATGCGCCTGGATCCCTCGGAGCTGGATCCGGCGACGCGTCTGCAGCTCGACCAACCCCTCGACGAGAACGGGGTGCTCGGGTTCGTCCCGGCGGACGCGTACGCGGTGGCGACGCAGCAAGGCCTCGACGAGACCCTGAAGCAGACCGTGGACCAAGTCCTGACCACTCCCGAAGGAGAGCTCATCCGTCAGCGGATCGGCGTGGACGACACGCTGGCCGCGCTCACCGGTGATCTCGCGTTCGAGGTCGGTCCGGGATCGGGTCCCGTGCCGGCCGCGGGCGCCATCCTGATCGGCGTGCGCGATGCCTCCGCGGTCCAGCGCACACTGGACGGGCTCGCCGATCTGGTGCTGGCCGATCAGCGCCGAGCGGGGACGATCGACCCCGCGTTCGGGGATATGTCGGCAAGTGGGCGTGACGACGTCTTCGGGGCGGTCCCGAAGGCGACGTGGAGGACCTCGACGTACCACGGCACGACGATCCGGTACCTGGACGATCCCGGGCTCTCGGGCACGGGGTTCGTGCCCGCCTACGCGGTGGTCGAAGGTGCCGCGATCGTCGCATCCAGCCCCACCGAGATCCGGAAGGTGATCGACACCGAAGCGGGGAGTGAGCCGAACATCAGCTCGTCGTCGTCGTACCGGCGGGCCGTCTCCAGGGTGCCGGACGACGGGGGCACGTGGTACGTGGATCTGGCGGCGCTGGTGTCGAGGTTCGGGTCGCAACTCCCGCCCGACGTGGCCTCGAACATCGAGCCGATCGACACCGTGGTCCAGGGGACCAGCAACTCGTCCTCCCTCATCACCTACCGGCTCTTCATCGAGATCCGGTAGGGCTCCCCGACATCCGGTTGCTTCCTCGCGGCGCGGTTCGTACCCTCTCGAGAGCATGTCCGAGCCGATCATCTCGCTCGACACGTCCTTGATCCGCGAGGGCAAGCTCGATGAGCTGAAGAGGGCCGTCGCGGGACTGGTCGAGTTCGTCCGGTCGAACGAGCCCAGGCCGATCGTCTACCAGGTGTATGTCGACGACACCGATTCCCAGATGACCGTCGTCCAGGTTCATCCCGACTCCGCGTCGATGGAGAACCACATGACGGTCGCGGGTCCGGCCTTCGCGGGGTTCGCCGAGCTCGTCACCCTGTCGACGTTGGACGTCTACGGCAAGCCGAGTGGGGAACTGCTCGAGCTCCTGCGCAGGAAGGTCCAGATGTTGGGGGATGCGACGGTGACCGTCCACGACCAGCAGGCGGGGTTCGCTCGGATCTAGCGGCGGCGACCCGTCGGAGCCTCGCCCTCAGCCCTCAGCCCGCAGCTCGACGCCGGTCTCGTCGGCTCGAACGGTGGCGAGCTCGTCGGTCCGCAGGCCGGACTCGGCCGCCACGACCACCGGGATCGTGCTGCCGAAGAGCTCGCGCGCCACGATGGCGCCGAGGCCGAGGATCGGGTCGGTCTCGCCCAGGACGATCGCGGCGGGCGCGGTGCCGGCGCGGATCGCCTCGGCGAGCACGCTCGAGGACGAGCTCGAGCCGCGTCCCGACGGCATCACCAGGATCCGCCCCGCCACGTTCGCCCCGTGCTGGGGGTGGCGGGGGTCGATGATGTCGCCGGTTGCCGGGTCGACGCCGCCCCAGAACGAGAGCGGCTCGTCGAGCACGAGCGCCCGGCCCTCGGCCGTCCCCGCCACCAGGGTTCGGGCCTCAGGCATCCGCCCACAGCGTCTCGTCGAGAAGGACGCGCCCGGCCACCGCCGATCGGACGCATTCCTCGAGCCCCCCGATCAGCACGTCGACGCCGAGGTTCGCCGGGGCGTACCAGGCCCACTTCGCGGAGTCGGTCATGACGGAGCCGTTCACCTCGTCCATGACGGGCGCGATGTAGGTGCAGGTGTCGGAGACGACCCGAACACCCGGCGACTCGAGTCGTGACACGAGCCCTCGACCCTCGGCCTCGGCCAGCACCTCTCGTCCGACGTTCACGTACAGGGGCACCGCGACCTCGTTCGTCCCCAGGAGCCCGGCGAGCCGTTCGAGCTCGGCGAGCGAGGCGTGCGGTGTCCCGACGCTCACCGCGCCGAGCCGTTGGGGGGAGCCGGTGCTCAACTCGTCTCGGGACGCTCGAAGTCGGGCCGTCGACACCCGGAGCTCGCGAACCTTCCCGCCGCCGGTCGCGGCCTCCAGCGTCGGCGCCTCCGGGGTGATGCCGACCGCGTGGACCAGCGCCACCGAGCCCGAGGAGGCGGCCGCGGCTCCGAGCGCCTTCATCCGGTCCTCCGACGTGTCCGCCGGCAGGCCGACGATCGCGGCGACCTCGCTCCCGGCCTCGCGGCCGAGCACGTGCCCGAGCACCGGATAGAGCGCATCCGAGGCGAGCAGACGGGCCGAGATCCCCTCGAGCGTCACCACGAGACCCGCCCTGCGTGCCTCGTCGCGGTGCAGCCCGGCGAGCGGCACCCGGCCCGTCAGCGCGGCGCAGATGTCGATGAAGTCCCCGTACCGGTCGGTCCGAGCGCCGAGCACCGAGTTGCAGAACACGATCGCGTTGGACTCGGCCCACGCGACGTGCTGCCCGAACGCGGGGCGCCCGGGCAGCTGGTACGGCGCGCAGGTCCACGTGGGCCGGCAGCCCATCGCGACGTACGCGTCCATCTGTCGACGGGCGTTCGCGGCGGTCTCCGCGTCCCCGCGGTACCGGCCGGGATGCAGCAGGTCGAGGGTGCCGACGTTCAGCGTTGTGGGGACCGCGACTCGGGCGCCGCCGGCGACCAGTTGCTCGGCGAACTCGAGTCCCGCGATCCCGTGGTACAGGCACCCGTCGACATGCGCCGAGGCCACGTCGATCAGCCGCTCGGCGGCGCTCACGCCGGCCATCTCGACGACGATGCGCATCGCGAGCGCGGCGGCCTCGCCCCGCTCGCCCTGCAGGAAGGCCCGGTCGCTCTCGGTGAGCTCGACCGGCACCGAGGGCCTAGGCCTTCGCCGCCCGTTCGAGGATCGGGAGCGCCCGCTCGATCATCTCGTCGTTCCCGGTGATCGAGATGCGGAAGCGCCCGGGCATCTCGACGACGGCGCCAGGCAGGACGAACACCTTGTCCTTGGCGAGTCGCTCGACGAACGCGACGTCGTCGGGGTCCGGGCTCGTCGGCAGGAGGTAGAACGTGCCGTCGGGCGAGTGGAGGTCGTAGCCGTAGGAGCGCAGCGCCTCCACGACGCGGTCTCGGCGCCGCTGCAGGGCCTTGACGTCCACGCTCATCCCCTCGAGGTCGCCCATCGCGCGCTGCAGGACGTTGGTCGGGGCCGCGTGCCCTCCGTACGTGAGCTGGCCGAGCTGCAGCGCCTCGCGCATCTCCGGACGGTCGGGCATCTCGGGTGGCAGGGCGATGTACCCGACCCGCTGTCCGGGCGTGAGCAGCTGCTTGGCGTAGGTGTAGACGAGAAACGAGTTCGCGTAGGACTCGGTCGGGCTCGTGAACGACCGGTCGTCGAAGACGATCCGCGAGTACGCCTCGTCCGAGATCAGATAGATCGGGTGCCCGATCCGTTCGGAGCCGGCGGTCAGCACGTCGGCCAAGGCGCGCAGGGTCTCGGGCGGGTAGATCTTGCCGCTCGGGTTGTTGGGCGAGTTCACGATGATCGCCGTCGTGCGCTCGGTGATCGCCGCCTCGATCGCGTCCACGTCGAGGTCCCAGGTCTCGTAGTTCACGGCGACGCGGACGGGGTGCGCCTCCCCGCCCAGGATGATCGCCTCGTAGAAGAACCACGGGGGCGTGAGGAAGATCACCTCGTCGCCGGGGTCGGTCACCGTCCGGATGCACAGGTTGAGGCCGGCGAAGCCGCCGTCGGTCACCAGGATGTCCGCGGCTTCGTAGGGCACGCCGCGGCGTTCGCGCAGGCCGGCGGCGGCGGCCTCCTGCGCGTACGGCTCGTTGAACTTGTACGCGTACCAGTCCTTGTCCTGCGGAACCGTCCAGCGCTGCAGCGACTCGACGTACTCGGGGAGCACCATCTCCTGCGGGTTGCCGGCGACGAAGTCGCAGTTCGCCGGGTCGGCCGGGTCGCGGTTCGCGTAGTGGCTCTCGTAGAAGAAACGCCGGAGCGGCTCCTCGATCTCCAGGATGCGCTGCAGGCTCTGCGACAGGCGGTGTGGCATCGTGGTCCTCCGTCTCGTCTCCTGGCTCGTCTCTTGGCCCATCTCGTGGCTCGTCTGTTGGCGGCACGTGGATGGCCGGCGCGGGTTGCGACGCCGCGCACGGCCGTGCCGAACCCTATCACCGGGCGTGTGAGCTACCAGGTGACGGCGGGCATCCCCCCGGGATCCGCATCGTCGTACGCGGTCGCCCCGAACCGCGCGAGGTCCGTGCCCGCGAGCTCGGCGATGTACGAGGCGGGGAGCACGGCCGCGAACGATCGATCGCGCAGCCGGTCCCGCCGGACCGCCGCCGGCCCGATATACGGGCCGATGTTGTCGCCGTAGCGGTAGTCGGCGAGGAACGCCGCCACGTCCTCGGCGGACAGGCCCGAGTCCGTGAGCGCCTTCGGGTTCAGGTAGACCTCGGACGGCGCGACCATCTGGACGAGCCCGAACACGCTGGTGCCGAACTCCGCGTTCAGGTCCTCCTCGAGCTGGATCGGGTCGATCCGCACGCCGCCGTTCGCGTCGATCTCGGGGCACTGACCGTGGTCGGCGGTCACGATCAGCACGCTCTGGCCGTCCCCGAAACGCTCGGCCAGCAGGTCGGCGATGCGGCCGATCTCCTCGTCGACGGCGCCGAGCACCTCGGCCTGGCGCGGGTCGTCCATGTTGTAGACGTGGCCCGCGTAGTCGGGCGCCTTGAAGTTGAGATACAGGAGGTCCGCGACCTCGTCCTGCCCGATCGGCTCGGAGTCGAACGTGGCGCGGATCAGCTCGCCCTGGTAGCGCACGACCGGAGGGAAGCAGCACATCGCCTTCTTGCCGGTGGGGTCGTACGGGGACGGCGCGGGCGCCTCCCACCCGGCACTCAGCTCGTCGAGTCGTTCGAGCCCGGGGGTCGTCCTCGGGAGGCGGTACAGACCAGGGTGGTGGGGCCGCCACCCGCCGCCGCCGTCCTCGTCCCAGAACACGCCGACCGGCGCCTCGCCCACCGGGCGCCCTCCCCGGCCGAGCATCCCGACGTGCCACACCTGGTAACCGATCTCGCCGACCCACGCCCGGTCCTCGGTCCACTCGGTCCAGCGGTCGGCGAGCGTGGGTTCGAGTAGGAACGTCGGGTCGATGTTCCCGGCCCGGCCCCACGCCTTCACGGGCCCGCCGCCCCGCCGAACGTTGTGGCCGGTGATCCCGTGCGTGCGGGGGAAGGCGCCCGTGCCGATCGTGGCGTGGGTCGCGGCCGTCACCGCGGGGAACGAGCCCGAGATGGCGTTGCGGTACGTCGCGCCCTCGCGAATGAGCCGCCGGAGGTTCGGCCATGCGTCGGGCCAACGACGGAGGACGTTCCACCCGCCACCGTCGATCACGAGCGTGACGACGACCCGCGGCTGCACCGGCGGCGTGACCGACGGGATCCCCGGGAGCGCCACCCCATCCGCCGCCCGGAACTCGTCGAACCCGATCAGCTGCGCGGTCGTGGGCGCGAGATCCGCGAGCGTGACGCGCTCGGTGTGGTCCTGCGGCTCGATGCGGCCCGGCGACCAGACCACGATCGGGACGCGCTCGCCGTACATCCAGGTGATCGCGTGGCTCGAGCGCGGGTCGTTCGGCGCGAGCGACAGCGATTCCTGCCGATAGTTCGAGCTCGAGTAGGGCGTGACCAGCAATTGCAGGTCGCCCAGACGCTCGGCGTGGTACGAGCGGGTGACGAGCTCGAGGTACTCGGAACCCAGGTCCGAGGCCATCGCCTCGAGCGCCGGACGAGGGTCCGGCCGCGTGAGTCGCCGGACCACGGCGCCGGCGAGGCCGCCCGCCGCCACGGCCGCGAGACCGAGCCCCCCCGTCACGGCGAGGAAGCGCCGGCGATCCGGGTCCTCGGACACGCGAGCCCGGATCGCGAAGAGGCAGGCGCCGAGGACCAGGAGCCCCGCGAGCGACCCGGCGATCAGGCTCCCGGTCACCGCGAGCACGAAGGCGAGGACGCCACCCGTGAGAGCGAGCAGCACGAGCACACGTCGGGAACGCATCGGTGGTCGAATCATCCCAGACGGGTTCGGCCCCGCCGGGGGGTGGGTTCGCCTTACGCGCGCTTGCGGGGCAGGTCCAGGAACGGCAGCGGGACGACGGCCGCCGCCACCTTGCCCCGCTCGCCCTCCACGCTCCATTCGACCGAGACCCGGGTCCCCGGCTCCGCCAGCCGGGGCGGCAGCGAGCCGAACCCCACCATCTTCTTGATCGTCGGACCCCACGTCACGCTGGTCGCGCGGCCGACCTGTTGCCCGTCTTTGTAGACGGGGACCGGGTCACGGTGCACGAGGGCCGAGACCATCGGGGGCAGGTCGTGCCGGGCGTACATCGCCTCGATCCCGGTCCACTCGAGGTCGAGGCCGACCAGGCGCCGCCCTGGCCCGCCCCGGCCGCGCTCGAGCTCGAGGGCGTGCCGGCCGACGAACGCGGGCTTCGCGAGGTCGACGAACGCGCCGAGGCCGATCTCGAACGGCGAGTAGTGCTGCTCGGAGCTGATCGCGTGCCGGGCGCTCGTGAACTCGGCCTCGATCAGGATCAGGCCTGCCTCGACGCGCGCCACATCGAGCGCCCGGATGCCGGCGGGACGGATGCCGTGCGGCTCGCCGGCCTCCCACAGCGCGTCCCACACGTCCGTCGCCGAACCGGCTTCGACCCAGATCTCGTAGCCGAGGTCGCCCGTGTATCCGGTTCGCGAGACGTGGACGTCGACGCCCGCGATCTCGGCGCGGCGCTGGGCGAAGTAGCGGAGGTCGGCCCAGTCCCGACGGCTGGCCCCCTCGAGGACGTCGCGCGAGCGCGGTCCTTGCAGGGCGACGGCCGCCACCCGTTCGGAGACGTCGTCGATCCGCACGTCGAGCCCGGCCGCGCTCATCGTGAACCACCGGTAGCTGGGATCCGCCGCCGTCCAGAAGAACTCCTGGTCGCCCCGGCGCGCGACGGTCCCGTCGTCGACGACCTTGCCGTCCTCGTTGCACCACGGGGTGTAGATCACCCGGTCGACGGCGAGCTTCGAGGCGTTGCGTGTCACGACCCGGTCGACGAGCCGCGCGGCGTCGGGCCCGATGATCTCGTACTTGTACAAAGGGGTGACGTCGATCAGCGCGGCCTGCTCGCGGATCGCGTTGTACTCGATGTCGTGGAAGTCGGCGTAGACCGCGGCCGCGAAGTAGCCGGACCACTCGCCCCAGGCCATCGTGGAGTTCAGCGCCGAGGTGCGCGGGTGGAACGCCGTGCCGACGCTCAACGGAGCCTCCTCGAGGGATCCATGACCGGCCGTAGCCTAGCGGCGCCACTCGGGCGGGCGCTGACCATCAGTCAAGGGGTGGTTGGTCCGCCACGGACCCCGCCCCTACGATGGCGCCCGTGGCGAACGGGTACGACGCCGTCATCATCGGGGGAGGGCACAACGGCCTGACGGCCGCGGCCTACCTGGCCCGGGCCGGACGACGGGTCCTGGTGCTCGAACGTCGCCACGTGCTCGGCGGCGCCGCGGTCACGGAGGAGGTCTTCCCGGGATTCCGCTTCAGCGAGTTCTCCTACGTCGTCTCGTTGCTCCGCCCCGAGATCATCCGCGAGCTCGAGCTCCCCAAGCACGGCCTCGAGATCCTCCCGCTCGACGGCACGATCACGCCGCTCGACGACGACTCCCTGTGGCGCGTGAACGATCACGGCAAAACGATCCGCGAGCTCCGCCGCTGGTCCAAGAGCGACGCCGAGGCCTACGAGGAGTACGGGCTGCTGATGGCCGACATGGCCCGGTTCATCAAGCCGATCCTGTCGGTCGTCCCGCCGGATCCGGGCGCGTTCAACCCGTTCGATTGGATGCCGGTCGTGGGCCTCGCCAAGACCTTCCGAGACCTCCCCGAACGCCTCCAGTCCACGTTCGTCCAGCTGATGACGATGAGCGCCACCGAGTTCCTCCAGCAGTGGTTCGAGACCGACCCGCTCATCGCGACGATGTCGGCGTCCGGGATCATCGGGACGTTCCAAGGGGTCCGCTCGCCCGGGACCGCGTACGTGCTGCTGCACCACTACATGGGTGAGATCGACGGCGCGTTCCGGGCGTGGGGCATCCCGCGCGGCGGCACCGGTGGTATCTCGGAGGCGATCGCGTCCGCCGCACGAGCGGCCGGCGTCGAGATCCGCACCGAGGCGCCGGTGGCGCGGATCGACGTGCGGAACGGCCGCGCCAAGGGCGTGGTCCTCGAGTCCGGTGAGCAGGTCGCCGCCGGGGCGGTCCTGTCGAGCGTGGACTCGCACGTGACGTTCCTCGGTCTGGTCGAGCCCTCGCACCTCGAGCCGTCGTTCCTGGAGGAGGTCAGGCGGTACAAGTTCCGCGGCTCGAGCGGCAAGGTGAACCTCGCGCTCGACGGCCTGCCCGAGCTCGCGTGCAGGCCCGGGAAGGGCGAGTGGCTCCGGGGGGCGATCAGCTTCTCGCCGGGCGTCGACTACATGGAGCGCGCGTACGACGACGCGAAGTACGGGCGGTTCTCGAGCCGCCCCTACATCGACTGCATCATCCCGACGCTCGTCGATCCGTCGATGGCGCCGCCCGGGAAGCACGTGATGTCGTGCTTCGTGCAGTACGCGCCGTACCACCTCTCGGATGGGCGGACGTGGGACGACGCCGAGCGCGACGCGTTCGGCGAGACCGTGATCTCGACGCTCGAGGAGCGGTTCCCGAACATCCGCGACCTGATCCTGCACCAACAGGTGCTGACGCCTCTCGACATCGAACGGATCACCGGCCTGACCGAGGGCAACATCTTCCAGGGCGAGCTGTCGCTCGAGCAGCTGTTCTTCAACCGGCCCGTCCCGGGCTGGGCCCGCTACCGAACGCCGATCAAGGACCTGTGGATGTGCGGCTCGGCCACACACCCGGGCGGCGGGATCATGGGGGCGCCCGGCCGGATCGCCGCGCTCGAGCTCCTGGGCGGGAAGGCCGGGAGTTCGGCGGGCAAGGTCGCCTGATGGCCGAGCGGTTCGACGCGGTCGTGGTCGGCGCGGGCCACAACGGCCTCACCACGGCCGCCTACCTCGCGAAGGCCGGCCGGTCGGTCCTGATCCTGGAGAAGCGCGACCGCGTCGGCGGCATTCTCGACACCGTCGAGCTCGCGCCAGGCGTCCGGGGACCGGGCATCGTTCACACGGTCGGGCGGCTGCGAAAGTCCGTGATCGCCGACCTGGGTCTGGTCAAGCAGGGACTCGTGACGAGGGAGCCCGAGGTCCGCGTGTTCGCGCCGCAACCGGAGGGGCCGCCACTGACGCTGTGGGCGGATGCGGCGCGCACCGCCTCCGAGCTCCGTGAGCGTTCGCCGGCGGACGCCGAGGTGTATCCCGATTTCGACCAGAAGGTGCGGTCACTCGCGTCGTTCCTGTCCTACCTGCACGCGATCACCCCGCCGGACGTGAAGGACCCGTCGCTCGCGGACGCGCTGAACGGCGTCAGGCTGGGCAACGCGTTCCGCCGGCTCGGCAAGAAGCCGGGCCGGGAGGCGACGCGCGCGCTGCCGATGGCGATCGCCGACTACGTGGCGGAGACGTTCGAGAGCGACGCGGTGCGGGGGGCGATCGCGTCTCGAGCCGTCCAGTACACGGCGATGGGGCCGTGGTCGGCGGGCACGACGGCGGTGCTGCTCGCGGACTCGGCGGGCAACGACGGCGGGGCGCCCGGGCAGTCGACGATCGCGCGGGGTGGCCCGGGCGCGCTCGCCGAGGCGCTCGCGAATGCGGCCCGCGGGTTCGGCGCCGAGATCCGCACGGGGGCCGAGGTCGTCGAGATCCGGGTCGAGCGCCATCGCGCGACCGGCGTGGTGCTCGCCGACGGCTCCGAGATCCCGGCACGCGCCGTGATCACCGCGATCGACCCCAAACGCACGCTCACGACGCTCCTGGATCCGGTCGAGATCGGTCCGCACCTGCGCTGGCGGGCGACGAACATCCGGACCCCCGGGTCGGTTTCGAAGGTGGATCTCGCGCTCTCGGGCCTGCCGTCGCTCGACGGCGCCGACCTCGAACGCCTGGCCGGGCGGATCGTGATCGCGCCGTCGATCGACCACCTCGAGCACGCGTTCGACGCCTCGAAGTACGGGGGGATCGGGGACGAGCCGTACCTGGAGGCGACGATCCCGACGCTCTCGGACCCGACGCTCGCACCGGAGGGGACGCACGTGATGAGCGTGGTCGCGCAGTGGACGCCGTTCGAGCTGCGCGAGACCGACTGGTCGGCCGAGCGCGACCGCCTCGGCGACCTCGTCGTCAAGGCGGTCGAACGCTACGCGCCGGGGCTCTCGGACCTGGTGACCGCTCGAAGGGTCACGACCCCGGTCGATCTCGAGACCGACTACGGGCTGAGCGGCGGGCATGTCTACCACGGCGAGCCGGGCCTCGATCAGTTCTTCGTCTGGCGGCCCTTGCTCGGGCACGCCCGGTACCGGCTGGCGCTCCCGGGGCTCTACCTGTGCGGTTCGGGCGCGCACCCCGGAGGCGGCGTGACGGGCGCGCCGGGCGCGAACGCGGCCCGCGAGATCCTCGGGGACCTGAAGAGGCGTTCCTGAAGGAGCTTCAGTCCACCCGGAAGACGAACTCCATCGCGTCGCAGACGCGCTCGTACCCGATCTCCACGTAGATCCGGTTGGACGTCGGGTTCGCGAGGTCGGTGTAGAGGAAGCACGCGCGATGGCCTTGCTCGAGCAGCCACGCGCTCTGGTCGGCCACCAGGGTCGTCGCGTACCCGCGCCGGCGATGCTCGGGCGGCGTGTAGACCGGGCCGATCCGGATCCCCGTCGGCGTGGGGCCGCTGAAACCGGACAACGACACGGGCTCCCCGCTGTCCTCCCAGAGCCAGAACCCGGCGCTCGCGATGCCGAAGCGGCTCTCGAGGGTGCGTTCCAGCCGCCGGAAGGCCTCGTCGGGATCGGGGACCGACTCGATGACGAACGCCCGAAGCCAGTCGAGGAGGAGCCCTCGATCCGTCGGCCCCGCCGGACGCGGTTCGCCCGGCGCCCGAGCGACGTCGTGCACCGACGTCAGGCCGTACACGCCCTGGGACAGGATGCGTTCGGCGGCCCGGCCGCTGGCGCCCGCGAGCCGCTCCGCCGACGGCTCGACGAACGGAACGTTGCCCACGATGCCGGGGACCTCGGGGTCGTCACCCACCACCGCCTCGAGCAGTGGACCGAGAGCCGCCTCCGTCGACGGATCTCCGAGCACGAGGTTGAACGGGTCGGTCCGGACGGCCGCGGCGACGGGTTCGTCCCCGTCCCGAACGACCCAGAAGCGGACGACCTCGAAGGCGTCCGGGCGCGCCAGCAGGTTCCCGGCGATCCCGAGCGGGAGCTGGTTGCGCGCCTCGTCGCGTTCGAGCAGCGCGCCGGCGAGGCGCAGGAACTCCGCGGCGTCGCCGGGGCGCAGGACCTCCATCGCCTGATGCTAGCGGGCGGTCAGTCCGACCACAGGCCGGCGAGCAGCGCGTCGACGCCGCTCGCGGTCGCGTCGGGCGACGGAGCGCCCGGACGCTCGTCGCTCGCGTCCACGTAGGTCGTCTCGAGCGAAAACCGGTTCCGGACCTCCTCGGGCAGGAACCGCGTGAGCTGCGCGTACCAGTGCCGGTCCTCGTAGCCGCGGTTCGAACGGTGGTAGCGGAGCGGGAACAGCACGTGGAGCTCGTCGCGCGCCCGCGTCAGGGCGACGTACAGCAGGCGGCGTTCCTCCTCGAGCTGGTCGGGGTCGCCGGTCGACATGTCCGACGGGATCATGCCGTCCGCCGCGTGGATCACGTGCACGACGTCCCACTCGCCGCCCTTGGCCGAATGGATCGTCGACAGGATCACGTAGTCCTCGTCCAGGTGGGGCGGCCCTGCGAGGTCGGAGGTCGACACGGGCGGGTCAAGCGTGAGATCGGTTACGAACCGCGCCCGGCTCTCGAACCCGATCGCGAGCTGCTCGAGCTGCTCGAGGTCGCGCAGGCGAGGCTCGGGCTGGTCGTAGCGCCTGCGGAGCAACGGCTCGAGGAACCGGCGGACGCGTTCGACCTGCGCCGCCGGCGGAGCGCTCCCGACGGCGAGGTCCCCGAACGCCTCTCGAAGGCCCTCGAGCTCCGCGCGCGCGGGCGCCGGCACTGCGATCGCCTGCTCGAGGAAGCGCGTCATCGGGTCGCCCGGCGCGGAGACGCCGATCGCCGCCATCACCCGACGGGCGCCGGCCGGGCCGACGTGGTCGAGCAGCTGGAGGACCCGGAACCACGACACCTCGTCGCGGGGGTTGTCCGCGATCCGGAGCACCGCGAGCGCGTCCTTGACGTGCGCCGATTCGAGGAACTTGAGCCCGCCGTACTTCACGAACGGGATGTTGCGTCGCGTGAGCTCGACCTCGAGCACGTCGCTGTGGTGGCCGGCGCGGAACAGCACGGCCTGTTCACGCAGCGGCGTGCCGCGTTCGCGGTGGTCCAGGATCGACCTGCAGACTGCGTCCGCCTGGTCGCGTTCGTCGATGCAGGTGAGCAGCGAGGGGAGGGGGCCACCCGAGCGTTCGGTCCACAGGGTCTTCTCGTGACGCTGCGGGCTGAGCGCGATCACCGCGTTCGTCGCCTCGAGGATCGGGCGCGTCGACCGGTAGTTGCGTTCGAGCTTCACGATCGTCGTCCCGGGGAACCGCGACGGGAACTGGAGGATGTTGGCGACGGTCGCGCTGCGGAACGCGTAGATCGCCTGGGCGTCGTCGCCCACGACCATCAGGCCGTCGCCCTCGGGACGGAGCGACGCCAGGATGTCGGCCTGGAGCGGGTTCGTGTCCTGGTACTCGTCGACCAGGATGTGGTCGAACAGCTCCGAGATCGCGGGCCCGGCGGCCGGGTGGCGGCACAGCGCGTCCCAGAACAGGAGCAGGTCGTCGTAGTCGAGCGCGCTCTGCGCGCGCTTGCGCTCGGTGTAGCGCTCGAAGATCGAGCGGATGTGCTCGACCTCCTCCGCGCACCACGGGTACTCGCGCTCGAGCACCTCGGCGAGCTTGGTGCGGCCGTTCACCGTGCGCGAGTACACGTCGGCGAGCGTGTCCTTGCGCGGGAACCGCCGCTCGCCCTGGCCGAACCCCAGCTCCCCCCGGATCAGGTCCATCAGGTCGGCGGTATCCGTTCGATCCAGGACCGTGAACCCGGGGGACAGGCCGAGCGCCCCACCGTGCAGCCGCAGCAGCCGGTTCGCGGTCGCGTGGAACGTGCCGCCCCAGACCCGGCCCAGCGCGCGGTCGCCGGTCAGCCGTTCGGCGCGCGAGAGCATCTCTCGGGCGGCACGGCGGGTGAACGTCAGCAGCAGGATCCGCTCGGGCGGGATGCCGCGATCCACCAGGTTCGCGACCCGGCAGGCGAGCGTCCACGTCTTGCCCGAGCCGGCCCCCGCGACCACCAGCAGCGGACCGCCCAGGTGCTCCACGGCCGCTCGCTGCTCCCGGTTCAGGCGTTCCATCGCGTCGAACATGCGTTCGAGCAGGATAGGGGGCCGTTCGGACGCGGGCAAGGACCTTCGGACGCTTCGGGCTCAGTGCTCGATCGGGCAGCCGCAGTTGGCCACCCAGACGATCGATCCGTCGGGTGTAGGCGCGAGGCTGCCAGCCGAGACCCCCTCGGGCACCGGGAGCACGTGCTGCTCCAGCGAGGGGAGTTCGATCCGGGTGACCTCGGTCTGCGAGGCCACCCACAGCGAGTCGCCGACGACCTTGGCGTCCGTGATCGCCGCGCCACCGACGCCGACCGACCGCCCGACCTCGCCCGTCGCGGGGTCGATCGGCGTGAGCGTGTTGGCCTCCGGGTCCAGGAGCCACAGGCGCTGGTTCTGCGGATCCGTCGTGTCGACACCGATCACGAATCCGTGCTCGGGGAGATCGAGCTCCCTGACGATCTCGCCCGTGCGGGGGTCGAACTGCGCGACGCGGCCGACCTCGCACTCGCAGATCCAGACGAAACCGGCGAGGGGCACGGCGGTGCCAGGCGTCACGGCCCCGGTGTCGTACGTGTCCACGACCTTCATGTTCACGGGGTCGATCTCGCTCAGGGTCCCGTCCTCCGCGAGGAACCAGATCGAGCCGTTGCCAGCGCGCAGGTCGGCCGGGTCGCCGTCGACCTTAATCGTCTTCGAGGTGCCCGAGAGCGGGCTCATGCGCTCGATCGCCGTCTCGCCGGCGAAGGGGTGGGCGATCCACACGTACCCGAACCCGCCCGTCATCGACCTCCAGGTGCCATGGATCGGGAGCGTGTCGAGGATCTCGCCGGACTGATCGTCGCGGCGGACGAGCGAGTCCTCGGTCACCTGCCAAAGGTCGCCGTCGTCGATCGACAGGATGCCCCACAGGTGCTCGCTGAACGCCTCGTCGTGCAGGGTCGAGACCGTCGACCCGTCGTTCGCGTCGAGCGCGACGAGCGTCGTCCGGCCGCTCTCGCCACCGCCCCGCAGCGCCAGCCCGCCCGCGACCAGCCCGAGCGCGAGGACCACCGCCCCGACGACCGCGTTCCTGCGGCCTCGCCGCTTCGGTGGTGGCTCCTCGACGAGGCCCGACGCCACGATCACGGTAGAGGAGGGCGCGGACGGCACACCCGGCGTCGCGGCCGCGGAGGGTTCGACTGTCGCCTCGCCCGACGGCGTCAGGAGAGCGTTCCGCGCGGCGCGGGCGAACTCGAGACAGCTCCTGTACCGATCGTCCTTCTCCTTCGCCATCCCCCTCGCAAGGACGCCGTCGATGGCGGGCGGCAACTCTGGATCGGTCCCGGTCGCCGACGGCGGCGGTTCCGACAGGTGGGAGTACAGAACCGCCGCGTCGTCGTCGCGCGGGTACGGCGTGCGACCGGTAAGGCACTGGAACAGCACGCAGGCAAGCGCGTACTGGTCGGTCCGTCCGTCGACCCCCGTGCCGCTGATCTGCTCGGGGGCCACGTAGTCGATCGTGCCCATGAAGAAGCCGGTCTTCGTCAGGCCGCCCGTCTCCTGCGTCCGCTTGGTGAGGCCGAAGTCCGACAGGTACGCGTGGTCGCTGCCGTCGCCGCCGGACCCGAAGGCCACCAGCACGTTCGCCGGCTTTACGTCGCGGTGCACGAGCCCCTTCGAGTGGGCGGCGTCGAGGGCCCCCGCAACCTGCGTGACGATCGAGGCCGCTCGTTCGGGCGACAGGCGCCCCTCGGAGGCGATGAGCTTCTTGAGGTCGGTGGAGTCGACGTAGCGCATCGCGATGAACAAGTGACCGTTGTCCTGCCCGGCCTCGTACACGGGGATGATGTTCGGGTGGTCGACCGATGCGAGTCGCTCGGACTCGTCCACGAACCGCCTTCGGAACGCCTCGTCCGCCGCGAGCTCGGGCGAGAGCACCTTGAGCGCGACCTTCCGCTTGAGGCGGCCGTCCTCGGCCAGGTAGACGGCTGCCATCCCGCCGCGCCCGAGGAGCAATTCGATCCGGTAGCCGCCGACGATCTCGCCCGACTCGAGGCTCGTGCTCATGCCGAGCCGAAGGCTACGCGGTTGGGGTCGTTCGCGCCATCGCCGGTACCATCGAGGGCATGTGCAGAAGCATCAAGCGGCTTCGCGAGGGCGACGTGCCCGCCACCGAGACCGAGATCCGGGAGGCGGCCCTGCAGTTCGTCCGCAAGGTCAGCGGCTACCGGGCCCCCTCGAAGAGGAACGAGGAGGCGTTCAACGGCGCCGTCGACGAGGTGACCGAGGCCTCCCGACGGTTGCTCGAGGCCGTCACCCGTTCCGCGTAGCCGAACGGCTGTCCCCGCCCGCGTTCCGTAGCATGGGCGCGATGCCATATCCCCTCGAACCCGGTCCCGAGCAGATGCGTGCGATGGGCGAGGCCGCGCTCGGGTACCTGGTCGAGTTCGTGCAGTCCCAGGACGAGGCCGCCGCCTCCGACGTCGACGGCGCGATCGAGGCCGCCCGCTCGGTGCGCGGCGCCCCGCCGGACGGGCCCGGGAGCTTCGACCAGCTCATGGACACCGTAGACCTGATCGCCGCAAACTCCTACAACACCACGGGTCCGGGCTTCCTCCCGTTCATCCCGGGAGGTGGGCTGTACGCCTCGGCACTGGGCGACTTCCTCGCGACCGGGATCAACCGGTTCGTGAACATGTGGGGGCAGGCGCCGGTCGGGGCGCAGATCGAGCACAACGTCGTGCGCTGGCT
>Ga0307320_10000311_pt1 | contig 17515 bp, 12 predicted proteins | sample ER_DNA_369_FD_194495 | JGI IMG/M metagenome (GOLD analysis project Ga0307320, IMG submission 194495) | Bulk soil microbial communities from the East River watershed near Crested Butte, Colorado, United States - ER_DNA_369 | ecosystem: Environmental > Terrestrial > Soil > Floodplain | place...
CCCAGACGGAGCCGCCGCCGAGCGCGACACTCCCCTGGTCGGATGGGCCGGCTACGTCGAGTGTCCCCGTGAGCTGGCCGAACTGAGGATCGACGTGGGAGAGCTTGCCGAGCACACCGTGTGCCACCCAGAGGCCTGCGGCCTTGCTGTAGGCGATCCCGGTCGGGGTCTGGTTCTCGAGCGGGATCACGCCTGCGTTCGATCGGCTCGCCGCATCGATCCGCGTCAGGTTGCGATCCCCCGTGTTCCCGACCCAGATCGACCCCCCGCCGCTGGCGATCGGTCCGGGCCGGAGGCCGACCGGAACCTCGGCGACGATCCGGTTCGTCTCCGGGTCGATCACGCCCAAGGTGTTCGGATGAACCTCCGACCAGCCGCCCTCGCCCGCGCCGATCAGCAGCGCGGCGGCGAGGACGGCGGCGACTAGGGCCATCGAGGCTGCCGCCAGGCTCAGCGTGCGGCGCCGCGAGCGTCCCGGCTTCGCTCCCGTTCGAGGTGGTGGGAAGCGATCCGGGAGCCCCTGGACCTGAAGCTGAAACAGCGGCTCGGGGGAATCAAAATCCTTCAACGGATAGGAGCCCAGGGGCCGCACGTGGAACCGGCCATCGGAGAGCAGGCCCCAGGCGGCGCTCGAGAGCAGCACCTGGCCTCCGTAGGCGCAGGCGCCGATCCGGGCCGCTCGAGCGACCGCGAGCCCGACGTAGCGGTCACCGTCGAGCTCCGGCTCGCCGGCGTGGATTCCCATGCGGACCTTGACCTGAGCTCCGTCCGGCCACTCGCGCGCGGCGATCGCGCGTTGCGCGTCGGAAGCGGCTCCGGCAGCGTCGCGCATCCGCGTGAAGACGGCGAAGAACGACTCCGTCTGCCGATCGACGATCCGGCCGCCGTTGGACTCGATCGCCGCTTCGAGCAACCGACGGTGCTCGGTCACGACGTCGCGGTACTGATCCTGCAGCCGGTGCTGAAGCTGCGTCGACCCCTCAACGTCCGTAAAGAGCAGCGAGACGGTACCCCGAGGTAGCTCGACCATCCCGCGAAGCTTGACACCCGCCTCCCATCGCGCCAACCGGCTCCTTCTCGGCCCTCCCTGCAGCACTCGCACCGAAACCGCCCGAGGCGCATACTGGAGGCGTGTCCGCCACGGAACGGACCAGCGTTCGCACCTTCTTGATCGCCGACATCCGCGGGTACTCGCGTTACACGGAGGAGTGCGGCGACGAGGCGGCTGCGGCCCTCACCAAGAGGTTCTCGGCAATCGTCAACGACGACGTCGAGGCTCACGACGGCGAGCTCGTCGAGATGCGAGGAGACGAGGCGCTCGCCGTCTTCACGTCCGCCCGGCAGGCGATCCGTGCGGCCGTCGACCTGCAGGCTCAGTTCCAGGAGGCGGCGTCGGAGTTCGACATTCCTCTCCGAGTCGGAATCGGGATCGACTCCGGAGAGGCCGTGCAGTTGGAAGACGGCAGCTTCCGCGGCGCCGCCCTCAACGTCGCGGCGCGGCTGTGCGGAAGGGCGTCGGGGGGCGAGGTGCTGATCAGTGACGCGACCTCGCGGCTGGCCGGTCGCCTCGGCGGCCTCCACTACAGCGACAGCGGAAGGGTCCGCCTCAAGAACATTCCCGACCCGATCCACATCTTCAAGGTGTATTCGGAGCTGGACGCTCACCCGGCCAACCGATGGAACGTGATGATCTTCGGGCGGGAGCGGCGAGGGCTCACCTGGAGGCTCGCGCTACTGGTCACGCTGATCGCTGCCGCCACCGCGACCGCAGTCGTCTATCTGACGGCGGGTGAAGGCGCCAAGCCGACAGTAGCCGCGTCGCGGCTCCCAGGGCAGGCCCCCGTGGCCGCGACCAACCTTGCTTCCATCGTCCCGACGGGGCTCTGGCAGGACTGCCGGGTGCAGCCCGTGCCCAGCGCGAGAGCGGTCGAGACGGCCGCGTGCGTGCCGTCCAACGGGGTGCCCGATCGGTGGGAGATCTCTCGCTACCCGAACGGCGCCGCACTTACCGCCGCCTACCGGAGCGAGCTCGGCAGGCGCGTGGACATCCGCCCCGACACGGGCAGGTGCAACGCCTTCATCTGGGGCGGCGAGAACGTCTGGAACCACGGCCCGGGCAAGCCGGGCGGCCGCGTCTTCTGTTACTTCGACGGGGACGACGCCGTGATCGTGTGGACGCACGAGCGCCGCGGCCAGCCAACCCACAAGGACATCCTCGTGATCGCCCGCGAAGGTGGGAGCGACCACGCCGGCCTGACCCGCTGGTGGCGGCCGTGGCACCACGTGATCGGCAAGGCGCAGTAGTCGGTCCTGACGGCGCCCGGAAGAGGCGCATCCGACGCCCGACCGGCTAAGGCGTATAACGAGAAAGTGGACGACATCGTTCTCGGGATCGTCGCCGCAGTAGGCGGTCTCGCCCTGATTGTGTGGCGGCGGCAGTTCGCAGCCAACACGGTGAGGCAGCAGAACTCGTTCTGGCGGACGAAGTACGGCTCTCGGGAGATCGCCTTCAGTGAGCGAGCTTCAGTCCTCGTTGGAGTCTTCGCCCTGGCGATGGCGCTCTCGTTCTGGCTCGACCTCTTCTGGCTGCCCGTGATCGTGCTCATCGGTGGTGTGCTCGGCCTCAATCTGTTGCGCCTGCGGGGAAGGGTTGGGAAGGGCTAAGTCGTCCGAAGGGCCGCGTCCCGGGTGCACCCGGTCGGCAGGCGAGCGCTTGACGGCGGTTACGATCGACGATTCCCAGCGACGCGCGCAATACGGAGGTGATCGCATGACCGATAAGCCGAACTGGCAAGTCGCGCACCTCGACGACATCGAGCGGCGCGGCAGAGACATTCCGGTGCGCGAGCACCTCGGGATCCACGCATTCGGAATCAACGCCTATACGCCCGGCGAAGACGGGACGCTGATCAGCCAGCATGACGAGGCCGGGTCGGGCCAGGAAGAGCTGTACATCGTGCTCGACGGGAGGGCGGCCTTCGAGATCGACGGCGAGGCGGTCGACGCGCCCCCGGGGACATTCGTGTTCGTCGGGCCGGAATCGCGGCGGAAGGCGACCGGGGACGGAACCGTCCTCGCCATCGGCGCCACACCCGGCGAGGCGTACCAGGGCGTCGACTGGGGTGAGGCGTGGTCGTTCCACCGGGACTCCATGACCGCCTACGGCGAACAGCGCTACGCCGACGCGGTCGAAGCGGTCCGCGGTGGCCTCGAGCGCATGCCGGACCATGCGGGCCTGCACTACAACTACGCGTGCTTCGCAACGCTCGCCGGCGACACCGGCGACGAAACCTTTGCCCATCTCCGCCGGTCGGTCGAGCTGTTGCCGCGGTTCCGCGAGGACGCGCGCAGAGACGACGACCTCGCCGCCATACGCGACGACCCGCGGTTCGAGGAGGCGCTTCGCTGAGCGCACCGGCGCGTTGCTCTGCTGGTCGAGCCGCGTCGATTCAGAGAACGAGCGAGAGGATCACGAGGATGATCACGACGCTCTGCGCGCTGTGGACCGCGATCCCGATCCAGGCGCTGCGGTAGCGCTTCGTCGGGTACGCGAGCACCACTGCGTCCGCGAGCGGCGAGAGGAAGACCCACGGCTCGTGGAGGTGGTAGGCCGAGAAGAGCACTCCGTTCGCGAGCCAGTCGAGCCGTCCGAAGGCGCCGTTCATGCGCGGCAGCAGGAACCCGCGGAAGAGGAGCTCCTCGCCGAGCACGGTGTTGAAGATCGCGAGGACGACCACGACGGCGAACCAGCCCCAGGCGCCGTGGAAGAACGCCTTGCCGATGTCGGTGTCGAGGAACGCGGCGAAGTCGCGGTTCTCACGTTTCCACGGCTCCGGGAGGAACATCTCCGCGTAGAAGAGGACGAACAGGGGGATCAGCACCAGCCACACCCGCCCGCCGCGTCGGCCGCTCTTCGGGTCCTGTGGGGAGCGGAGCCAGAGCGCCTCTCGCACGACCGGCCAGCGGAGGGTGCCCTGTTCGCGGCGGACGAGGATGACCACGAGTACGAACTGCCAGATCAGCCCAAGGGTGAGAAGGAGCAGCAGCGCCTTCACGAGCGGCACGTTGCCCGGCCCGCTGAACTGGTCGTCGATGGCGGGAGCGACGACCCAAGCCAGTACCCCCATCGGGAGCGCCGCCGCCGCCCAGACGGCCAGGATCCCCAGGATCGAGTACTGCGGGATGACGACGGATGCCGCACCGTCGCGCTCGGCGGAGATTTCTCCGGTAAGCGGCGTGGAAGCGATCTCGCGTACATGCTCCTCCTTCTTCGGAAGGCGTTCAAGGGCCCGCCAGGCGACCTCGCCGGGACTCAGGTAGACCGGGCCATCCCGCCGGAATACACTCGACTGAAGTCCCGAGGAGGGTCGTTTGGCGCGTTTCCTGCTGGCGCTCGGCACGTTCGTGGTCCACCGCAAGTGGGTCGTCCTCGGCGCGTGGGGACTGGCGGCGATCGCCCTGGTGGTGTGCGTCCACCAGTTCGGCGGCAACACGACTGACAACGTCCGCCTCCCCGGGACGGACAGCCAGGCGGCCACCGACCTTTTGGCCGAGCGCTTCCCGCCGCAGCAGAACGGCGCCAGCCCGGTCGTCTTCCGTGTTCGGACCGGCGAGGTGACCGACGCGAGCGCAAAGCAGGCGATCGAGGCCTCGCACAAGGCGATCGTGGCGCTGCCGCACGTCGCGAGCGCGACCGATCCGTTCAGCCAGCGGGGCGCCTCGCAGATCAGTAAGGACAAGCGCACGGCCTTCATCCCCGTGCTGCTCGACGTTGGCGGCGACGAACTGACCGACCCGGTGGGGGAAAGCGTCCTCGACGCAACCGCGCCGGCTCAGGCGGCGGGCATGGACGTCGCCGTCGGTGGGCCGATCGGCAGCGAGCTCTCGGAGCCGAGCACGGAGAGCAGCGAGGTCGTCGGCCTCGTCGCCGCGATGATCATCCTCGCCTTCACCTTCGGGGCGCTGGTCGCAATGGGCCTGCCGATTGTCTCCGCGCTCGTGGGCCTGATCGCCGGCCTGTCCTTGATCGGCCTCTTGGGCCACCTCGTCACCGTCCCGTCGATCGCGCCGACGATCGCGACGATGATCGGGCTCGGCGTCGGCATCGACTACGCCCTCTTCCTCGTCAGCCGGCACCTGGCGCAGCGACGCGACGGCATGGCGGTCGAGGAGTCGATCGCGACAGCGGTCGCGACCTCCGGGACCGCGATCGTCTTCGCCGGCACGACGGTCGTTATCTCGCTGCTTACCCTGATCGTCGCCGGCATCCCGCTCGTGACCTCGCTGGGGTATTCGGCCGCGGTCGCGGTCGCGACCGCGGTCTTCGCCTCGATCACGCTCCTGCCCGCCGTGCTCGCGATCGTCGGCAGGCGACTCGAGTCGCTCCGAGTCCCGGCGTTCCTGCGGCCAAGACCCAAGGCGCCCGAACGCGGCTTCTGGGGTTGGTGGGCACGGCAGGTGACGGGGCACCCATGGCTGGCGGTTGCCGCAGCCGCCGCGATCCTGGCAACGCTGATCGTCCCCTTCTTCTCACTCGAGCTCGGTCAGGAGGACATCGGCGCGGCGCCGAAGTCGACCACCGAGCGCCAGGCGTACGACCTGATGGCGGCGGGGTTCGGCGTCGGCTACAACGGCCCGCTGCTCGTCGCGGCGACGGTCGATCCGCAGGCGAAGCCGAGTAGCGGGTTCGAGCAAAAGAAGCAGCAGGCACAGGATCTCCAGAAGCAGCTCAAGCAGGAGCAGACGCAGGGCCAGAGCGAGCAGCAACAGCTCCAGCAGCAGGCCGACGCGCTCACGTCGCAGCAGGCGCAGCTCACCAAGCAGCAGCAGGAGCTCGTGGACCAGCAGGGCACGCTCGAGCAGGAGCAGGCGAGCCTCGAACGCCAGGCGAAGGAGCTGTCAGAGCAGCAGCTGCAGCTCCAGGCGACGAGAGACCGGCTCCAGGAGAAGCAGGCGAGCCTGACCATGCAGCTGAACGCGGCGGGAGCGGAGGCGAAGCAGCTAACGCGGCAGGGAGCGAAGCTGGCGAAGGAGGGATCTTCGGTCGTGCGCAGGCTGGCGCGCACTCGCGCCGACGTGCGAGCCGTTGAGGCCCGGCTTCGACGCAATCCGCCGGCGCCCGAGCGGACGCGCCTCGAAGCGAGGCTGCGCGCCCTGGAGCGCCGGGAGGATCAGCTGCAGAGCGAGCTCGAGCGTGTGGTCCAGCAGGAGCAGGCGCTGCGCAAGCAGACCCAGGCGCTCATCTCGACGACGCAAACCTTGCGCCAGGAGGAGGCTGATCTGGCCGATCAGGCGGGGGCGCTCGGCGCGGACGCCGTCGCGCTCGGCAAGCAGGCCGAGGCGGCGGTCAAGCAGAAGCAGAAGCTCGTCGAGCAGGCGTCCGACCTCCAGGTGCAGGCGGCCGACCTGCAGACGCAGGCTGCGAAGCTGCAGACGCAGGCGGCGAACCTCCAGACTCAGAAGGCCGAGCTCCAGGGCCAGCAGCAGCAGGCGCAGACTCAGCAGCAGCAGGCCGAGCAGCTCCAGACCGAGCTCACGAACCAAGTGACGAAGGCGGGCGGCGACGAGCGAGGAACCGACCCGCGGATCGTCAAGCTCCAGAATGGCCTCGGATCGACGCTCGGGGTGCTCGTCGTCTCGCCGCCGCAGATCGACAAGGCCGGCACCGCGGTGATCTTCTCGGTGATCCCGAAGACGGCGCCGGCCGCCACGGAGACCGCCGACCTCGTCGGAACCCTGCGCACCTACACGATCCCGCAGGCGACGGCGGGCGCCGGCATCGACGCTTCGGTCGGCGGCCAGACCGCGAGCTACGTCGACCTCGCCGCCGGGATCTCGTCACGGCTGTTGCTCGTGATCCTGGCGGTGATCCTGCTGAGCTTCGTCGTGCTCCTGACCGCCTTCCGGTCATTCGTCGTCGCCGCGCAGGCGGCGGTCGTCAACGCCGTGTCCGTCGCGGCGGCCTTCGGCGTGCTGACGGCGGTGTTCCAGTGGGGATGGGGGCTGAGCCTGGTCCGCCTCGATCCGGCCAGCGGCGTCAGCCCGATCGCGAGCTACGTGCCGCTGATGATGTTCGCCATCCTCTTCGGGCTCTCGATGGACTACCAGGTGTTCCTGATCAGCCAGATCGAGCACCACCGTGCTCTCGGGGAGGAGGGTCGGCAGGCGGTTGCCGGTGGTCTCGCGGCAGGCGCGAGAGTGATCGTCGCCGCGGCGCTGATCATGATGTCCGTCTTCGGGAGCTTCGTCCTCAACGACGACCCGACCGTCAAGCAGTTCGGGGTGGGTCTCTCGGTCGGGGTGGCACTGGCGGCCTTGACGGTGCTCCTGCTCGCGCCGGCGCTGCTCGTGCTCGCCGGAGCCGGGAGCTGGTGGCTTCCGTCCTGGCTCCAGCGATCGCTGCCGCACATCGACATCGAGGGCAAGTCAGCGCGTCGCGCTCCGGAGCCGGTCGAGGCCCCGCCGGCGCCGGCACGCCCCTAGGGCGGCGAGGCGAGCAGCGAGCGGGACTCCGCGCGGGCTTCGCGCCACCAGACGAGCTCGTACGCGTGCAACGCGAGCCAGACGGCCAGTACGAGCGCGAGCGCGGCGAGTGCCGGGATCAACGTCGCGAGGGGGAGGACGAGGAGAAACGCGATTGCGGCGACAAAGCGGCCGCTGCTCAGCTCGAGGCGCCGCGCGACCCGCGTTCGGACGAGCGTGAACGTGATCAGGAAGAGCGCGCTCCCGCCGCAGAGCGCGAAGGCCGCGACGGAGTCGAGCTCGTCGCCGATGTCTCCGACGATGGTCTTCATCGCGAACGCGAACAGCACGATCCCGACGATCATCGGGTAGTGCGCGTAGGTGTAGAGGTCGCGGGCAAATGCCACGCGGTCGGCCCCCTCGCGCTCGTGGAGCATCTGCTCGCCGCGGATCGAGAAGAAATCGAAGTACGCGAGCCAGAACGAGCTAGCGACGAGGAGCCCGAGGACCGCAGCTGCGACCTCGCCAAGGCCGAGGTCGATCCCGTTCGCGCCGATTCCGATCGCGATGAACGCCTCGCCGAGGGCGATGATCACGACGAGACCGTGGCGCTCCGCGAAGTGCGACGGGTGGATGCGCCAGCCCTGAGATCCGCCCAGGAGCGCGCCAACGTAGCTCACTACCAGGGCGGCGAGCCAGAGCCAGGTGCGGGCGCTGTCCGTGAAGCCCGCGACAAGGATCAGCGTCGCGCCGCCGAGCGACGCGGGCGCCACGCGGAGCACGGCGCCGAGCAGATCGCGGTCGCCGCGGCCGGCGACCGCGTAGAGGGTCGCCTGCAGCAGGCAGACGACGAGGAAGGCGGCGCCGAAGAGCACGCCGTCGTCCGTGAACACGCCGGGGACGGCAAGCGCCGCGATGAACATCGCGATCAGCGCGACGAGCAGAGCGACGCCGACGAGCTCCTCCTCGGGATCGACGACGTTCGTCAGCCAGGCGTAGGCCGCCCAGGCCCACCAAAGCGCGCCGAGGACGAGCACCCCGCGTCCGATCCCGGCGAACGTGGGGTCGTTCGCGAGCAACGTAGCGACCTGCGTGAACGCGAAGACGAAGACGAGGTCGAAGAAGAGCTCCCGCGGAGTGACGCGGTGCTCGTGTTCGACTGACGTAACGGACATGGCGTGACACGATCATGGCCGATGGGCTGGACTGAGTTCGCCACGCACGGCGACGTCACCGAGGATTAGCTCCCGCATGGAAGCGGAGTCCGCACGCACACACAAGACGGGCCTCTGGGTCGGGGCAGTGGTTACGGCCGCTGCCGCCATCTTCTTCCCGAGAGTCCAAGGGATCAGAGAAGACGGCGATTCGTGGTGGAGACTGGCGACGTTCCTCCTGCCGCAGGATCGGGAGGGTCTGCTTCTCGTCCCCCTGGTCATTCTCATCACGATCGCGCTCTTTGCGTTGGTCGGACGCTTGGCGTGGGCCGACCCCGGTGCGCGGAACCGCCCAGCGACCGTCGGGTTCGTGTGCGCGCTTCTCGGCTTCGTCGGAGTGCTGGCCTTCTTCCTGAGCGCGCCGATCATCCTCGGAGGCCTGGGCGTGACCCTCGGCGTCGAGGGATGGCGTCGGAGGGGCGCCGAGGGCCGGGGCGCGCTCGCAGCCGCCGCGATCGTCGTCGGCGCGGCGGCGTTCGCCGTCGGCGCGAGCATTTGGGTCTTCGCGGAAGAGCTTTCGATCTAGGGCGCGTGGTCGGGGAGTCGCTGCGCGGATCCGACGTAGGCCGCTGACCTACTCGGGGTAGACGGGTCGCGTCGAGACGTACCCCGATGCGTCGACGCCGACGAGCATGAGCTCGTTGCCACGGCGCATGACGGCGGAGTCCGGGCCCTGACTCTCGATCGCCCACCCCTGCGCCAGCCAGCTGTCGACCGCTGCATCGAGCCGACCCCGGCGCTCAGCCGGGGAGAGACCCGAGCCGCCTCGGCGCGACAGCAGGACGGCCAGCAAGATGAGCAATCCGAGTGCGAGGGCGCCGATCAGCACCCACGCCCAGGTCGGGACACTCTGATCCTCGTCGGACGACGACGTCGTAGTCGGCGGCGGCACCACCACACGTCTGGTCGCCGTCTGCTCGAGGGTGGTGGTCACCGTGCTCGCCGATGCTGTCGTGGTCGCCGTCGAGACGGTCGTCGTCGTCTCAGTGGTCGTGACGTCCTGCGCGCGGCCGATCGCCACTGCGAGAAGAGCCCCGGCCGCAAACAGAACTGCGAAGCCCGCGAGTCTCAAGACCTTGGGCACCCGCCCATACTGGCAGAGGGGTGGTGGGCCTCCACCGAGAAGGCGGCTACGTACCAAGCCGGAAGCACCGCCCCCGGCGGAGCCCTTAATCAGGGCCTGGTTCAATTGCGCCGGAAGCGGCACGGCCAATCCGGCGCGAGAATCTGGGAATGTCATCCGTCGACGAGCTCCGGCGCGGCCGGCAGGCGTACGACGCGCGCGCCTGGCGTGACGCGTACGAGGCTTTGTCGCTGGCCGACGTGAAATCGCAGCTCGAGGCAGCCGACGTCGAGCTGCTCGCGACCTCGGCCGCCCTCGTCGGCGAGCGCGACGCCCACCTCACGCTGCTCGAGCGCCTTCACAAGCTCTGGCTCGAAGGGGGCGAGACCGAGCGGGCCGCCAAGGCAGCGGTCGTTCTCGGGCTGAATCTTGCGATCGCCGGCGAGGTTGGGCCCGCGATGGGGTGGTTCGGCAGAGCCGAGCGTCTCGTCGGCCAGGCCGGCGAGGATTCTGTCGTCCCGGGCTATCTGCTGCTGCCGGCCGGCCTGCAGCGCCTGTCGTCCGGTGACGCAGCGGGAGCCCACCGCGCCGCTTCCGAGGCGGCGGCGATTGCCGAACGGTTCGGCGAGCACGATCTCTTTGCGACGGCGTCCCATCTCGCAGGCATGGCGCTGATCAAGGAGGGGCGGGTGGACGAGGGTCTCCAACTCCACGACGAGGCGATGATCGCCGTCACCTCTGGAGAGGTCTCGCCGTTCTTTGCGGGCGTCGTCTACTGCGGCGTGATCGCGTCCTGTGAGGAGGCGTTCGAGCCCGGCCGAGCGCAGGAATGGACGAACGCGCTCACCCGCTGGTGCGAAGCACAGCCGCAGCTGGTCTCGTTCACCGGCCGTTGCCTCGCCCACCGCGCCGGGATCAAACAGTTGCACGGAGCATGGCCGGACGCGCTCGAGGAAGCCGTACTTGCCCGTGAGCTCTGTGAGCAGGCGATGAACCGGACAGCGACGGGACAGGCGTACTACCAGCAGGCCGAGCTTCATCGCCTTTCAGGCGCCTACACGGCGGCCGAGGCCACGTACCGCGACGCAAGCCGCTTTGGCCGCGAGCCCCAGCCCGGTCTGTCGCTGCTGCGCTTGGCGCAGGGTGATGCGAGCGCGGCCGCCGCTGGGCTCCACCGCGCGCTCAGTGAAGCGACTGAGCCTTTGCAGCGCGCGGTTCTTCTGCCGGCGTACGTCGAGGTAGCTCTGGCGCAGGGCGCCGCCGACGATGCCGCTTCCGCGAGTGCTGAGCTCGACGACATCGACTACCGCTACGGGCGGTCGATGCTCGGCGCGATCGCGGCGCAGGTTCGCGGGTCCGTCGAGCTTGCCCGTGGAGAGCCAGAAGCGGCGCTGCGGTCGCTGCGGAGCGCGTGGCAGGTGTGGGAGGAGATCGACGCGCCCTACGAGGGTGGCCGGGTGCGACTTCTCGTGGGGCTTGCCTGCAAGGCCCTTGGGGACCGGGACGGGGCCGCGCTCGAGTTCGAAGCTGCACGGGGGGCGTTCGCCGCGCTCGGCGCGGTGCCGGACGTCGCTCGCGTAGACGCCCTGTCAGGCGGAAGCGACAAGACAAATAGGCACGGACTGAGCGACCGGGAGCTCGAAGTCCTGCGCCTGCTCGCGTCCGGGCGCACGAACCGCGACATCGCGGCAGAGCTCATCGTGAGCGAGCACACCGTCGCCCGCCACGTCCAGAACATCTTCGGAAAGCTCGGTGTCTCGTCTCGTACGGCGGCAGCGGCGTTCGCCTTCGAGCACCACCTCGTCTAGTCAGAAATCACCACGCGGCGGCGCAACGAGGTTGGCGGATCCGCGCGATGTCGCGCGGGAAACGCGGGCCTACCGTTTCCTCCAAGTGCCGAGCGAAGGAGGAACGGTGAAGACCGACAGCTACGAGACGGTGGTGATCGGTGGCGGACAGGCGGGCCTCAGCGTCGGGTACCACCTCGCCAAGCGGGGAAGGCAGTTCGTCATCCTGGACGAGGACGAGCGTGTGGGGGACGCCTGGCGCAGGCGCTGGGACTCGCTACGCCTCTTCACGCCGGCTCGCTTCAACGGCCTTCCCGGAATGCCGTTCGATGCGCCGAGGTGGTCGTTCCCGACGAAGGACGAGATGGGGGACTATCTCGAGGCGTACGCAGAACGGTTCGCGTTGCCGGTGCGGACCGGTATGAAGGTCGAGAGGATCGGGCAAGAATCGAGCCGGTTCATCGTTGACCTCGGCGACGAGCGGCTGGAGGCACGGAACGTCGTAGTCGCAACCGGCGCTCACCGAGTGCCCAAGCTCCCCTCGTTCGCCGCGCAGCTCGATCCGAGGATCGTGCAGCTGCATTCCGCGGACTACCGAAACCCCTCCCAGCTCGAGGACGGGGCCGTGCTCGTAGTGGGCGTCGGGAATTCCGGCGCAGAGATCGCGTACGAACTCGCCGAGACGCGCCACTGCTTCCTCGCCGGCACGAGCAACGGTGAAATCCCCGCTCAGCACGGGAGCCGACGAAGCGTTCTGATCTTTCGCGCGATCCGCTTCTTCGGCCACCACGTCCTCAGGACGGACACCCGCATCGGCCGCAAGGTCGGCCCGAAGGTCGCCGCGAACGGGCCGCCGCTGATCCGCCGCCGGGAACGGGATCTCGGTGCAGTGGGCATCGAGCGCACCGGGCGCGTGACCGGGATCCAGGAGGGGCTGCCGCTGCTCGAGGACGGCCGCGTCCTGGAGATCGCGAACGTGGTCTGGTGCACGGGGTTTCGCACAGACTTCAGCTGGATCCACCTGCCGGCATTCGAAAGCGACGGTCGGCCGCGACACAAGCGTGGCGTGGTTGACGCGGTACCGGGGCTCTACTTTGCGGGGCTGGTCTTCCAGTACTCGCTGACGTCGGACGTGCTTCCGAACGGCGGTCGCGACGCCGAGTACGTGGCACGGCACATCGCGACGCGAGCGGCGAAGGCGGTGGGCAGCCCGAGCGTCGCCGCCGTTGCGGCGGACGCAACGAGTACTTAGCTACAACCGGTGTTCGTCCCGCAGTCGCGGCAGGTGTAGCAGCTGCCTGTGCGAACCATCCGGCCGCCGCACCTTGCGCACTCGACTGCGTCGTCCCACTGGTTGAACAGGGCCGTCTGGCCAGGAGTCGCGACCTCCGCCGGAGCCTCGTTCACCGCCGCTGCCGTCCCGCCCGCGGCATAGGCCGCCGCCATCCGGGCCTTCACATCGGCTGAGAGGATCCCCGCGTCCTCCTGCTGGTCGACCGTGAGGAACTTCTTCCCCATCCAGCGGAAGATGTAGTCGACGATCGACTTCGCGACGCGGATGTCCTCATCGTTCGTGAGGCCGCTCGGCTCGAAGCGCATGTGGCTGAACTTCGAGACGTAGACCTCCAGCGGCACGCCGTACTGAAGCCCGAGCGAGACCGAGATCATGAACGAGTTCATGAGGCCGGCGAGGGTCGTGCCCTCCTTGGCGATGTCCACGAAGATGTCGCCTGGCGTCCCGTCCTCGAAGAGACCGACGTGGATGTAGCCCTCGTAGTCGCCGACGCGGAACTTGCGGCCGACCTCGACGCGATCCTCCGGCAGCCGGCGCCGGCGCGGAGCGGCAACGCCCGCCGCACCCGAGGCGACGGCCGCAGGAGCGATCAGCGTCGTCGCGCCCTTCTCGGCTTTCCCCGAGAGCGGCTGGGCGACCTTGCAGTTGTCGCGGTAGATCGCGATCGCCTTCACGCCGAGCTTCCAAGCGTCCGTGAATAGTCCCGCGACGTCGTCGACCGAGACCTGCTCCGGCATGTTCACCGTCTTCGAGATTGCGCCGGAGATGAACGGCTGGACGGCGCCCATCATCTTCACGTGCCCCATGTAGTGGATCGCGCGCTCGCCGATCGCGCAGTCGAAGACGGGGTAGTGCTCCGGCTTCACATACGGCGCGCCGACGATCGAGTTCTTCTCCTCGATGTACGCTGAGATCTCGGCCGACTCGTCCGGCGAATAGCCGAGCTTCTCGACCCCGAGCGGGACGGTCTTGTTGACCATCGTGAGCTCGCCGCCGCCGACGAGCTTCTTCGACTTCACGAGCGAGAAGTCCGGCTCCACGCCCGTCGTGTCGCAATCCATCATGAAGCTGATCGTCCCTGTGGGCGCCAGCACAGTCGCCTGCGCGTTGCGGTAGCCGTTCACCTCGCCGGCGTCGAGCGCGTCGTCCCACGACTTGCGCGCCGCCGTGACGAGCTCGGCCGGGACCGAGTCAGAGTGCTCGATGTTCCCGACGGCCGCGCGGTGCTGGGCCATCACGCCGATCATCGCGGCGGCGTTCCGCTGGTAGCCCTCGAACGGGCCCATCCGCTTCGCGATCTCGGCCGACTTGCGGTAGGCGCGGCCCGTCATCAGCGCGGTGATCGCGGCCGAGTAGGCGCGACCCTCATCCGAGTCGTACGGGAACCCGCGCGCCATCAGCAGGGCGCCGAGATTCGCATAGCCCAGGCCGAGCTGGCGGTACGCCACGGCGTTGTCGCCGATCTCGGGCGTCGGGTAGGACGAGAAGCCGACCAGGATCTCCTGCGCGAGGAAGACCGTGTCGACGGCGTGCTCGAACGCCTCGATGTCGAACTCGCCGTCCTCGCGGCGGAACTTCATCAGGTTCAGCGAGGCGAGGTTGCACGCGGAGTTGTCGATGTGCATGTACTCCGAGCACGGGTTCGACGCATTGATCCGGCCCGTGTTCGGGCAGGTGTGCCACTGGTTGATCGTCGTGTCGTACTGCACGCCCGGGTCGGCGCAGCGCCAGGCGGCCTCGGCCATGTCGTGCAGGATCTTCCGCGCCTTGACCGTCTCGACGACGGCGCCGTCGGTGCGCGCGGTGAGGTTCCAGTCGGCGTCCGACTCGACGGCCTCCATGAAGCTGTCGGTGACGCGGACCGAGTTGTTCGCATTCTGATACTGAATCGAGGCCCAATCGGGCGAGTCCAGCGACATGTCGTAGCCGGCCGCCTCGAGCACGCGCGCCTTCTCCTCCTCGCGCGCCTTGCACCAGATGAACTCCTCGATGTCCGGGTGGTCGGTGTCGAGGACGACCATCTTCGCGGCGCGCCGCGTCTTGCCGCCGGACTTGATCGTGCCGGCCGAGGCGTCGGCGCCGCGCATGAAGGAGACCGGCCCGGAGGCGTAGCCGCCCTTCGAGAGCTGCTCCTTGGAGGAGCGCAGCGTGCTCAGGTTCACGCCGGAGCCGGAGCCGCCCCGGAAGATCACGCCCTCACGGCGGATCCAGTCGAGGATCGACTCCATCGAGTCGTCGATCGAGAGGATGAAGCAGGCCGAGCACTGCGGCTTCTCCTCGAAGCCGACGTTGAACCAGACTGGCGAGTTGAACGCCGCGAGCTGGTTGACGAGGATTGCCTTCAGCTCGTCCTCGAAGGTGATCGCCTCTTCCTCGTCGGCGAAGTAGCCGCCGTCGCGGCCCCACCGGCCGATCGTCGTGACGACGCGCCCGACCATCTGCTTCACGCTCTGCTCCCGCTCGGGCGAGCCCAGGCGCCCGCGGAAGTACTTCTGCGCGACGATGTTCGTGGCGGTCTGCGACCAGAACTTCGGGAACTCGACGCCCTTCTGCTCGAACGCCGGCTTGTCCTTGCCGGGGATGAAGGCGTCGCGGTTCTCCCACTCGATCTCCGCGAAGGGGTCGCGGCCGGGGATGGTGAAGAGGCGGCGAACGCCGAGGCTGGCGCCGTCGTCGACGACTGATTCAGATGTCTGCAGCTTCTCGGCGGATGCCATCTTGAGACCTCCCGGGCCTATTCGTACAGCTTAGTTTTGGGCTGCGTCCTCAGAGCGGTTCGCTCCGGGACGGACCTGCCAGCCTAGGAGGGGCGTCGGACGGCAGCCCGCCGCGCCTGGAGCTTGCGGTGGATGATGCCCGAGGCCCCTGCCGCCATCAGCAGGAGCGCGAGCCCGGCGAGGAGGATCAGAGGCAGCGGGATCGAGTCCGCGGACGTCGTGTCCTTGTTCAGCGCCTGCACGATCGGGCCCGGATCCTGGTTCGGGTCGTTCGGCGTCGCCTGCGGCAAAGGCTCGCCCGTCTGGCTGCGGGCCGGCGGCTGCGACGGCGGATCGGAGTTCCCGGTCGGCGGCACCACGCTCTGGACGCGCCGCACCGCCTCCTGCCGCATCGAATCCATCTTCTCCTCGATGTCGCTGTAGGCGCGGATGTCCTCCGGGAGGTGCTTCCGGGCTTCCGCGATGCAGGCCGCGGAGTAGAAGTGGTCGAAGCGCCCGTTGTCGGCCCAGTCGTCGATCAGCCGCTTCCAGCAGGGCTTCGCCTGCGCGGCCTCGGCGGTCGAAGGGGCCGAAAGGCCGGCCACCGCCGCACACGCAAGTGCAAGCACGGCGAGCAGGTACGCCAACTTCCGGCTTGGGGGAGCCGTCACGCGCGACACGCAAACAGTATCGCTGAGACGGGTGGGACCGACCTCAAGCCGGTGTAAGAGGTCTGTTAAGGGCTCGAAACGGGGTCAGCGGTGGTACGTTCGCGCTCGATGGACGCGGGCCTCCCACGCGGTTCCAGGGAGAGCGCGGGTCCCGTCCTCCTCGGCGTCTCGGCGCTGCTTCTCGCCGTGGCGCTCTTCGCCTCTCACGGGTCGGCCTACGGGCCGCTCGTCTTCGTCGGGGGCTGTGCGGTCCTGGCGGCGGGCATCGCCGTCTCGCTCGCCGGCCTCGGCGTCCTCGGCTGGCCGCGGCTCGACCGGTTCGGTCTCGCGTCCGTCCTCCTGCTCGCCGCCTTCGTCTGCTGGACGGGGCTCTCGGTGGCCTGGTCGATCGTGCCAGACCAGTCCTGGCAGTACCTGAACCGCTCACTCGTCTACTTCGCCTTCCTCGTGCTCGGGCTCTTCATCGGCGTGTCGATGCCGCGGGCGGCGCGTTGGACGGCGGCGGTGCTGACGGTCCTGCTGGCCGGCGTGATCCTCTGGGCGCTCGCCGGGAAGGTGGTGCCGGCGCTCTTCCCCGACGGGGCGAGGATCGCGCGGCTCCGCGACCCGATCGGCTACTGGAACGGCCTCGCCCTCCTCTGCGCGATGGCGCTGCCGCTCTCCGTGTGGGTTGCGATCCGGCGCGAGCATCCGCGGGTCGTCCGGGCGGCGGCCGTCGTCCTCGCGTTCCTGACGACGGTGGCGCTGCTGTTGACGTACTCGCGGGGCGGGGCGGTTGTCGCGCTCGTCGCGCTCGGCGTCTACGTGGCGTTCTGCGGCCGGCGGCTCGAAGCGCTGGCCGCGCTGGCGATCGCGGTGCCGCCCGCGCTCGCCGTCTCGGCCTGGGCGTTCTCGCAGCCGGGGCTCGTCGACGACGGACAGTCGTACGACGACAGACTGCACGACGGTCTCGTCCTCGGAGCGGCGCTCGTAGTCCTCGGCGCCGCCGTCGCCGGTGCAGCCTGGGTGGCGATCGCGCGCGAGGATCGGTGGCGGGCGCTCGTCCGGTGGCAACCATCGGGGACGCGCCTCGCGGCGGGCGCCGTGGCCGCGCTCGCAGTCGTCGTCCTGCTCGTCAGCGGCGGCCATCCCGTCGACTGGCTTCAGGACGGCTTCAATGAGTTCACGAATCCGACCAGCGCGGCAGGGTCGGCGCCGAGCAGGTTCACGTCGCTCAATTCGAACAGTCGCTGGACCTGGTGGAAGGAGGCCTGGCGGCTGTGGGAGGACAATCCGGTGGTCGGGACCGGGGCCGCGTCCTTCGCGGTGGCCCGGCGCCCGATCCGCGAG
>Ga0307320_10000312_pt1 | contig 17513 bp, 18 predicted proteins | sample ER_DNA_369_FD_194495 | JGI IMG/M metagenome (GOLD analysis project Ga0307320, IMG submission 194495) | Bulk soil microbial communities from the East River watershed near Crested Butte, Colorado, United States - ER_DNA_369 | ecosystem: Environmental > Terrestrial > Soil > Floodplain | place...
CGACGATCGCCTTCTTCGGAGCGTTTCTCCTGCTCCTGCTCATCTATTGGGCCTTCGTCTGGATGTCTCCGGGGGTCGCCAACCGGACGTTCCGGCTCGGGCAACTCGCGTCTGGGACCTGGGTCGCGTTCACCCACGGCGCGAACGACGCGCAGAAGACGATGGGCGTGATCGCGCTCGCGCTCTTCGAGACGGGACACCTCTCCCACTTCTACATCCCGACCTGGGTGATCGTCGCGGCGGGGCTGGCGATCGCCGCGGGCACCTACGTGGGCGGCTGGCGGATCATGCGCACGCTCGGCCAGCGGGTCTTCAGCATGGAGCCGGCCAGCGGCTTCGCGGCCCAAATCACGGCGGGAGTGACGATCTTCTTCGCGACGAAGCTCGGGTACCCGCTCTCGACGACGCACGTCATCTCCGGCGCGGTGATGGGTGCCGGCTCGACGAAACGGCTCTCGGCCGTGCGGTGGGGCGTCGCCGGCAACATCGTCTTTGCCTGGATCCTCACGATTCCGGCCGCCGGCCTCGTGGCCGCCGCGCTCTACTGGCCGGTGCAGGGCGTCTTTTAGGCCGGGGACCGGCTCTACACTTCGCACATGCCGCAGGGCCAGAACGGCGCCGCGTTCACGATCGCGCAGATCTCCGACATCCACTGCGGAGGGCCGGACTTCGTCCCGAACCTGATGGAGCGCGCGGTGACGGAGATAAACGAGCTCGACCCGGACATGGTCATCTGCTCCGGCGACCTCACCACGTTCGGCTTCAAGCACGAGTACGCGATGGCAAGGGGCTACCTCAATCGAATCGAGTGCGACTCGCTGGTGGTGATCCCCGGCAACCACGACTCACGCAACGTCGGCTACGTCCACTTCGAGGACATGTTCGGCGAGCGCAACTCGGTGCTACGGCTCGGCGGGGTCACGGTCGTCGCGGTCGACTCGACCGAGCCCGACCTCGACCACGGCCAGATCGGGAGAGGGCGGTACCGCTGGATCGAGGAGCAGTTCGCCGGACCTGCCGACCTCCGGATCTTCGTCCTGCACCACCACCTGCTGCCGGTCCCGGGGACCGGGCGCGAGCGCAACGTGGTCTACGACGCGGGCGACTGCATCGAGTGCCTTCAGCGCGCGGGCGTCGACCTCGTCCTCTCCGGCCACAAGCACGTGCCGTACGCGTGGCGGCTCGAGAACCTGTTCGTCGTCAACGCCGGCACGGTGTCGTCCCAGCGGCTCCGAGGCAAGACCCGGCCCTGCTACAACGTGATCGAGGTCAGCGACCGCCACGTCGACGTCTGGCGCAAGTACCCGTTCCACGGGCAGGAGCGGATCATCCAGTTCTCGACCGAGACCCGCGCTTTCGAGAAGTACACGACGCGGATCGAGGACGAGGTCACGTCGAGGACGTGATGAAGGCGCTTGCGGTGAGCGACGGCGAGCATTACGCGCCCCTGGTGCGCGACGCGCTGGCAGAACTCCCGTACGAGTTCCTGGGTGTCTGGCTCGCGGGCGGCACGGAGAAGCTGCGGGGCGGAGACGACTACGGCGTGCCGGTAGTCGACGAGCTCGAGGCGGCGATCGCCGAGCTCGAGCCGGAGCTCGTGGTCGACCTCTCCGACGAGCCGGTGCTCGGGCCGCGTGCCCGGTTCCGGGTGGCGAGCCGCGTGCTCGCGCTCGGTCTGCCATACGTCGGCCCTGACTTCCGCTTCGACCCGCCCGAGTTCGCGCCGTTCACCCGACCCTCGCTCTCGGTGATCGGAACCGGGAAGCGCGTCGGCAAGACAGCCGTCACCGGGCACATCGGGAGGTTGCTCGCGCGCGACCGAGACGTGGTCGTCGTCGCGATGGGCCGCGGCGGCCCCCCCGAGCCGGAAGTCGCGGAGGTGCGGCCCACGGTCGAACGGCTCCTCGAGCTCTCTCGCGCGGGCAGGCACGCGGCGTCGGACTATCTCGAGACGGCCGCGCTCGCTGGCGTCGTCACGATCGGCTGCCGGCGTTGCGGGGGCGGCCTCGCGGGCTCGCCGGGCGCATCGAACGTCCTCGCCGGAGCCGCGCTGGCCGCGGAGCGCGAGCCCGACCTCGTGATCTTCGACGGCAGCGGCGCTGCGATCCCGCCGGTCGACACCGGCGTACGCGTGCTTGTGATGAGCGCCGCGCAGCCCCCGGAGCTGGTGACCGGGTACCTCAACGCCTACCGCATCCTCGTGTCCGACCTCGTGGTCGTGACCGGCGGCGTCGACGACGCCCTGGTCGAGGCGATCCACGACGTCAAGGAGGTGCCGGTCGTTCCCGTCGAGCTGCGGCCGCGTCCCGTCGCCCCGGTGGCGGGTAGGCGCGTCGCGTACTTCTCGACCGCGCCGGCGTCCGCGCACGAGGCGATCGAGCGGCACCTGCGCGAGGAGCACGGCGCGGAGGTCGCGCTCGTCTCCGGCAACCTCGCCCGCCGTGAGGCTCTGCGCGAGGAGGTCTCGCGCGCCGACGCCGAGGTCTACCTTGTCGAGATCAAGGCGGCCGCGATCGACGTCGTCGCCGAAGCCGCGCTCGAGCGTGGAGCCGCGCTCGTGTTCGCCGACAACGAGCTCGTCCCGGCCGGCGTCCTCGACCTCGACACCGAGCTGATCAGGCTCGCGGACGCCGCGATCGCGCGCGAGGGTCAGAAGGTTGGCCTGTGACCGACCGCCGCCACAGCCGGCCTCTGCCGCTCGGCGGCGAGGACGGGCTCCCGTTCTCGAAGGGCCTGATGGCGCGCGCGCTGATGGGGGCCGGGATCTCGACCGACCGCGCTTACGAGCTCGCGGTCGCGTGCGAGGCCGACCTCGCCCAGCGGAAGCGGGAGTCGATCTCGATCGAGCGACTCGGAGAGCTCGCGAAGCAGGCCCTCGGCCCGGAAGACGGCGCGACCGCGATGCAGCGCCTGCGCCGCTACCAGGATGTCTACGAGCTGGACGTGCCGATCGTCCTGCTCGTCGGCGGCGCGACCGGGACCGGGAAGTCGACGGTCGCCACCGACGTCGCCTACCGCCTTGGGATCACGCGCGTCACCTCGACCGACTTCGTGCGCCAGACGATGCGCGCCTTCTTCTCGCGCGAGTTCATGCCGGCCATCCACCACTCGAGCTTCGAGGCCGGCCGCGCGACGGCCGACGAGGACACCGAAGGGAGCGAGGCGGTCCTCGACGGCTTCCTCGAGCAGACGCGTGACGTGCTCGTGGGCGTCCAGGCGGCGATCGAGCGCGCGCTCCAGGAAGGCTGGTCGATGGTGCTCGAGGGCGTCCACCTGGTGCCGGGGATGCTCCCGCGGACGATCGAGGGTGCGCTGGTCGTCCAGTGCGTGCTCGCGATCAACGACGCGGAGGCACACGCGGGCCACTTCTGGATCCGCGACACCGACTCGGAGGGCATGCGCGCGTACGAGAAGTACCTCGACGCATTCGACGACATCAGGCTCGTGCAGGCATACATCCTCGGCCGGGCGAGAAAGCACGACGTACCCGTGATCGAGAACGGCGACATCGAGGAGGCGATCGGGAACGTGATGGAGCTCGTGTTCGCGGCCGCAGAGCCGCTGGCGGCGACCCGGTGACGCAGACCCAGCCGGAGACGCGCGGCGGCCAGTTCGGCCAGGAGGCTCGCTTCTGTCTCTGCGAGAGCTACGCGCGCGCGACCGAGCGGGCGGCCCTCGCAGGCGCGCGCTGGCTCGGGCGGGCGGAGCAGGAGACCGCCGAGGAAGACGCCTCGACTGCCATGCGGCTTGCGCTCGAGCAGCTGCCGATCGAAGGGCACGTCGTGATCGGCCCGGGCGAAGAGGGCGGGCAGCTCGCGGCCGGGGCGGAGGTCGGGGCCGGCGGCGGGCCCGTCGACCTCGCGCTCGACCCGCTCGAGGGGAGAGGCGTCGTGGCACGCGGCGGCTACGGAGCGATGTCGATGGTCGCGGTCGGCGACCCCGGCGCCTTCCAGCAGCTGCCCGACATGTACATGCGCAAGATGGCCGTCGGCCCGAAGGCGCGCGGCGCGATCGACCTCGGCAAGCCGGTCGGCGACAACATCCGCGCGATCGCCGACGCCTTCGGGCGCATGGTCAACGACGTGACGACGATCGTGCTCGACCGTCCTCGCCACCACGACCTGATCGAGGAGATCCGCGCCGCGGGCGCGCGCATCAAGCTGATCCAGGACGGCGACGTGACCGCCTCGATCTCGGCCGCGATCCGCGGCACGAACGACCACCTCGCGATCGGAATCGGGGGCACGCGCCAGGCCGTGCTGACGGCTGCGGCGCTGCGCTGCCTCGGGGGCGAGCTTCAGGCACAGCTCTGGCCGACCTCCCGCAGCGAGGTCGAGGCGGCGAAGGAGGCCGGAGTGGACGACCTCGAGCGGCTCTTCACGATCGAGGACCTCGCGCCCGGCGAGGTGATCGTGGTCGCGACCGGCGTCTCGAACGGCGACCTGCTGCGCGGCGTCCGCTTCCTCGCCGACAGCGCCCGCACGCACTCGCTCGTGATGTGCACGCGCTGCAACTGGGTTCGCTTCGTGGACGGCATCCACTTCTTCGCCCGCGAGCGGCGCGAGGAAGTGCGCCTGCTGGGTTACTGATGGCTAAGGCGCTCGCTTGCGACGCCGACAACGGAGGCTGCGCCGGCTTCGCCGGTGCGGCCGTCCAACGCACTGTCTGGGATGCGTTGCGAACGTCCCCCTCCTACCGCGATGGCCTCTGACGTCGTCGGCGGCAGCTGCCTCTGCGGCGGCGTGCGGTTCGAGGTCGAGTTGCCGTTCCTGCGCGCGAACCACTGCCACTGCTCCTTGTGCCGCAAGCACTCCGGGACGTTCGGGCTCACCCAGGGCCGCGTTCCGCGCGAGCGGTTTCGGCTGCTCGAGGGGAACGAGCTCCTGCGCGTCTTCCGCCCCGAGGGCGGAACGGCTGTGAAGGTCTTCTGCGTCGAATGCGGCTCGTCGCTCTTCGGCGGCCACTGGCCGGACGGCGACGAGGTCTCGGTGCGACTCGGCTCGCTGGACGGCGACCCGGGCATCCGGCCGCAGTACCACTCGTTCGTCGACTCGCGCGCGCCGTGGGACGAGCTCCCCGAGGACGGGCTGCCCAGGTACGCTGGCGCCCCATGACGCGTGACGACGTGATCGAGGCGCTGCGCTCCGTCGAGGATCCCGAGCTCGGGATGGACATCGTCGAGCTCGGCCTGCTCTACGACGCCGAGGTGCAAGGACCGCGCGTGAAGGTGCTCTACAGCCTGACCTCGATCGGCTGCCCGGCCGGGCCGCTGATCCAGCAGAACATCGAGGAGGTCGTACGCTCGCTTCCGGGCGTGGAGGACGTCGAGACCGAGCTGACGTGGGACCCGCCGTGGACGCCGGAAAAGATGTCCGACGACGCGAAGTTCATCCTCGGCTTCGGCTAGAGACCGTGGGCGCAATCCTGCGCGACGTCGCCGCGGCCGACCTCGACGCGCTCTACGAGCAGCAGCGCGACCCGGAGGCGACGCAGATGGCGCTGTTCCCTGCCCGCGACCGGGAGAGCTTCGACGCCCACTGGGAGCGCGTGCTCGCGAACGATTCCGTGATCAAGCGGACGATCGTCCACGAGGGGCAGGTGGCCGGAAACATCGGCTGCTGGGAACAGGACGGCAGGTCGCTCGTCGGCTACTGGGTCGGACGCGAGTTCTGGGGAAAGGGCCTGGCGACACGCGCGCTGCGCGAGCTCGTCGAGGAGCTACCCGCGCGGCCGCTGCACGCCTGGGTGGCGAAGACGAACCTCGGCTCGGTCCGCGTGCTCGAGAAGTGCGGCTTCGTTCCGGTCGACTCGCGCGCCGAGCACGACGAGCGGCTCGGGGTCGTCGTCGAGGAGGTCCTCTTCGAGCTCGCGTGAGGCGCGGTTGGCCGCGAGCGGCGAACGTGGTAGGACCTCACCAGAATGACGTTGCTCGCCCGGCTCTTCGGCTGGCTCCGGCGCAAGCCGCAGCAGCCGGTGTTGGACGAGCACGAAGCCTACGAGCGCTGCCACGGCGGGCGCATGTTGGAGATCCGGGTCGTCCCGGCCCCGCCGCTGAAGCCGCGCGTCTTGCCTCGCCTCGGCGGTGACTACCTCCGCCGGTGCTTCGAGGAGCGCCTCGAGTCCCGGCGCACGGCGCACCCGTAGCGCTCGTACGGAACCGCGGGCGTATCCTGCGTTCGTGAAGGGACAAGCTCAGCGGCTGGCCGTCAGTGCCGCGGCTGTGGCGGTCATGACCGGCGCGATCTTCGGCCTTCGGAACGTCGCTCCGGTTCTCGGTCTCGCCATCCTGTACCTCCTGGCTGTGCTGCCGGTGGCCGTCCTCTACGGGCTCGGCTATGCGCTCGCGGTCTCGATCGCGAGCATGCTCGCCTTCAACTTCTTCTTCCTGCCGCCGCTGCACACCCTCGCGTTGACGGACTCGGAGAACTGGGTCGCGCTGGCGGTCTTCGTGGTCACCGCCGCCGTCGTCAGCGAGCTCGCCACACGCGCCAGAAGGCGAGCGTTCGCGGCGGCCGAAGCGGACACGCTGCGGCGGAGCGACGCGGCCAAGACCGCGGTCCTCCACGCGGTCAGCCACGACCTGCGCTCGCCGCTGACTGCCATTCGGGCCGCGGGCGAGGGTCTCGAGAGCGGCTCACTCCAACTCGAAGAGAGCGATCGTGCAACCCTACTCGAGACCATCCGCCTCGAGACCGCGCGCCTGGACCGGCTCGTCGCGAACCTGCTCGACCTCTCGCGGCTCGAGGCCGGAGCGGCGCCGGCTCAGCGGGAGCTGTGGCCGGTCGACGAGCTCGTCTCGCGCGCACTCGATGCTCTGGGCGGCGACGCCTCCCGGGTCTCGGTCACGCTCGACGGCGAGGCGCCGCTCGTTCGCGTCGACGTGGCCCAGCTCGAGCGCGTCCTCGCCAACGTGCTCGAGAACGCGCTGCGGTTCTCGTCGCCCTCTGATCCCGTCGAGCTCGTCGTCTCGAGCACCGGAGACGACGTGCTCGTTCGCGTCACCGACCGTGGGCCGGGCCTCGATCCCGGGAGCATCGAGAGGATCTTCGAGCCGTTCGAGCACGGCCGCGGAGGAGCGGAGGGAACCGGCCTGGGGCTCGCGATCGCGCGCGGCTTCGCCGAGGCGAACGGCTGCCGGCTGTGGGCAGAGGCTCTTCCAGGCTCCGGCGCGGTCTTCGTGCTCGCGATGCCCTCGGCGGCCGCCCGGCCGACGCTCGTCCGATGAGCAGCGAGCTCGTGCTCGTCGTCGACGACGAGCCCCAGATCCTCCGGGCGCTGCAGACGAACCTTCGCGGGGCCGGCTACGAGGTCGAGACCGCGTCGACCGGGGAGGCCGCGCTCGCCTCGGCGGCGATGCGGCCACCCGACGCCGTGATCCTGGATCTCGTGCTCCCCGACCGCAGCGGCATCGACGTCTGCCGCGAGCTGTGCTCCTGGAGCACTGCTCCGGTGCTCGTTCTCTCGGTGGTCGGCGACGAGGCCGAGAAGGTCGCCGCGCTCGACGCCGGCGCCGACGACTACGTGCAGAAGCCGTTCGGGATCGAGGAGCTGCTCGCGCGCCTGCGGGCCCTGCTGCGCCGCGCAGGGCCTTCGACGGAGCCCATACTCGAGATCGGGGAGCTCGTGATCGACCTCGACAAGCACCTCGTCACCGTCGGCGGGCGGCGCGTGTCGCTCACGCCGAACGAGTTCGAGCTCCTGCGCGTCCTCGCACAGAACGAGGGCAAGCTGATGACTCACCCGACGATCTTGCGCGAGGTCTGGGGGCCGGCGTACGGCGCGGAGTCGCACTACCTCCACGTCTACGTCTCCCAGCTTCGCCGCAAGCTCGAACCGGACCCCGCCAGGCCGCGCTACCTGCTCACCGAGCCGGGTGCGGGCTACCGGCTCGTGAACCCGGTCGCGCGTTCTTGAGCATCTCCTGAGACGCGCCGGGGCGAGCTTGAGGCCGCCCTGAGCGGTGCAGGGCTAGCGTCAGGTCGTGGCCATGAAAGCCCTTCGACCTGCGCCCTCGCAGCGCGTTGCCTACCGGAGAATCGTCGTCCCGCTCGCGTTGGACGACGATTCCGACGCGGGCGTATCACTTGCGGCGGAGCTCGCGGCCGAGGCGCGCGCGTCGATCACGGCGGTGATCGTGATCGAGATCCCGGCCGAGCTGCCGCTCGACGCGCACATGAAGCACGAGGAGGCGGCGGCCAGGGCGGTTCTCGAGAAAGCACGCGCGATCTCGGCGGGCTACGGCGTACGGCTGCGGGCCAGGGTGATCCGGTCGCGCGCCCGAGGCCACGCGATCGTGAGCGAGGCGGATGCCCTCGAAGCCGATCTGATCGTGGTCGTGGCGCCTCGGAAGAGGCGACTGGGCCGGCACGCCTCGCTCTTCGGCAAGACGGTCGACTATCTCCTCAGACACGCCTCCTGCCGGGTGCTCGTCGCCGCGCCGCCGCGTCAGTGACCGCCGAGCCCCTCCATCCGCGGCCGCCGGTGGGGGTGCCGCTCGTGGCGCGCACGAAGCGCCTGCTGATCGGCCGTCCGCGGGCTACGCACGAGCTCGGGGACACGCTCCTGCCGAAGACCCTCGCCCTGCCGATCTTCTCGTCGGATCCGATCTCCTCGGTCGCCTACGCGACGGAAGCCGCGCTGGCCGTTCTCGTCGCGGCCTCGCTCTCGTCCCGCCACCTCGTCCTGCCGATCTCGATCGCGATCGCGGCGCTGCTCGGGATCGTCGTCCTTTCCTACAGCCAGGGGGTCCGCGCATACCAGTCGAGCGGTGGCTCATACGTCTTCGCCAGGGAGAACCTCGGGACGCTTCCGGCGCTCGTGGCCGGAGCGGCTCTGCTGACCGACTACGTGCTCACCGTTGCCGTCTCGGTCGCCGCGGGAGTCTTCGCGATCACCTCGGCAGCGCCCTCGCTCGCTTCGCATCAGGTGGCGCTCTCGCTTGCCTGCATCCTGCTGCTCACGCTCGGGAACCTCCGGGGCGTGCGCGAGTCCGGCCTGGTGTTCGCGTTCCCGACCTACGGCTTCATCGCGCTGCTCTACCTGACCCTCGGCGTGGGCGTGGCGAAATGCACCGTGGGGACCTGTCCGGTAGCGACGGTGCCGCACCCGCTGACGGCCGGCGCCGGGACGCTCGGCGTCTTCGTCCTGCTGAAAGCGTTCTCGTCCGGAGCGGTCGCGCTGACCGGCGTCGAGTCGATCTCGAACGGCGTCACGGCCTTCCGGCACCCGCAGTCCCAGAACGCCTCGCGCACGCTCTACGTGATGGCGGCGATCGCGATCAGCTTCTTCGTCGCCGTCTCCTGGCTGGCTGTGAAGATGGACGCCCGGCCGAGCGAGACCGCATCGGTGCTGTCGCAGATCGCGCGAGGCGCCTTTCCGGCCGGCTCGCCGGGCTCGGCCGGCTACTACCTCGTGCAGGCGTTCACGCTGGCGATCCTCGTGCTGGCCGCGAACACGTCGTACCAGGGGTTCCCGCGGCTCGCGGCGCTGCTCGCCCGCGACGGCTTTCTGCCGCGCCAGTTCGTCAACCTCGGCGACCGGCTCGCCTTCTCGAACGGCATCCTTGTCCTCGCGGGGCTGGCGGCAGGGTTGATCATCGCCTTCCGGGCGAACGTGAACTCCCTCATCCACCTGTACGTGATCGGCGTGTTCACGGCCTTCACGCTCGCCCAGGCCGGGATGGTGCGTCACTGGATGCGCGCCCGGACTCCGGGCTGGCGCTGGCGCGCGGCTCTGAATGCCGTGGGCTCCGCGACGACGCTCCTCGTGACGACGATCGTGATCGCGACCAAGTTCCTCGACGGCGCGTGGATGGTGATCATCGCGATCCCGGTGCTGATCGTCGCGTTCTACGGGGTGCGGCGGCACTACCGCGCCGTCGGCCGGCGGCTGCGCGCCAAGTCTAGAGCCGTGCTCTGCAACCGCGAGGTCGAGAACAGCGTCGTGCTCTACGTCGAGCGCCTCGACGCCGCCACGCGGGAGGCGCTCTGGTACGCGCAGACGGTCGCGAACGGGTCGTTCCGCGCGATCCACGTGCCCTTCCCGGGGAGCGATCCCGGCATCGGCCCGCGCTTCTTCCACTGGACGGACGGCGAGCCGCGTCTGGAGATCCTCCCGGGGGAGGGCGAGCCGCTCGAGGCCGTGCTCGAGGAGATCTGGGCGATCCCGCACGCGGAGAACCGGTTCGTGACAGTCGTCATTCCGGAGCTGTTCCGCAAGCCATCGCTGCTGGCGGCCGTGCTCCGCCGCCCGACGTTCTCGCTGAAGCTCGGGCTCCTGCGCGAGCCCGGCGTGGCGGTCACCGACGTGCCGAAGCTCGGTGAGGACGAGTGGCTACCCCGGCGCGCCGAGGTCGTGGTGCCCGTGTCGGGTGTTAACGCGGCCTCCCTGCGGGCGCTCCTGTACGCGCGCTCGCTCGGGATCCGCGAGACGAAGGCGATCTTCTTCGCCGACGACCACGAGGACGTGGACCGAATCGAACGCGACTGGCGGCGGTTTCCGACCGGGGTTCCGCTGGAGGTCGTCGAAGCGCCCTACCGTGACCTCGGCAGTCCTCTGCTCTCCTACCTGCGCGGGATCACCGCCGACCCGGAGGCCGTGGCGGTGGTCGTGATGCCCGAGCTCGTCGTGCGTGGCACCGACCGGCTTCTGCACAACCAGCGGGCGCTATACGTGAAGCGCCTGCTGCTCTTCGAGCCGCGCGTGATCCTCACCAGCGTGCCGTTCCAGCTGACCTGACTACGGAATGGTCAAGACGATCTTGCCGAACTGCTCGCCCGCTTCGAGGCGCTCGTGCGCCTTGCGGGCCTCCGCGAGCGGGTAGACGGAGTCGACGACAGGCTTCGCGCGGCCGCTCTTGACCAGCTCGTACGCCGCCTCGAAGTCGTTGTGTGTGCCCATGGTCGAACCGTAGATCGTGAGCTGCTTCCACCAGATGCGGTGCAGCGCGGCCGGCGGGTTCGGGCCTGAGGTGGCGCCGCAGACGGCGATGCGGCCGCCGGCCCGCGCGGCCTGGAGCGAGGTCTGCCAGGTCGCCTCGCCGACATGCTCGAGCACGACCTCGACGCCCGCGCCGCCCGTCGCCTCCACGACCGCGCCGCGCACGTCGCCGCTCAGGTGGTTGACCGTCGCGTGGGCGCCCAGCTCTCGTGCCCGCTCGAGCTTCTCGTCGCTCGAGGAGGTGACGAGTGCCCACGCGCCGAGCGCCTTCGCGATCGCGAGGCCGGCCGTCGCGACGCCGCTGCCGATGCCCCAGAGCAGCACCCACTCGCCTTCCCGCAGCTGTGCCTTCGTCACCAGCAGGCGGTAGGCGGTCTCGAACACGAGCGGAAAGGCCGCGGCCTCCTCGAACGAGAGCGTCTCGGGAAGCGGATAGACGTTGCCCTCCGGCACCGCGACGAGCTCCGCGTGCGTCCCGTCCATGTGCTCCCCGACGACAATGATCCGGTCGCCGCGCTCGATCCCGGGGTTGATCACGACGCGCTCGCCGGTGTCCTCGCGGATGCCCGCGCCGTCGGCCCCGAGGGTCCGCGGCTTGGGGACGGAGGGGAGACCTTTGCGGATCCAGAGGTCGAGGTGGTTGAGGGAGGCGGCGCGCAGGCGGACGAGCACCTCGCCTGGCCCGGGGACGGGATCGGGCGCGTCCTCGTACCGCAGAACCTCAGGCCCGCCATCCTCGTGGATCCGAATTGCCTTCATCCGGGCACAATCTCCCATATGCGGGCGAAAGAGCTGGCCCGGCTGGCCGAGGAGCTCGGCCTCGACGCGGTCGGGGCGGCTCCTGCCGCGCCGTACGAGGAGACCGAGCGGCACATCCATGAGCGCCGCGCGCGCGGGCTCTTCGCCGACATGCGGTTCACAATGGCTCGCCCGGAGGTCTCGTGTCACCCGGAGACGCTGCTCGCAGGCGCGCGCACGGTCGTCTCGGCGGCGCTCTGCTACTGGGCCGACGGCGAGGAACCGCCGCTCGGGCACGGGCGGCTGCCGCGCTACACGTGGTGGGACGCCTACGCGGCGCTCCGGAAGCGGCTCGACGAGCTCGGCCGGCGGGTCGGCGGGGAATACCGGGTGCTCGTGGACGCCAACCAGCACGTCGACCGCGAGGCCGCCGCGCGCTCCGGGGTCGGCTTCTACGGCAAGAACACGATGCTGATCACGCGCCGCCTCGGCTCGTGGGTCGTGCTCGGCACGCTCGTGTCGACCGCCGAGCTGGAGCCGACGCCGCCGCTCGACGTCGACTGCGGGTCGTGCACGCTCTGCATCGACGCCTGCCCCACCGACGCCCTCGACGAGCCGGGCGTGCTCGACGCGACGCGCTGCCTGTCGTACTGGACCCAGTCGAGCGACCCGTTCCCGGAGGAGTACCGCGAGGCGCTCGGCGACCGCGTCTACGGCTGCGACATCTGCCAGGACGTCTGCCCGTGGAACCGTGGCGTCGAGAAGCGGCGCGCAGGCGAGGCGCCGCCGCCGGGCGCGGAGCCGCACGTCTCCCTCGTCGACTGGCTCGAGGCGGACGACGAGGAGCTCGCGAGCCGGTACGACCGCCTCTTCGTGCCGCGCAACGACCCTCGCTACCTGCGCCGAAACGCGCTCGTCGCGCTGGGGAACACCGGTGGCGACGCTGCTCTTGCGCGACGCCACGCCGAGAGCGGCGACCCGCTGCTCCGAGAGCACGCCGGGTGGGCGCTCGAGCGGCTCGGAGAGCGCGCGTGAACGGCGAGCTCAAGCGGCTGCGCGCTGTCGAGCGGTGGATCGGCTGGGTGCGCCTCGGCGCGATTCCGCTCGCGATCTTCCAGGTGTCGGTCGCCAGCGGGTATCCCGACGGCTACATGCTGTGGGGTTGGGTCACGACCGCAGTGCTGGCCGCCGGCGGATTGAGTTTCTTCTGGCTGGGGCGGCAGGACTGGGAACGCTCGGCGCAGCGCAGGTTGGGGCTGGCCGCGCTCACGTTCGACTTCGCGATCGCGTCCACCTACACGCTGATCTACCACTTCGAGCCGGACTCGCCCATCCGGCAGGTGATGTTCCTGCCGCTCGTCGAGGCCGCGCTCCGGTACGGAATCGTCGGCGCACTGGTGCTGGCATTGGCAAGCGCGCCCGTGATGGCGGTCTTCGAATGGCTCCGCGAGCGCCGCTTCGAGCCGCACAGGTACCACATCAACTACGTCACGCTGCAGCTCGGGCTCGAGGTGCTGGTTGGCCTGATCGTCGGCTGGCTCGTGCTGCGACTGCTCGGCCAGACAACCGTCGCCGAAGCCCGAGCCGGGGAGGCGGAGCGGCTGCGCGACCAACTCGGCCGGCGCGCCGACGCGCTCGAGGCGGCGAATCGCTGCGCCCGCGCGCTCAGCTCCTCGTTGGAGCTCGACCGGGCCTTCGAGGCATTCATCCGCGAGGTTCGCGGGCTGCTCCCGTTCGAACGCGTCGCGATCGTGCTCAGCGAGAACGGCGTGGCGCAGGTGATGGCGGTCGCCGGCGTCGGGGCCGAGGACGTGTTGCCCAGGGGTTCCGGCCGGCCGATCCACGGCACGCTGCTGGAGGAGCTGCTGCGCACGAACCAGACCGTCTACCGGCGGGACATGACCTCGGCCGACTACCCGGAGGAAGAGGAGTTCCTCGGGCTCGGCCTCCGCTGCCGGCTCGCGACGCCGCTGCTGCAGGGCACCCGCGCGACCGGGATGCTCTCCCTGGTCCGGCGCGAGCCCGATTCCTTCGGGCCCGAGGAGGTCGAGCTTGCCGGCCTGCTCGGGCGCCTCGTGGCGAGCGCCGTGCAGAACATCCGCGCGTACGAGGCCGAGCGGAAGACGGTCGAGGAGCTCCGTCGGCTGTCCGCGCTGCGTGCCGATTTCGTCTCGCTCGTCTCGCACGAGCTGCGCACGCCGATGGCGGCGGTGATCGGCGCGGCGCGCACGCTGCAGCAACGCTGGCGGGAGCTGTCGCCGGACCAGCGCGAGTCGTTCCTCGAGCTGATCTCGGGAGAGACCGGCCGGCTCGCAGAGCTGATCAGCGACGTCCTCGACACCTCGCGGATCGAGGCGGGGACGTTCAGCTTCCGCTTCCGCGACGTGGACATCGCCGAGCTGGTGCGCGACACGGTGGCGACCGCACAGCTCGGCCAGGACGAAGTGCGGCTGCTCGCGAACGTGCACGACGCGTTGCCGGAGATCCGCGGGGACGCCGAACGCCTGCGGCAGGTGTTGTCGAACCTGATCGACAACGCGGTGAAGTACTCGCCCGCCGGCAGCGAGGTCGAGGTTCACGCCTATCCCGAGAACGGCCGCGTCCGCATCGACGTGCGCGACCGCGGCCCTGGGATCGCTAAGGAGGATCAGAAGCTGATCTTCGAGAAGTTCGGCCGCGTTACCGGCGCGAGCGCCACCCGGCCCGGCACCGGCCTCGGCCTCTTCATCGCACGCTCGATCGCGGAGGCCCACGGCGGCGAGCTGGAGGTCCAGTCGGCCCCCGAGCAGGGGTCGACCTTCACGCTCGAGCTGCCGGGGCCCGAGAGCTAGCCCACGCGGACGCGGGAGAGGCCGAGCTCCCGCTGCACCGCCTGTGCTCGCGCGGCGATCTCGCGGCGGAGCTCCTGGGGCTCGAGCACGACCGCCTCGCCGCGGTACGAGAGGATCTCGCCGACCAGCCACTCCGGGCTCCCGACCGGCCGCTCTGCGACCGCCGAGCCGTCCGCGAGCCGGCGCGCGCCCTTCTCGAGCTCCCAGCGCGCGACCTCGGGCGAGTACCAGATGCGGGCCGGCCGCGCGTCGCGAAACTCGTGCGGGTCGAAGCCCTCGCGCGGGTCGAAGTGCCCCCGCTGGAGCCGCGCGCTGCGCATCCGGTCGAGCCGGAACGAGCGCTCGCCGTCGCGGGTGCGGTCCCAGGTGTGGACGTACCAGTAGGGCAGCCGGCGCTCGAGCGAGTACGGCTCGACGAGGTGGGTCGAGACCTCCTCCTCGCCCTCCTTCAGGTAGTCGATCTCGACCAGGCGCCGCTCGCGCAGCCCCCGGCTGAGCGTGCCGACGAGGTCTTCCTCGGCCCGCTGCACGTGCGGCTCGGGCGTCTGGGCGAGCTCGAACTCGCCGAACGTCTCCTCGAGCTTCGAGCGCACGCGCTCGAGCGGCGAGCGCGCGTCGGCGGCGATCATCGGGCCGACGAACTCGAGCGCGAGCCGGATCGCGCGTGCCTCGAGCGGCGTCAATCGGGGCGGCGCCCGGAACGTGTCGCCGAACAGCTCCTTGTCGACCCGGATCGTGTCGCCGTCGAGCTCCGCGTAGACCGCGTAGCAGCCGCCGCCGAAGTTGACGAGGTTCAGCAGCGAGAGATGCTCCTCCAGCTGGTCGAAGGGGATACGAAAGCGCTCGACGAGCTCCTGCGCGGGGAACTCGGCCTGCGATTCCTCGCCGCAGCGGTCGAGCAGGTACGCGAGCAGGGCCTGGAGCACGGCGAAGCGCTCGGGCGCTACCGGTGCCGCGGGTCGCTCGGCCGCCGCTTCGACATGGCCGTCGCTCTCGGCGGCCAAGCGGTCGGGCGCGCCCTCGTGCCGCTCGCGGACGGCCCGCAGCGCACGCGCCACCTCGCGCCGCAGCTCGTCGGGGGCCTGCGGTGCAGCGCGCCCGTCCTGCCGCAGCACCCACTTCGCGAGCAGCGGCAGGCTCGAGTACTCGGTCACGAACACGCCGTCGTCGACCTTCGTGCCGAACGTCCGCTCGACCCACCAGGCCGTGTCGCCTGCAACCTCGATGCGGGCCTCGCCCACGGAATCGCCGATCTGCCACGGGGGCCGTCCGCGGTAGCGGTCGACGTCGAACTCGGCCGGAAGACGGAAGTCACGCTCGCGGCGGGTGGCGAAGCGGATCTCGCCGCGGATGCGAGAGACCCGGAACGTGCGCTCGTCGTCCGCCTCGAGGTCCTGGCCGACGACGTACCAGGCGCCCGCATCCTGGAAGAGCGCGAAGGGGTTGACCGTCCGCTCGCGTTCCTCGTCGCGCGAGATCGACCAGTACGGGAACTTGACCGTGCGCTGCTTCGAGATCGCCGCCTCGAGCTTGCCCAGCCGGCCCTGCATCTCGGCGGAGTACTCCGGGTCGAGCACCTCCACGCGCATCGCGGTGTCCGTCGGCGCCTCCGCGAAGCCCGGCCGGCCGAGGGCGAGGTTCTGGAGCGCGAGCCGCAGCGGCTCGGCGTAGGCGAACTTGCCCTCGAGCAGGTACAGGCAGGTCTGCAGCGCCGCGAGCTCGTCATCGGTGAGCTCCAGCGGCGGGAGGAAGTAGCGCTCCGAGCGCATCGTGTAGAGCTCCTCGCCGGTGTATTCGTCGCGCTGGGAGTGCAGGGGCACGCCGAGCGCCACCAGCTCGGCGCGGTCGGAGTAGAAGCGTCGCGCGAACGCCTCGTCCGACATCTCCTGGTAGCCCTCGACCTGGCCCTTGATGTCGCGCGCCGTGACCGCCCGCCGCTCCGCCATCAAGAAGGCGACGAGCGAGAGCTGGCGGATCAGCTTGTCCGTGTCGTGCGACACCCGGCGCGAGCCTAGCGCGTTAGGAGCGATTGGCGAAACCTCAGCACAGACTCGGTCTCGCCGAGCCCTCCTTCTACGCCGCGACCTTCGAGCGCTCGAGGTGCTGGTGCGAGGGGCAGTAGTCGCGGTCGGGCAGCGGCGTGCGCTGGCACGGCTTGCCCTTGCGCGTGGTAGCCCGGCAGCGGGCGATGCCGCCGTCGAAGGCTCCCGCCTCGATCTGGCTCTCGATGAACGCGACCGCCGCCGCCACACCCTCGCGCACCGCCCACGCCACCTGCGCCTGGCAGGTGATCGGGAAGTAGCGCCGGATGTCCTGGAAGAGGGCGCGGTCGGGCTTCGCGAAGTAGAGCGGATCCTTGGCGAGCCGCTCCATCGTCTGCTCGCAGGCGTCCAGAACCTCCCGCCGGTACTGGGCTCGCGTCTCCGGCGCGACGTATGGGTCGACCAGGTCCTTGATCGACCGGTAGATCGCACGTGAGTACTGATACATACAGGCTTGGATCTGAATGGTCCGCTCGTCCATGATCAGTATCTCCGGCTCAAATTAATCTCCGGCAAAGCTTTGTTAATGGCGGGTTAAACCTCTTCCTGGGGAGCGCTGCGGGCCGAGTCTAACGAACCCGGCGCCTGTTACAAAGTCCGCTTCCCCGTTTGCTTTGCGGTAAACGTCACGGAGTGATTCGCCGCGGGTAGGGCCCGCGGTAGCTGTGGCGGTGCGCCTCGATGATGTGGCTCTGCGCCTCGGCCTGGCTGTCGTAGATCCCGGCGAAGACGACGAAGTAGCCCGGGTGGAGGCTCGAGAAGCCCGCCGAGTCGAGGACGCCGACCTGCTTCATGCCGAGGTGCAGGGCCTGCTTCGCCTCGGCGACCGCGCCGATCCGGCCGTTCGTGGTCGGCACGGAATCGAGCACGATCGTCCAGCCGTTCTTGCCGGCCGGCCAGGTCGCGAGGGTCTGGCGCGGAGGCGGGGGAGGGGGCGGCGCGGCGCGGGTCGTGCCGGTCGCGG
>Ga0307320_10000313_pt1 | contig 17498 bp, 19 predicted proteins | sample ER_DNA_369_FD_194495 | JGI IMG/M metagenome (GOLD analysis project Ga0307320, IMG submission 194495) | Bulk soil microbial communities from the East River watershed near Crested Butte, Colorado, United States - ER_DNA_369 | ecosystem: Environmental > Terrestrial > Soil > Floodplain | place...
TGCGCTGGCTCCTCGGCGGCGACTACGGCACGCCGAGCCCGGCGCCGCTCGAGACGCTCGAGACGCTGAAGGGCCTCCCCGACGCCGTCTGGATCCGCGGCAACGGCGAGCGTTGGCTCCGCGAGCCGCCGCTCGACCGGCCTGAGGTGATGGAGGTCTACGACGCTTTCAGCGGCGATCTGCCCGAGGAGGTCGTCGAGTGGCTGTACGGGCTGCCGAGCAAGGCCGAGCGCGACGGAAGCCTGTACGTGCACGGCTCGCCGGTCTCCGACGTCGAGAGCTTCGCGCCCGAGCCTCAGGAGGGAGAAGAGGCGCTTCTCGGTGCCGTTCGCAACCGCACGGTCGTCTTCGGCCATAGCCACCAGCAGTTCAGGCGGCCGGGGCCGAACGAAACCGACCTCGTCAACCCGGGCAGCGTCGGGATGCCGCTCGACGGCGATGTGCGGGCCGCCTGGGCGACGTGGGAGGGCGACTTCGCCTTCCGCCGCACCGAGTACGACGTCGAGCGGGCAGCCGCGGCCTACCGGTCGCTCGGCGGGCCCTTCGGGGAGCTGGCGGCGAATCGGATCCTGAAGGGGTCCGACTAGGCGAGCGACGCGTCGACCGAGATGTCGACGTTGCCCTTGAGCGCCTGGGAGACCGGGCAGTTCTGTGCGGCGCCCTGCGCCGCCTCCCTGAAGCCATCGGCGTCGATGCCGTCGACCTGACCGCGGATCGAGAGCTTCATCGTCGTCACGCGGAAACCGTCGGGCGTCTGGTCGAAGGTGGCAGTCGCCTCGCTCTCCAGCCGCTGCGGCGGCGTTCCCGCCTCGGCAAGCCCGTGGGCGAGCGCCATCGAGACGCAGGCGGCGTGAGCGGCTGCGATCAGCTCCTCCGGGCTCGTGTTCTGGTCGGCCTGCTCTGCGCGGGAGCTCCACTTCACCTGCTCGCCCTCGAGGGCGCCGCTCTCCGCCGAGACCTCGCCGGAGCCGCCCATCAGGTCGCCTTCCCAGACCGCGCTCGCGGTACGCTCAACCGGCATCGTCCTCCCCCTTCTCTTCGCCTGATCCGGACGGCCGATAGTACCGGCGCCCCTTCAGCTCGTCCGGCAGGTGGTCGACGTCGAAGCCGCGGGGGTCTGAGTGCGGGTAGATGTATCCCTGGCCCCGGCCGAGCTTCTTCGCGCCGTAGTAGTGCGCGTCCCTGAGCGGGTCGGGCGGCCGCAGGTGACCGTGCTCCTTGACGTCCCGCTGGGCCTCGCGAAGCGCCTCGATCACTGCATTCGACTTCGGCGCCCGCGCCAGGTAGATCGCGGCCTGGGCGAGGTTCAGCTCGGCCTCCGGGAGCCCGACGTGCTCGAGCGCGTGGGCCGCCGCGACTGCCACCTGCAGCGCGCGCGGGTCGGCATTCCCGATGTCCTCAGAAGCGAGCACGATCATCCGCCGCACCACGTAGCGCGGGTCCTCGCCGCCGGCCAGCATGGCCGAGAGGTAGTAGACGGCAGCGCCGGCGTCCGACCCCCGCATCGACTTGATGAAGGCGGAGATGAAGTCGTAGTGCGCGTCGCCGCCCTTGTCGTAGACGAGTGGACGCTTTCGCGCCGCGTCATCCACGTGCTCGGCCGTGACCGCCCCGCCCTCGGCCTGCGCCGTCTGCGCCGCGAGCTCGAGGATGTTCAGCGCGTTACGGGCGTCGCCGCCCGCGCGACGCGCGACCAGCTCGACGATCTCCTCGGGCACCTCGGCGCCGACCTCGACGACGCCCCGCCGGACGACGACGGCCAGATCCTCCTCCGAGAGCGGATGGAGCTCGTAGATCTGGGAGCGCGAGAGGAGGGCGGAGTTGACCTCGAAGTAGGGGTTCTCTGTGGTGGCGCCGATCAGCGTCACGATTCCCTCCTCGACCGCCGGCAGCAGCGCGTCCTGCTGCGCCTTGTTGAAACGGTGGATCTCGTCGAGGAAGAGGATCGTCCGCTGGCCGCTCGCGCCGAGGCGCTCGCGCCCCCGCGCGATCGTCTCACGGACGTCCTTGACGGTCGCGGACACCGCGGAGAGCTCCTCGAAGGCTGCGCCCGTCTGGTTCGCGACGATGCGCGCGAGCGTCGTCTTCCCACTCCCCGGCGGGCCGTAGAGGATCATCGAGCCGACCCGGTCCTCCGCGATCGCGAGGCGGAGCGCGGAGCGCTCGCCCAGGACGTGCTCCTGACCGACGAAATCCTCGAGCCGTTGCGGCCGGAGGCGCAGGGCGAGCGGCGCGAACTCCGGCAGCCGCTGATCTGCCGCGTCTGAGAAGAGGTCGCCCATGGCAGGAAAGTATGCTGGCCTCGTGGGCAGCGCCGATGCGACCGAGACCCCGCCGGGGCACGGCAGCGGCGAGCCCGACGACGAGTTCGCGCCGATCCTGGAAGGCTCGGGGGCCAGCGACTACGAGCGCTACCTGCGCACCGACGAGTTGCTGGCGCTCCAGAAGACCGAGAGCGAGTGGGCTCACCGCGACGAGCTCCTGTTCCAGACCGTCCACCAGTCCTCCGAGCTCTGGCTGAAGCTCGCCTGGAACGAGGTCGACGAGGCGACGCGCCTGATGCGGGCCGGCGACCTTGCCGGCGCGCTGCGGCTGCTCCACCGCGCGAACGATTGCCTGAAGACGGTCGCGACGCTTCTGGACATGCTCGAGCGGATGTCGCCCTGGGAGTACACGCGCTGGATCCGGCCGGTGCTCGGGCACGGGAGCGGGTTCGACTCGCCGGGCTTTCGGCGGATCCGGGAAGTCTCACCCGACCTCGGACAGGCGTTCCACGAGGTGCGGCGGGAGCGCGGTCTCAGCGTGGTCGAGCTCTACCAGCAGGGGCGGGAGCACGAAGACCTGTACCAGTTGGCCGAGGCGCTGATCGAGTGGGACGAGCGCCTGATTCTCTGGCGCGTCCGTCACTACAAGGTCGTCGCGCGGGTGATCGGGGACGAGGTCGTGGGGACGCAGGGGACGCCGGTCGAGCTGCTCGGCGGCCTGATCAAGCACAAGCTCTACCCGGAGCTCTGGCAGGCCCGGAACGAGCTGACCGCCGCCGCGAAGGAAGACGAGGAGGACTAGTGCCGTTCGAACAGCTGAAGGAGCGCAATGCCGTCGTGTGGAGCTCCGGCCCCTACCAGGGCGTCACCGAGACGATCACCGACGTCCACGAGGTATTGGTCGACCGGCTCGACCCTCAGGCCGGTCAGCGCCTGCTCGACCTCGCCTGCGGGACGGGCGCGGTCGCGGAGCGCGCCGCTGCGACCGGGGCCGAGGTCGTCGGCATCGACATCGCACCCGGGCTGATCGAGCAGGCGAAGGAGCGTGCCGAGGCGCGGGGTCTCGAGATCGACTACCGCGTCGGCGACGCCGAGGCGCTCGACCTCGACGACGGCAGCTTCGAGCTCGTCGCGTCGAGCTTCGGCGTGATGTTCGCGCCCGACCACGAGGCGGTCGCGCGCGAGCTCGCCCGCGTGACTGGGCCGGGCGGCCGGATCGCGCTTGCGTGCTGGGCACCCGATTCAGCGATGGCCGAGGTGTTCGCGGTGATGCGGCCCTTCCAGCCGGCTCCGCCGCCCGAGGGCGCCCGGAACCCGTTCGAGTTCGGCGGCGAGGACTACGTCACCGGCCTCCTTGGCGACGACTTCGACCTCCAGCTGGAGCGGAAGGCATCGGTGCTCCGGGCGGGCTCCGGCGAGGAGGTCTGGGAGCTCTTCTCGACCGAGTACGGGCCGACGAAGGTGCTGGCCGAGTCGCTCGACGACGAGCGGCGCGAGGAGCTCCACCGGAACTTCGTCGACCTCCACGAGGCGTCGCGGCAGGACGGCGGCATCGTCTTCTCCCGGACCTACCAGCTCATCCTGGGTACCCGGAAGTAGTGACGACGATCTCGCTGCGCGAGGAGGCGGCCGGCCTCCTCCAGGACCTGATCCGCATCGACACCGTCAACCCGCCGGGGAACGAGACACTCGTCGCGGAGCACCTGCGCGAGTACCTGGAGGGGCAGGGCATCGAGTGCGAGCTATACGCGCGTGTGCCCGAGCGCGCGAACCTCGTTGCCCGGATCCCTGGCAGCGGCGAGGGGCCGAGGCTCGTGCTGCTCTCCCACACGGACACCGTGCTCGCCGACCCCGATGAGTGGAAGCTCGATCCGTGGTCGGGAGAGCTACGCGACGACCAGGTCTGGGGCCGGGGCGCGCTGGACATGAAGGGCCAGGTCGCGGCGAGCGCTGTCGCGATCGCCTCGCTGGCGCGGGAAGAGTTCGAGCCGCCCGGCGACCTGATCTTCGCCGCGTGCGCCGACGAGGAGGTCGGTGCCGGCTTCGGCCTCCAGTGGCTCGTCCAGGAGCACCCGGAGGCGGTCCGGGCCGACTACTGCGTCAACGAGGGCGGCGGCGACCGCCTCGTGCTCGGCGGGCGCGCGTTCTGGATCTGCTCGACCGCGGAGAAGATGAGCTCGCCGTTCACGCTCACCGTCGACGGGCGCAGCGGACACGCCTCGCGGCCTGGGATCGCGGACAACGCGCTCGTCAAGGCGGCGCCGCTCGTCGAGGCGCTCGGCGGCTACGTCGAGGAGCCGGAGCTCGGTCCCGAGGTCGAGGCGTTTCTTCGCGCCGTCTGCGGTGAGGTGCCGTCGGCGTGGGAGGCCGTCTCCGCCGCGCGCGCCGTGCACCCGCTTGCCGGGGACATCGTCGAGCCGCTGCTCGGCACGACGCTCTCGCCGACCATGATCGAGGCGTCGCAGAAGCGGAACGTGATCCCGAACCGCTGCCAGATCACCGTCGACTGTCGGATCCTCCCCGAGCGGACGCAGGACGAGATCGAGGCGCGGATCGCGCACCAGCTCGCGGGCGCCGAATACGACTTCGCGTGGATCGAGGGCCAGGGCGGGACGCGTTCCCCCGTGGACACGCCGCTCTGGGACGTGATCGAGTCGTTCGTGGCCGAGATCGAGCCAGAGGCCCAGACGGTGCCGCTGCTCCTCTCGGGCTTCACCGACAGCCACTGGATGCGGCAGGCGTTTGGGACCGTCTCCTACGGGTTCTTTCCGATGCGCGCGATGGAGCCCGAGGTCGCCGCCAGGCTGATCCACTCGGCGGACGAGCGGATCGAGCTCGACGATCTGGAGCTCGGCGTGCGCTTCCTCAGGCACGCGGCACTCGGGATCGCCTCGCTACCGTAGGGCCGTGTCCGAGGAGAAGATCCGGCTCGGCGGCATGGCCCTCGCGAACGGCGTGCTCGTGCACGGACCCAACGCCTGGGCCTGTGCGGTCCGGCTTCCGGACGGGACGCTGAGGCAGGCATCCGACTTCAAGCACCTGCGCGCGGCGAACGTCGATCAGCCGCTGCTGCGTGGCCCGGCGCGGGTCGCGGAGGTCTTCGCGCTGCTGCCGGTCGTCCGTCGGGCGCTACCCGAGGTGCGGCTCCCCTTCGAGCGCCCCGCCGTCCTGGCCGCGATGGCCGCCGGCGCGGCCGCGACGCAGGTCGTCCGCGGCTCGAAGCTGGGGCCTGCGACCAAGGAGGTGGTCGCCGGTCTCGTCTCGCTCGCCCCGGCCGCGGTCGCCTTGCGCGGGACGACGCTCGCCGCCTACCACGGCGCCGAGCACATCTCGATCGGCACGTACGAGCACGGCGAGCCGCGCGAGAAGGAGCACGAGCGGTGCGGGTCGCACCTGATCGGTCCCCTCCTCGGCACGATGGCCGTCGGCAACGCCCTCGCCGCGAAGGCGCCGTCGCACCTTCGCGGGCCGGCGCGCGTCGCCGCCTCGCTCGGCGCGCTCGCAGCCTCGACGGAGATCTTCGGCTGGATGACCAGGAACCCCGACAGTCGGCTGTCGAAGTTCCTGGCCCGGCCGGGCCATGAGCTTCAACACCGCCTGGGAACGGCCGAGCCGACGCCGGAGCAGCTCGAGGTGGCCGAGGCCGCACTCGCTGAATGCGTCCGCCTCGAGGAGGAAGCCCTTGGCCGTCGAGACCCGGGGTAACCGGCTCTCGCCGGAGATCTTCGACCTCCCGGCCGAGAAGATCCGGGAGGGCTACTACACCGACGAGTACTTCAACCGCACCCGGCAGGTGCTGCTCGACGACGGCCGGCACCCGCGGGTCGTGATGCAGGTCTTCCAGAAGCGGGACGCGATCCTCTGCGGCATCGACGAGGCGATCGCGGTGCTCAAGCTCGGTGCCGACGACTGGGACGCGCTCACGGTGCACGCGCTCTACGAGGGCGACCAGATCTCCCCCTGGGAGACGGTAATGACGATCGAGGGCGACTACACGGGCTTCGCCCACCTGGAGACCGTCTACCTCGGCGTGCTCGCGCGCCGGACGATGATCGCCTCGAACGTGAAGGAGGTCGTCGAGGCCGCGAACGGGAAGCCGATCCTGTTCATGCCGGCCCGCTACGACCATCATCGCGTCCAGACGGGCGACGGCTACGCGGCCTATGTCGCAGGGTCGACGATGGGCACGCCGATCGGCATGACGACCAACGCGAACACCTCCTGGTGGGGCGGCGCCGCGATCGGCACCGTCCCGCACTCGTTGATCTCGTCCTACGGCGGGAACACCGTGCTCGCGGCGACGAAGTTCGCCGAGCACATGAGTCCGGACGTCAACATCGTCGTGCTCGCCGACTTCGAGAACGACTCCGTGCGGACGTCCCTCGAGGTCGCCCGCGCCCTCGGCAACCGCCTCTGGGGCGTCCGTCTCGATACGTCCAGGACGCTCGTCGACCGGTCGCTGTGGAACGACTTGGGCGACTTCGACCCGCGCGGCGTGAACGACCGCCTCGTGCGCAAGGTGCGCGAGGCGCTCGATCGGGACGGCTTCGAGCGCGTGAAGATCGTGGTCTCCGGGGGCCTGAACGCCGAGCGGATCCGCGAGTTCGAGGAGCAGGGCGTGCCCGTCGACTCCTACGGCGTCGGGTCGGCGCTGATCCGCGGCGAGAACGACTTCACGGCCGACGTCGTCCTGACGGACGGCCGTCCCAGCGCGAAGGTCGGGCGGCGCTACCGTCCGAACGCGCGCCTCGAGCTCGTCACCTGACGATCGCCGGGATCCCCGGCCAGCTCGAGATCGGCTCGGTCGACCGGACGACGTGCATCCCGGCAGCGGCGAAGCGCTCGAAGGCGGCTTCCGCCTCCTCCGTGTAGTCCATCCCCGGTACGACGACGGGCGAGGTGCAGTCCTCGAGCAGGTAGGTGCGCGGCGCGAGCGCGCGCTCGCGCTCGTCGTCGCCCTCGAGCAGGTCGTCGATCGTCCAGGCGACGCAGTGGCTCTTCGCCTGCCCGGCGACGATCACGGCGTCGAAGCCCATAAGCTCCTGGATCAGCGCCTCGTTGAGGCCGGCGATCGTCTCGCCGTCCGGGCCCACCGTCACCTCCGGCCCGAAGACCGAGTAGTGCTCGGTGAGCGGGTTCTCGCCCTTCGGCTGGAAGTCCGGCTGACTCGACCGCGCGACGGTGTGGAAGAAGATCGCCTCCTCCACGGAGGCGACGAGGGCGTGGCCGATTCCACCGAGTAGCGCGTGGTACGGCCAGATCGTCAGGTTGTACTTGCCGCTCTCCGCCAGCTTCCGCGTGTAGTGAAGGAGCTGCCGCTGCGCGTAGTCCGCCTCGAAGCCGACGCTCTCGACCGCCTCCGGGTTGACGCGCCATCGTCCGGTCTCGACATCCTCCGGCGAGACGAGCGTGTAGGGCTCCGGATGCCGGCCCTCCCCGTCCACCAGCCAGAGCGCGTGGAAGACCTGCAGCGCTCGATGCGTGTCGAGGGTCGGGACGACCTCGCCGATCGTCCCGAGATTGCGATAGACGAACTCGCACAGCCGGCGGTTGTCGTCCACGGCCCCGCTGCCCGAGCGACCCGCGACGAAGAGCTCGAACTCCGGGATGCAGAACGTGTTCTGGACGTCGACGACGACGAGGCAGACGCGGAAGGCGTCGTCCGCCGCCGGGCGGAGCTCGTGCTCCTCGGCCCAGGCGACGGCTGAGCGGGCGCGCTCCTCGTAGGGCACGCGCCAGACCTCCCCGACGCGGTCGGGGTCGAAGTGGGGCGGGAGCGGGAGCTCGCGCACCGCGTCAGTCTAGGGTCGAGGGCTCGCCCGACGGTTCCGACTTCAGGACCTGGCTCTCGCTGCCGATAGGCGCGAGTGATGCCGTCCGACCCACTCGGAGTGCTGCGCGCGATCGGGGATATCGCCTTCGTCTGGCTCCCGATCATGATGTTCGCGATGATCATCTATCTCCTGTGGCGCAGCCTCCAGCTGATGCCGCGGGTGAAGACGACCCACGTGAAGCCGACGTCGCGCTCAGCGGTGTCGTGGGACGAAGTCGCGGGCCTGGACGAGGCCAAGGCGGAGATGCGCGAGGTCGTCGACTTCCTGCGCGACCCGAGGCGTTTCGAGCGGCTCGGCGCTCGCGTCCCCAAGGGGATCCTCCTCTACGGCCCGCCGGGCACCGGGAAGACGCTGCTCGCCAAGGCAGTCGCGCACGAGTCGGGCGCGAGCTTCTACTCCCAGAGCGCGTCTGCCTTCGTAGAGATGTTCGCCGGCCTCGGCGCGGCGCGGATCCGGAAGCTCTTCGAGCAGGCGCGGACCGACGCACCGGCGATCGTCTTCATCGACGAGCTCGACGCCGTCGGGATGAAGCGCAGCGGGCAGAGCTTCAACCGCGAGCACGACCAGACGCTGAACCAGCTGCTCGTCGAGCTGGACGGCTTCAACAAGAGCGAGGGCCAGGTGATCGTGATGGGCGCCTCCAACCGCCTCGGCGATCTCGACCCGGCGCTCCTGCGTCCCGGACGCTTCGACCGCCAGATCCTCGTCTCCTCGCCCGACCTCGCCGGCCGGGAGGCGATCCTCAAGGTGCACACGCGCGGGAAGCCGCTCGCCGACGGCGTCGACCTCCACATCGTCGCGCGCCAGACCGCCGGGCTCACGGGCGCCGACCTCGCCAACGTCTGCAACGAGGCCGCGATCTTCGCCGGCCGCGAGGGGCGCAACGACGTCACGCACGCGAACTTCGAGGCGGCGATGGAGCGCGTCGTGGCAGGGCTCCAGCAGAAGCGCGTCGTCACCGAGAAGGAGAAGCGGATCCTCGCCTACCACGAGGCCGGACACGCCGTGATGGCCTACCTGATGGGCGACCCGGTCCAGAAGGCCACGATCGTCGCCCGCGGCGACGCGCTCGGTTACACGTTCCACCTGCCGGACGAGGACCGCTACCTCCACACGCGCGAGGAGCTGATCGACTGGATGAAGATCGGGCTCGCCGGCCGGGCGGCCGAGCAGGTCGTCTTCGGGCGGGTCACGAACGGCGCCGCGAACGACCTCGAGAAAGTCACCACGCTCGCGCGCGCGATGGTCTTCGAGTACGGCATGTCCGAGGAGGTCGTCTCCCGGACGATGCGCGCCGACAACTACGCCCTCTCCGAGGAGACGAAGCGCCTCCGCGACAAGGAGCAGGCGCTCCTGACCGACGGCGCGTACGGGGAGTCGATCCGGCTGCTCGAGAAGCACCGTTCTGCGCTCGACCGCGTCGCCGGCGCGCTTCTGGACAAGGAGACCCTGAACCGCGCGGAGTTGCAACACCTCCTGGCGGACGTGGCGCCCGAGTCGCGCTCGAGCGAGACGGTGGGGACGATCCGCGTCCTCCCGCAGCGCGAGAACGCCTAACTAGCATCCCGGAGCGTGGAGGCGCTCCGAATCCACCATCTCGGCGTCGCCGTCGAGGACCTCGACGATGCGGTGGCGACGTACGAGCGGCTGTTCGGCGGCACCGTCGAGCGCCGGAACGCGGTTCCCAGCCAGGGCGTCGAGGCCGCGGCCGTGCGGTTGGGGGCGAGCCGCGTCGAGCTCGTCACGCCGCTCGGGGAAAACACGCCGGTCGGGCGGTTCCTCGCCAAGCGTGGGCAGGGGATGCACCACGTCGCCTACGCCGTGGTGGACCTCCCGGCGGCGCTGAGCGACCTCGCGGCGCGCGGGGCGCACCTGATCGACGAGCAGCCACACGAGGGGCTGTTCGGCCTGCAGGTCGCCTTCGTGCACCCGGAGTCCGTCCACGGGGTACTCTCGGAGCTGGTGGCGGATGGCTAGCGCGGAGCACGACACCCGGATCGAGATCGGCTTCGAGGGCAGCCAGATCATGAGCGCGCTCGTGACGGCGGCCGCAGCCGACGACCTCGAGGGCGCACTCGACGCCGCTCGGGACGGAACGCTCCGCCTCGACGCCGAGGACGGCCACTATACGGTCGCGCTCGAGAAGGTCGTCTACCTGAAGCGCTTCGCCCGCGAAGGTCGCCTGGGCTTCGTGGCGTAGTAGAGGACGCGGCGTGGAGACGAGACCGACTCGTCTCTAGTTAGGTCCGACGGTGACCCGGGCATCGGAGGGTGATGCCCTCAAACGGCCTTGCGGCGGAGCCTGCCTCCAGGCGACGCGACGAGAACGGACGCGTCCGCGGCCTCGTCGAGCGCGCGCAGGCAGGCGACCGGACCGCGCTCGAGGAGCTCTACCTCCTCCACTTCGACCGGATCTACAGCTACCTGCACCTGAGCGTCGGGAGCCGCCACGACGCCGAGGACCTGACGACGCAGACCTTCGTGAAGATGCTCGAGGCGATCGGCCGGTTTCAGTGGCGCTCGGTGCCCTTCTCCGCCTGGCTCTTCCGGATCGCGCACAACCTCGCGATGGACCACTTTCGCGCGAACAAGCGTTGGCAGCCGGAAGAGACGGTGCCGGAAACCGGGGAGGAGACCTCGGCGGAGGAGCAGGCGCTCGCCTCGCTGGGCCAGACGAGCATGCTCGAGCTGATCGACCGGCTCTCGCCCGAGCAGCGCCAGGTGCTGACGTTGAAGTTCGTCTTCCGCTTCTCGAACGGGGAGGCCGCGGCGATCCTGGGCAAGACCGAGGGGGCCGTGAAGTCGCTCCAGCACCGCGCGCTCGCGTCGCTGCAAAAGCACGTGACTCGCTAGAAAGCCCGGATGGCACTCGACGTCGGGATCGTCGGCCCGCCGGGGTCCGGCAAGACGACGCTCTTCACCGCGCTCACAGCGCTCGTTCCCGAGGGGTACGGCATCCCGCACGTCGGCATCGCCTCGATCCCGGACGAGCGGCTCACGGCGCTCGCGGACGTCGTGGGGTCGGCGAAGCAGACGCCGGCGACGATCCGCCTGATCGACGTGCCAGGGACGGCGGCGGCCCAGCTCGGCGGCGTTCGGCGCGCAGACGCGCTCCTCGCCGTCGTGCGAGACGAGGCGGACCTCGAGGGGCTCGAGCTCGAGCTGCTCGTCGCCGACCGCGACCATGTGGAGCGCCGGCTCGAGCGGGTACGCAAGGAGGCGAAGTCGGGCGACCCCGAACTGCGCCTCCAGGTCGAGGCGCTCGAGTCCCTGCTCGCGCATATCGACGAGGAGCGCCTCGTCCGGGACTGGCCGGGCGAGCTGCCCAAGGAGCTCGAGCCGCTCACCGCGCTCCCGTTGATCCCGATCGTGAACGGCCCGGGCGGGGTCGACCTTGCGATGGAGGCCGAGCTCCGCGAGCTGCCCGAGGCGGAGGCGGCGCAGTTCCGTGACGGCGGAACCTCTGCGCTGGAGGACGTGATCCGCCGGCTCGCACGGGTTCTCGACCTCGTCGTCTTCTTCACCGTGGGGGAGAACGAGGCCCGGGCGTGGACGCTTCGGCGCGGACGCTCGGCGCTCGAGGCGGCGGCGGGGATCCACACGGACATGGCGCGTGGGTTCATCCGCTGCGAGGTGATCCGCTGGAACGATCTCGTCGAGACCGGGTCACACGCCGAGGCTGCGAGACGCGGGCTCCAGCGCCTCGAGGGGAAGGCCTACGTCGTCCAGGACGGCGACGTCCTGAACATCCGGTTTAACGTCTAACCGATCAACCCCCCGGTTCATGACAACTCAAACGGCGTGGAACCTATATTGAGGCCTCGATGAGCAGCGTCGGCCCCACCGCCGAGCGGGGCGACGAGCGGCTCGAACGGGCCCTCGACGTCGCCGGGCGCCTGCTCGGGAACATCGAGCTGGCCGTCCGCGGGAAGCGCGAGGAGATCAAGCTCGTCCTCGCCGCGCTCGCGTGCAAGGGGCACGTCCTCTTCGAGGACGTTCCGGGGACGGCGAAGACGGTGCTCGCGCGCGCGATCGCGCAGTCGGTCTCCGGCGCCGAGCCCTCCCGGATCCAGTGCACGCCCGACCTGCAGCCGACGGACGTCACCGGCCTTTCCGTGTGGAACCAGCAGACGCGGGACTTCGAGTTCCGGCCCGGGCCGATCTTCGCCAACGTCGTGCTGGTCGACGAGATCAACCGCGCGATGCCGAAGACGCAGTCGGCCCTGCTCGAGGCGATGGCCGAGCGCCAGGTGACGATCGACGGGGTCACGAGCGAGCTCAGCGAGCCGTTCATCGTGCTCGCGACGCAAAACCCGATCGAGCTCGAGGGGACGTTCCCGCTGCCGGAGGCGCAGCTCGACCGGTTCTTCCTCAAGACCGCACTCGGGTATCCGGGCTCCGAGGACGAGCTCCAGATCGTCCGCGACCAGCGGCACGGGCACCCGCTCGGCGACCTCGAGCCGGTGGTCGACGTCCGTGAGGTGGACGATCTGCAGGCAGCGACGGAGGGGGTCTACGTCGACGAGCTGCTCCAGCGCTGGATCATCGACCTCGTCCGCGCGACGCGAGAGCTCGACATCGTTGCGATCGGCGCCTCCGTCCGCGGCAGCCTCGCGCTCGAGCGTGCGGCCCGCGGCTGGGCGCTCCTGAGCGGCCGGGACTACGTGGCTCCGGAGGACATCGAGTCGCTCTTCCTGCCGGTGCTCGGCCACCGGATCCTCTTCACCCCGTCCTTCCTCGTCGAGGTGCGCAAGGTCGGGCGGACCCGCGCGCTCGAGGACTTCCGCGAGCGCTGCCTCGCGCAGGCGCCTCGGCCCCAGGCGTCGCTCACCGGCGACGGTGAAGTCGTCTCCTTCGGTGAGCGGGCCGACTGAGCTCACCTTCCCGCTCGTCCCGCGTCGCCGACTGATCGGACTCGCCTTCGGAAGCGTGCACAGCGCGCGCCGCGGCACCGGCTCCGACGTCGCCAGCTCCCGCCCGTACCAGCCCGGGGACGACGTCGACGCGATCGACTGGGCGTCCTCGGCCAAGCTCTCCGCGGCGCGCGGGACGGACGAGTTCGTCGTGCGTGAGCGGTACGCCGAGGAGGCGCCGCGAGTCGTGATCGTCTGCGACCGCCGGCCGGCGATGGAGCTCTTCCCGCCGGGACTCCCCTGGCTCTCGAAGCCGACCGCAATGTTCGAGGCGGGCTCGATGATCGCCGACAGCGCGGCCAAGGCCCGCGGGCTGATCGGCTACCTCGACTTCGCCACCGGGAACGGCGACAACCCGCCGTTCTGGCGGCCGCCCCACGGGCAGGCCGACTTCTGGCGCGTGAAGGAGTCGCACCTGCTCTTCCCGGAGTACGAGGCGCCTGCCGACAACCTCGACCGGGCGTTCATGTTCCTCCAGCCGCTCCGACGCGCGCTGCCGGCCGGCACCTTCGTCTTCGTGCTCTCGGACTTCCTCAACCGGCCGACGCCGGAGTCGTGGTCGACGATCCTGGAGCAGCCATGGGAGATCGTGCCGGTGGTGATCCAGGATCCGGTCTGGGAGCAGAGCTTCCCGGACGTCTCGAGCGTTCTCGTACCGCTGGCCGACCCCGACAGCGAGCAGATCAAGCTCGTGCGGCTCAGCCGGCGTGAGGCGCGCGAGCGGCGCGTGGAGAATGAGCGGCGGACGGAGGAGATCATCTCGGAGCTCGAGGCGCTCGGGCTCGAGCCGGTGGTGATCCGGACGGCGAACCGCGACGAGATCTTCACGAGCTTCATCGACTGGGTCGAGCAGCGTCAGGTGGCGGTGCGGGAATGGTTGTGACGCGCAGCCGGCTCTACGTCCTGCTGGCCGCGGCAGTCGTGCTCGTCGCCCTGCTGGCCGGCCTCGTCGCCTGGCTGGCATGGGACTCGGCCGAGGGGCCTGCGCTCGAGCAGGAGCCCGTCGCAGCCACCGCGCTCCTCCTGCCGGAGCAGCACCTCTTCGCCGACGCCGTCCGCGCACGGCTCGAGCTCGTGATCGACGGCAAGCGCGTCGATCCCGCCACCGCCGACGTCGGCGCCAACTTCGAGCCGTACCGAAACCTGCGGCCGCCGCGACGGACCCGCGACGACTCCGGGCCGTTGACGCGCATCCGGTACGACTACGTGCTCGCCTGCCTCAGGGCCGCCTGTCTGCCGAAAGGGAATGGGCGGGTGGAGCTCCCCGGCGCCGCGCTCCAGTTCAAGGTGAAGGGGACGCCAGGGCTGCAGACGGCGACGGTCGAGTGGCCGCCGATCGGCACCGCCGGCCGGATCGACCCGAAGCAGCTCGAGCAGGCGGCGCTGCGCGCCGAGCTGCGCGACCTGCCGCCGCCGACCTACCGCGTCTCTCCGCTCGGCGTCCAGCTGATCGCGCTCCTGCTCGCGATCCTCTGCTTCGCCGGCGCCGCGATCCTCGCGATCAGGTTCCTGCCGCTCGATCGGATGGTCGCGTGGCTCGGGCGGCATCGGGCGGACCGCCGCTCCTCGCTCGAGCGTGCGCTCGCCCTCGTCCGCGAGTCGACGGACGGCGGGCAGCCCGAGGACGGCCGCCGTGCCCTGGAGCGCCTCGCGCACGAGCTGCGGGGTGTGCGCAACCCGGAGCTCGCCGGCACCGCCAGCCAGCTCGCGTGGTCGGAGTCGGCCCCGGCCGAGTCGGGGGTCGCGCCGCTCTCGCAGGATGTCGAGCGTGTGATCGAGGAGAAGCGATGAGGCGGCCGGAGCGCCAGGCGATTCCCCTCGCCGACATCTCGCTGCTGCGCGACCCGGTGCGGCGGACCGCCGTGATCCGCTGGACGCTCGCCGCTGCCCTGGTGGTCGTCGTCATCGTCGCCGCCGTCCTGGCGCAGCGCCCGGCGTCGAGCGAGATCGTGCTGGCGCAGGGCGGCCGGAGCGGCGTCGTCGTCCTCGACCTCTCGGCCAGCATCGGCTCGCCTCGCCGGCGGATCATCGAGCCGTTCGAGTATCTGGCCCAGACGGGGCAAGAGTTCGGGCTCGTGCTCTTCTCCGGCACCGCGTACGAAGCCGCGCCTCCCGGCACGAGCTCCACCGAGCTCCGCGGGATCATGCAGGCGCTCTCGCCGTTCGGGAACATCTGCGTGGCCTCGGAGCGCGCGACGTGTCCGCCGCACACCCGCCGCGTCGATCCGGACTCTCCGGAGGCCGACCGCATCCGCCGCGAGTCGGCGACGCCCTGGACGGAGAGCTTCCGCGGCGGCACGGTCATCTCCGAGGGCCTGAGGGTTGCCCGCGAGTCGCTCGAGCGGCACCACATGACCGACCGGGGCACCCTGCTCGTTAGCGATCTCGACGACTCCCTGCTGGACCTCCCTCAGCTGACCCGTGAGCTGATCACGTACCGCGACGAGGGGATCCCGCTCAACGTCGTCGCGCTCGACCCGTTCGACGATGACCGGTTCTTCTTCGAGCGGATGGTGGGCCGCGGCGCCTTCGTCGACCGCGCCAACCTCGCCCCGCGGCGGCTCCTGGACGAGAAGCAGCGGGCGGAGAAGGCCGGTGTTCCCGAGGGGATCGCGGCGCTCGCGCTCCTCCTGCTGACGCTCCTGGCGCTGAACGAGCACTTCTGCGGGCGTCTCGCGTGGAGGCCGCAGCGATGAGGATCCGGCGCGCGTGGCCCTGGGTGCGGAAGGTCGGGCCGGTCGTGCTCCTGGTGGTGCTCGGGACGCTGTTCGCGCTCGTCGCCCGCGACGTAGCCGCCGTCCGCCACGGGATGGAGCGCTCCGACCTCGCTTTCGAGGCGCTGCCCGCCGCGGAGAAACTGTGGAAGCTCGACACCGCGCTCCCGTTCTCGGAGTCGGCGCTCGGGATCCAGGACGATCTCGTCTACCGGCGGGCCCTCCGGACGTTCGCGGTGGACGACCGGCGACGGGCGAACCCGTACGACTTCTCGCGGCCCGCGTTCCGCGCTGAGGCGCAGGCGTCGCTCCTCCGCGCGGAGCGGTCGGGGCTGTCGGCCGAGCGCCGGTCGAAGCTGGCGATGCTGCAGGGCGTTTTGATCTTCGACGAGGCGATCGCCGACCCCGTGAACGGTCCGAACCTGATCCGCCAGACGCTCGAGCAGTTCCAGCGGGCGGTCCGGATCGACCCGTCGAACGAGGAGGCGAAGTACAACCTCGAGTTCCTGCTCCGGGTGCTCGATCCGAGCGCGCGCCGGCTGCGGATCCGTCAGAACATCCCGGCGTATGCCGCAGGCCGCAACGCACCCGGTGGAGGCCCCAACACGCAGGGCTACGGGTACTGAGCCGTGTCGATCTCGTTCCTCACCCCGCTCGCCGGCCTCGTCGCCTTCGCGGTGATCCTCCCGCTCGTCGCGTTCGTCCGCAGCGAGGCACGTGTGGCGGAGGTACGGCAGCTCCTCCGGCTCGCGCCGCCGCGAGGCTCGCGCCGGGAGACGATCGCCGTGCTCGTGGCGCTGGCCGTGCTGGCCGGCCTCGGTGCGGCACAGCCCGTATTCGAGCGGACGCGGGAGCACCGGATGCGCACCGACGTCCAGGCCTTCTTCCTCTTCGACACGTCCCGGTCGATGCTCGCCTCGGCGGGGCCGGGGGAGCCGACGCGCTTCGACCGTGCTCGGCGGGCGGGGACCGAAGTGCGCCGCGCGCTCGGCGACGTCCCCGTCGGCATCGCCTCGCTCACCGACCGCGTGCTGCCGTTCGTCTTCCCGAGCCCGAACCCGGCCACGTTCGACCAGGTGATGCGCTACTCGATCGGCGTCGACCGGCCGCCGGCGAGGGAGGGAGGCAACCAGCAGGTCTCGACGCTCGACGCGACCGCCGTCATGGCCGAGCGCTACTTCTTCCGCGGCTCCCGGCGCCGGCTCGCGGTGATCTTCACCGATGCCGAGTCCCGCGCGATCCATCCCGACGCGCTGTCGCGGCTTTTCGCGGAGCAGAGCATCAGCGCCATCCTGGTTCGCGTCGGCAACGAGCGGGAGCGGATCTTCACCCCTGGCGGCGGCGAGGAGCCGTACCGGCCCGCCGGAGGCGCCGCCGCGACGGCGAAGGCCTACGCAGAGGCGGTCGACGGCCGGGCCTTCGACGAGAACCAGGTTCAGGATGCGATCTCGGCCGCGAATCAGATCGTCGCGACCGGCCCCTCCCGCATGCGGGTGGAGGCGAGCGACGTCGAGCCGCTCGGCCCCTACGTCTTCCTTGCGGCGCTCTTCCCGCTGTCCTTCCTGCTCTGGAGGAGGAACCTCGTATGACCAAGCTCGTGGGAGCCGTCCTCGTCGCGCTCACGCTCGGCGTGGCTTCTGCAACCGCCAAGCCGGACGGCGACGTCCGAATCCGGCACGGCGTCGGCATCGGGCCGATCAAGCTCGGCATGACATACGCGCAGGTGCGAAAGATCCTCCGGCGGCCCCCAGACGGTCGATCGCCGTCAGACTC
>Ga0307320_10000317_pt1 | contig 17438 bp, 18 predicted proteins | sample ER_DNA_369_FD_194495 | JGI IMG/M metagenome (GOLD analysis project Ga0307320, IMG submission 194495) | Bulk soil microbial communities from the East River watershed near Crested Butte, Colorado, United States - ER_DNA_369 | ecosystem: Environmental > Terrestrial > Soil > Floodplain | place...
GATGCCCCAAAGTACCTCCACCACGGTCTCATCCTCTCCCCGGACGGTGGCAAGCTCTCGAAGCGGTCGGAAGGGGCTACCGTCGCCGACCTCCGCGCGGAAGGCATCCCTGCGGCGGCAGTACGCGGCTACCTGCGGGAGCTCGCGCTGCCACGGTCCGACGTCCGGCTGGATCTCGGGCGGGTGCGCCGGCTTGCGGTCGAGGCGATTGCGGCGATGCCGGACGAGGAGCTCGCCGCGGCTGCCGAAGCGCCGTTGACCCTCGTGCCCGCGCTCAGGGGATCGCGGACGCTGGCCGAGGCCCGCCAAACCGCAAGGTCACTCGAGCGGGCGCCGGAGTCGTCGGGGGCGACCGAGGACGAGCGCCCCACCCTCGAGCGCTTTCTGGAGCTCCGCGGCGGCGCGCCGGAGGAGCTCGACCCGGCCCAGGCGAAGGCGATCCTCCGGGAGCTGAAAGCCGTCGGCGGCGACCTGAGAACGCTCCGCAGGGTTCTGACGGGCGCGGAGCGCGGGCCCGAGCTGTGGGCCGTCCTCGCAGCGCTCTCGCGCGACGAGGCTCTCAGCCGCGTGACGGCCGCCCTCTAGGTAGGAGCTAAGCCGAAGCGAGCTGTGCGAGTGTGATGCCGATCCCGGTCCTGCTCACGGCAAAGACACGCACGGGGTTCCGGCCGACGTGGAGTAACTCTTCCGGCACGAGGATCGAGAACCGGACCGCGCCGGCAGAGTCGATCGTCGTCGAGGTGCCCGCAATGCGCCCATTCACAGCGATCGCCACCGGTCGGCCCGCGCCCAGACCGCTGACCCGGCCCGTCACCTGGGAGGGATAGAACCGGGATCCCCTGGGGAGCGAACGGAGCAGGGCGAGCGGCTTGGCGTCGATCACGGCGCTCGCCGATCCGGCTCCGACCACCCGCACGCGGGACACGGGGCGGCCGAGGATGCTCGGTGCCGGCCCGACTCCGTAGAGCACCGGCATCGTCGTGCCGGTCCCGAAGAGCCTGATCTGGCGCAGGAGCGCCTTGTCCCGGGCGTCGAGAACGGATGCGAGCGGTCTCACGAACCCCGAGACGTCGACGCGGGTGGTGTGCTCGTCCCCGAAGCCCGAGCGGCCGTCCGCTTCCCACGGGATCGAGATCCCGAGCACGTCCGCGATCGTCGGAAGGATGTCGATGGTCTCGACGTGGTCGTCGACAATCACCGCCTGGCGCTGGTCCGGCCGCTTCATGAAGAAGGGGACGTACGCAACGTCCTGGATGTTCGTCCTGGTAGGGCCCCGACGGCGATCTCCCGGCCGGAAGCTCACCCCGTGGTCCGCGGTCACGACGATCATCGCCTTGTCGTAGAGACCGATCGCCTTCAGCCGGGACAGGAGCCGGCCGAGCAGGCGGTCGGTGTACTCGAGCTGGTAGAGGTAGCGCTCGTAGGCCTGGACGACCAGGTGGGTCTGCGGTCCCCAGCTGTCGCCGTCCTTTCCGAGGGCGACCAGGCTCCCGAGCACGTACTGGCGTCCGGACGGGAGGTACTGGTACGGGCCGTGCGGGAGCAGGAGGTGGGCGAAGTTGAGCGTCGGCGCCGACGTGGCACGGATGGACGAGAAGAACGAGCGCGCCGCGCCGCCGCGGTCGTCCCAGACCTCGGGATGCCCTGTCGGGGCCCGGCTGTCGTCGCCGCTGAGGCTGATGCTCGTCTGCGTGCCGCCCTCGTTGCCGAAGTTCTCCCAGGCCGTCGAGACCGACGGGAGCCTCTCTTCGAGGCGGGGCGGCGCGATCAGGTGGAGGTAGACATACGACGCGTCGGAGTAGAGCGAGGCCTCTTTGGGCTTCGCTCCGCTGCTCGTCAAGCGCGGGCGGTCGTCCCCGCAGAGTTGCTTTGGGCAGAGGGAGGTCTGCGACTCGACCACGTTCATTCGATAGCTGCCGCCGAGGAGCGTGAAGATGTTGTCGGGGTGGTCGGCGAAGATCGGCAGCTTGTTCGGCTGGGGCCGGATCCCAGTCATGATCGCCGGCACGGCCTTGGTCGTCGAGTGACTGACGGTCGTCGCGTTCCGGAACCAGGTGGCGTTCCGGGCGAGCCGCGCGAAGTTCGGGAACCGGTCGGCATCGATCTTCTTACTCCGGTTCATCAGTGAAAACTCGGGGAACTCGTCGAAGACGATCATGACGACCGGAGTTCGCGCGGAGACGTCGGTGACGGCTGCGTTGACGTCCTCCGGCATGACGAGCTTCTCGATCGGCGACGTCAGCAGGAAGAGCGCCAGGAAGACGATCGGAGACGGCGAGAGAATCGTCAGGAAGCTCCTAGCCGGCGGAACGCGGAGGTAGAGCAGCGCGACCGCGATGCCCACGGCCGCAGCTAGCGCGATCACGAGGGCGCTTGAATGGTCTCCGGCGCGCTTGACGAGTTGGATCGCGATCAGGCCCGTGAGACCGGCCACGAAGACGAGGTGGAGCACGCGGCGAAGGAGGGGCGAGGCGAGCCCCGCCAACGCCTCTACGGCGAGCATCGCGAGAGGTGGGAGAAATGTGACTGCTAGCGCGAAGACGACGATCTCCTTCGGTGAAGACCGCCGGACCGCGAAGAACTCGGCGTTCTTCGAGAAGAGGTCGAAGAGCGGCTGCGCGAGGGCGAACGCGGAGAGCACCGCCAGGTGAGCCCCTCCCAAGAGCAGACTCGGGAAGCTCAAGCGCTCGCGCCGTGCCCGCGTGCGCGTCTGTGCGGCGACCTCTGCCATAAGCTCAATTCATCATGACACCGGCCGGCCGAACCGGTGACGGTGGCGCCGGCCCGCCGAGACATGACGATGAGACTGCAGAACACGCTTTCGCGAACGCTTGAGGAGCTGCCGCCGCCACCCGGCCCGGTCGGGATATATGTCTGTGGGCCGACGGTCTACCAGCGCATTCACATCGGCAACGCGAGGCCCTACCTCGTCTCCCTCTGGCTCAAGCGCTGGCTCGAGGAGACGGGCTACCGGGTGAAGCTCGTCGAGAACATCACTGACGTGAACGACAAGATCTACGACGCCGCTACGAAGCAGAGCCGGCCGAGCGCCGAGCTCGCGGCCGAGGCTGCGCGGTGGTACGTGGAGGACACGGATCGGTTGGGATTGGGCCGCCCGGACGTCGAGCCGCTCGCCACCGAGACGATGCCCGAGATCGTCTCTCTGATCACGGAGCTCGTCGAGCGCGAGCTCGCGTACGAGTCCGGCGGCGACGTGTACTTCCGCGTGGCGAAGTGGCCGAGCTACGGCGAGCTCTCAGGCGCGAAGCTCGACGACATGGTCGCCCAAGAGCCCAGCGACCTGAAGGAGGACCAGCGCGACTTCGCCCTCTGGAAGGCGACGAAGCCGAACGAGGACACTTCATGGGAGTCGCCCTGGGGCCGGGGGCGACCCGGTTGGCACATCGAGTGCTCCGCCATGGCCGAGAAGCATCTCGGCGCCGCCTTCGACATCCACGGCGGCGGGCTCGACCTGCGTTTTCCGCACCACGAGAACGAGCTTGCGCAGTCGCGCGGAGCCGGCCGCGAGTTCGCGCGGATCTGGGCGCACAACGGTCTGCTGCAGATGGATGCGGAGAAGATGTCGAAGTCAGTCGGCAACATCGTGTCGCTCAAGGACGTGCTCGACCGCTGGAGCCGGGAGGCCGTCCTGCTTCTCTTTCTCGGGGCCCACTACCGCAGCCCTCTCGACTTCTCGGACGAGGCGATGGCCGCGGCACAGGCGCAGGCGGAGACGTTCAAGAACCACTTCGTCGGGCTCGAGGACGGGGGCGGGTCGGATAGCGAGTGGTCCCGGCTGGCCGAGATCCTCGATGAGGACTTCAACACGCCGGATGCCCTGGCGCTCCTGCACGACTGGCGGGCGCGGGGGGAGTCGGAGCTCCTGCGCAGGGCACTCGATCTCTTCGGGCTGGAGTCCCTGACCGCTGCACGTGTTGCTCCCGCGGAGCTCCGCGCGCTGGCCGAACGCCGCCAGGAAGCACGTGCACGGGGGGACTTCGACGAAGCCGACCGCCTGCGAACGGAGATCGAAGCTCGAGGCTGGGAGGTCCGCGACGCAGCCGAGGGCTTCGTCCTGGTCGAACGGTGAGTACCCGTGAGCTCGTCTACGGGCGTCGTCCGGTTCGGGAGGTCCTGCGCGCCGGGAAGCGCCAGCTGCTCGAGATCCTCGCGACCGAACGGGCACTCAAGGCCGAACAATGGCTCCGTGATGAGTCCGGCCTCCGGGTCCAGGTCCGGCCCGAGTCCGCGCTCACGGCCGCGGCGGGCACGCGCGAGCATCAAGGAGTCGTAGCGTGGGTCGAGCCCTATCGCTACGCCGACGCCTATGAGCTCGCAGCCGGTGACCGCCCGCTCGTCGTCTGCCTCGACCAGGTCACAGATCCTCACAACCTCGGCGCGGTCTGCAGGAGCGCCGAAGGCGCGGGGGCGAACGGCGTCGTCGTTCCGGAGCGCAGCTCGGCGCGTGTGACAGCGGCCGTGTGCAGCGCGTCTGCAGGCGCGGTCGAGCACCTGCCGGTAGGAGTCGTCGTCAACCTCTCGCGCTACATCGACGAGGTGAAGCGGGACGACGTCTGGGCCTGGGCGGCCGCGGGAGATGCCGAAACGCCCGTGTGGTCGGCCGACCTCGCGGCAGGCTCCGTCCTCGTCTTCGGTTCCGAGGGAAAGGGCGTCCGGCCTGGTGTTCGCCGGGCCTGCGACGACGCGTTCGCCATTCCGCTCGCGGGCCGCGTGGAGTCGCTGAACGTGAGCGTCGCGGCCGGCATCGCACTTTTCGAGGCCGCCCGGCAACGCCATGCCTGACCCGACGCTCTACCTGTTCGACGGCTACAACCTGCTGCACGCCGGGGAGTATGCGGAGCGGCAAGAGCTCGTCGATCGTCTCGCTTCCTTCGTCGCGCTGCGGGGCGCGCGCGGCGTCGTCGTCTTCGACGGCGTGGGCGAGGATCACTCGTACGGAAGCCTCGCCGTCCGGTTTGCGCAGCCTGCAGACCAGCTGCTCGAGCGCCTTGCTGCTGAGCACCGGCGGACGGAGCGCGTCCTCCTCGTGTCGAGCGACCGGGCGATCAGGGAAACCGCAGGGCAGGAGGTCAGGAAGGTGGGATCTGCGGACTTCATGAGCGAGCTCGGGGGCGAGCCGTCAGGCCAGGCGTCAAGGTCCGGGTCGAAGCTAGGGGACTCGGTGGGAGGAGAGACGAGGCGCCGCCTGGAAGAGTGGCGTCGGCGCCGGACTTGAATTATCCACAGGCTGCTGCTAGCCTCAAGCAACCTCAACCTGAGGGTTAGAGTTGCGAAGGTGAAGCCGCTCTTCCCTCCACCCTGCCCCAGGAGGAGACATGCCGCGTCCCCAGTTCGCCACCGCCCGGTCGCCAGAGAGGCTCCAGCGCGAGCAAGATGACGTCCGACTCGTCATCCGCGCGCGGAACGGGGACGATGTCGCCCTCGACTCGCTAATCCGCCGTTACACCGGTTTCGTCCGGCTCAAGGCGAGCTCCTACTTCATCGCCGGCGGTGAGTCCGACGACCTGATCCAGGAGGGCCTGCTCGGCCTCTACAAGGCCGTTCGCGATTTCCGCTCCGACAAGGACACGTCGTTCCGGAGCTTCGCGGAGCTCTGCATCACGCGGCAGATCATCACGGCCATCAAGGCCGCGACGCGCTTCAAGCACGTTCCGCTGAACCAGTACGTGTCGTTCAGCCAGACACCCGCCGGCCAGGACGACTCGGATTGCACCCTCGGCGACGCGCTTCCGGGGCCGGGTATCGACGATCCTGCCATCTGCGTCATCTCGACCGAGGAGCTGCAGAGCCTCGTCTTCTGCCTCGGAACCGGTCTGTCGTCGCTCGAGAGCGATGCACTTCGCTGCTACATGGAGGGGCTCTCCTACGAGGAGATGGCAGTCGAGCTGGGCTGCGACACGAAGACGATCGACAATGCTCTTCAGCGCGTGAAGCGGAAGGTGCTCACACACCAGCAGAGTCGCCAGGTCCTGTCGTAGGCGCGCGGGCAGGGCGAGCCCGGCCCCGATGAGGGGTGGCGAAGCGATGTGTCAAGATTTGCCCCGAGAAAAATGCGTCGCATTTTTCTCGATACCAAGCCGGAGTAGCTCAGCTGGCCAGAGCGCGCGCCTTGTAAGCGCGATGTCGCGGGTTCGAATCCCGCCTCCGGCTCTATGAAGCGACTGGCCCTCGTTCTGCTGGCTTTCGCCGTGTTCGTCCCGGCAGGGTCTGCGGCGCCCGAGTTCCAGGGGAGCGTGCAGCGAATTTCACCGCTGCTCCAGAGCCGGATGAGCTCGTGGCGGCCGGGCTGCCCCGTTCACATCAGGAATCTCCGCCTGCTGCGCGTCAGCCACTGGGGCTACGACGGGGAGGTGCACCGGGGCCGTCTGATCGTCAACCGGTGGCAAGCCTGGCCGGTCGTCAGGGTCATGCGACGCCTGTACGCGATCCGGTTTCCGATCCGGCGCATATGGCTCGTCGACGCCTACGGATCAAGCGACGACCGCTCTCTCGCCGCGAACAACACGTCCGCCTTCAACTGCCGCTTCGTGGCGGGCACGACCCGGTGGTCGGAGCATGCGTACGGCCGGGCGATCGACATCAATCCCGTTCAGAACCCATACGTGTCCTCGAGCGGACACGTCTCGCCGCCCAGCGGAGCGGCCTACGTCGACCGCTCCAAGCGGGCCAAGGGAATGATTCATTCAGGCGACGCAGTCGTCCGCGCCTTCGCTGCGATCGGCTGGCACTGGGGCGGATACTGGGCGTCTCCGACGGACTACCAGCACTTCTCCGCGACCGGCCGCTGATGGGAATGTCGGGGGCGCCAGATTCGTTCTCAAAGGTAATGAGAACGCCAACTGACATCCGTAGAGATCTCGCCCAGGCCACAGAGCGCCGGGCCGAGATTTGGGAAGACCTGTCCGACCAGCATGACGCGGTCAAGTCCGCGCAGGCGGCCGAGCTCTCCGAGCTGATCGAGGAGCTCTGGAACGAGCTGCGACGTGCCCAGGTGCACGCCCGCTTCGGTCCTGCCGACGAGATCATCGCTCGCGCCCGGGCAGAGGACCGACTCGATCGTGAATCCGAGCGGCGCTACATCCGCGCTGCCTAGGGCAACCGTGAGCGCATCGGTGCTGCACCGGCGTGACGGCGCCCGGCGAGCTCTGCGCCGGCAGCGTCGAGTCGCCCGTCGTTCACCTCGACGGCGACCTCGTAGGATCGTTTGAATCGGCGGTGGCCGATCGAGCGCCGCTAAGCGGCGAGCGGATCGGCGCCGTCGATGCGGTCGGCGGCCAGCGGCATCAGGTAGCCGCAGCGTCGGCAGACCACGAGAACCACGGGCACCTCGTCTTCCACGCCGTCGCATGCCTCGAGTCCGCAGAGGTGCTTCGCAACGCTCATGCGGTCGACGGCTCGACAGAGTGGACACGAGACCACGTAGCGCCCCAGGTGTGCCTCGACAGCGGCGACGTCGATGCTTCCTGAAAGAGTTGCGCTCATGGAATAGGTGTAGCGCGGGTGGTGAAGTACGGCGACCCCCGTTTGGGCTATCCCTGACAAGAGTCAAAATCATGCGGATTCTTCTTGTTTCATCGATGTTTCCTGGGCATGAGGAGCCGGACTACGGCGTCTTTGTGAAGCAGATCGCGGACGCGCTCGAGGCTCGCGGGCACGAGATCTCATACGCCGTTTCCGATCGCAGGTCCGGAGGGCTGGGAAAGCACGCTCGCCTCACGGGTCGCGCGTTGCGCGCGGCGCGCGGCTTTCGCCCGGACGTCGTCTACGCGCACTACCTCGTTCCGGCGGGGCTTGCCGCGGCGGCCGCGGCGCGGCTCGCCGGTACCGGCCTGGTGCTGACTGCTCATGGCCGGGACGTCAGAAACGTGGACGGGATCAGGGGCGTGCGGAGGCTGACGGCGCTCGCCGTGGGACGGGCGAACACGGTTGTCGCCGTCTCCGACTACCTACGTCGCGAGCTGGCCCGGAAGCTTCCCGGCCTGGAAGACCGGATCGAGGTGATCGACAGCGGCGTCGACCTGGACCGCTTCTGCGGGCGCGACGCGACGGAGGCCCGAGGACAGCTCGGCTGGCAGGGAGAGGAGCCGTTCTATCTCTGCGTTGGGCGGCTCGACGAGCGAAAGAACGTCCTTCGTTTGGCCGAGGCTTTCGAACGTCTGGGTCGGGGAAGCCTCGCTTTCGTCGGCGATGGTCCTTTGCGACCGTCCCTCGAGGGCCGCCCCGGAGTACGTCTGATCGGCCGCGTTTCGCACGACGAGGTTGCCACCTGGATCTCCGCCTGCGATGTCCTCTGCCAGCCGAGCCTGGTGGAGCCGTTCGGGCAGGCGCTGCTCGAGGCGATGGCGAGCGAGCGCTCCGTCGTTGCGACCAAGGTCGGAGGGCCACCTGAGTTCGTGAGCGCCGAGTCAGGCGTCCTGGTCGACCCGCTGAGCGTCGAGGCGATCGCCGACGGGCTTCGCCGGGCCGCGGAGCTCCCCCGACCGAATCGCTCCGCGCGCGCTGCCGCTTCGGCGCACGACGTCCGGCTTCAGGCCGAGCGCATCGAAGCGGTGCTGAAGCGGGCAGCGGCGGCACAATAGCCCCAATGCACTACGGCCACGATCACGGTCCAGCGGCCGACTCCGACCGGCGCCTTCTCACCGTCTCCCTGGTGCTGATCCTCGCCTTCATGGTGGTGGAGGTCGTCTTTGCGGTCGCCTCGAGCTCGCTCGCCCTCCTGGCCGACGCCGGGCACATGCTGACCGACGCGGCCGCTTTGGGACTTGCACTCCTCGCGGCCTGGGCGGCGAAACTACCGGCGCGCGGTCGGTGGACGTTCGGCTTCGGCCGGGCCGAGATCCTCGCGGCCCAGACCAACGGGATCACGCTTGCTCTGATCGGAGTCTGGATCCTCTTCGAGGGCATTCGTCGCCTGCTCGAGCCGCCCGAGGTGCGCGGCGGGATCGTTTCGATCGTCGCCCTGGCCGGCATCGCAGTCAATCTCGGGGTGCTCGCGCTCCTCTCACGTGCCCGTAGGGACAGCCTGAACGTTCGCGGCGCCTATCTCCACATCGCGACCGACCTGGCCGCGTTCGCCGGGACGGCCCTCGCCGGTGGGCTCATCCTCCTCACCGGCTGGGATCGGTTCGACCCCGTGGCCTCGCTGCTCGTGGCCGGCCTCATGTTCCTGGGGAGCTACACGCTGCTGAAGGAGTCGGGCCGTATCTTCCTCGAGGCGGCCCCTGAGTCTGCGCCACCGGCGGACGTGGGCCGGGCGATCGCGGAGCACCCCGGTGTGGTGGAGACGCATGACCTGCACGTCTGGACGGTCACGAGTGGCTTTCCTGCCCTGTCCGCCCACGTGCTGGTGGAGCCCGGCGGGGACTGCCACCGGATCCGACTCGAGCTCGAGAATCTTCTCCGCGAGCGCTTTGGGCTCGACCACACGACCCTTCAGGTGGAGCACGTCGGCGTGCAGAGCGGTCTCGAGATCGCGCGCCGGTCCCGCCCCGACTGAATCTATCGAAATCCTCCTCTTTCTGAGCTAATGTCAGCTTTAATGGCCGCCGGCACAGTACGGGTTCTAATCGTGGATGATCATGACCTCTTCGTCGACGCGCTACGGGCGCTGCTCGAGACAGAGCAGGGGATCGACGTGGTCGCGACGGCGCCCAACGGCCTCGAAGCCGTCGAACGCGTGGTGGAGCTAGAGCCCGAGGTGGTCTTAATGGACGTCAGCATGCCGGTGCTCGACGGATTCGAGGCCACGCGCGCCATCCGGAAGCGTGCTCCGAGTACCCGCGTCCTCTTCGTTACAGGCTCGAACGCGGAGGAGGACCTCGAACGGGCGCGCGAGGTGGGGGCCACCGGCTACATCAGCAAGGACAAGATCGCGGCCGAGCTCGTGGCGGCCATCCGCGGAGCGGCCGGATCCGACGGGTAGAGGGTTCTAGCTATCCTGAGCCTGTGCTCGGAGTCGTTGCGGCTTTCCACGTCCTCGTTTCGATCTTCATGGTCGTGCTCGTCCTCATGCACTCGGGGCGAGACGCAGGGTTTGGAGGCCTTGGCTACACACCCGCCTCGCAGGGCGGCCAGCACATCGTCGAGCGCAACCTGACACGCCTGACGGTCGTGGTCGCAGCGATCTTCACGATCACCACCATCGCCCTCTTCTACATGCTCTAGAGGCCGGGCCCGGAGCCGGTTCCGACCACGGTGAAAGCCTCTGTAGCCACCGCCGGCACCAGGGATCCGAACGGATACCGGTCTCCGTAGAAATCGCTTCCGTTCACGAGCGTCACGTCCCGCCCCAGGCCTAGCAGCGACGCAGCGAGCGCCGGGAACGACGTAGTGAAGCGCAGGTTGGCGAGCGGCTCCGTCACGCGGCCGCCCTCGATCCGGAACGTGCCGTCTCGCGTCATGCCGGTGATCAAGCCCTCCCGCGGGTCTACGAGGTTCACGTAGTGGAGCCGGGTCACGTAGATGCCGTCGCCGACCAGCTCGGCGAGCTCGTCCACGCCCGCGGTACCGCCGGGTACGGAGAGGTTGAAGGGGACCGGGCCAAAGGACTGTGCCGGAGGAGCCAGCGCGTGGCCGGTCGACTCGCGACCCGCCTGCGCTGCGGTACGCCGGTCCCAGACGACGTCGTTCGTGACGCCGCTCTCGACGATCGCGACCCGCTGCTTCGGCACCCCCTCGAAGTCGAAGGCCTTAGGGAGGCCGCGGGGGTCACCGCCGTCGTCGTAGAGCGAGAATGCCGGGTGGAAGAGTTTCTCGCCGACTCGACCCGAGAGGAAGCTTCTCCCTTCCAGGAGCGCGAGAGCCCCCAGCGAGCTGTACGCGAAGTACCAGAGAAGCTCCGCGAACGCGTAGGGCTCCAGCACGGCGCGATACGTCCCGGGCTCGAGGTCGTGAGCGCCGGTCGTTCGCGCTGCTTTCTCCGCCGCTTCGTGCGCGACGCGGGCAGGATCGATCTCGCCGGCCTTCCAGGATGTGGCCTCGGCGTAGCCGGAACAGCTCTCGGAAGCGGCGAGCGCCAGGACCGTCGCGTCCGTCATCGTCTGGGAGACCGAAAGCCCGGTCGTCGAGGCCACGCCGAGCTCGGTAACTCCGCTCGTGTAGTAGCCGTAGAGGCCGAGATCGCCGGTTGCCTCGATCGCCGACCAGGCCCGCTCGGCCTGGTCGGACGGGCCCTCCGTGCTGGTCTCCTCGTCGAACCCGTCCACGGCCGGCGCTTCGATCGGTGGCTGGAGCCCCGGGAAGCCGGGATCGGTCGGTGCCCGGTCGGCGATCGCGGCGGCACGCCGAGCTGCCTCCGCGAGGCCTTCGTCGTCGGTGCGGTTCGTGCTGGCGCATCCAACCCGCCCCTCGCGCGCGACGCGGACTGTCACCGACTCGTCGACGATCAGGGTCGGCTGGTGCACGACCGAGTCGGCGAAGCGCGCGAAGCCGGACCGCTGTGCCTGGACCAGCGCATCGGCCTCGTCCCCTTCGGTTGCACGGCACGCGCGCTCGGCGAGCTCGAGCGCCCTCGACGAGTCGCTCACGACCGGATGCCGACCCGGACCTGGCGAAATCGCGCGGGTGGGGCACCGTGCGAGACGTGGGCGCTCTGCCCCGGCTGGCCTTTTCCGCAGTTCGTGAGACCTCCCATCGTCCACTCCTCCTTGCCCGCGAGCGCGTCCAGCGAGCCCCAGAACTCGGGCGTCACGCCCATGTAGGTCGCGTCGCGGAGGAGTCGCCCGCGCTTACCCTTCGTGATCTCCCACGCAACCTGTGTCCCGAACTGGAAGTTCAGGCGCTTGTCGTCGATCGACCAGCTCTTGTTCGTGCCGAGGAGGATCCCGTCGTCGACGTCTGCAATGAGGTCGTCGAGTGTTCCCTCGCCGGGCTCCAGATGGAGGTTCGTCATGCGGACCAGCGGCATCCGGCTCCAGCCGTCGGCCCGCATCGACCCGCCGCCGCCCTCGCCTCCGAGGAGCGAAGCGGTCTCGCGCGAGTCCAAGAAGCCCTCGAGGATCCCTGCGCTCACGATCGGCTCTCGGCGGGCGGGGACGCCCTCGTCGTCGTAGCCGAACGTGCCGAGGCCGAGTGGCGTCGTCGAGTCGGCCGTGATGTTCATGAGCTCGGAGCCGTAGCGGAGAGAACCTAGGTCTTCCGGCTTCAGGAAGCTCGTGCCGGCGTACGCCGCCTCGGTTCCGTAGATCCGGTCGAGCTCCGTCGGATGGCCGACTGACTCGTGCACCTGGAGCTGCATCTGCTCCGAGTCGATCACGACCGTGGTGACTTTCTGGGGACACGGGTCCGCCCGGAGGAGTGCAGCGGCCTCCTCGGCGACGCGAGGACCGTGCTCATCCAGGGCCAGACCTTCGACGTACTCCCAACCGGCCTGGGCGCTCGAACCCCCGTGGGCGCTCGGATAGCTCCGCACCTGGACGGCTCCGTCGGTTGTCGCGAGCACCTCGAGTCCGGCGCCGCACTCCACGAACTCCTGGAAGACATCGGCGCCCTCGGACGACCGGAACGCGCGCTGCTCGCGGCTTGCGCGCGCAGCGGCCTGCGTGATCGTCACATCCGCATGGCGGAGCGAGGCGTCCGCTCGCAGGAGAAGCTCGATCTTCTCCTCGAGCGGGACGTCGATGGGATCGCGTTGGAAGGGTGTCCTGTACTCGCCCTGCTCGGCCCTGGCCGGGGCGAGGACGACCGGGCGCGGCGTGCGTGACGCGCTGGCCTGCGCGAACTCCGCCGCACGGGCAGCGGCTTCCTTGGCGCCCGAGTTCGAGAGGCGGCGGTCGCAGGCGAACCCCCAGGCACCCCTGACCAGGACGCGCACGCCGATCCCCTCGGACTCGCCGTCGGCGATCGACTCGACCTCACCGTTCTTTGTTGCGATGTCCTGGGTGCGTCGAAGGATCGCGCGGGCGTCGGCGTACTCGGCACCGGCAGCCAGCGCTGCATCGACGGCGGTCCCGCAGAGCTCGCGCACGGGGGTACATTAGTCAGAGGCCGAAGGGCCGGCCTGGAGGACGAAAAAGGCGCCTCTGGCCGCGAGCCGGAGACGCCTCTATGCGCTGGAGAGGACTTGAACCTCCACGCCCCGTTCGGGGCACAAGGCCCTCAACCTTGCGCGTCTACCAATTCCGCCACCAGCGCGCGCGGTGGGGGATTGTACCGGCCGGTTGACGCCGTCCGCGCGCCTCGCTACTCTTCCGAACATACGTTCGATCTAAGCGGAGGGAAGCGATGCTTACAGACCGGCAGCGCGAGATCTACGAGTACGTGGTGGCCTACGTCGACGAGCACGGATACCCACCCACGGTGCGTGAGATCGGCGAAGAGGTGGGCCTTGCATCACCGTCCACCGTGCACGCGCACCTGGCGAACCTGGAGCGGGCGGGTTACATCCGCCGAGACCCGACGAAGCCGCGGGCACTCGAGCTCCTGGGCCGGGACCGTCCGGCCTCCGACGGCTCCCTGGGCGAGGCGGCACGCGTGCGCGTCCTGCCGCTCGTCGGGCAGGTCGCAGCGGGCGGGCCCCTCCTCGCGGAGCAGAACGTGGAGGACCACCTGGCAGTCCCGGAGCCTCTCTCGTCCGGGTCCGGGGAGGAGTTTCTCCTGCGGATCCGGGGCGAGAGCATGATCGAAGCGGGGATCATGCCCGACGACTACATCGTTGTCCGCCGCCAGCAAACGGCTAAGAATGGCGACATCGTCGTGGCGCTCGCAGGCGACGACGAGACGACCGACGAGGCGACTGTCAAGCGCTTCTTCCGCGACGGGAGCCAGATCCGCCTCCAGCCCGAGAACCAGTCGATGGAGCCGCTCTTTCCGGATCATGTTCAGATTCTCGGGAAGGTGACGGGAGTCTTCAGGACCGTCTGATGGAGGTTCTCTGGCTCAACAGGACGCTCGACCAGGAGCTCCACGCGCTCACGAGGGGCGCCAGCCTCGAGTGCCTGGCGTGCGGGGAGTTCGTCATGCGGACTCCCCAGGGGATCGCCTGCCCGGAGTGCGGTTCGCAGCTTGTGCTTTCGGAGGCCTCCGGCGTAGAGGTGCGCACGGAGGCTGGTTAGCGATCCCGCGGACCCGATTCCAGGGCCCGACGGGCTGTGACGGCGGGTACAATTCAACGTGCAGGCCGGGTGACCGCGGGCCGCTTCGGCGGTCCGAGGAAAGTCCGGACACCAAAGGGCAGGACGCTGGGGAAATCCCAGGCGGCGAAAGCCGACGGAAAGTGGCACAGAAAGGAGACCGCCACCGGCGAATGCGTTTCTCTCCGGAGACGCCGGCGGTAAGGGTGAAACGGTGGGGTAAGAGCCCACCAGCGTCGTGGTGACACGGCGGCTAGCCAAACCCCGTCCGGTGCAAGGCGAACAGGCTCCGCCCGAGGCGGCCCGCCGAGGAGCCGGGTGCGCCGCTCGAGGTACCGGGGAACCGGTGCCCTAGATGGATGGTCACCCTCGACAGAATCCGGCTTACAGGCCTGCTACGGAAAGCCCCGCAAATGGCGGGGCTTTCTATTTCCGCATGTCTCACGAGTGCGTCACGGAGATACGGCTTTCGGCATCTCCGATCTTTCGGCCAGGAAGCGGGTGATGTCGGTCGCGACCTGACTGGGGCCATCGAACCAAGGCATATGGCCGGCACCGTCCACGAGCTTTAGCTCTCCTCGGGGCAGTACGCCGACGACGCGCTGCCAGATGTCGACCGTGCCCACGGGATCCGCGGTCCCGTACACGTACAGCGCCGGCGTATGGATTGCCGCGAGCTCCGGATCTTCGAAGGTGAGTCCAGGTCGGAATGCGGCGCCCCTCACGAGTGTACGGACCATGTCACGCTCGTTTCGCATCGAGGAGGTCTCTCGCCCCAACGCCACGCGAGAGCTCACGAACGCGTCTGGTATGCGCCCGTCATCGAGGCTGGCGCCGTGTCCGCTCTGGCGTAGGATCGAGCGCACCCGCCCCGGCTTGTCTGGGAGACGGACCATGAGCGCGCCGATCGGCGAGGCAAGCAGCCTGATGATTCCCGGGACCTGTACCTCGGGCACCAGCGGCGACCCGCCCATCAAGACGACCCGGCCGACGCGAGATGGATGTCGCGCTGCCAGACCGAGGGCCCACACGTTCCCGATCGATCCGCCTACGACGTGCGCCCGGTCCAGTGAGAGGGCATCGAGGGCGCCACGCAAAATGTCCGCGGCCGTGGCCTTGTACTCGTACTTCGAGAAATCGATCGCCGAGCTTAGCCCCCAGCCGGGACGATCGATGACGAAGCAGCGGAAGCCGGACAGCTTACGGACCAGCACAGGCCAAGAACCAGGCCCCACGGTGCCGTGAACGAACACCACCGGTTCCCCGGATCCGATCTCCAGCACGCGCAGGCGAACACCCGGCGACTCGAGTTCGATGAACCGCTCGGTTGGCTCCAGGCCATAGTGGTCCCACAACTCACGCTCGGTCTGCCGATACCGCTTCATCGGAGCGTCAACGGAGGTCAGCGCGATCGTGTCTGTCGCCATCTCTTACTCCTCCCCTCGCATGGTTTGCGTCCGGCTCGCTGAGTTCTCGAGCTCGACGGAGACGCTACGAGCGGCCCGCGTCGCGAGCAATCGGGAGTTCTCCCCATACTGCGAGCCCGTGCTCCATAGCGAACAGCGTTGCCGCCGCACGCGTTGACACGCCGATCTTGGCGTACGCATTCTGGATGTGACGGTCGGCTGTCTTGGCTGAGATTCCGAGCACGCGAGCGACCTGCTTTGTCTGCAACCCGCGTGCGAGCAAGCCAACGACTTCGGCCTCGCGCTCGGTCAGCCCCCCGGGGCGCTTGATGCGCGGGGCCCGATGTCCAGCCGCCTCTATCACCGCGGCCACCGCGTCGGCGTCCAATCGTCCTGCGCGGGCTTCCTCGCTGAGAGTTTCCGCGGCCTGTCCCGCCGAGAGCGGCTCGCGGTGCGGTCTCGGTTCGGTCATCGCGTGATAGGCATCGCCGGCCGCGAGCAGGCGCGCGGGTAGGCTCAGCGCCCCGGCGGGGGCTCCCCGGTGGTAGCCCGAGCCATCGAGTCGCTCGTGGTGACTGCTGGCGATCGAAGCGAGCCCAGCCAAGAAAGGGGAATGTGTCAGAACCCGCTCGGTGTGGTACGCATGCAGCCTGACCCGCTCCCACTCGTCGGGTGTGAGAGGCGCAGGTTTCTGCCAGATACGCACCGGGACCGCGACACGTCCCACGTCGTGAAGGAATGCTGCGCGCCGAATCATCACCTGGTCGGCGGCACCAAAGCGGCATCGCGCGGCCGCAGCCATCGTGAGCTCCGCTACACCCGCCGAGTGACCGACGAAGTACGGGGAGACAAGGTCAGCGAAGTCGCCCATGGCCGCTAACGCGCCGTCGATCGCCTCTCCCTCGAGGGTAAGCCGGCGGCTCGGCTCGCAGTCGAGCGTTTCATCCCAGGCAGATGCGTCGGCATCAAGCGCAAGGATCTCGGCGGCCTCATCCGTGAGCCGCCCCGCGATCACCGGATCGAATGCGTGTCCCGCTCGCTCGTGGACGACACTGACCGCGAAATCCTTGCCGCCCACCACCTGCTGGAAAGCCGCGTCTCGGGCGACGTGAGCGATCCGCACGGGCAGCGGGATCTCATCGCCCTTCACGCGCCCGGGTTCTCCCTTGCCGTCCCAGCGCTCCGTGAGGTGGACGAACAGGGCCCGCACTGAGGCGGGCAGGCCAAGCCGGTCGGTCAGCATCTGCGCCACCTCGCAAAGAGCGGCGACATGGCGCTGATGTCCCCTAACGGCCCGCGGAAGCCGCCGCGCGATCTGGAGGGTGCGTACCGCCGGCGCGCTACCGGGTGTGGCGAGCGCGCGCATCATTCCAGCCATCATTTCCGCCCGTGACCCGAACATGACCGGGGTGAAGTGCGTCGCCAGCGCTCCCTCGTCGAACAACTCGGCAGCGATCTCGGCATCGGCGGTGCACCCGGCATAGAGCAGCAGGCACGCGTAATACGTTTGCGACGCCGTTTCGGAGTCGACCCCGAGGCGTTCACAAAGACGCATCGCGAACAGCGTGCTGTGCAAGCCGTGCTCGAAGGGCAACCCCATGCCCAGGTCCGTGGCCAGACACAGCGCTGCAATCACTTCCGCGGCACGGACCTGTTCCGCGTCCGACGCTGCTTCGTTTGGCACTCGACGACAGTAACCGAGGCCTGATTTCAACAGGAAGTGGCGGGCTGTTCGGTCACAACATATGCCCATATAGGTATATGATCCACCAATGGCACGAACAGCCACCACAGCAGACGCCTTCAACGCAGTGGCCGAGCCGCGGCGGCGGCAGATCCTGGACGTCCTCGCCCGCGGGGAGCGCCCGGTGAACGACCTGGTGCACGTGCTGGGGCTGGCTCAGCCACAGGTATCCAAGCACCTGCGGGTCCTCCGAGAGGT
>Ga0307320_10000321_pt1 | contig 17354 bp, 18 predicted proteins | sample ER_DNA_369_FD_194495 | JGI IMG/M metagenome (GOLD analysis project Ga0307320, IMG submission 194495) | Bulk soil microbial communities from the East River watershed near Crested Butte, Colorado, United States - ER_DNA_369 | ecosystem: Environmental > Terrestrial > Soil > Floodplain | place...
GAACCTGCACGGCTGTCCAGATCAGGAGCGCGAGTGGGCCGGCCGTCGGAATGAAGACAAGTAGCGCGAACCAGCCGCTGCGGCCAATCGACTCGAACAGCACGATCCAGATTCCGAGGAGCGGGACGAACGCCGCCCACGAGTTCCGCAGGCCGCGGCGGCGACCGATGACGAACACAGGTGTTGCGACAACAGCGAGGATCGCAGCAAGGAGGAGAACCGTTTCCATCTGGCGTTCCTATCGACCCAAGACTCCTTGGGGGCTAGTCACCCGTTCGGGTTTCCTACGAGAGCACGTCGGCCGAGCAGCTCATGACGAGTGCCGCGAAGACGTCGCCTGTGATGCCGTCGAGAGCTGGATGTGAGACGTCGACAACGACGTCGTCCCAGCTCTCGATGCCGAGTGACGCCCCACCCTCGTCGGACCCGAAGCACAGAAGGGTGCCCGCGGAGATGACGCCGCGCGCAAGCTTCCGGCGGCGGGCGATTCCCTCGAGCTCCCGCAATTCCTCGAGCGGATCGACGCGGACGTTCGAGTCCGAGCCGATGCACAGCCCGATGCCCCGCTCGCACACGGCCTCGACGCGAAGGAAGCCGTCGCCGAGGTTTGCCTCGGTGGTCGGGCACACGCAGATCCGGGCGCCGCTGTCGGCCACCAGGTCGAGCTCGGCGTCGTCGGCGTGGGTAGCGTGCACGATCGTCGTGCGCGCGCCAAGGCACCCGGTTCGGGCGAGGAGCTCGATGGGCCGGATTCCGTGCTCGGCGAGGCACTCGTCGATCTCGCGCGGCTGCTCGTCGGCGTGGACGTGGAGGACGAGCTCCTCCTGCTCGGCATAGCGAGCTATCGCCTCGAGCCAGTCCGCCGGGCAGGTGCGGACAGAGTGGGGGGCAACACCGACCGTCAGGCCACGCGCGCGCAGATCGTCAACCTGGCGGAGGAAATCGTCGACCGAGGCCTGACGGAAGCGATCGGTACCGCCTCGCCCGTAGCCGGCATAGAGCAGCACGAAGCCGATACCGGCAGCCTCGGCCGCCTCCGACGCAGCGAGCGCCTCGTCGAAGCCGAGATAGTGGAACTCGCCCACAGCGGTATAGCCCGCGGCGCGCATCTCTCGGTAGGCGACTTCGTACTCGCGGCGGACGGATTCGGGTGTCTGTCCTTCGGCGTGGGCGATCATGCGGTCCCGCCAGCCCCAGAAGTCCGGGCCTTCCTCGTGCCCGCGAAGCACACGCTGGAACGCGTGGCTGTGAGCGTTGACGAAGCCGGGAATCGTCAGAGGCTCCGCCACAGCGCCCATTAAATAGGTTCCCCCGGCCTCCTCCCATTGACGATCGTATCGAGGAAAAGGCGCACCCGTCTGTCACGAAATACGAGCAAATCGCACACACTGGGCTGCGGCGGGCGCTCTATCCTTGCTCTATGTCCGCCTCCGCGGTGCCGGCGCCGCTCGCAGCTCTTCCGAATGCGCTCACCCTGCTGCGGCTGCTCCTCATTCCGCTGTTCATCGTGCTTCTCGTGCCCGCCGACGACGGGTACAGCGTGGCGGCAGCGGTCGTCTTAGGCGTCGCCGGGGTCAGCGACTACCTGGACGGCTGGCTCGCGCGGCGTCTGAACGTCCAGTCCGACTTCGGACGCGTGGCCGATCCACTCGCCGACCGGCTGATGATCGATGCGGCGGTCATCCTGCTCGTCCTCGTCCACGACCGGCTCCCGTGGGCCGCCCTCGCGATCATCATCGCGCGAGACGTTCTGCTCATCGCCGGGTACAAGCTGCTCATGCCGCGTGGCTACGAACTGAACGTCAATTTCCTGGGGAAGGCGGCGACGTGGGTCCTCTACTGCGCGCTCTTCTTCGTTCTCCTCACCGAGCCGAGCGCGGACTGGCCGCTCTGGGTCTTCTGGTTCGGGGTCGCGCTTGCGGTCGCGGCCGGGATTCAGTATCTCTTGACCGCAGTCCGGGGGAGTGACACATGAAGGCCGTCGTCATGGCCGGCGGCGAGGGCACGCGGCTCCGGCCGCTGACTTCGAACCAGCCGAAGCCGATGGTCCCGATCGTCGGCAAGCCCTGCATGGAGCACATCGTGGAGCTGCTCCGTGAGCATGGTTTCGAGGACGTGATCGTCACCGTCGCGTTCCTGCCGCAGGCGATTCGCTCGTACTTCGGAGACGGGGAAGCCCTCGGACTGAACATGGAGTACTCCGTCGAGGAGACGCCCCTCGGCACCGCCGGCTCGGTTCGCCTGGCCGCGGACAGGCTCGACGACACCTTCCTCGTCATCTCGGGCGACGCGCTCTGCGATTTCGACCTGACGAAGCTCGTCGAATTCCACAAGGAGAAAGAGGCGGCCGTGACGATCGGGCTCAAGTCGGTCGAGAATCCCCTCGAGTTCGGGATCGTCGTCACCGACGAGGACGGAAGGGTCGAGCGCTTCCTGGAGAAGCCGTCGTGGAGCCAGGTCTTCTCGGACACGATCAACACCGGCGTCTACGTCCTGGAGCCGGAGGTGCTGCGCCACATCCCGACCGACCAGCCGTACGACTTCTCCAAGGAGCTCTTTCCGCTTCTGCTCGAGATGGGGCGCCCCATCTACGGCCAGCCCATGGAGGGCTACTGGCAGGACATCGGCAACCTCGATCAGTACCGGCAGGCCAATTTCGACGCCCTCGACGAGAGCGTCCGCCTGAACGTCCCCGGCGTCCGTCTGCGGGGCAACATCTGGGTGGGGGAGAGCGTCGACCTCGACGACATCGACCGGCTCGAGGGACCGGCTTTCCTCGGGAACTACTGCCGCGTCGCGCGCGAGGCGACTGTTGGGCCGTACTCCGTCCTCGGGACGAACGTCACCCTCAGAGAGCGCGCGCGGACGGCGCGATCCGTGATCGAAGCCTCCACGCACATCGGTCGGGGTGCGCTCGTCGAGGGCGCCATTGTCGGCCGCTCCTGTGACATCCGCACTCATGCGCGCCTGCATGAGGGCGTGGCCCTGGGGGACGAAGTGACGATCGGCGAGGAGAGCGTTCTCATGCCCGGTGTGAAGGTCTATCCGCACAAGGAGGTCGAGACCGGCACCCAGATCTACGAGAGCCTGATCTGGGAGTCCCGCGCCTCGTCGAGCCTCTTCGGCAAGGACGGCGTCTCGGGGCTCGTGAACGTCGATCTCACGCCCGAGGTCGTCACCCGTCTCGCCGTCGCGCTGGGCACCGCTCTGCCGCGCGGCGCACAGGTGGTCGCGAGCCGCGAGGCCGACGCCGCTTGCCGGCTCGTGGAGCGGGCCATGATCGCCGGCCTCAACTCAACGGGCGTGAACGTGGCCGACCTGCGCGTGCTGCCGAGCGCCGTAGGGCGCCACCTGTTGAAGAAGCACGACTATGACGCCGGCTTCCACGTCGGACTCAGCTCGGCCGACCAGGAAGTCGTGACCATCCGCTTCTTCGAACAACCGGGGATCCAGCTCACGCCGGCGATGCAGAAGGAGATCGAGAAGCACTACTCCCGTCAGGAACTGCGACGTGCAGCGGCCGCCGACGTCGGGACGGTCGACTACCCGGTGCAGGCCCGCGAGAGCTATGCCGCGGATCTCCTGGCGACCCTGGACGCCGAGGCGATTCGCAGCCGGGGGTTCCGCATCGTGGTCGACTACGGCTACTCGGCAGCCTCGCTCGTGCTCCCACTCGTCCTCGGGCCGTTGGGAGTGGAGGCCGTCTCCGCGCACGCGTTCTCCCCCGCTCAAGCCGGCAGCGGGGACACGTCCCTCCGGAGCCTGATCGGTCAGACGAAGAAGCTGGTCGCTGCAGTCGGGGCGGATTTCGGTGCCGTCTTCGACCGCTCTGCAGAGCGGCTCTACCTCGTCGACGAGCAGGGTCACGAGATCCCGGTCGAGCAGACGCTGCTGCTCTTCCTGCGCCTCCTCGGCTCGAACGGCCGGCGCGGCAAGCTGGCCTTCCCGGTGACGGTCACGAGCGAGGTGGATCGCATCGTGAAGAAGAGCGACCTGGAGATCATCCGCACGCCGGCTTCCCTGAGCGAGCTGACCAAGGCGGCGGCCGCCGACGGTGTGATCTTCGCAGGCGCGGTCGGCGGGGGATACGTCTTTCCGAGCTTCCTGCCCGCCTACGACGCGACGGCGAGCCTCTGCAACCTGCTCGAGCTACTGGCGCCGGTCAAGGAGCCGCTTTCAACTCTTGTCGGAGACCTTCCCGTGTCGACCCTCGTTCACCGGCAGCTGCCCTGTCCGTGGTCGCAGAAGGGGCTCGTGATGCGCGTGCTCACCGAGCGACTGAAGGATCGAAAAGTGGATCTCCTCGACGGAATCAAGGTGACCGACCGCCGCGGCTGGGCGCAGGTGCTGCCGGACGCCGACGAGCCGCTGATCCACATCTACGCGGAAGGCTCGACCGATGAGGTTTCGAAGGAATTGGAGGAGGAGCTCCGCTCCCTCGTCGAGGACGTCCTGCATCGTGAAGTGGGGGAGACCGAGGCTCAGATCTCAAGCTGAGGTTGAACCTTGCCGCTGCTGCTGCTTTACTGCCACCGGCCCAACAACGACAGAAAGGCGTCGCTTCCGTGGAACCGTTTCCCGATCTCGCTGCAATGGACGACTCCTCCCTCAAGGAGCTCATCGACAAGCTGACCCACCAGGAGCAGGAGATCTCGTACCAGCGGCGCCTTTTGCACGGCCGAATCGACATGCTGCGCACCGAGCTCGTCGCCAGGCTCCAGAAGTCCGAGGGGCGGAGCGTGCTCGAAGAAGTCGACGTCGACCGCCTCGCAAACATCCTCGCCGGCAAGGCCGCGCCACCGACCGAGGCCTGACTTGAGCCATGTGTACTGCCCCGAGTGCGGTTTCCAGAACCCGGAGGCCGCCAACTACTGCACGAAGTGCGGAGCGTTGCTCGTTCGCGACGAGTCGGGCGCGGACACGACGATGAGCTTCACGCCGGAAGAAGGCGACGAGGAATCGGCGGACATCTTGGACGAGATCAAGACTGAGGGCCCTGCCCTCGTCGTGCGATCCGGCGGAGGTCGCGCCGGTGAGCACTTCCTCCTCGAGCAGGAGAGCACGACAGTGGGCCGCTCGCCAGACTGCGACATCTTCCTCGACGACGTGACCGTGTCCCGCCGGCACGCCCTCGTCAAGCGCTCGAACGACCAGTTCCTCATCGAGGACCAGGGGAGCCTGAACGGCACGTTCCTGAATCGCCGGCGAATCGAGTCCGGGGGACTGGAGGACGGCGACGAAGTACAGATCGGCAAGTACAAGCTCACCTTCCTGACCGCATGAGCGCGCTGCCGAAAGCCGAGCCTGCCGAGGGCCTGCTGCACATCGGGGCCGTCTGCCGGGCGTTGCAGGACGAGTTTCCAGACGTCGCGATCTCGAAGATCCGCTACCTGGAGGACCAGGGGCTGCTCAAGCCGAAGCGGACGAAGGGCCGCTACCGGCTCTTCGACCAGGACGACGTCGAGCGCCTGCGAACGATCCTGCGACTGCAGCGGGACGAATTCCTTCCGCTGCGGGTGATCCGGCAGGAGCTGGCCGATCCGGGGGCGGCGAAGGGGAAGCGCAAGCGGCGCGCCGCCGGCCTGGTGGGGCTGGAGGAAGAGATCGACGCTCGCGAGCTGGCCGAGCGCTCCGGTGCGACTCCCGCACTGGTGCGGGAGCTGGAGGAGTACGGGCTGCTCTCGCCGCGAACCGACGGCCGGGAGAAGCGCTACGGGGCGGCTGACGCTGACGTGGCGGCAGCCTGCGTCAAGCTCTCGGCCTTCGGGATCGATCCCCGGCACCTGCGCGCGTTCCGCACGGCAGCGGAGCGCGAGGCGAGCCTGCTCGAGCAGTTGCTCGCGCCTGCGCTGCGCTCGCGCAATCCCGAGCGGCGCCAGGCTGCCCTCGACGATCTGCAGACCCTCTCGGAAGTCGCTCAGGAACTGGGGCAGGTGCTGTTCGCCCGCGCGCTGCGTAGAGTTGCCGCGCACTGATGAGCGTCGACGAGTTGAAGGCCAAGATCAGGGACGTTCCGGACTGGCCCGTGGAGGGCGTCATCTTCCGGGACATCATGCCCCTGCTGGCCGACCGCGAGGCGCTGAAGGAGACGATCGACCTGATGGCCGAATGGGCTGAGCCGAAGCAGCCCGACATCGTCGTCGGCGGCGAGGCCCGAGGGTTCTTCATCGGTTCGGCGGTGGCCTACAGCCTGGGGTGCGGCTTCGTCCCCGCGCGCCGGCCGGGAAAGCTGCCCCTGGCCACGATCGGCGCCGAGTATGCGCTCGAGTACGGGACGAACGCACTGGAGCTGCAGGCCGATGCCTTCGAAGGCGGCTCGCGCGTCCTCATCCACGACGACGTACTGGCCACCGGAGGCACGTCCAAGGCGATGGCAGGCCTCGTGGAGCAGCTCGGAGGCGAAGTCATCGGGATGGCCTTCATCATCGAGCTCGACTTTCTGAAGGGCCGAGAGCAGATCTCGGACTACGACGTCTTCTCGCTCATTCACTATTGAGGAGGTTTAGGCCTCATGAACGAGGCCGATGAACGTCGTAGGAGCCCTAGGTGTACGACGCGCTCACCACTCACTACACCTTCCCGTGCCCTTCGCGGGGGGAGACCAAGGTGCGCCTTTCGTCGTTCCGCAGGCTCGAACGGCTCCCGGGTGCGAGTCACCCCGCCGTGTACCGCGTGCTCTTCGAGTGCGGGTGCGGAGACGAGCACCTGGGCCTGGTGTCGGACGACGAGCTCGACTGGGCGCCGCTCGGCCTGGGGGAGGGGCGTTTCGTCAACCTGATGACCGCTCGACTCGAGCCTGCCGCAACCGAGCTGGGCGACCTCGCTGCTCGGCAGATCCAGGCCGGAGAGTGGCCGTGGAGCTTCTTCTGCTACCCGGAGGGTCGGCCGCGCGCGGTGTTTCCGTCTTCGTTCTTCGTGCTCGCCCCAGGGGATGGGTCGCTCGGCCTGGCCGTGCACTGTCCAGCCTGCAGCAAGACCTCGGTCAACCTCGTCTCGCCGGAGCACGTCGACCTGCCGTTCCACAACGACGCAGAGGTAGGTGTGGTGCCGTTCGTCTTTCCCGAGGACGCTGAGGCGATCGTCTCGGAGTTTCGCTCGGAGCTCGACTCGGCGAGGTTCGACGCACGTCGGCTGTTCCTGGACTAGGAAGCGCCTAAGCGGGGCAAGGACCCCGTATGGAGGTGGTTCTCAGATGTATGGCCTGACTCGCGGAGCAATAACCCTCGTCGGTGTGATCGTCGCGGGCGTCCTTATCTGGTGGGGCGTCGATCCGCTCTCCGGTGAATCCATCGGACGAGGAGAGTTCTGGTGGGCGGTCCTGATGTGTGCCCTGGCGGGCCTGGTCATGGCCCTGTCACAGGTGCTCGGCGGCTGGACGAAGTGGGGCTGGCCCCGGCTCTCGCTGAACGTCTTTCTCTTCGCCTTTCTCCCGGCGCTGATCGCCGGAGGATGGGTCCTTCTGTACGCCCAGCCGGGAGACGGGCTCCTAGGCGGAGACGTGCGCGACTGGTCGAACGATCTCGGGATCGACGGCGTGGTCGGAGATCTCGCAATCGCCACGCTCACGATCGCATTCGGCCTCGGGCTTGTCTTCGGCCTCACATTCGACACCACCGGCCCCCGGGTCCGCCGGCGGGCTGAGCCTGTCGCCGAGGAGCCGCCGGCAGAGGCTCCACCGCCGGCAGAGGCTCCACCGGCGGACGAAGACGACCGTCGCGTGCGGATCCACGAGGGCGACACAGCGTCGCGCTCCGGCGATCCCGACGGCTAGTTGCTAAGGAGCAGGCATCCGCTCACTCCCGTCAGGGATCGAGCGGGTGCCTGCGCCACGCCGATAAGAGGACCAGAACAATGGACGCCGCCACGTCGAATCCCAGCCGCGGGCTCGGCTTGATCCTCGAGCACTGCACCCGACTCGCGCCGCGCTACGACGGCCGGCCTCCGGTCGCCTCCCGCCTCGAGCAACGCCTGGGCCAGGAGCTCTCACGCCGCCTTCTCAGCGCGCTGGCCGGCGACCACCGCTCTCGCGCGCGCTTCGTGTAGTCGTCTAGGTCTGGCGCCTGCGCTCGTCTTCGCCGTTGATGCGGACGAAGAGGAAGATCGCCGCACCGCCCAGTGCAGCTAGGACGAACGCGATCCCGCGCGACACGTCGACGGACAACATCCCGAAAAAGAGAAAGAGCCCGAAGCCGATACCCCAAGCGCCGGCGGTGACCCCTTTGTCGATGCTAGGCGGGCGCAGGTGCATGCGAGAGAAATGCTACTGCCACACGAAGGACCGTACGGGACCATAAAAATTCGCCGAGCCGGTTGCGCTTTCGTCTGCGGCTCCCACCAACTTTCGGCTTCCGCCTACAGTCGCCAGGTGTCGCTTCGACCTACTTGCGCTCCGTGCTCGGCGCAATGGGGACAATAGGGGCCTGTCCAGTCCGAACGCAAGAGCGCGGAAAACACTTCTCCCGCAATTTGCAGAAAGTTCAGTTTTCCACATTGTCCACAGCACATTTTCTAATTTGTTCACACGCTGTGGAGAGTACGAGACAATCCCTGCGTGGAACCACAAACAGTCTTGGTGCGGCCTGTTGAAGACTCCGACCGGGATTGGCTTCGCGAGACCCTAGCGCAGGCCGGGCACCTTCGCATTTTGAGCCGCGGGCGCCTGACCGAGGACGCGTCGAAGCTGGATGGGTTCCTCGCCGAGCGCGCAGGAACGAAGGTCGGTTATTCCCTCATGCGCATCGAAAACGACGAGCTCGAGGTCGTCGCCCTGGAGGCTTTGACGCGGCGGCAGGGGATAGGCACCGCTCTGCTCGCTGCTGCAGCGGACGAGGCCCGAAAGGCCCGCTGCGCCCGTGCGTGGCTCATAACGACCAATGACAACCTCGACGCCGTGCGCTTCTACCAGCGTCGCGGCTGGGATCTCGTCGCCCTGCACCGCGACGCGATCACGGCCGGCAGGCAGCTGAAGCCAGAGATTCCCGAGGTAGGGGACTACGGGCTTCCGATCAGGCACGAGCTCGAGTTCGAGCTTCTTCTGCCGACTTGACATAACGCGCGTTATCGTGCGTCGGCATTTGGGCTGAGAACTGGATTGACGCGGGCGCTGCGGGTATGGTGTTTGGTCTGCCGGGAGCCCAGGAATAACAGAACGGCGACCATGACTGTCGAGATCGATCACGTCCTCGCTACGGAGGACGTTAGACAGCTGATCGAAACCGCGGAGCAACATGGCTCAGTGCGCGTCAGCGAGCTCACAGACCTGATCGAGACGCATGAACTGGCGCCGCTCGAGGCCGAAGCGCTCCAGCGGGAGCTCGAACAGCGCGGAGTCGACCTCATCGACGACGAAAAGGCTCCGCAGCCTCCACCGCAGCCGCAGGTCTACGAGACGACGACCGATGCGCTGCAGCTCTTCCTGCGCGAGGCCGGTCGGCACGCGTTGCTGACGGCCGCCCAGGAAGTCGAGCTCGCCAAGAAGATCGAGCGCGGCGACATGGCGGCCAAGCAGCGGATGATCCAGTCGAACCTCCGCCTCGTCGTGTCGATCGCCAAGAACTACCGGAATCAAGGCCTGCCGTTCCTCGACCTGATCCAGGAAGGCACGCTCGGGCTCATCCGCGCCGTCGAGAAGTTCGACTGGCGCCGAGGGTTCAAGTTCTCGACCTACGCGACCTGGTGGATCCGCCAGGCGGTCGCCCGCGCGCTGGCCGACAAGGCGCGCACGATCCGGATGCCGGTTCACATCGTCGAGCGCCTGCAGAAGATGAACAAGGCAGAGCGAATCCTTTGGACCCAGCTCGGCCGCGAGCCGACGCTCCCAGAGATCGCCGAGGAAGCGAGCCTTCCGATCGACCAGGCACGCGAGGTGCGGGCAGCCGCCCGGGCGTCGACCAGCCTCGATCAGCCGGTCGGCGAGCAGGAAGACGCGGTTTTCGGCGACTTCGTGGCCGGTGACGGGCCGTCTCCCGAGGACGAGGTCGAGGTCTCACTGCGCAGCCAGGCGCTGCTCCGTGGGCTCGCTGCGCTCTCCGACCGCGAGCGCAAGGTGCTCGCCCTCCGCTACGGCCTGGGCGAAGCCGAGCCGAAGACGCTAGAGGAGATCGGCCGACGCCTCGGGCTGACGCGCGAGCGCGTCCGCCAGATCGAGGTGCACGCTCTCAGGCGCTTGTCGAAACTGCGCGAGATGGAGTCTGTAGCCGGCTGAGGCCGAGCGCAGACCCGTCGAAGAACCGAATCGCGTCCTCCCCCAGTCTTTCCACCGCGGCCGCGTAGGCCTCGTCCAGGTGCGGCGGTCGAGACGCGCGATGGCCGTCAGACGCCACGAGTGCAGCCTGGCCGTTCTCCAGAAAGCGCCACGCGAGCTCCTCGGGGCCCGGCCCATGCAATCCGAGCAGGCTCGTTCCGTTCAGCTGCAGGGTCCAGCCGCGGCCGGCCAGCTCCTCCGCGACTCCCGGATCGTCCAGGACGGTCTCGGTGCGCTCCGGGTGCCCGATGACGGGCCGAAACCCGCTGGACTCGATGTGCTCCCCCACTCGGAAGAGAACGTCTGGCCCTCCGGTGAACGGGACCTCGACCAGCACGCAACCAGTGCCGTCGAGCTCGTAGCGGGCCAGGTCCTCGCGCAGGAGCCGGGGATGTGGCGTCAACTCGAACCCGAGGCGCAATTCCAGGCCTGCGTGCAGGTGCATTTCCCCGTAGGCCTTGCGAATGGCGACCTCGCGCTCGGGAGTGAGCGTCAGGTGCGGCCAGACGTGCGGTGTCCCAAAGAGGATCGCCGTACCGTGTGCAGCCGCCTTGCGACAGAGCTCGATGCCCTGGCGCACGGACGAAGCGCCGTCGTCGCCGGATGGGACGACATGCGAGTGGCAATCGACGAAGAAGGCCGTGTCCTCCACGCTGTCCAGGGTACCGACCGGCACTTCTGCCACAGGGGCGGGGTTCCTATGTTTCGTCGAGGTAGAGCTGCAGCCCGGGCGCGACGTTGCGCAGTTCCCGCAGAGCGCGAGACTCGAGCTGGCGGACCCGCTCGCGGGTGATGCCGAGACCGACGCCGACCTGCTCGAGCGTCTGAGGATGGTGCCCGTCGAGGCCGAAGCGCAGAGCCAACACCCGGCGCATGCGCGGGTTGAGCCGCTCGAGCGCGCCGGCGAGCTCCTTGGAACGCAGAGCCTTGGCGGTCGCTGCATCCGGACGATCGGTCTTCGTGTCCTCGATCAGGTCGCCGTAGAGGCTCTCGCCGTCGCCGACAGGAGTCTCGAGGCTGACCGGGTCCTCGACGAGGTCGAGGAGCTCCTGGACACGCTCGGGCGTGAACCCGCTCTCTTTCGCGATCTCCGGGACGAGGGGATCACGGTTCAATTTCTGGGTGAGGACGCGCCGTGCGCGCAGGACCTTTCGCGTCTGCTCGGCGACGTGAACGGGAAGCCGGATCGTGCGGCCCTGGTCGGCAAGGGCGCGAGTCACGGCCTGGCGAATCCACCAGGTGGCGTACGTGGAGAGCTTGAACCCGAGCTTGTAGTCGAACTTCTCGACAGCTCGGATCAGACCGAGGTTTCCTTCCTGGATCAGATCGAGGAGCGGGACGCCGGCCTTCGTGTAGTTCCTGGTGATCGACATCACGAGCCGCAGGTTCGACTCGATCAGCTTGGCCTTGGCAGCCTCGTCACCTTCGTCCTTGCGCCTGGCGAGCTCGCGCTCCTCCACCGGGGTGAGCAGTCGACCGTCACCGATCTGGCGCACGTACAGCTTGAGTGGATCCTGGGTTGCCCCGGCGACGTGCTTCTTCTCGGGCGCGTCCTCTTTCTCCTCGGCCTCCTCGGCCTCTTCGACCTCCTCGTTCGGGTCGTCGAGAGCACCTGGAACCACCGCGAGCTTGGGCTCGAAGTGTTCGGGGTCGGGAGGTTGCTGAGGGAGTGGCCGCGCCATTCGAGCGGTTTATCGGCGCACTCTCCCCCATTCGGGAACCCTCAAATGAGGGACGCCAGCCGTCCCGGTTCCGGCCGAACGAACGTAAGGATGCTGTAAGCGGACCTAACTGAACGTTAAGTCTCGCGTCGATAGTGGGTAGGAGCCTTCCATGCCGTCTGGAAGGAGACCTAGCATCGATTGATATGTGTGGAATCGCCGGATACAGCCTGCATCGCTCGAGCCCCGTCTCGCGGACACTTGCTGCTCAAGCACTCCTCGCAGCGATCGCCGAGCGCGGCGCCGACGCCGTCGGCTACGCCCTTCGTGGCGCCGACGGAACGAACATCACCGTCGACAAGCAGCAAACCGGTGCCAGCGCGCTGATGGACCGCATCTCGGTGTCGCCCAAGACGACACAGGCGCTCATCCACGTGCGCGACTACACCAAGGGTCACCCGACGATCGAAGCCAACAACCATCCCATCCGCCACGGGAGCGTTGTCGGCATCCACAACGGCATCATCCTGAACGACGAGGAGATCTTCACGCGTCACGGGTTCGAGCGCGCCGCCCCCCGCATGACCGTCGACAGCGAGGCGATCTTTGCGGTCGCCGAGCAGGCGAACTCGAGCGCCAAGGCGCTGGAAGAGCTCTGCGGCTCCATGGCAACGGCCTGGCTCGATGAGCGCCGCCCTGACACGCTCTTCGTAGCGCGCGGCGTCGGCCGGCCTCTCTGGCTCGGCGTCGGGTCGCGTGAGACCTTCTTCGCGTCCACGGAGCTTGGGCTCGAACTGCTCGAGAAGTACCTCAACGTCCGCCTGCGCAAGCGCGAGGTCGCAGACGGCACGCTGCTCGCCCTCGAGAACGGCAAGGTTGCCCGCTCCAAGGGGTTCAAGCCGAACCGCGAGTTCGAGGAGAGCGAGCTCCCCGCGGTACGCGCACCTCAAGAGGGCGTCCTCTGTTTGCGCCGCCTAGCCGCGATTGCGGCTGCGCTTGGCTAGTCGCCCTTCCGGCGACACCTTCAGTCCCTGCTCGCCCAGACGTTCCGACACCAGGAACTGGAACGTCGACCACGCCCCGGCGCCAGGTTCGAGCATCCGGTAGACCTGCCACTCGGTGAGCATCTCGCCGTCTCCCCCACGCCGTGCCTCGGCCCAGTCGGCGAACTTCGGCAGCCGGCCGAGACTCTTCGCGAGCGCGGCGCCCTGATCGATTGCCCGCTCGAGGCGCTCCTCGCCGACCGGCACGTCGAAGCCGGCCTCGCGTAGCGCCGCCGTCAGCGAGCCGAAGGTGTGCCAGTAGAGCGACTTGGACGGCATTGACGCGCGGTGCTCGTCGAGGTCGCGGGCCGTCGGCGTCCTCCCTAGCTCCTCGCCGAACTCTCGCAGGAGCCGCACGAGATCCTCTCGCGTGGCGAAGCGGCGAGGGACGAGCCCGGCCTTGCGTTTCGCCTTGTTCCAGCTCCCAAAGTGCTGGATGACCGTCTGCGGGTGCACGGTGGTCTCCGCGTCCTCTTCGAACTCGCGCATCGTCGGCGAGCGGCCGAGCCGCTCGGCGCATTCTGCGAGCTGCTCGAGGATCTGCTCGTCCGAGTAGCGGCGCCGAATCCCTGACTGGAACTCGGCCAACCGCTCACGATCGATCTTTGCGAGGGCGCGGTAGGCCCTCTTCCGGGGCATGGCAATAAGAATAGAGCAGACTACGCGTTTTGCAAAGGGACCCTAGAACGTTGTCAGGAAGCTGCTACGGCGAGCAGTTCAAGCCGTGCGGTCTCGTCCGTCAGGATCTCCGGCGGCAGCACGCTCTCGAGAGCGCCCACGCAGCGCGGGCAGAACTGGGTTCCCGCAGCCCGCTTGAGCTCGTCCATCGCCTCCAGCGCCGGCCGGGCCGCTCGATAGATGCGGGTCGTCAGCATGGAGTCGAGCGCATCGGCGACGTGGATGATCCGTGCGCCGAGCGGGATCTCCTCCCCCTTCAGCCCATCCGGATAGCCGGTGCCGTCGAACCGCTCGTGGTGGTGGCGGATCGCGGGCACGGCGTCGTTCAGGAATCCAAGGCGGTCGATGATGCGCGCGCCCTCGTCCGAGTGCCTCTGCATGAGCGTCCACTCCTCTTCCGTGAGCACGGCGGGCTTGAGCAAGATCGCATCCGGGACGGCGAGCTTGCCGATGTCGTGGAAGAGCGCGGCGTGGCCGAGCAGGTCGAGCTCTGCCTGTGACAGGTTCAGCTCGCGTCCGATCGCCAGAGCGAGTTGCTGCACGCGGCGCGAGTGGCCAGCCGTATAGGCGTCGCGCGCGTCGACGGTGGCCGAGAGGCTCTCCATGGCGGCCGTCGAGCGTTCCTTGAGGAGCTTGTTCGCCCGCTCCAGTGACACGTTTTTGTTCTGGATCGTCTCCGCAGCCTCGCGGAGCTTGTGGGCGCTCTTCTGCGTGTGCCGGAGGTACGCCTCTTGCGTCTTGCGCATGAGGAGGAGCGGAACGGCGAACACGGCGAGGGCGTAGAGACCCGCGGCGTGGTAGGCGATCGCCATCACGCCGCCGACGAAGCCGTAGACGACCCAGTGCGGGGCCAGCCAGGCGAAGCGCTCGTGCCAGGCAGACCACCAACGCTGGTGGCCCTCCATGGCCATGGCCAGGCTCGTCAGGCCCGTATTGACGGCGAAGTAGGTCAGGCCGGCGGCAAGACCTGCCGCGACGGTCACGAACTCGCCGAGCGTCCCCTCGAAGCCGATCGCGAAAACTCCCGCGGCAGCGAGCGAGGCGAGACAGAGCGAGCCGATGTTGAAGAGGACGTAGTGGCCCGGGTAGCGGCGCGCGCTCCAGTGGACCGCTGCCGTGGTTACCGCGAGCGGAAGCGCAGCTCGGGGCCCGAACAGAGCGGCTCCGGCCAGGGCTCCCACGGCGCTGACCGAGATCGAGCCGTCGTCCACCTCGAGGGCCAAGGCCTCGCCGAGGCCGACGAGCACGACGAGCGCGAGCAGGGCGAAGAAATGTTGGCTGCTGCCGAAGGCGAGCCCGAAGGCGCCGACGCCGATTCCGATCGCCGTGACGAGCGAGACGACGGCCGCCAAGGGACGTGAAAGCTGCAGGAAGCTCGGGCCGTGCACGACGTGGGGCCGCGGATGACGCCGCTCCTCTGGCGGAATCGCCTCGACAGCCGGTGGCAGCGGCAAGGTGTGGTCGCCCGCCTCCGGCACCACGACGAGTTGCGGCTTGCGGTCGACGGGGACCGCCAGAGGCTCCGAGCTCGCGTCGAGCACGCGGTTTCGGCCCTGGAGCTTCGCCCGGTAGACGGCCAGGTCCGCCTGGTGGATGAGCTCGTTGGAGTCTGTCCCGTCTCGTGGGAACGTGGCGACGCCGAGCGAAATGGTCGCGCGAATCGGCTGGCTCGACGTTTCGACGTCGAAGGCCCGAGCGGCAACGGCCGCGCGGATGCGCTCCGCGATCTCGAGCGCCTCCTCCGTGTCTGTCTCGGGTAGCAGGATGCTGAACTCCTCACCGCCGAACCGCGCCGGGACGTCGTAGTGGCGCAGTTGCATGCGGAAGACTTCCGCGATGCCCTTGAGCACGGCATCGCCGGCGAGGTGGCCGTACGAGTTGTTGATGTCGCGGAGCAGGTCGAGGTCGGCCATGATCAGGGCGAAAGGCCGGTCGAAACGGTGTGCGCGTGCGATCTCCTCCGCCAGCGCGACACCGAAGTGGCGCGCGTTGAAGAGGCCGGTCTTGGGGTCGACCCGCGCTTCGGCCTCGAGCTGAGGCACGCTGAGCGACCGGTGAATGAGGAGCACCGGGGCGATCGCAAAGGGGATCAGCCACGGATTGAGGTTCCAGAACGTGGCGAGGACGACACCGAGGGCCGACAGCACGAGCTCCGTGGAGAGCCCGTGAAACGAGAAGAGGCCCGAATCCTTGATCGAGTGGCCGCGCGCGAGCATGAGCATCGGAGCGAGCAGTGCGTGGTTCAGTCCGACGAGTACGAGTGAGGCCGCGCAGCCGGCGAGCGCGAAGCGCAGGTCAGCGTTCGCGACAAGCCCGTCTCCGCGCATGACGAGTACCGCACTCCCCCACGCCGCTAGCGAGGCGAGGATGTGGTTGCAGATGTTGAACGACTCGATGTACCAGGCCGTTCGGTTCTTCAGCCAGGCCGGGATGTGTTGAGCGATAGCGACCAGGACGACCAGCTCCGGCGGCAGCAGGAGGACAGCCGGAAGCAGGAACACCATCGTTGCGTGGTACGACTGGTTCCGCGGCGTCTTGACGAGCAGCACCTGCGCGAGCGCCGTCGCCGTGGCGAGCAGGATGAATGTCAACCACAGGCGTACGGTCTGCTGCTCGTGCTGGAGCCGCCCCATCACCGGGATGGCTGCGGCTCCGGCCGCCAATGCTATTACGACCAGGTAGACGAGAGCCGGTGTCGAAAGGCGGGTTCTTCCGCCGTCGGGCGAGCTGGGGCCGCGGCCGAACGCGAGCTCGCTTGGAATCGCGCTCAACGGAGCCTCACAGGTACTCGCTCAGACCGCATGTGTTCAATGTCTCCTTGTGCGTGCAGGGGCCGCAGTAGTGAGACCCGCTCTCAAGGTAGGTAGACGGCATATGGCTGGCATCCCCCATCCGAGTGACGGCGGGGCCGGCCGCAAGGGCCGGCCCCGAGTCACGTGGTCCGGATTAAGGGAGTGGAAGGTTCGGGATGTCGAGATCCGGATCGGCAGCAGCAGCCGCCTCTTGCTCCGGAGTCAGGAGGTAGTCACCGACCGGTGATACGACTTCGCCCTCGGCGTTGTCCTCGTGGGCGAGATCTTCCGCCGCGAGCACGTCGCTCCAGGTCACGTCGCTCCAGGTCACGTCGCTCCAGGTGACGTCGCTCCAGGTCACGGACGACCAGGAAGCGTCGCTCCAGGTGACGTCTGCCCAGGACGCTGAGTCCCAGGAAGCGTTGCCCCTGGCGACATCAGTCCAGCTCGCCGCGTCGAACACCGGCGCCTTGATGCCGGCCATATCGGGGACGACGAACCGGTTGAGCGCCAGGTTCGGGTTGCCAGGCCTCGCCAGAGCAGCAGACCGTGAGGCGTTGACCTCGCCCACGCCGGCTGCACCCGTCAGACCTTCCTCGGGCACGTAGCGGGCCCGCTGCATGAGTGCACCCTTCACCTGGTCAGGAGTCCAGCTTGGCTTCCTGGCCAGGATCTGAGCCGCTGCGCCCGCGACGATCGGTGCCGCGAACGACGTTCCCGAGAGCCGCATGTAGGTCGGGGCAACGATGTTCTCGGGTTTCGCCAGCTTGAGCGTTGCGTTCCCTGGTACCGGGCCGATCATGTAGCGCCCAGCAGCCGAGATCTCCGGCTTGCGGAACCCGTCCAGCGTGGAGCCGTAAGCCGACCAGCTCGGGACCTCGTGCTTGGCGGCGACCGTCGAGCCCTCGAGGTCGATGGCGCCGACCGTGATCACGAA
>Ga0307320_10000322_pt1 | contig 17317 bp, 15 predicted proteins | sample ER_DNA_369_FD_194495 | JGI IMG/M metagenome (GOLD analysis project Ga0307320, IMG submission 194495) | Bulk soil microbial communities from the East River watershed near Crested Butte, Colorado, United States - ER_DNA_369 | ecosystem: Environmental > Terrestrial > Soil > Floodplain | place...
CGACGAAGACCGGCGCGAGCTAACGATCGGCGAGAGCAACGGCGAGCTGGCCTGCGACACGGGCGTCGTTGACGATCAACGCAGTGTTCGCGCGGACCGAGGCACCGTCCGTGATCTCGGCGATCCGGGCGAGGAGCCAGGGCGTCAGCGCGGGACCCGCGACGCCTGCCTCGTGTGCCTCGGCGATCGCCTGCTCGACCGCGTCCCGTGCCACGTCCTCGGGGAGCGCTTCGGCCTCAGGCACGGGCACGCACACGAGCACGCCGCCCAGCCCAAGGCTCAGCTGCACGCCGGCGATCCATGCCGCGTGGGCGATCGTCGGCGCCGTCAGCGGGGAACTGATGCCGCTCGACCGCGCGTAGAACCCGGGTAGCTCCGGCTGGCCGATCGTCACGACCGGGACGCCACGCGTCTCGAGGTACTCGAGCGTCGCGGGGACGTCGAGAATCGCCTTCGGGCCGGCGCAGACGACCGCCATCGGCGTGCGGGCCAGCTCCTCCAGGTCCGACGAGATGTCGAGCGTCGGCGGTCGACCCGCATCCCCGCTCAGCGCTCCGCGGTGCACCCCGCCGATCCCGCCGGTGGCAAAGACACGGATCCCCGCCGCGTGCGCCGCGATCATCGTGGCCGAGACGGTCGTGGCGGCCCACCCGATCCGCGCCACCGCCGCGGCAAGGCTCGGTCGGGCGGCCTTCATCACCGAACCCTCGGGCGCCGTCGCGAGAGCCTCGAGCGATGCCTCGTCCAGCCCGACCAGCAGCCTGCCGCTGTGGATCGCCACGGTCGCCGGCAAGGCGCCGCTCTCGCGGACGGCGGCCTCGGACGCCTTCGCGACCTCGAGGTTCGACGGATAAGGCAGACCGTGGCTGATCAGCGTCGACTCCAGCGCGACCACCGGCGTGCCGGCAGCCAGCGCCTCGCGGACCTCGCCCGCGACCACGAGCCACCGCTCGAGGCTCACAGGCCCAGCTCCTTCGGCGCCGTCACGAGCTGACGCGCCGCCGCCCGATGAGCGGCCACGACGGCCCGATGGAGGCTGGCCGGCCGATGCCGCGCCGCCGGCTCGTCCGCGAGCCAGGCCGCCAGAAATCCCGCGTCGAACGCGTCACCTGCGCCGGTGGTATCGGCGGCCGCGAGCGGCTTTGTCGCGACGTCGAAGGCGATCTTTCCCTCACCGGACGCCGCGAACACCGACGCTCCCTCGCGTCCGCGCTTGACGACGGCCAGCGGCGCGAGCTCGCCCATCTCGGCGACGTCGTGCCCGTGGAGGATGGCTTCCGCTTCTACCCTCGTCGCAAAGATCACATCCGGAGCCGTGTCCCGGACCAGACGCAGCGCCGCGTGACGGCCGTCCGCCAGCAATGGCCCGACCGAGGAGAGGTCGAGACTGACGAGGGCGCCACCGGCCCGCGCGAGCTCGATCGCCCGCCGCCCGGCGAGGCCGAGCGGCTCGCCGAGAAGCGAATACGCCGGGAGATGGAGCAGGTCCACGGAGAACGCGCCGGCCTTCAGGTCGCCCGGCTCCAGCCGGTCAGCTGCCCCGCGATCCGCGACGAAGCTCCGTTCCCCGCCGGGCGAGACGAGGACGCCGATCCGGCCCGTCCGCTCCCCGGCGACGCGGGTCGCGCGGAGTTGAACTCCATCGGCCTCGACCGCGGCCGTGAGCGCACGACCCTCGGGATCCCGACCCACGGAACAGATGAGGGTGGTCCCAACGCCGAGACGCGCCAGCCAGCGGGCAGTCGTCGCCGCGGACCCGCCCTGGCGCAGTGAGACCCGGCCCGGAACGTCGGTCCCCACCTCGAGCGCGCGGGCGGGCGTGAGGACGACGTCGAGCATCAGGTCGCCGAGGACGGCGACGCGTGGCGCGGACGAGCGCCGGACGCGGCGGCGGAGGGACACGGTTCGGGGCACCCGGCGAGGATAGCCCGCTGAGCAGGCGCCGCCTGCGTCGCGCCTACAATGGCGCCGACCCCGGCGGATCCGACCCTTGACCCCCGACCCCCGACCCGGAGCAGCGGGAGCGAGCCCACGATGACGACCGCGACGGAGACCCTCGATCAGCTTGCGATCGACACGATCCGGACCCTCTCGATCGACGGCGTCCAGAAGGCGAACTCCGGCCATCCGGGTGCGCCAATGGGCGCGGCGCCGATGGCCTACACCCTCTGGACGCGCTTCCTCCGTCACGCCCCGACCCACCCGGACTGGCCCGACCGCGATCGCTTCGTCCTCAGTGCCGGTCACGCCTCGATGCTCCTCTACTCGCTCCTCCACCTGACCGGCTACGAGGTCTCGCTCGAAGACCTCGAGTCGTTCCGCCAGTGGGGCTCGAAGACGCCCGGCCACCCCGAGTACGGGCTCGCACCCGGCGTCGAGGCGACGACCGGACCGCTCGGCCAGGGATTCGCCAACGCCGTCGGGATGGCGATCGCCGAGGTCCGCCTCGCCGCCGAGTTCAACCGCGACGGCCACGACATCGTCGACCACTGGACGTACACGCTCTGCTCCGACGGCGACCTCCAGGAGGGAATTGCATCGGAGGCGGCGAGCCTGGCCGGCCACCTGCGGCTCCGCAAGCTCATCGCCCTCTATGACGACAACCACATCCAGCTCGACGGCCCGACGTCGATGGCCTGGTCCGAGGACGTCGTCGCCCGGTTCGAGGCATACGGCTGGCACGCGACCCGCGTGGAGGATGGCAACGACATCGAGGCGATCGCGGCGGCGATCGAGGACGCCCGCGCCGACGACCGACCGAGTCTCATCGCGATCCGGACCCACATCGGCTATGGCAGCCCGAACCGCCAGGACACCCAGAAGGCGCACGGCCAGCCACTGGGCGCGGACGAGGTTCGCCTCGTCAAGGAGGCCTACGGCTGGGATCCGGACAAGACGTTCTACGTCCCCGACGACGCCCGCGAGCTCTTCCGGCGGGCGATCCCGGCCGGCGACGACCTGGTGGCCGCGTGGGAGCGAGCCCTCGATGCGTACGAGGGCGCCCACCCGAGGCTCGGCGCCGAGTTCCGCCGTCGGGTCCTCGATCGACGGCTCGCCGACGACTGGGACAAGGGCCTCAAGACCTACCCGGTGGGCGAGGAGATCGCGACCCGGAACGCGAGCCAGGAGGCCATCCAGGCGCTCTCGGGACCGGTCCCGGAGCTGTTCGGCGGCGCGGCCGACCTGTCCGAATCGAACCTGACTGACGTCAAGGACGGCGGCAACTTCGAGGCGGACGATCCCGGCCGGAACCTCCGCTTCGGCGTCCGCGAGCACGCCATGGGCGGGACGGCCAACGGGATCGCCTACCACGGCGGGTTCATCCCGTACGTCGGGACGTTCCTGACGTTCTCCGACTACATGCGCGGCTCCGTCCGGCTGGCCGCCCTGAGCGGCCTCCAGGTCATCTACGTCTGGACCCACGACTCGGTCGGGCTCGGCGAGGACGGGCCGACCCATCAGCCGATTGAGCACTATGCCGCGCTGCGGGCGATGCCCAACCTGTGGTTCGTCCGGCCCGGGGACGCGAACGAGGCGGCCGCAGCATGGGCGCTCGCGCTCGAGCGCGGGGCGGAGGATCCGTCCGGGCCAGTGGCCCTGTCGCTGACCCGCCAGAAGCTGCCGACGCTCGCGGGCACGGCCGAGGGCGCGCGCGAGGGCCTTCGCCGCGGCGGCTATGTCCTGCGCGACCCGAGCGACGGGCGCGAGCCGGAGATCATCCTGATCGGAACGGGTTCGGAGCTCCAGCTCGCCTTCGGCGCGGCGGAGAAGCTCGAAGCCGATAGCGTCGCCGCGCGGGTCGTCTCGCTCCCCTGCTGGGAGCGGTTCGAGCTCCAGGACCAGGCCTATCGCGACCGCGTCCTGCCGCCGGCGGTTCGGGCCCGGGTTGCAGTCGAGGTCGGCGTGTCGCTCGGCTGGGAGCGCTGGGTCGGCGACGCCGGCGCGATCGTCGGGCTCGACCACTTCGGGGCATCGGCCCCCGCCGGGACGATCTTCGAGAAGTTCGGGTTCACGATCGATCGGGTCGCTGACGTCGCCCGCGAGGTGATCGCCGGCAAGCTCCGCGGTCCCGTCCCGACGCTCGAGCCCGGCCACCTCCCCGCGCCGCGCGGTGGCCACCCGACCTTGGGTCACGGCGAAGCCGGCGTCGGGCGAACCGGCTCGACCGATCCCGGCCACTCCTGACGATGCGCGTCGCGTTCGCCGCCGATCATGCCGGCGCGGCCCTCAAGGACGAGCTCGTCCGGCGGCTCGACGCCGCCGCGCTTGGCCATGACATTGCGGATCTCGGAGGCGACGGATCGGATCCGCGCGACGACTATCCCGACTTCGCCGCCCGACTCGGCTACGCGGTCCGCGACGGCCAGGCAGATCGTGGCGTCCTGATCTGCGGCTCGGGCGTCGGGGCGAGCGTCGCGGCGAACAAGATCCGCGGCGTCCGCTCGGCCGTCTGCCACGACACGTACTCGGCCCACCAGGGCGTCGAGCACGACGACATGAACATCCTGACCCTCGGCTCGCGGGTGATCGGCCCGGAGCCCGCCTGGGAGTGCGTCCTCGCGTTCCTCGCGGCCCGGTTCAGCGGCGAGGAGCGCCACCAGCGGCGGCTCGACAAGGTCCTGGCGATCGAGGCAGCCGAGCGAGACTGACGTCGGTTGCGACGAAGGCGCAATGTCCCCGCCAACGGAGTCGGACTACCATGGATGCACCGATGACCGACACCACGGCTGCAGCGTCCGCACCGCTTCCCCGTCTCGCCCTCGGGGAGCACGAAGCCGCCTACTCCGGGGCCGTCGCATTGGCCCGCGACGAGAGCTGGGCGGAGCGGCTGTTCGACCGGGATCCGAGCCTCTGGTCGTCGAACGAGCGCGTCCAGGCGGCGATCGCCGAGCGCCTCGGCTGGCTCGACGCCCCCATCCATTTCAGCGAGCAGATCGCCGCGCTCGAAGGGTTCGGCCAGGGGATCCGCGACGCCGGGTTCACGACAGCCGTCGTGGGGGGCATGGGTGGCAGCAGCCTCGCCCCGGAGGTCCTTGCCCAGACCTTCGGTACCGCCGAAGGCTGGCTCGCGTTGCGCGTCCTCGACTCGACCGACCCCGCGGCCGTGGCCACGACCGTCGACGACCTCGATCCCTTGGCCACCCTCTGGATCGTCGCGAGCAAGTCCGGCACGACGACCGAGCCGCTCGCGTTCCATGCCGACGCGTGGGATCGCGCCGAACGGGCCCTGCGGGCTCGCAACGCGCCACGCAACGAGCACGCGGGCGAGCTGACAATCGCGATCACCGATCCCGGCAAGAGCGTCGAGGCGATCCCCCATCACGACGAGCTCCGCGAGGTCTTCCTCAACCCTCCCGACATCGGCGGCCGCTACTCCGCGCTCACCTATGTCGGGCTCGTCCCGGCCAGCCTGATCGGCCTCGATCTCGACGCGCTCCTCGCCTCTGCGATCGCGATGCTGGGCGCCTGCCGCGACCCGGAGCCCGAGACGAACCCCGGCGTGAGCCTCGGTCTCGCGATCGGGACCCTGGCCAAGGCGGGCCGGGACAAGCTGACGTTCCTCGCCGACCCGGCGATCGCGAGCTTCGGCTCCTGGCTCGAGCAGCTGCTCGCCGAGAGCACCGGGAAGCACGGGACGGGCATCGTGCCGGTCGACCGGGAGCCGCTCGGTGAGCTGGCCTCGTACGGCACGGATCGCGTCTTCGTCCGCCTCACCCTGGCGGCCGCCCACGACGCGCAGGCCGCCGCTCCCACAGCCGGCGACATCTTCGCCGATGCCGCTGCCGCGGCCGGTCACCCGGTCATCCGGATCGCGATCGCCGACCCCATCGACATCGGCGCGGAGGCCTTCCGCTGGGAGGTCGCGACCGCGATCGCCGGCGCCGTCCTCGGCATCGACCCGTTCGACCAGCCGAACGTCGAGGAGGCCAAGGAGCTGACCCGCAAGGTCCTCGCCGCCGCCTCGGCCGGCGAGAGGCGGAGCGCACCACGAGCGACGCTGGTCACCGATGCCACCACCGGCATCACCCTCCACGGCGACGCCCCTCTTCGCCTGACCGGCGGCACCAGCACGAACGGCGGAAGCGTCGTGGAGAGTGACCGAAGCGTCGTCGCGGAGCTCGCCCGCCATCTGGCCCGGCGGAAGCCGAACGCCTATCTCGCGCTCCAGGCGTTCATCGCCCCGAGCCCCGCGACGGACGAGGCGCTGGACCGGATCCGGGCGCTCCTCCGCGACGAGACGCATTGCGCCACGACCGCGGGCTACGGGCCGCGGTTCCTGCATTCGACGGGCCAGCTCCACAAGGGTGGCCCGGCGACGGGCTGGTTCCTCCAGCTGACGTCGGACCACCCTGCCGATCGGCCGATCCCGGGCTGGCCGTACAGCTTCGGTCGGCTGATCGATGCCCAGGCCGAGGGTGACTTCGCCGCGATCGAGTCCCACGATCTCCCGATCCTGCGGGTCCACCTGGCCGACCCCGCAACCGGTCTGGCCGCGCTCGAGCAGGCCCTCCGCGAGGCGCTCGGCCGCGGCTGACCGCCGACCATCCGCGGCCTCGGCCGCCACTCCGAACGACAGGGAGGCACTTCGCATGCGGATCGGTTTCGTCGGGCTCGGTCGGATGGGGGCGAACATGGTTCGCCGGCTCCTCCGCGACGGGCACGAGGTCGTGGCCTACAACCGGACTCCCGAGAAGACGAAGGAGATCGAGGGCGAGGGCGCTCTCGGCGCCTATTCGATCGCCGAGCTCGTCACGAAGCTCGAGAAGCCGCGCGCGGTCTGGATCATGGTCCCCGCCGGCGACGCGACGGAGGCCCAGATCGCGGAGCTGCTGGAGCACCTCGAGCCGGGCGACACGATCATCGACGGAGGGAACACGAACTTCCACGACGACCAGCGGCGTCACGGCGACCTCGCCGAGAAGGGCATCCAGTACGTCGACGCAGGGACGTCGGGCGGGATCTGGGGCCTCCAGGTCGGCTACTGCCTGATGGTCGGCGGCGACGCCGCCGCGGTGACGCCGCTCGAGCCGATCTTCACGTCGCTGGCCCCCGACGGCGGCTATCTCCACGTCGGCGGACCGGGCGCCGGGCACTACGTGAAGATGGTCCACAACGGGATCGAATACGGCCTGATGCAGGCCTACGCCGAGGGCTTCGAGATCATGCACGCCTCGTCGTACGAGCTGGACCTTGCCGCGATCTCCGATCTCTGGATGCACGGCTCGGTCGTCCGATCGTGGCTCCTCGAGCTCGCGGCCCGGGCGTTCAAGGCGAACGGCCAGGATCTCCAGCACCTGAAGGGCTACGTCGCCGATTCGGGCGAGGGCCGCTGGACGATCCAGGAGGCGATCGACCACGACGTCCCGGCGCCGGTTATCACCCTGTCCCTGCTGACCCGCTTCCGCTCCCGCCAGGACGACTCGTACACCGCCAAGGTCCTCGCCGCCTTGCGAAATGAGTTCGGTGGCCATGCGGTGAAGACCGAGTGAGACGGCGGTGACGACCGCAGTCCCGAAGCGGCGGAAGACGTCGGCGACGCCGGACGCCCCGACCGTCGCGCCCGAGACCGCGCCGGACAAGACGCCGCATCCGGCGCCGCGGCCGAAGGACGCGCCGAAGACGATGAAGGAGCTCCGTCTCTTCCGCGAGGGCAAGCGGAAGCCGCCGCCGAAGCAGGAGGACAACCCGCTCCGCGAGGGCCTCCGCCTCGAGCGCGTTCCCGACCCCAGCACGCTGGTCCTGTTCGGGTCGACCGGCGATCTGGCCCATCGCAAGGTCGTTCCGGCCCTCTACCAGCTGTGGCGGACGAACCTCCTGCCCCACGAGTTCGTGATCCTCGCGATCGGCCGGCGCGAGTACAGCGACGACGAGATCCGGGCCGAGTACCGGGCGTCGCTGGAGAAGTTCTCGCGGGTCCTTCCACTCGACGACGCAGCCTGGCGATCCTTCTCGTCGCGGATCCGCTACCAGCGCTGTGACTTCGCGGATGCAGCCGGCTTCGACAAGCTGGTCAAGACGCTCGACGCGATCGACCGCGAGCAGCGCACGCCCGGCAACCACCTCTACTACCTCGCGACCCAGCCGTCGGCCTTCGCCGAGATCGTCGGCCAGCTGGGCCGGGTGGGGCTGGACCACGAGCGGCACGAGGGCGGCTGGCGACGGATCGTCATCGAGAAGCCGTTCGGCCACGACCTGAACTCGGCGATCCGGCTCAACCGCGAGGTCGGCAAGGTCTTCCGCGAGTCGCAGGTCTACCGGATCGATCACTACCTCGGGAAGGAGACCGTCCGGAACCTGCTGGTCTTCCGCTTCGGCAACGGGATCTTCGAGCCGATCTGGAACCGCCGCCACATCGACCACATCCAGATCACGGTGGCGGAGTCGATCGGGGTCGAGAACCGTGGCGCGTTCTACGAGGAGACCGGCGCCAGCCGCGACATCCTCCAGAACCATCTGCTCCAACTGATGAGCCTGGTCGCGATGGAGCCGCCGGCGACGTTCGAGGCGGACGCGCTGCGTGACGAGAAGGTCAAGGTCATCCGGGCGATCGGCGAGCTGAGCCCGGACCAGACCCGGACCGCCGTCGTCCGCGGCCAGTACGGCCCCGGTTGGGTGGCCGCCAAGCAGGTCAAGGGCTATCGCCAGGAGCCCGAGGTCGACCCCGAATCGGAGACGGAGACCTTCGTCGCGGCTCGCTTCGAGGTCGACGACTGGCGCTGGTCCGGCGTCCCGTTCTACCTCCGGGCGGGGAAGCGCCTGCCGAAGCGCTCAACGGAGATCGCGATCCAGTTCAAGGAGGTCCCCCACCGGCTGTTCCGCGAATCGAACACGGATCCCGATCCGAACTTGCTCGCGATCCGGATCCAGCCGGACGAGGGCATCATGCTGCGCTTCGGGGCGAAGGTCCCGGGCCTGGGCATCGACGTCCGGTCGGTGACGATGGACTTCACCTACGGCTCGGCGTTCTCGATCGATTCGCCGGACGCGTACGAGACGCTGATCCTCGACGCGCTTCTCGGCGACGCATCGCTGTTCACCCGGGCCGACGAGGTCGAGGGTGCGTGGGCGCGGGTCTCCCCGATCATCGAGACGTGGGCCGAATCGCCGCCGCCCGAGTTCCCGAACTACGAGGCCGGCACGTGGGGCCCCGAAGAAGCGGATGAGTTGTTGGCCCGAGAGGGCCGAAAGTGGAGGCGGATTTGAGCGAGGGCGCGGTCGCGACCGCTCCGGCGCGCCCGCACGAGCCGGTCCTGCGCTGGCGCTCGCGCGCCCACAGCATCGAGGAGATCGAGCAGGAGCTCAGCCGGATCTGGTCGCAGGAGGACGCCTCGCTCAACGTCGACCTCGACGGCGACCACGTGAACGATCGCCACATCGCCGCTCGGACCAGCGTGATGAATCTCGTCGTGATTGCCCGCCGGCCCGAGGTCGGCGAACGGTGCGCCGCGACGATCCAGCGCCTCACCGGCCGGCACCCATCACGGACGATGGTGATCCAGCCAGCCGACCCCGACGGTCCCTCGTGGCTCGACGCGCAGATCGTCGCCCACTGCGTCACCCCGAGCGTGGACGTGCCCGAGACCTGCGCGGAGACGATCCACATGACCTGCGGCGGCGAGTCCGGTCGCCACCTCGACGCGATCGTCGCTCCGCTGCTCATCCACGACCTACCGGTCACCGTCTGGTGGCCCGACGAACCGCCCTTCGGGAGCGTCCAGGTCACGGACCTCCTGGCGATGGCCGATCGCCTGATCGTCGACGGCTCGAGCTGGCACGGCACGGGCATCACGCAACTGAGGAGGATGGCCGCCGCCGCCGAGCAGTTCCCGCTCGCGATCTCCGACTTCGCCCTCGTCCGCCAGTCACGCTGGCGCGAGGCGATCGCGGCGATTTTCGACATCCCGGACTTCCTGCCGTATCTCCGCCACATCCGCCGGATCGCGGTGGCCTACGGCGTCCGCGACGAGGGCGGCGCCGAGGAGACGAACATCGTGAAGCCGCTCTACCACGCGGCCTGGCTCGGGTCGCGGCTCGGGATGAAGGTGGTCAAGCCGCTCGCGGCGATGACCGTCGGGCCGCGAAAGCCGCCGCCGCGGGGCCGGGGTGCGCCGCTTGCGACACCAGGCGCGGGTCTCGCCGCGACGCTCCGGGTGGAACGGACCGATGTCGCGGTGGTCATCCGCCCGGTGATGTCCGAGATGCCGCCCGGAACGACGTTGCGGGTCGAGCTCCTCGCAGACTGGCGCGGCTCCGAGCTTCGGGCCGATGTCACGGCCGAGCAGGAAGCCGTCCATGTCCGGGTCTGGCAGGACGGGGTCCACGCGCTGGAACGGGGCTTCAACGCTCCGCGCCGAACCGACGTCGACCTCCTGGAGGAGGCGATCGAGGCGGGCGGTCGCGATCCCGTGGCGGCCGGCACGCTCGAGCTCGCCGCCGAGCTGGCCGGAGGGCCGCTGCATGGATGAGCCGACGATCGTCACGCTGGCCGATCCCGAGGCGTGCTCCCTGGCCGCGGCCGAGCGGATCGTCGAGATCCTCGACGTCGCCATCGACGATCACGGCGAGGCCCACTGGGCGACGACCGGCGGATCGGCTCCGGGCGGGATCTACCGCCATCTGGCCGGCTCCCTCCGCGAGGAGATCGATTGGCGGAAGGTCCGGCTGTGGTGGACCGACGAGCGGTTCGTGCCCAGCGACCACCCGCTCTCGAACGCCAAGCTCGCCGAGGACCTGCTCCTCGACGCGAGCGCCTTCTCGGGCCAGTCCGGCTCCGGCGCCTCGGGTGCCGACGTCCTGACGGGTCGCCTGCCCGGCGTCGGGATCCGGGCGGCTGATGTTCATCCGTTCCCGACCGGGATCGCGATCGGGGAGGGCCGTGACCCCGACTGGTGCGCGGCGCGCTATGTCAGCGAGCTGCGGGCGGACGGCCCGGACGAGAACGACGACGAGGCCCCGGCCTTCGACCTGATGCTCCTCGGGGTCGGTCGGGACGGCCACATCCTGTCGGTGTTCCCGAACTCCGACGCGTTCGACCGCGACGAGTGGGCGCTGGGAGTTCCGGCCCCCACCCATGTCGAGCCGCACGTGCCGCGGGTAACGCTGAACCCGGCCCTCGTCACGGCTGCCCACGAGGTGCTCGTCGTGAGCCACGGCGAGGAAAAGGCGGAGATCCTCCGTGACGTGCTCGGCGGGCCGCGGGACACGCGGCAGCTGCCGGCCCAGCTGGCGCGCCGCCCAGGCGCGACCTGGATCCTCGACCGGGCGGCCGCACGATTGCTGTGAGTGGGCCGACGCCCGCCGGGCCGCCCGCAATTACCGGGATCACGATCCGGCCGGCGGGCACAGCGGATGCCGGCGACGTCGCCGAGGTCTACCTTGCCTCGTTCCATGCGACGTACGACTTCCCGCTCGCCCACACCGACGACGAGGTCCGCGCGTGGATCGCCGAGGAAGTTGCCGGTGGCGGGACGTGGGTGGCGGTCGACGAGACGGGCACGATCGTCGCGATGATGACGGTCAAGCCGGGGGAGCTCGACCAGCTCTACGTCCGGCCGGACCGGCTGGGCGAGGGGATGGGGCGGCGTTTGCTCGACGTCGCGAGGGAGCGCTCGCCGAACGGGCTGACCCTCTACACGTTCCAGGTCAACGCCCGCGCCCGACGCTTCTACGAGCGGAACGGGTTCGTCGCCGACTGGTTCGGCGACGGCTCGGCAAACGAGGAGCGCCAGCCCGACGTCCGCTACGTCTGGCGACCGGATGGCTGACGCGCCCGGACGGTCGGCCCAGCTGCCGCCGCGCCGCGCGATCATCGGCCCGGACGGCGTCGCGGTCGCGGTCTTCCGGTCCGGCGACGGGCCGCCCCTCGTGCTGGTCCACGGCGCCACCGCCGACCACACGACGTGGCGGACGAGCGGGCCTCTGCTGGCCGCCCGCCATACGCTCCACGCGGTCGATCGCCGCGGGCGGGGTCGGGCCGGCGACGCCCCGCCCGGGGCGCCGTACTCGATCGAGCGCGAGTTCGACGACCTTGCCAATGTCGTCGACAGGATCTCCGCGGAGAGCGACGGTGCCGTCGACGTCGTCGGTCATTCCTACGGCGGACGGATCGGCCTCGGTGCGGCGCTGCGGACCTCCAACCTGCGCCGACTCGTGGTCTACGAGGGCGCCCCGCCCCCGGTGACCGGTCGCGGCTACCAGGACGACGGCACGCTGGCCCGCATCGAGACGCTGGTCGCAGCGGGCGATCGTGACGAGGCGCTCGCGACGTTCATGCGGGACATCGTCGGGATGCCGGACGACGACCTGGCGGCGTTCCGAGCCGATCCCGTCTGGCCGGTTCGGGCGTTCGCGGTGGACACGACGATCCGGGAGCTCCGCGCCGAGGTTAGCCCGGCAGCTTCGCTCGAGGCGTTGGGCGAGGTCCGCCAGCCGGTCCTCCAGATCGTCGGCGGGGCGAGTGCCCCGGTCTTCGGGGAGGCGACGCGGGCCCTCGACGCGCGGCTCATGAACGGAAGGGTCGTCACGATCGACGGCGCGCGGCATGCCGCGCATCACACCCATCCCGGCGAGTTCGTTGCTGCGATCGAGGCGTTCCTGGCCGAGCCGGACGTGGCAGACTGACGCCATGGACTGGCTCTACTGGATCGTCATCGGCTTCCTCGCCGGCGCCCTCTCCGGAGCCGTCGTCGGCGGCCGGACCGCGCGCGGCTGCCTGCCGAACATCATCGTCGGCATCATCGGCGCGTTCGTCGGTGGCTGGCTCGCCCAGCAGCTGGGCTTCGGTGCCGGACAGGGCTTCATCGCGGCGCTCATCCTCGCCATCGTCGGCGCCGTCGTCGTCCGAGTGCTCCTCGAGCTGGTCAGCCCGCGCGACCGACGCTGAGCCAACGGCGGCTGGACGGCCGCCGGTCTACCATCAGGTCATGACCGACTCGTCTGCGGGCACCGCCACCGCCTCGGCCCCGGTCGAGGCCGCGAGCGACGACCGACCCTATTCGCCCGGTCTCGAGGGCGTTCTCGCCGGCGAGACGTCGCTCAGCAAGGTCGACGGCGCACAGGGTCGGCTCATCTACCGCGGCTACCGGATCGGAGATCTCGTCGAGCACGGGACGTATCCGGCGGTTGCCAACCTCCTGTGGACGAGCGAGTGGGACCCAAAGGCGCACCTGGCGACCCAGCCCGTGCCCGAGGCCGTCCTCACGACGCTCCAGGCGCTGCCTCGCGATGCCAAGCCGATGGACGCGCTGCGGACGGCGGTCTCGGCGTGGGGCGCGACGCAGAAGCTGGCGTGGCCACCCACCGTCGAGCAGGCCCGCGCCCTGACCGCCTTCTCGCCATCCGCGCTCGCGGCGTTCGCCCGCATCCGCGAGGGCAAGGAACCGGTCGACCCGGATCCGTCGCTCGACCTCGCCGCCGGCTACCTCTACCAGCTGAACGGCGAGAAGCCGGACGCCGCGACCGCCCGGGCCCTCGACGCCTACTTCATCGTCGGTGCCGAGCACGGCTTCAATGCCTCGACGTTCACCGCCCGGGTCATCACCTCGACGATGTCGGACATCGCGTCGGCGGTCGCGGGTGCGATCGGGACGATGAAGGGTCCGCTCCACGGCGGCGCCCCGTCCGAGGTCGTGGACCAGCTCGCGAAGATGGGCTCGGTCGAGCATGCAGAGGAGTGGCTGCGGGGTGCGCTCGACCGCGGCGAGCGGCTGATGGGCTTCGGCCACCGGGTCTACCGGGCGTACGACCCGCGGGCCGCGGCCCTCCGCAAGGTCGCCGAGGGCATGGAGCACAAGCCGGACTGGCTCGCGCTCGCGATCCAGGTCGAGGACATGGCGCTCAAGCTGCTCGCCGAGCGCCACCCGGATCGCCCGCTGAAGACGAACGTCGAGTTCTACGCCGCGCCGGTCCTCCAGGGCGTCGGCCTGACGCCCGACCTGTTCGCGGCGACCTTCTCGCTCGCCCGCCACGCCGGCTGGACGGCCCATGTCCTCGAACAGGCGGCCGACAACCGCCTGATCCGCCCCGACGTCCGTTACATCGGCCCCGTGGAGCGCGACCTGCCGGTCAGCTGACCGCCAGTCGTTCGGCGAGGAAGCGGCGGACGAGCCCGGCCACCCACTGAGGTTCGTCGAACCAGGGCATGTGGCCGGCGCCGTCGATCACACGTAGATCGGCGCTCGGCATGACGCGGACGAAGCGGCGCCAGATGTCGACGTCCCCGACCGGATCCGCGGTGCCGTAGACCATCAGGGTCGGCGGCTTGATGGTGCCGAGGTCCGCGTCATCGAACAGGAAGCCGGGTGTCCAGCCGTCGCCGCGGACGAGGCTCCGGACCATGTCCCGCTCGTGCCGCATCGCCGACGTGTCGTTGCTCAGGGAGACCCGCCAATCGATGAACGCGTCGGGGATCACGCCGGCGTCGAGGCTGGGTCCGTGGCCGCTGTCGCGAAGGATGGATCTCCCTCGGTCGGCGTTGACCGGCAGGCGGACGATCAGCGCCCCGATAGGCGACGCGAGGAGCCGGATGAACGACGGGCGATGGGCCGCCGCCACGAGCGGCCCGCCGCCGAGCAGGATGACCCTCTCGACCCGGTCAGGATGGAACTTCGCGACACTGAGCGCCCAGACATCGCCGATCGACCCACCCAGCAGGACGGCCCGCTGGATGTCCAGAGCGTCGAGGACGCCCCGCAGGATGTCGGCCGCCAGCTCGCGGTGCGGGCGACCGCGGTAGTCGATCGACTCACTGCCTCCCCACCCCGGGCGCTCGAGCACGATGAATCGATGCCCGCTCCCCATCGCGTCGATCAACGAGGCCCAGGAACCGGGTCCCACGGTTCCGTGAACCATGAGGACGGGAGTGCCGGTCCCGACCTCCATGACCCGCAGACGTACCCGTGGCTTCTCGAGCTGGACGATTCGGGTGGTCGGCCGCAGTCCGTGATGGTCCCAGAGGGCGGCCTCGAGCCGGCGGAAGCGCTCAGCCCGCGTCTCGGCAGCAGCAGGCGCAAGAACGGCGTCGTGCGTCATGACGAGGCTCCTCTCGAGCGGGAAGCGCGAACCGGCGCCAGGGCGCCGGCCGGGCTACTGGCCTGAGCCCGTGCCGCGATCCGGTCGACGACGTACTTCGCATCGCGCCCCGCGCCGGCCACCAGCATCGACGAGAAGGCATAGCTGAACGGGACGCCCAGGAAGTACAGCCCGGGGACCGTCGGGCTGACCCCGCGGACCTCCACCGGATACCCGTCATCGCCCGTGACCCGTGCGCCGATCCACGAGTAGTCGCGGCGGTAGCCGGTGCACCAGACGACGTTGGCAACATCGAGGACGGTCCCATCGGCGAGGACGGGCTTGCCCTCCTGGACACCGACCGTCTTTTCATCGTGACGCTCCACGCCGGCCCGATCGAGGTCGGGCAGGCGGACCCGAATGAGCGGTCCCCCTCCCTGCCGAACGTGAGGGCGCATCGCGCGGCCCATCGGCGTCCGGATCGTCAGCACGTGGGCGAAGACGAACTCGACGACCGGCCAGCCGACCCACGCCTTCCGGGATTCGGTCACCTTGAGCGGCAGCTGTCCGGCGGCCTTTCCCGACAGGATCGTCCGGTGCGTCCTCGCGGTCTCGAAGGCGATGTCGCCTCCGGAATGGGACAGCCCGACGACGAGGACAGGCCCCTCCTGGAGCTGGCTGGGATCGCGGTACTCGTGCGAATGCAGCTGGCGGATCGCCGGGTCCAGATCGCCCGCGAAGTCAGGCACTCTCGGGATCCGGAACGGCCCCGTGGCGACGACGACCTGGCGCGCGGCGATCTGGCGGCCGCCTGCGGAGACGAAGAAGCCGTCACCGTCCGGAGCGGGATCCACGCGATCGACGATGATTCCGCTCCGGACCGGAAGCGCGAAGTGTTCCGCGTACGCCGCGAGGTAGTCGCCCATCTCGCGGCCGGTGGGAAAGTGGAACGCCCGCGCGGGGAAGCGGAACCCGGGCAGGGAGTCGTAGCGAGCCGGACTGTAGAGGCGGAGCGAGTCCCAGCGATCGCGCCAGTGGTCGCCGATCCGCTGATCAGCGTCGAGGATGAGGAACGGGATCCCCCGCTTCTGAAGGTGGTATCCCGCCGACAGGCCCGCCTGGCCGCCGCCGATGACCAGGGTGTCGATCCGCTCGGCCTCGGCTCCATTCGCAGCCATTTCATCCTCCTTCGGGGCTCGGAGGCGACCGGGGAATCCCTCGGTCGCCAGGTCGAACGTAGGCGGAGGCTGGCCGCGGCGCATCCGCAGAAGTACCCAATCGGCTGAGCGAGATCGATGGGTACCTCGCGAGACGTCAGATCAAGCGGTGCTCGTACGCGTACGCGGTGGCCGCTGAGCGAGTGGGGACGTCGAGCTTCGAGAAGAGATTGCTGACGTGGCGGTCGACTGTCCGCTCGCTGATGCCGAGCTCACTCGCGATCTCGCGGTTCGTCCGTCCGTCCGCCACGAGTCGGAGAACCTCGATCTCGCGTCGGCTGAGCCCGCTACCGCGAACGGCGGCTGCCTGCTTGACCAGCTCATCGACGCGGGCGACATCGCGTACCGCTCCGAGGTCGCTGAAGACCGTCCGGGCGGCAGCAAGCTCCAGCTCGGCCGTGTCCGAGTCGCCGACCGCTCGGCAGGCCATGGCGATCTGGACGCGAACTCGCGCGGACTCGTACGGCGCCTCCAGGTCCAGCCACAGCTCCCACGCCCGGCGGAGGGTTGCGAGCGCGCCGCGCGCGTCGCCTTCGGCGAGCCGCACGGTTCCGTCGGCCCTCGACGCGATCGCGCGCGGCAAGGTCGCGTCGAAGCGGGCAGCGTGCGCTGCAAGGTCGCCGGCGGCGGCCCGCGCGGCGGCCACATCGCGCGCCGCGAGCATGATCTCGAGATACGGATCGAGGAGTCTAGGGCGCGAGAACTCGTCGGCTTCGTCGACCGCCCGGCGGATCGAGGCCGCCGCCGCGTCGATATCGCCCTGGGCGAGACGCAAGAGGGCAAGACCGGGATCGGGCCGCCGTCCCCACTGGCTCGCCGCGCGGTAGTCCAGTTCGGCAGCCTCGTCCTCGCCGCGCAGTCGATGGAGCTCGGCCTGCTGGTAGTGAGCCTCGCCGATCGCCGGCTCGGGCGGCGGCCGTGACAGCCAGTCGGCGGCTCGCCCGGCCTCCGCGATCGCCTCCTGCCAGAGCCCGTGGAACTGCATCAGCTCGGCCCGGTACACGAGGCATCGGCCGCGGAACGGGACGAGATCGGGTTGGTCGTCGCACCAGCGGCTGAGCGCCGTGGTCCACTCCCGCGCCCGGCGGAGA
>Ga0307320_10000326_pt1 | contig 17205 bp, 30 predicted proteins | sample ER_DNA_369_FD_194495 | JGI IMG/M metagenome (GOLD analysis project Ga0307320, IMG submission 194495) | Bulk soil microbial communities from the East River watershed near Crested Butte, Colorado, United States - ER_DNA_369 | ecosystem: Environmental > Terrestrial > Soil > Floodplain | place...
TGGCCGGCCGCGGCATCGCCTCGCTGGTCAAGGCCCAGAAGCAGGCCCTGGGGCCGATGCTGGAGCAGGCGGCCATCCCGCCCCTGCGCCGCCTCGCCCTCGGCCCGGCCTCCCTGGACCTCGGCGACGGCCGCCCCGGGTGACGGTCCCGGTCCTGCTGCTGGGCAGCGCCAACCAGGGCAAGCTGCGCGAGCTGCGGACGATCCTGGACGGGCTGCCGGTCGAGCTGGTCGGCCTGGCCGAGGCCGGGCTGGGCGAGCCGCCCGAGGTCGAGGAGACCGGCGACACCTTCCTCGAGAACGCGCTGCTCAAGGCGCGGGCGTACGCCGCCTGGTCGGGACTGGCCGCGGTCGCCGACGACTCGGGGCTGGAGGTCGACGCCCTCGGCGGCGCCCCCGGGGTCCGCTCGGCCCGCTACGCCGGCCAGGGCGCCGGCGACCAGGCCAACCTGGACAAGCTGCTGGCCGCCCTGGCCGGGGTGCCCCCCGGGCGGCGCACGGCCCGGTTCCGCTGCGCCGCCGTGCTCCACGACCCGGAGCGGGGAACATGGGACGCCGAGGCCGCCTGGGAGGGGCGGGTGCTGGAGGCGCCGCGGGGGAGCGGCGGGTTCGGCTACGACCCGGTGTTCCTGCCCGACGGCTGGGACCGAACCAGCGCCGAGGTCGACCAGGCGACCAAGGACGCCGCCTCCCACCGCGGCAAGGCGTTCCGGGCCCTGCGCCCGGCCATCCAGTCCTGGGCCGAGGGTCAGGGAGGCGTCTCGCCGCGGTAGATGCGGCGGACGATGTCCTCGAGGTACGCGCGCACGGACCGTCCACAAACGCCCAGCGGGGACGACCTCCTTCATCACCGGCATCACCGCTACCGTGGACACATGGACGGGGTCAGGCTGGTGGCCAGTGATCTTGACGGTACCCTGCTGCTCCCGGACGAGACGGTGTCGGACCGGACCCGGGCCGCGCTGGCCGCGGCCCGGGCGGCCGGGATCACGGTGGTGCTGGTCAGCGGGCGGCCGGCCCGCAGCCTGGGGCCGATCGCCGAGCGCATCGGGGTCGGCGGCATGGCGATCTGCGCCAACGGGGCCGTCGTCTGGGACCTGGACTCGGGCACCATGGTCGACTACTCGCCGCTGGCCGCCGACCTGGCCGCCCGGCTGGTCCACGCCCTGCGCCAGGCCATCCCGGGGGCGCTGTTCGCGGTCGAGCTGGAGCGCGGCTTCGGCCGCGAGGCCGGCTGGAGCGACGGCCTGGTCGCCACCCGGCCCGACGCGCTCGAAGCCGACGCCCTGGAGCTGATCTGTGGCCCGGTGACCAAGCTGCTGGTCCGCCACCCGACCATGGCCTTCGCCGAGGTCGCCGAGCGGGCCCGGGCCGCCGTGGGCGACGACGCGGTCGTGACCTGGGCCGGGCTGCGGCTGGTCGAGATCTCGGCCGCCGGCGTGACCAAGGCGTTCGCCCTGGAGCGGCTCTGCCGCCGCCTCGGCGTCGCGCCGGGGGAGGTCGTGGCCGTCGGCGACATGCCCAACGACCTGGCCATGCTGGAATGGGCCGGGACCGGGGTGGCGGTCGCCAATGCTCAACAATCTGTACTGGACATCGCCGATGAAGTGGTTCCGAGCAACATCGATGACGGCGTTGCCGTCCTGCTCGAACGCATCGTTGCTGTACAGGCGGCTCGCGCTCGCTAGCCGTCTTCGCTGGGAACGGGCATGGTGCCATAGAGGTAGGCGAACTCGATGCGGCCGCCCGCGGCGATGACCTCGATGAAGTGAAGCGGCCGGTTCTCCTGGTCGTAGGTGCCGCCCTTGATGACCAGGACCGGCGTCCCAGGTGGCAGGTCGAGCCGCTGCTGCTCACTCGGCGTGGGCATCCTGGTGGTGATGACGTCATGCGAGTAGGTGTCGCCGAACGCCTGCCGCAGCAGCTCGGGCATACCCCCGCGGTGCGGGTCGGTCAGGTCAGGGGCATTGTCGGTGACCATCGCCGGGAAGTAGGACGCGGCCAGCATCACCGGCGGCTCGCCCTCGGTGCCCAGCACCCGGTCACGGATGGTGACGACGGTCCCAGGGTCGATGCCCAGCCACTCGGCCGCCTCGGGCGGGCACGACGCCTGGGTCACGGTGGTCTGCCCGGCCGGCTGGAGGCCCTGACGGGCCAGGGTGTGATACCAGCCTAGCGAGGTGGCGATGTCGGTCGACAGCCGCCGCGGGACGGTCTGCTCGCGCACGAACACCCCGCGGCCCTGATAGGAGACGACCAGGCCCTCGGCCCGGAGCTGGTCGAGCGCCACCCGGACGGTGCGCGAGGAGACGCCCCAGCGCTCGATCAGCTCGCGCTCGCTGGGCAGCCGGGCCCCCGGTGGGTACTGGCCGCTGCGGAGCTGCTCGCGGAGCGCGTCCGCGATCTGGAGATATGCCGGCTTCCCTGACCGCGTGACCATCGAGTCCCTTTGCGTCGTGTCCATGAGCACCTTTGGTGCAGCAATTCTACCGCTCAGGGGGTTGACTCTCGTCTCCGGATATGTGTACTTAAGTGCATAAGCATCGAGGACTATCGGCCAGGGGGCCGCTTCTTCGGCTGCCAGCCGGGCGTCGCAGATCCGGCCCCCTCCAAATCCGGAGGGAGGTGAGAACGCTTGCGTGAGTGGATGGATGAGCACCTGCCGCCATGGCTGCTCGGCGTGATCGACTGGCCGCGCTACCGACTGTTGGGCGACTGCTGGGCCGAGGACTGCCCGGCTGCCAGCAGGAAGACCATCGCCCACACACCGCGGCAACTACGTCGCTGTGAGGGCACGCCCATGGCCATCCAACTGACCGAACGCGGCTGGCTGTACGGCGAGGGCATCGAGCCCGACTCCGTGGTCGGTCCTGCATCACGGGCTTCGGCCTGACAGGGGATGGATGCAGGAACGACCAGGGGAGGGTCCGGGAATCCTGGGCCCGGGCCCTCCCCACTTCGGGAGGAGTCGGGTGGACGAGCGGGAGGCGTGGATCGAGGACAACGCGGCCCAGGCACGGCGGGCGCTACTGGACCCGGCGGTACGCGCGGAGCTGCTGGAGCTGCTCGGGGTCGACAACACCGAGCAGCGACGCCAGCGCCGGCAGGAGGCGGCCCGGCGCGAGCTGGCATCGATCGAGCTTCGCTGGAAGCTCGCGGAGGAGGAACCATGGATCATCTGAGCGCCATCTTCGCCACCGTCGTGACCGTGCTCGCGGCCATCGCCGTCATCGGTGCCCTGGTGTTCGCCGTGGTCTGGGAGGTCTGCGCCATCCGGCGCACCCTGGCCGCCTACCGGGCCGCCGTGGGCCGGCCGCCCACCGATGAGGACTTCTGGCGCCACCAGAGGGCCCTCGCCGGACCGAAGTGACCCCACAGGAGCGGATGGTGTTGGAGATGGCGGCCAGCGTCCTGACCAACTTCGGCCGGGCCTATGAGGTCGTCGCCGCCCTCAACCGGGTCGAGCGCAAGGCAGCCCGCCGGTCCTGCCCGATCTGTGTGGAGGTCGCCTGATCCCGACCGTGCCGCTGGCGGTCCTGTCGAGTCCCAGTCCCGATCGGACTAATAGCCTCGACCGGAGCAGAGCAACATGCTATGCCGGAAGCAAGCCGAGCGACGTCCGCGGTTTGCAGGGGGGACCTCAATGCAGCACCTATGGCCCAACGACTCCAACGTTGACCGCACCACCCTCGCCGGGCACTGGCATACCGTCTTGAAAGAGGTTGGCGTCGGCCTGGCCGCCCTTGTCGCCTACGTCATCTACTGGGTGGCCGCCGCACTGCTCTTGCACCAGCTGGCGCCCTAGCTGTTCTCACCTCGGCCACGACCAGCTGCGGCCCGCTACCGTAGACGCAGCACGGCGCCGGCACGAGAGGAACGGACGGGCATGGTGAACTTGGACGACACGCGCCATTGCCTGGTCGCGCCGGAGTGCGAGGGCTGCGGCCGCCTCGACGAGCTGACCGTGCTGACCGCCGACACCCCGCACGGGGTGCTCTGCATGACCCTCTGCGACGCCTGCGAGGTGACCGGCGTCCTTCCGATCCTCAGCCCGGCAGAGGAGACCGCCCGCGTCCTGGAGCACGGTCAGCACGTGGGAGTCGACGTCGACCTCGCATGACCTGGGAGGGGTCGGGGGGGAGGGGCAACCCGCCCCCCGGCTGGCCAGCCAGCAGCTCGCCCTGGCCGTCGAGGAGCAGCGGCGCACCGACGACTGCGGGTCAAGGGCGGCGCAGCCGGCGCGAAGCGCGAACCCTTGAGGCGCCTCCCCGGAACCAGGCCAGCGTCCCTACCGACGAGGCTAGGGGCCGAGCTCGGCGTTGATCCGGTTGATCTGGCCTTGAAGCCAACGCTCGCTCTCGCCCTCAGGATCGCCATGGATGACGGCTGCCACGTGCACGGCCGCCTGGTCGGCGTTAACCGCTGACTGGTGATGCGCGAGCGCGTTCACGATTGTTCCGATGAGCTCAGCGCCTGGGGTCTGTCTCGTCCTTCCAACGATGAGGGCCATGTACAGGAGACGACGCGTCTCGTCCAGATCGCGGCGGCGGCCCTCATCCGCTTGCACCGCTTCCCTACGGCGTTCGTTGGCGCGGTCGACGAGGTGCGCCAGAGCGACACCGAGGAGCGCGAAGCCGGCGCCGGTCACGGCTTCCTTCGTTGGGGCGCTCAGGCTGAGAAGCACGATGGCGACGATCAGAAGGAGCAGGCCGGCCCAGTCGGACCGGAGCCATGGACTCACACTCGACCTCCAAAGGGATGCCCGTCAGAGATTCCGGCCGAGGATAGACGAGAGAAGCGAGCTCGCCCTTGACGGGTAGCAGGCACCAGGACAGCGCAGCACCCCCGGGTGAGGATGATCCCCGGGGGTGCTGGCGTTCGGTGGCCGACCCCATGCCCAGGAGCGGCCGCCCGGTCCTACCCGCCGGCCAGCCGCGCCAGCAGCCCCCGCCTCGGTTCCACTGCCCGCGCCTGATAGGCCACGTGATCGGCCCGCAGGTACAACCCCGGGCGGAAACCCCTGTCGTGGGCGCCCCTGACCCGCAGCGGCGGCGGCATTCGCCGGACCTGCGGCAACTGCTCAACCGCCGGCTGCCAGTTGAGGAACAGCAGGCCGAGCTCGGTCGGGCAACCATCCAGGTCCATCAGGTCCTGCTGGAACTGGCCCGTTTCCCGCAGCAGCAGGGCAGCGGCGTGGATCGTGTCCCATCGGTCGCCCAACCTCACCAGCGACGACCAGGCCGACTCAAGGCCGGCCCGGATCGCCAACGTGCTGGCCTGCCCGCTGGTGGCCGCCGTCCAGACGCCCTGCGGCAAAGCAGGGACCGCCGCTACCTCGGCGACGACCTGGGCGCACACCCGCTGGAGCTCCGCGTGCAGACCGTGCGCCATCCCGAACACCATCTGCTGCGCGTTGGACCGCAGCCGGTGGCCCGCGTTCCAAATGCCGACCAGCGCCGCTGGCGCCCCCGCCTCGCTATCAAGCCACGGGGCGACCCCGGCCAGCGCCTGGCCGTAGGCGGCAAGGTCGAGCGGCCCATCGGCCAGCAACGCCGCGGTGGCCGCCTCCATCCGGGCGGCCGCGGCCTCCTTCTCCCGCCTCCCCGCCTCGGCCAGCTCCTCGGCCCGGGTCAGGAGCCGCAGCGGTTCCGCCAGCCGGCCCGGAAGCCCGGCCTTCGCCAGCTCGGCATCCAGAGTGCGGATCGCACCCCCCGCATCGCCACGGTCCCAGCGGCTCGGCTGAGGGACCGACGTGGCCATGACGTCGATGAACGGCTCAGGCATCGCCAGGCTGCCCGTGGATGTTCGGAGCCGGCGTCGAGGTGGGCGCCGGCTTGTCCAGCGCGCCGACCATCACGATCACCGCCTCGGGTGACGCGGCGGGGTGCAGACCGGACGGCGGTTGGGGCGTGCCGTGCACGTTGTTCGACGCCGGCACCTCGGCCGGCTGGTGGAACTGCTCAGCCATGCTGGACCTCCTGCGCTGACCTCAACTGCGGGGCGACCGGGCGGGAGGTCAGTACCGCCCGGCCACCGCACCGCTCCCCGGAGTATCGCATGCCATTGCGACTGCATGGTCTTGCAACTGTGGGACGATGCACTCGCCACCACGATCAGGAGGAACCATGGCCCGATCCGCCAGGGAGGAGCTGGCCGCCCTCGAACGCGAGGAACGCCAGGAGGCAGCAGCCGAGGAGCGACGCCAGGCAGCAGCGGCCCGGCAACGCGGCGACCGGTCCCAGCGGGCCGCACCCCGGCCACCGGGCAGCAGCCTTGACGCGACCGGAGCAGCCCGCGTCATCCGCTAGTTCGGAAACGGACAAGCGTCTTTTTCTTCTCACGCCCTGACGCGCCCTCGCCGCCCTGTTTCCGCTTCCCTGCCCACGCTCTGTGAAACGTGACCACAAGGGGTGGTAACCATGGCCGATCGGCTCTGTACCCGCTGCGGACGCTGGTTTCCGCTGGTAGGCCAGGCCAGGAACGCCAAGCGGTGCCCGTCGTGCCGTGAGGACGACCGTTACGGGCCGATCCATAAGGCGCTGCGGGACCAGGCCGCGGCCGGGGCGGCCGCCGGTTCGGCTTGCACCCGCTGTGGCCGGGTGATCGAGGCCGGCCAGGCGGTTTCCCCGGACCACCGGGACGGCGGCGGCCCGACCGACTATGCGGGCTGGGCGCATTCCGGCTGCAACGTGTCGGCCGGGGTCGCCTACGGGAACCGGCTGCGGGCCGAGGCGTACCGGGCCCTCAAGGCTGGCGTGGCGCCTTCGGAGATGCCTCTCTCCAGAGGCGCCGACGGGTCGATCTCTAGGGGGCCTGCTCCGCGGCCGGCCCGGTTGCCGGTGGAACGGCCGACCTGCAAGCGCACCCGGGAGGAGATCCACGCCTCGCACGAGCCGCTGCCGTGCCTCGGATGCGGGCGGATCACCAGCAAGTGCTGGTAGGTCGCGGCCGGCAGGTCAGGGTCGGCGCCCGTTCGTGTCCCGGCCCCAGCGCACCACCCTGATGCTGCTTGGGTGACGAATCCGGATGTCCCTGGGCGGCGATGGATGCAATGGGCCGCGTCCGAGAGGATCCTACCGCTAGCCCGTCCGCCAGAGGCGTTCCTCCACGCTGGCCATCACTTCTCCAATGCACCGGCGATGTGCGTGGCGATGCTGACGGTCCGGCCGGTAGATGTCAGGCATTCTCCTGATCCATTGGCCCTGGTGGATCGGCCCGCGGCACACGCCGCACCGGTCAGCGGTCGGGGCCTGCCAATACGTCGCACCTCTGCGTCGCTTGCTCACGCTTCTCTCCTCCGCGGCGCCTTCCCGCTGCCCGAGCACCACGGCCGCGAGCTACCTCGGCCCACGCTGGGGATGGCCGCCTTGCTCACCACGATCGTGGGGGTCCGGTGGCGCTCGAGGACGCCGGCGTCAGTCAGGCGGCGGGGCTTCCCGCAGTAGTCGCAGACGGCGAAGTCAGTCATGTCCGGCCGCCCGTGTCGATCTCCTCAACGTCCCGCTCCGGTGGGAAGCACGCCTTGCAGTAGTCCCGCGACCGGCCGTTCAGCTCGCCAACTTCAATCGCGGTGCGGCTGGTCAACGCCGTCCCGCAGTCAGCGCACACCCGCCGCGGCCGGCGAAGCCGTTCGGTCTCCTTCGCCTTCCGCTTCGCCCGCCGGGCCCGCTTGGCTGCCCTATCACTCATGGGCTGTCTTCCGGCCAGGGTCGCGCCGCCGTGGCGCCACGATCGCCCACGGCCGCGGGTCGTCGGGCCACCGCGGGGCGTACTCGACCCGCACACCGTCGCTCGTCTGGAGCCAGCGCATGGCGGCCGCCTGGGCGTCCTCCTCGGTCTCGTGGACGGCGAGCACCACCGTGCCGGCCGGGCGGCGGGTCACCGGGTCCGCGCCTCCTGGTCGACTTCTTCCTCTGACCGGCCGTGCGCCAACAGCCACTCGCGGTACCACGGCAGCTCGCGGGCGGTCTGCTGCTGGGCCGGGGTCAGGGGTGCTTGCTCGCTCATCGGGTGAACCTCCCCGGGTCGTCGGTGGGGTCGTCGCCGCCATAGATGCCATCCGTCCCCAGCTCACTATGGACGGAACCTATGGCATCTATTCCATTGATTCCGTTGTTTTCATGCTGGGGAGGACCGGCATCTATGGACCACACGAAGTGTGACTTGGGGCCGAATCCCTCCCGGCGGGTGACCACCCCGAGGGCCTTCCGCGCGCGGTGAAGGGTCGTCTTGGCGACCCCGGCGTCCGCGGCCTGCCGCTCCATCCACTTCGCCGGCGCCTTCCCGTCCATCTCCTTGAGCAGTTCCAGGATGACCTGCTCCGCCTCCGCCTGCGCTGGCGCGTCGTCAGGGTCGGCCGGCCGGAGCAGGTCGGTGGCTGTCTGTGTGGTCGCGCCGTCCCAGACCACCCTGGCGACGCCGTACAGCTCGTCCTCGACGATCCGGTAGGCCAGCCCGTCCGGCATCGCCGCCAGGTTCGACTTGGTCAACGCCAGGACGTGACGGCCGGGGTCCTGCGGGTCGTCGGCGACCAGCAGCCCCGCCCGGGCCGCGCCGACGATCCCGATCGACCCTGACCCGCGGTACAGGGCGGCACCCAGGCCCTTGTTCAAGTGGCGGACGACCAGGACCGCCGCGCCGGTGGACTCCGCCACCCGCTTCAGACCGGCCATGACGCGGCGGACGTCCTGGTCGCGGTGGCTGTCGACGGTCGCGTCCAGGTAGGCCATCAGCGGGTCGATGATGACCAGGCTGGCGCGTGCGGCGCGGATCTGGAGCTCCAGCCAGGCAAGGTCGCCGGGCAGCTCCGGTGGGCGGGGTGGCTCGTCGGCCCGGTGGACGCTTGGCGCGACGAAGCACCGTCCCAGGTCCGCGCCGGCAGCCTCCAACCGGGGGCGGATCGTGTCGGCCTCGTCGTCCTCCGCGGACAGGATGATGACGGTCCCCACCTCTGGCTGGGCGCCGTCAGGGAACGGGCTGCCGGTGGTCACCTTGGCCGCGATCGTCAACGTCAGGGTCGACTTTCCCTGTCCGGGGTCGCCGTCCAGGATGGCGACCTTCCCGAGCGGGATGCGGCGGTCCCACAGCCAGCGGACCTGCTGGCGTTCGACGTCGGCGATGCAGACGAGGTCGTCGGTCATGCCGCCCACCACCAGGGTCGGCAGTAGTACTCGACCAGGCTCGCTAGTTGCTCCAGCTCGCGGCAGACGCGGCGGTGCCGGTCCATGGCCTCGATGCGGTGCCGGGCGTCGGCCCGGTCGCGTAGGATGACGGGGCCGTGGTCAGCGGTGATCGTGTAGGCGTTGGGGCCGGGATGCCAGTAGCGGGGCGCCCGGCCTCCGCCATCAGGAGGCCTTCGCATCGGCCCCGCCTTCCTCGCCGGCGAACGCCAGAGTCGCCACCCGGGCGAGGACGGCCGGGTCCTCGATCCGCTCAGGGAGCCCCTGAGCGCACCGGCTGGCGCAGGTCCAGGCGGCGATCTCGGGCGGGGTCATGCGGCACCGGCCCCATCGTCGCTGAACAGCTCCCGCTCAGACCGGCCGGTCAGGTCGACCAGGGCCTCGCGGAACCGCTGGGGTGCCTTCTCGCGGCCGTTCAGGACCGCATTGACGTACCGCTGCGACACATGGAGCCTGGCCGCAAGGTCAAGCTGGCGGTGGCCGGAAGCGACGAGTGCTCCCTTGGCTGCCAGGAGGGGGCGGGCGGGCATCTGGTCATCACCTCACCGCCGCGTCCGTAAGGATCGCGGCCAAGTGAGGGATTCCGTGGGCGCACCCCTCGGCCCGTTGATCGCTGGGTAAACTACAAGGATGTCATTCGACGTGCAAGCGGCCAGGGATCGCCAGGTCACCCTGGCCTGCGGCTACTGCGCGAACACGCCGACCCTGGACCGGCTCGGCTTCCACCCGGCCCTTGAGGTGGCGATCCCCGACAACCCGGCCCGCCCACGAGGGCGGGGAGTTCGCCGGGTCGAGCACAAGGGCTACCAGGCGGCCGGGACGGTGTGGGACACCATCGACGCAGCCGGCAACATCGATGAGGAGCGCAGTTTCCGGGAGCGGATGGTGGAACGGGGCGCCGAGGACGGCGTGCTCACCTACTGGTGCGCGGCGGGCCACGAGCACCCCCTGCCGCATCGTCGGCTGTTCAAGGCCTCCATGGCCGCGATGGCCGCCGGCCGGCGCAAGCTGCTGGCCGGCGTCGACGTCTAGGCCCGCCAGGTCACCTTGATGGCGTTGGGGTCGAACGCACGTCGGCCTGGTCCGGTCGGGTACACCTCGATGCCCTTACCCTCGGGCGGGAGCTTCAGCACGGCCTTCAGGATGGCGCGACGACGGTCGAGCGAGAGATGAGGCCAGACGACGCGGAGATTCCTCGGGACGCGGGCGGTAACCCGCGAGTCGCCAAGCCGGGCGAGCTTCTCGCGGGCCGCGTCCATGCGCCGCTCGATCTCGGCCCGGTTGCGCATGGCGGCCTCGGGCGAGATCAACTCTTGGGCGATCTTGTCCTCTAGCCGGTCGAGCAACCCTTGATCGCGGGCGAGCTGCTCATGTAGCCCGCGGGCCGGATCGTTGGCGGGGCGATCGGCAAGCCGATCCCACTCGGGCGACTCGACGGCCAGGAACAAGGCTTCGGTGATCAACTCCTCGACCGGCGCGGCGCTTCGCTGCACGCACTTACCGCCCTCGCCGCGTTCAGTTTTGGCACACCCGTAGCCGAAGTAGTCGCCCTTGCGGATGCCGACTAGGCGATTCCCGCACACGCCGCAGAAGGCCATGCCCGTCAGCAGATAGCGGTACACGCCGCCCCGGTCGTTGGTTCGGCGGGCAGGATCTTCGAGGATCGCCTTAACCGCTTCCCACTGCTCGCGTGGGACGATGGGGGACCACGTCGCCGGGTAGAGGTTCCCGTTGTGCTCGCGGAGCCCGGCGGTGCGCGGCGAGGTCAGAACACGCTTCAGCGTCCGCGTCGCCCACGGCTGGCCTGTCGTGCCGGCGACGCCGCGCTTGTTCCAGTCGATACAGATGCCCCGCAGGGAGTCGCCAGCGAGGATGCGGCTCGTCGCCTCTCGGATCATCTCTTGCTCCGCGAGCGCACGAGCAAGCGGAACCTTATGCGCTCCGCTGCCCGTAAAGCCAAATGGCCGCTTGCCGCCGCCGTGCTCCTGACCGTTTTCGGCAAGCTCTAATTGCATCCGCCGAATGCGCTTCTTCATACGAGCAATTTCTTGCTGTGCGCGAACAGCCTCTCCGTAAAACTTGGCTTCATCCTCTGGATCGGTGAGGTCATATTCATAGCTCGGAAGCACGATCCTAGAGACTCCAGCTTCCTTGCAGACCTTCACGAGTTCGGCGGCCGTGACGACGTGCCGATTAGCACGGTCCTCCATCCACAGGATTACGGCATCGACTTTCTTCGCCTCGATCAGCTCTAGGAGCTGCGTCCACTCCTTGCGAGCCTTGAAAGCATCGCTCGCTGGAACGATCTCGCGGAAGACGGCAACCACATCCCAGCCTTGCTCGGCGGCGATCCGGCGGCCGTCCTGCTCCTGACGATCGAGGCTTGACCTCGGGTTGGTGCTGCTGTCGCCGACCTTTGGGGCCTTCGAGAGTCGGCAGTAGACCGCGGCTCGCATGCTCGGCTCCTATCGTGGCTGGTGGCAGGCGCGAGCAATTGTACAGTGGCGGTGGCCAACGCCGTCCAGGAGGTCCTGGACGCCGCCGACGAGGTGACGGCGGCCAACACCGAGGACGGGGTGGCGCTGCTGCTGGAGCGGATCCTGGCCGCGAACGGCGCCGTGGTCAGCGGGCCGCGCCGGCCGGGGCCGGGAACGGGACGCGGAAGGTGAAGGCTCCCGGGCCCGGGCCGTCGCGGGTCAGCAGCTCGATGCGCTCCTTGGCCTCGGCCACCGTCGGGATGGTGCCGGCCGGCACCCACCACAGGGCCAGGTAGGGGTCGGCCATGCGGTGGAACCACTCGCGGCGGCGCCGCATCACGTCGAGGTGGCGGCTGGCGTAGACGAAGGCGCGCAGCGCCTCCAGCGACTCCCAGACCGACAGGTTGACCATGATCCGCTGGTCCCCGAAGGGCCGGATGGCGGTGGCGTCGCCGTCCTCGGTCTGGAGCCGCCACACGAACCCGGGGCTGCGGTCGGCCAGGGCGTTGATCGGCTCGAGCGCGGCCACGAACCCGGCCAGCTGGGGCGAGTCGAGCGGGGCCCGCACGGTGGCCACGTTCACCTGGGCCAGGTGGTGGGCTGCCATGGCGTCAGGAGACCACGGCGCAGGCTCTATGTCAATCCTGATTGTCTTTAGAAGTGATGGCGACGCAGCAGCGGCCCGGCGCCGGGTCCATCACGGCCCGGCCGGGCTGCTCCCCCATGCCGTCGAGCAGCCCTTCGATCAGGGCCAGGTTCATGGCGCAGACCAGCACCGGGAACTCGTGCGAGAGCCGGGCGAAGGGGCAGTTGCGCAGGCGCAGCCCGGCCCCGTCGCGGTACGGCTCGTAGCCCCTGGCCCCGAGCACCTGCTCGATCGCCGCGCCGGGGCCGGGACCGGGGCCGGCCGCCGCCCGCCCCCGTCCGGCCGCCTGCCCGGCCCGCCTGGCCGCCGCCTGCAGCTCCAGGTCGGCCCCGGCCTGGTCGACCGCCTCGGCCAGCAGGTGGGCGGCGGTCTCGTAGGTCCGGGGCGGGAGGCTGGCCGCGACCTCGCCGGCGGCGCGGCGGTAGAGCTTGGCCGGGCGGCCCGCCCCCGGCCCGCGCCGGTCCCCGAGCCGGCGGAAGGTCGCCTCCAGCAGGCCGGCCTCGACCAGCTTGTCCAGGTGGAAGGCGGCCAGCCCGCGCTGCACCCCGACCGCCTCGGCGGCCTGGTTGCGGCTCACCTCACCGCCGGCGGCGACCACGTGGCCGTAGAGGGCCCGGCGCACCGGGTCCTGGAGGAGCCCGATGGCGGCCAGGTCCCGCTCCGGAGGCAGGTCGTCCATGGCGCCATTGTAAATGCGATGGCCGCTGCTCATAGAAAAGGCTGCACCAGGCGCCCCCTCGTACGCCTGGTGCAGCCGGCCCGGCCATGTGCACCCTGGTCGCGCCACGTAGCATCCTGGAGCCGGTCGGTCACGGACCGAACACAGACCGAACGTGGCCGTATCACGATCCGGCCACAGAGGAGTGACATGGACCTGGGCGCCTACCTGGACGCGGCCCACGCCTTCGACGAGGGCTTCCGGGGCCGCTGGGAGCCGGTCCCGGAAGCCGCCGCGGCCGTGGTCGACGGCGAGCGGCTGGCCGCCGCCTGGGCCGAGTACACCGAGCGCCTCCAGGACAACTACCCGTTCTTCCACCCCCGCTACGCCGGCCAGATGCTCAAGCCGCCCCACCCGGTGGCCGTCGCCGGCTACCTGGCCGCCATGACCGTCAACCCCAACAACCACGCCCTGGACGGCGGGCCGGCCACCGGGGCGATGGAGAAGGAGGTGGTCGGCGACCTGGCCGCCATGTTCGGCCTCCCCGACGCCACCCTGGGCCACCTGACCTCCAGCGGCACCATCGCCAACCTGGAGGCGCTGTGGGTGGCCCGCCAGCTCGCCCCCGGCCGGGCCGTGGCCCACAGCCAGGACGCCCACTACACCCACGCCCGCATGTGCGAGGTGCTGGGGGTCGAGAGCGTCCCGGTGCCGGCCGACGCCGCCGGGCGGATGGACCTGGACGCCCTCGAGGCGCTGCTGGCCTCCGGCCGGGTGGGGACGGTGGTGCTGACCGCCGGGACCACCGGGCTGGGGGCGGTCGACCCGATCGCCGAGGCGCTCGCCCTGCGCGACCGCTACGGCTGCCGGCTGCACGTCGACGCCGCCTACGGCGGCTTCTTCGCCCTGCTGGCCCACGACCAGCGGGGGACCGGGCCGCTGGGCCCGGAGACGGCGGCCCGGCTGCGGGCGGTCGGGGACTGCGACTCGGTGGTGGTCGACCCGCACAAGCACGGCCTCCAGCCGTACGGCTGCGGGGCGGTGCTGTTCCGCGACCCGTCGGTGGGCCGCCTGTACCGCCACGACTCGCCCTACACCTACTTCACCTCCGAGGAGCTGCACCTGGGCGAGATCAGCCTGGAGTGCTCACGGGCCGGGGCGGCCGCCGGCGCCCTCTGGCTGACCCTGCGCGCCCTGCCCCTGGAGGCCGGCCGCGGCCTCGGCCCGGTGGTCGCCGGCGGCCTGCGGGCGGCCAGGGCCTGGGCCGAGCTGCTGGAGGCCGACGACGAGCTCTGCCTCTACCAGCCGCCCGAGCTCGACATCCTCGCCTTCTGGCCCCGCCCGGGGTCGCCGTCCTGCGCCGCCGTCGACGCCGCCTCGGCCGCCCTGCTCCGGGCGGCCATGGACGACCCGTCCCCGGTCTACCTCAGCACCCTGCGCCTGGCCGCCGACCGCCTCCGCCGCCGCGACCCGACCCTGGCCGCCGACACCGACCAGGCCCGGGTCCTGCGCAGCGTCCTCATGAAGCCCGAGCACGAAGGCTACGTCGAGACCCTCCACCGCGAGGTGCGGCGGATCGCCGCCACCCTGCCCGCCTGAGCCATGGATCTTGCCAGGGGACTGGACACGCTGCTGGTCACGGCCGCCGTGGCCGCGCTGGCCCCGCTGCTGGTGGCGCTGCTCCCGGGGCCGCGCATCCCCCAGGTGGTGGTCCTGCTGGCCGGCGGCGTGCTGATCGGCCCCGAGGTGCTCGGCTGGGCCGACCGGGCCGAGATCGACCTGCTGGCCAACGTCGGCCTCGGCTTCCTGTTCCTGCTCGCCGGGTACGAGCTCGAGCTCCACCTGTTCCAGGAGCGTCCCGGGCGGCTGGCCATGGCCGGCTGGCTGGTGACCGCGGCCCTGGCCGCGGCGCTGGTCGGGATCCTGGCCGCGGCCGGGTTCGTGCACGCCTTCGTCCCGGTGGCCCTGGGGCTGACCACCACCGCCTTCGGCACGCTGCTGCCGATCCTGCACGACAACGACATGCTCCACGGCCGCTTCGGCCGCTACCTGCTGGCCGCCGGGGCGGTGGGGGAGCTGTTCCCGATCTTCGCCATCGCCCTGTTCCTGGGGGCCAGCAGCAAGTTCGTGGCCCTGGCGTCGCTGGCCGCGGTGAGCGTCCTGGCCGTCGTCCTGAGCTTCGCGCCCCGGCTCATCCGGGGCCGGCGGCTGGGGCGGATCGTGCGCGAGGGCGAGGGCTCCACCTCCCAGACCACGGTGCGCCTGACCGTCCTGCTGCTGCTGCTCCTGCTGGCGGTCGCCGAGGAGTTCGGCCTGGACGTGGTCCTGGGGGCGTTCCTGGCCGGGATGGTGCTGCGCCGCTGGGCCCCCGCCGACGTCCAGGCCCTGGAGGGCAAGCTCCACGCCATCGGCTACGGCTTCTTCATCCCCCTGTTCTTCGTCGCCTCGGGCATGACCCTGGACGTCCGCTCGATCGCCGAGGCGCCGGGTCGGCTGCTCATCTTCTTCGCGCTGCTGCTGGTGATCCGGGGGGTGCCGTCGCTGTTCCTGTACCGCCGGGACCTGCCGGCGGTCCGGCGGGTGCAGATGATGTTCCTGACCGCCACCGCCCTGCCCCTGCTGGTCGCCCTGGCCGAGATCGGGCTGCGCAACGGCACCATGCTCCGGGAGAACGCGGCCGCCATGGTCGGGGCGGGAGCCCTGTCGGTGCTGGTGTACCCCATGATCGCGGTGGCGATCGAGCGTCGCCGGCGGGCCGCCACCCGCCCGGCGGTGGCCCCGTCGGCCGACCCCCCGCCCCACGCGGAATGAGCAATCCCGCCAACCTCCCACGATCCTCCCCGCTTCCCCCGTAAACTCCGCAACCGGACGGTTTCGGAAGCGCCGTCCGGCGATGCGCGAAGGCGGGGTGGCGATGACCGACGGGCTCATGCGGGCCGCCAATCACCGGCGGGCCCGGCCGGCCGGGCTCGGCGGCGGCGGCGACGTCGCCCTGCTCGCCTCCGGCGACGTGCTGCCCCACGGCCCGGTCCTGCGCCAGGCCGCCGCCCGCCAGGCCCTCGAGGCCTCCCGCGACCGGACCAGCCGGGCCGTCGGCCCGGCGGCCCCGCCCCTGCCGCCCGACTGAGCCCAGCCCATGCCGACCTCGACCAACCGTCACCCGACCCGGCCACGTCCGGCGGGCCGGCCGGCGCCCCGTAAGGTGTCGGCCCGGGTGTACCGCCGCCGCCGGATCGCCGTCGCCCTGGCCGCCCTGCTCGTGCTGGGGCTGGTGGCGCTGGCCGGCGGCTGGGGCTACACGGCCTTCCGGTTCGGGCAGATCAGCTCGGTGCACGTGCCCGGCCTCGGCAAGGCCCCCTCCGACGGGTCGATCAACCTGCTGGTGGTCGGCTCCGACACCCGCCAGGGACTCCGCAAGGGCGGGTTCGGGCAGGCCGCCGGGCAGCGCAGCGACGTCATCATCGTGGTCCACCTGGTGCCCGCGGCCCGGCACGCCGCCATCCTGTCGATCCCCCGCGACCTGTACGTGCCCGTCGCCGGGACCGGCGGGTCGGCCAAGATCAACTCGGCCTTCAACCGCGGCCCCGGCCAGCTCGTCCAGACCATCCAGCAGAGCCTCGACATCCCCATCCACCACTACCTGCTGGTCAACTTCGACGGCTTCCGCGAGGTGGTCGACGCACTCGGCGGGGTCTCGATGTACTTCCCGCGGCCGGTGCGCGACGACAACAACGGCCGCAACGAGTCGGGGCTGAACGTGCCCAAGCCGGGCTGCCAGCGCCTGGGCGGCGAGCAGGCCCTGGCCCTGGCCCGCAGCCGCTACTTCCAGTACCAGGACAAGGCCGGCCGCTGGCACGGCGACCCGGGGACCGACCTTGGCCGCATCCGCCGCCAGCAGACGATGCTGCGGGCCCTGGCCGCCAAGGCGGTCGGCCGCAACCTGGCCAACCCGCTGCGGGCCAACGCCCTGGTCGGGTCCGTGGTCCGCAGCCTGACCAAGGACGACCAGCTCAGCATCAGGCGGGCGGTCACCCTGGTCCGCCAGTTCCGCTCCTTCGACCCGGGCCGGCTGACCACCATCACCCTGCCGGTCGACCGGGCCGTGCAGCACGACGGGGTCGTGCAGCGCGTCGGCCAGCCCGGCTTCGAGCCGGGGCTCAGGAACGGCTGGGAGCAGATCCTGCTGCCCAGGGAGCCCGACGCCGGCGCCGCCGTGGCCAAGCTGCTCAGCCGCCCGGCCCCGGCC
>Ga0307320_10000329_pt1 | contig 17109 bp, 17 predicted proteins | sample ER_DNA_369_FD_194495 | JGI IMG/M metagenome (GOLD analysis project Ga0307320, IMG submission 194495) | Bulk soil microbial communities from the East River watershed near Crested Butte, Colorado, United States - ER_DNA_369 | ecosystem: Environmental > Terrestrial > Soil > Floodplain | place...
CGTCGGTGTCCTCGGCGAGTGCGCGAAGCTCGACGAGCCGCTCCTCCGCGGCCGCCGCTCCGTGCGTCAGCTCGTCGTGACGCCTTCGCGCGGCGCCGACCTCACGCCAGGCGCTCCGAAGGTCCGCCCGGACGCGCCTCTGGCCCTCGCCTGCGAAGGAATCGAGCAGATCGAGCTGGTACGACGTCCGTGCCAGGCGCCGCTGCTCGAACTGGCCGGACATCGCGATCAGCCCTTCGGCGGCAGCGGCGACGTCTTCCCTCGCCGCGCTCCGGCCCCAGGCGTAGGCGCGCGTGCGCCCGTCGGGGAAGACGCGCCGGGCGAGGACGAGGCCGTCCTCGTCCTGTGGCCGGAGGTCTGCGAGCACGGACAGCTCCTCGGCGTCGAAGAAGCCCTCCGGCGGGTCGAGCTCGGCCTCGACGTACGCGTCGTCGCCGTCAGGCCCGACGAGTGCCGCGTCGCCGCGGGCGCCGAGCAGGAGGCCGATCGCCTGGGCGAGGATCGTCTTCCCGGCGCCGGTCTCGCCGGTGATCGCGTTCAGGCCCGGCGCGAGCACGAGCTCCGCCTCGCGGATCAGGACGAGGTTCTCGATGCGGAGGCGCCGGAGCACGGCCTGGATGCTACGTCGGTACGCGGCGCGCGGCGACCCGCCCAAACCGACAGCGCCCGCCGCCGCGCCGGTTCTTGTTCACGCGCGCGCCCCCGGGTGGGTGGGGGTTAGGGACGGTACCGGGCCGGCACGCGCGAGTGGGTGACGAGTTCGTGCCGATTGTGTGACTCACTCGGAGACGAAGACCCGGCGGTACCGGCGGAAGAACGTGCTCTCCGGGAGCGTCGCCAGCAGGCTTCGCTCCTCCGAGAGGCGCGCTTCGACCTCGTCGCCGGGCGTGAGCTCGTGCACCGCCTGCCCGTCCGCCAGCACCGTGGCGGCGACATCGAGGCTCCGGTTCGCGACCGCCAGCGCCCGTCCTCGCGGCACGACGAGCGGCCGCGCGTGGAGCGAATGAGGCGCCACGAACGTGATCGCCATCGCATCGAGCCCCCATACGAGCACCGGCCCGCCGTTCGAGAGGTTGTAGGCGGTCGAGCCCGACGGCGTCGAGCAGATCAGGCCGTCGCACGGCAGGGAGCCGAGGTCCTCGCCGCCGATCGCCCACCCGAGCTCGATCATCCGGCCGGTCGTCGAGCTCGCGACGACGACGTCGTTCACGGCCGGCCACCGCTGTCCACCCGCGGCCGCCTCGAGCGCCGGCAGCTCGACCACCTCGTAGTCGCCTGCGAACGCGCGTGTCAGTCCTTCCTCCAGTCCGTACGCCTCGATGGAGGCCAGGAAGCCGACCCTTCCGAAGTTGACGCCGATCACCGGCACGGAGGAGCCGAGGAAGCGCCTCAGCGCACGGAGCATCGTGCCGTCGCCGCCGAGGACCACCGCGAGGTCGGCGTCAGTCACGTCGCCGCCCGGCCCCTCGCCGTGCTTTTCGACCTCGTCGTCCGGCAGCAGCAGCTCGACCGACCGCTCCTCGGCGAGCGCGCGCAGGCGGGCGAGCGCCTCGCCGCTCGTCGCGGCCTTGCCGTGGGTGACGACCGCGACCCGTTTCACCTCAGGCCGTCGCGTGGTCGATCCAGTTCTCGAGCTCATCGGGAAGCTCCGGCCGCTCTCGCTGCACGAGGTGGAGGAAGAACTCGCGGTTTCCCTTCGGGCCGGGCAGACGGGAGTCTACGACGCCGGCCAGCTGCGCTCCCCAACCGACGGCCTCGCGCGCCACTTCGCGCAGCACGCGCCGATGGACGTCGCGGTCGCGAACCACTCCACGCGGTGCCTCCGCGCGGCCGGCCTCGAATTGCGGCTTCACGAGCACGACCGCCTCCCAGCCGGGAGCGGCCAGGGCGAGCGCCGGCGGCAGCGCCTTGCACACGCTCACGAACGAGACGTCGCAGACCACGAGCTCCGGTGCGAACGGCAGCTCCCGCAGGCCGCGCACGTTCACGCGCTCGAAAACCGTCACCCGTGGGTCCGTCCGGATCCGCGGATGCAGCTGCCCGTAGCCGACGTCGAGCGCGATCACACGCGCCGCGCCCCGCTGAAGCAGCACGTCGGTAAACCCACCCGTGGAAGCGCCGACGTCGAGGCAGCTGCGGCCCGCGGGGTCGATGCCGAACGCCTCCAGCCCGTGCGCGAGCTTCTCTCCGCCGCGCGAGACGAACCGCGGCGGCTCGCTCACCGACAGCTCCGCGGCCTCGTCCACCTGCTGTCCCGCCTTCTCATACCCGGGCACCCGGCCGGCCAGCACGAGTGCCTGCGCCTGCGCGCGACTTTCGGCAAGCCCGCGCTCCACCAGCAAGATGTCGAGCCGCTTCTTCGGCATCCGGGCTACGGCAGCGGCTCGTCGGCCAGCGAGAGCACGGCGTCCCACGCGACCTCCGAGCCGACAACGCCGAGAGCCGTCGTGTCCAGCAGCGGGTCGCTCTCGACCTCGCCGGTGGAGACGGCGAAGAGCACGTCACCGTCCTCGAGGGCGTGGAACGGCTGGATTGCCCGGGCCATCGACGCGTGGACCTGGCGGCCGAGCGTCTGCAGCTGGCGCGGGTCGAGCGAGAGGTTGGTGGCGACGACGGTCAGCGTCGTGTTCCCAGGCGGCGGACGCACCGGCGTGCCGCCCGCGAGCCGTTCCTCGACCCCGGGGACGAGCTCGCGCCTCAGGCCCGTCTGCCTGTCGTACTGTCCGCGCACGACCTCGCCCTCGCGGTCGACGACTGCGCCGACCGCGTTCACCACCGTGAAGACGGCCAGCCTCGTCTCGCCGATCTGGCGGAACGCCGCGCCCTGGCCTGTGGGCTCGCCCTCCTCGTAGGCGAACAGCTTCCCCGCCGTCGCCGAGCGGCCCGCTCCGCGCCGGCCTACCGGGAAGACTCCCGGACACGCCGCCCGCAAGGCCGCCCGGCCGAGCTCCTTGTCGGGATAGACGGCGTTGTCACGGGGCCCCCAGTCGAAGATGATCGCGCCCGCGACGAGCGGGATCTCGAGCCAGCCGGTCCGGTATCCGCGCCGCGCCAGGAGCTCTGCCGCGACTCCGGCGGCAGCCTCGAGACCGTAGAGCGAGCCGCCGGCCAGGCAGATCGCATGGACGAGGTCGTAACCCGCGCCGCTCACCCCCGGCGAGCCGCCGCGGATGTCGGTCGAGCACGCGGCGCCTTCCGAGAACGAGAACACCGTGCAGCCCGTGGGCCCTTCGTCGTACTCGGCGACGCCGATCTCGAGACCCGGGAAGTCGAAGCGAAGCTCGGGGCCGTCGAAGGACGTACGCGGGACGAGCGCCGCGGTGTCGTTGCTCAGGCGCGTCATCGACGTGTGGACGTCAGGACGTGCGCGCGGCGAGGCCCGCGACGATCCCTGCCAAGACGGACGTGTCGGCCGGGATCTCCGCCAGCCGCGCCTGTGCCCGCTCGGCGGCTGCGTCGGCGAGAGCCCGCGCCCCCTCCGCCCCGTGCTCGAGCAGGTAGCCGTCCTCGTCGAGGATGTCGTCGACGATCTGGAACAGGAGCCCGACCTCGTCGGCGAACGCGCGCCACGGCTTCTGCTCGGCCTCGGGAATTTCGGCCACCCACAGCGCGCACGCCACCGACGCGGAGAAGAGACAGCCGGTCTTGAGCCGGTGCAGTGCGGCGAGGTCGTCGCCGCCGCCCGTGATGTCGAGGTACTGGCCGCCGATCATGCCGAGCGTCGCCTGCACGAGCTCGCGCGCGACCGCCGGCGACGGGTACGAGAGCGCCAGCCGCTGGGCCTCCGCGAGCAGCGCGTCGCCCGCGAGGATCGCCACCGCCTCGCCGTACGCGGCCCACGTGCTCGGGCGGCCGCGGCGGACCTCGTCGTCGTCCAGCGCCGGGAGGTCGTCGTGGACGAGCGAGAAGTTGTGCACGAGCTCGAGTGCCGCCGCCGCTGGCAGCGCCGTCTCGGGGTCCGCCCCCGCTGCCTCGGCCGTGGCGAGGCAGAGCACCGGCCGCACGCGCTTGCCACCGCCGGCGAGCGCGTGGCGCATCGACTCCTCGAGTCCGCCGAGCTCGGGTGTCAGGGCGAGCTCGCCCAGATACGACTCCACGAGCGCGCGCAGTTCGTCCGGCTCGGTCATGACTCCGCCTCCCGTTTGGCCTGCTGGAGCTGTGCCTCGACCTCCTTCGCGATCTGGGCCAACTCCGTCAGGATCTCGATTGCCTCGTCGGGATCCTTGGTTTCCTCGAGCCGCGCGCGCGTGCGCTCGAGCCGGTCGAGCAGCTCCTCCGCGCTCTTCAGCCGTTCCTCCGGTCCGCTGCTCATGTGTCCTCGTTCACGATTCGCCCGAGGCATCCTTACGAACTCTCACGCCGTCCTCTCTCACGCCGTCCTCTCCTTCACGATGTGGCCGAGTATGCCGTTCACCAGCCTGCCCGCGTCCTCGGAGGAGTAGCGCTTCGCCAGCGAGACCGCCTCGTCGATCGCCACCTCGACGGGAATGTCCCCGCGGTCGAGCTCGAGGATGGCCATGCGGAGAATGTTGCGCTCCAGCGCGCCGAGCCGGTCGGCCGTCCATTCGTCGGCGGCGTCGGTGATCCGACGGTCGATCTCCTCGTGCCGCTCGACCACCGCCTCGGCCAGCTCGCGCGCGAACGGGTCGATCTCACCCTCGAAGAGCGACGCGAGCTGCTGGCCGGTCACGTCCCACTGGTAAAGGAGCACGAGCGCGGTTCGGCGGGCGGCGCGACGGCCGGCCATCACGCGATCTCGTCGATCTCGATGTCGACGCGCTCGACCTCGAGCCCCGAGACGCCGGCGACCGCCCCGGCCACTCGCTCCTGCACGGAGCGCGCCAGCTCCGGAAGCGACACGCCGTGCCGGGCGGAGAGCCCGACCGAGACCGAGGCCCTGCCTTCCTCCCATGTCACCTCGACCGCCCGCTTCGGCCGGCGCACGCGCGCGCCGTCGACGGTCTGCGCCGCATGCGCGACGAGCCGCGTGAGCGCGCCGGTCGTGACCGTGATCGATCCCTCCGGCCCTCGGAAGACGAGCGGCTCGATCACTGTTCGACGATCGCGGGAAGCCGCCCGGCCGCCTCGGCGAGGTAGTCGGTCGAGTAGCGGCCGCTGCCGAACTCCTCGCTGCGAAGGATGTCGATCGCGAGCTCCCGCGTGGTGGCCACGCCCTCGAGCTGGAGCTCGCCCAGCGCCCGCAGCGCACGTTCGATCGCCTCCGGCCGGAACTGGTCCCAGACGATCAACTTCCCGAGCAGCGAGTCGTAGTGCGGCGGCACCTCGGCGCCGTCCTCGACGTACGTGTCGAAGCGCACCCCCGGGCCGAGCGGCGGCCGGAATCGCCCGATCCTTCCCGGCGCGGGCGCGAAGCCGTTGCGCGGGTCCTCGGCGTTCAGCCGGATCTCGATCGCGTGCCCGCGCCTTTCGGCGCGCCCCGTCCGCCCGAGCACCTCGCCGGCGGCGATGCGCAGCTGCTCGCGCACGATGTCGACGCCGGTCACCATCTCCGTCACCGGGTGCTCGACCTGGAGCCGAGCGTTCAGCTCGATGAAGTAGAAGGAGCGGTCAGGCCCGAGCAAGAACTCGAAGGTGCCGGCGTTCCGGTAGCCGATCGCGTGGCAGGCGCGCTCCGCGGACGCCTCCATCGCCTCGCGCGTCGCGGCGTCGAGCGCCGGGGAGGGCGACTCCTCGATCAACTTCTGGTGACGCCGCTGGATCGAGCACTCGCGCTCGCCCAGGGTGAGCACGCCGCCCTGACCGTCGGCCAGCACCTGGATCTCGACATGCCGGGCGGGGGAGACGGCCTTCTCCAGGTACAAGCTGCCGTCGCCGAACGCGGCTTCGGCCTCGAGCGACGCGGTCCCGAAGGCGGCCTCCAGCTCGTCGGGGGCGTTGACCAGCCGCATGCCTTTCCCGCCACCGCCGGCCGATGCCTTCAGCAGCACCGGGTACCCGACCTCGTCCGCGGCCTCGAGGGCCTCCTCGGCGGTGATCGAGGTCTCCGTGCCCGGTACGAGCGGCACGCCGGCCGCGCGCATCTCCGCCTTCGCCTGCACCTTGTCGCCCATCCGCGCCATGACCTCGGCGCTCGGGCCCACGAAGACGAGGTCGTTGTCCGCGCACGCCTCGACGAAGGCCGGGTTCTCGGCGAGAAAGCCCCAGCCGGGGTGGACCGCCTCGCAGCCGGTGGTAGTCGCGGCCGCGATCAGGGACGGGATCTTCAGGTAGCTCTCGCTCGCCTGGGGCGGCCCGACGCACACGGCGCGGTCGGCGAGCCGCACGTGGAGCGCGTCGCTGTCGGCCGTCGAGTAGACGGCCACGGCCTCGACGTCGCTCTCGTGCAGCGCCCGGATCAGACGAACCGCCACTTCCCCACGGTTTGCGACAAGCACGCGCCTGAACATCAGTGTCCCTTCCGGTGATGCTGCATTGCTGAGAGGGGCACTTCAGATCGCGTCGAGGGGAGGGGGCCCGATGGGCTCGAGCTCGAACAGGAGCTGCCCGAACTCGACCGCCTCGGCATTGCCGACGTGGATGACGCGCACGATGCCCGGCCCGTCCGCCTTGATCTCGTTCATCAGCTTCATCGCCTCCAGGACGCAGAGCGTCTGGCCGGGAGCGACGGTGTCGCCTTCCTCGACGAACGGCGGCGCTCCCGGCTGCGGCGCGCGGTAGAACACGCCGACCATCGGCGCCTCGACGCGGACCAGGCCGTCGGCCTCCGGGCTTGGCGGCGCGGCTGCCAGCCCGGCGGCCTCGCTGCCCGTCTCGGCGACGCTCGCAAGGCCCGGCTCGAGCGGCTCGGGCGTCCTCCGTACGGAGACCCGCATGCCCGCCTCTTCGATCGTCACCTCCCCCACGCCCGACTCCTGCACGATCCGGACGATCTCGCGGATCCGCTCGGCCCGCGCCTGGTCGACGCCACCGGCGGCGAGGCTTTCGTCGCGGCTCGCGCGCCCGCGGATCGTCTTCAGCAGCGGCTCGGCCTCCTCGCCGAAGAGGGCGAGCAGCAGCAGCTCCTCCTCGCTCGAGGCGAGGCCCTCGGCCTCCTCGCGAAGCGAGTCGAGATCGACCGGCGTCTCCTCTTCGGGCGCGCCGCCGGAGAGCGCCACCGCCCGCTTGACCGCGGCGTCGAACGGCCCGGGCGGGGTGCCGTACCGGCCCTCGATCAGCGAGCGCAGCTCGTCGACGACGGTCCCGTAGCGGTTCGCCGAGAGCACGTGCATCAGCGCCTGCGAGCCGAGGATCTGGCCGATCGGCGAGGCGATCGGCGGCCAGCCGACCTCCTCGCGGATCCTCGTCAGCTCCTCCAGCACCTCGTCGAGCCGGTCACCGGCCGCGAGCGCGCGCAAGTGCGTGTCGAGCGAGGCGACGAGCCCCGGGGGCACGCGGTGCTCGGCGGCCCGAACGGAGATGCGCGGCGCGAGGGGCGTCACGGGCTCGTCGCCGATGTGCTCGTCGACGAGCTCCGAGGCCCGCCAGAGAACGTCCACGTCGACGCCCGTGTCGAGCCCGAGCCCGGAGAGCGCGGTCGCGAGCGCCTCGCCGGAGATCCGGTGGACAGTGAGCGCGACCGGGTAGACGGCGGTGGCGACGAGATCCGCGCCTGCGCGGGCCGCTTCGAGCCCGGCGGCCATCGCGTTCCCACCGGCGCCCTGGCAGTAGAGGCCGACCGGGAGTCCGCTCGCGTCGGCCAGAGTCCCGACGAGCTCCTGCGCCCGCTGCGGCTGGAGCGAGCTCGACGGGTCGTGCAGCAGCACTCGCGAGGCGCCGAGCTCGGGGAGCTTGCACGCTTGCTCGACCAGCGCGTCGGTCTCGTTCGTGTAGCCGGAGCCGTAGACGAGCCCCGCGTCGAACTCCTTGCCGGCGCTCGTGATCGCCTGGCCGGCCTCGCGCAGGTTCTCGACGTCGTTCAGCGGGTCGTGAAGGCGGAAGACCTCGATCCCGCTCTCGGCGGCCGAGGCGACGAAGCGGCTGACGAACTCGCCGCCGACCGGCCTCGAGCCGACGAGGAAGCGGCCGCGGAGCGCCATCGCGAGCGGCGTCGCGGTGCGCTCGTTGAGCGCGCGGATCCGCTCCCAGGGGCTCTCGACACCGCGCCGGACCGCGGTGTCGAAGACGCCGCCGCCGGAGACCTCGAGGTACGCGAACCCGGCGCGGTCCAGGAGCTCGGCGAGGCGGAGCAGCTCGGCCGTCGGCATCCTCCCGGCGAGCGGTTCCTGTCCGAGCAGCCTGATCGTTGTGTCCACGAGCGCAGGCACGGCGAGGAGCCTAGCGCGCGCTGCGCAAGGCGTTCAGGCTCGAGAGATGTAGCGGCCCTCGCGCGGGTCGACCTTGATGCGGTCGCCCACGTTCACGAATAGCGGCACCTGCACCACGGCGCCCGTCTTGAGGGTCGCCGGCTTGGTCACGTTCGAGACGGTGTCGCCGCGGACGCCCGGCTCGGTCTCCGCCACCGCGAGCTCGACCGACGACGGCAGCTGCACGCCGGCCGGACGCCCGTCGACGGCCAGCACCTGCACCGTCGAGGACGGCTCGAGATACGGCAGCGCGTCCTCCACGGTCGTGTGCGACAGCGAGAACTGCTCGTACGTCTCGGTGTCCATGAACACGACTTCGTCGCCGGCGTCGTAGAGGTACTGCACCTCCTTCACCTCGGTGTGCACACGTGGGAACTTCTCCCCGGCGCGGAAGGTCTTGTCCACGACCGCGCCCGAATCGAGGTTGCGCAGCCGCGAGCGCACGAAGGCGCCGCCCTTACCGGGCTTCACGTGCTGGAACTCGAGGATCCGCCAGACGGAGCCGTCCAGCTGGATGTGCATCCCGTTCCGAAACTGGTTCGTGCTGACCGTCTCCGCCACGGCGCCCGAGTCTAGTCGACGGTCACCAGGTCCTTGGTGAAGCTCGTCAGCACCTCCGGGCCGTCGTCTCCGACGATCACGAGGTCCTCGATCCGGATGCCGCCGAGGCCCTCCAGGTACACGCCCGGCTCGACGGTGACGACGTTGCCGGCGGCGAGCGTGTCGGTCGACTCGCGGGAGAGCCTCGGCGCCTCGTGGACTTCGAGGCCGACACCGTGGCCGACACCGTGGCCGAACGTCTCGCCCAGGCCCGCGGCTTCGATCCTTCCGCGGGCAGCCGCGTCGGCGTCGACACCCGTCGTGCCCGGGCGCACGGCCTCGAGCCCCGCGAGCTGCCCTTCGAGGCAGGCTGCGTAGCCATCTTTCAGCCCGTCCGGAAGCGGGCCGGTCGCGAAGGTGCGCGTGCAGTCGGAGCAGTAGCCGTCGACGATCACGCCGGCGTCTACGACGACGGTCTCACCGGCCTCGACCTCGCGGTCGGTCGGCCGCGCGTGCGGCCTCGCTGCGTTCTCGCCGGAGGCGGCGATCGTCTCGAAGGCGGGCGCGTCCGCGCCGAGCTCGTGGAAGAGCTCCTCGAGGCGCCATGCCAGCTCCCGCTCGGTGCGGCCGATGAACGGCTCTTCGGCGAACCGGGCGTAGGCCTCGCTCGTGATCTCGCCCGCTCGTCGGATCGCATCAAGCTCGGATTCGTCCTTGACCGCGCGCAGCGCCTCGACGAGCCCTCGCCGCGGGACGAGCTCGAGCCCGTCGCTGCTCAGCGTCTCCCACGCGCCGTAGCTGACGGCCTCGGTCTCGAAGCCGACTCGGCCCTCCAGCAGCTCGGCCAGCGAGACGAAGAGCGAGCGCTTCGTCTCGACGAACTCGACACCCTCCACGGCGCGGGCGGCCCCCGCGTAGCGGAAGTCGCTGAAGAGCCGCACGCGATCCGGCTCGACGAACAGGGCCGCGTTCGAGCTCTCGAAGCCGGTGAGGTAGCGGACGTTGACGCCGCTCGAGACGAGCAGCGGCTCCTCGAGGGCGCCGCGGAGGCGCTCGGTGCGATTCATCCGCCCGGCTCCGCGAGGAACTCGAGCGCCTCGCGGTAGCCGTCCGGCCCCTTACCTATCACGCGCTTCGCGACCACGTCGGCGATGACCGAGTGCCGCCGCCACTCCTCGCGGTTCTCGATGTCCGAGAGGTGCACCTCGACCACGGGCACCTCGAGCAGCTCGATCGCGTCGCGGATCGCGTAGCTGTAGTGCGTCCACGCGCCGGGGTTCACGACGACGCCGCCGGCCCAGTCGAGGGCGTCGTGGCACCACGCGACGAAAAGCCCCTCCATGTTGGTGTGGCGGCAGTCGGCGTGCAGCTCGAGCTCACGCGCCCAATCGTAGATGCGGCTTTCGAGCTGGTTCAGGGTCATGCCGCCATAGAGCCGCGGATCGCGGCGGTGGAGGACGTCGAGGTTGACCCCGTTCAGGACGGCGACGCGCACGCCGCTGACTCTACCCCGGTGTCAGACACGCACACGGAAGTCTGACGTTCAGTCCACAATCAGCTCGTCGAGGGCGGCTCGGACCTCCTCCTCCGGAAGCTCGACGCCCGTCACCGGCTTCCCCGGCGCCTCGAGGAGCACGAGCCGAGGCGTGCCGTTCCGCGCCTTCTTGTCCCGGGCCAGTGCCGCCCAGGCGGCGTCGCGGCTCACCTGCACCGGTTGCGGCTGCAACACCTCCTCGACCGCCGTCGTCTCGAGCCCCGAGAGCCGCAGCGCCGCGAGCAGCCCGAGCGCGACCGCCTCGCCGTGGCTCAAGCGCCGGTAGTCCCCGGCCGCTTCCAGCGCGTGCGCGAACGTGTGCCCGAGGTTCAGAACGGCGCGCTCGCCTCGCTCGTGCGGGTCGCGCAGGCAGACCGCCGCCTTGTACGAGGCGCATTGCCGCACGAGCTCCACCAGCGGCAGCTCCCAGACCGGCTCGCCCGCCAGCAGCCCCGTCTTCACGACCTCGGCCATCCCGGCACGCTGCTCGCGCTCGGGCAGCGTCTCGAGCAGGGCAGGGTCGCTCGCCGTGCGCACCGGCCAGTGGAACGCCCCGACGAGGTTCTTGCCTTCCGGGAGGTTCACGGCCGTCTTGCCGCCGATCGCCGCGTCCACCTGGCCGACAAGCGTCGTAGGTACCGCGACCCAGTCGACGCCGCGCAGGTAGGTGGCTGCGGCGAACCCGGCCGCGTCCGTCGTGCAGCCGCCGCCGAAGGCGACGATCGTGCCTTCCCGCCCCAGCTGCAGCTCGTGCCAGAGCCGCTCGACCGCGCCGACGCTCTTCGCCTCCTCGCCGCCGCGGAGCGCGTGCACGGGCGCCTCCAGCGGCGGCCGGTGGAGCCCGAGCACCGTCGCGTCGGCGACGACCTCGACCTCGCCCTCGGGCACGAGCTCGGGCAGCCGCGCCAGGCAGCCATCCTCCACCGCGATTCCGCCCGCGGCGAGGACGATGCCGTCCACGTCCGTTGCGACCCCATCGGCCGCGTCGGCGTAGAGCGGCCGGCGGCGCTCGAAGAGCCGGCGAAAGCTCTCCTCGTCGCGCGCGAGCGGACGGCCCCGGCCGCCTACCCGCGTCCACGCCGTCCCGACGTCGACGTCGACCAGCACCGTGAGCGCGTGCTCGCGGAGCGCGCGCCGGATCGGCTTGCTCTCCACCGCGCCCCCGCCGAGAGCCAGCACGGCCGGCGCCTGGTTGCGCAGCGTGTCGAGCGCCGCCTCGGCCTCGAGCACACGGAACTCCGCTTCGCCGCGCTGCTCGAACAGCTCCGGGATCGTCTGCTGCAGCGAGCGCTCGAGCTCCCGGTCGAGGTCGACGAACCGCCGCCCGAGCCGCACCGCCGCCAGCGCGCCGAGCGCAGTCTTGCCCGCCCCCATGAAGCCGACCAGCGCGACGTGCCGGTCTAGCGCGTGCGCCACGGGATCCGCTCCAGGTACGCATGCCACGCGCCGACGAAGTCCGCGAGCGAGTCTCCGCCGAACTTCTCGCGGGCGGCGCGGGCGAGCTCGAACGCGACCGCCGCCTCGGAGACCACGGCGAGCGCCTCGATGGCGGCCACGTCGCTGCGCTCGACCAGCGCCTCGCCAGGCTCGCCCGTGTCGAGGTCGACCGAGCGCAGCGGCCGCATCAGCGTCGGCAGCGGCTTCATCGCCGCGCGCACCACCACCGGCTCTCCGTTCGAGACCCCGCCCTCGATCCCACCGGCGAAGTTCGTCTCGCGGTAGAGCGTTCCGTCGGCGTCGACGAGGATCTCGTCGTGCGCCTGAGACCCGCGACGCGCCGCGAGCTCGAAGCCCGCGCCGACCTCCACCCCTTTCACCGCCTGGATACCCATCAGCGCCGCCGCGAGCCGCGCATCCAGGCGCTCCTCCTTCGACGCGTACGAGCCGAGGCCCGGCGGCACGCCGTGAGCGCGAATCTCGACGACGCCGCCGACCGTGTCGCGCTCGGCCCGAGCCTCGTCGATCCGCCGCTCCAGCTCGTCGCCGACCACGCTGCCGGCGACCTCGACGTCGATCTCGGCCAGGAGCGCCTTCGCCACTGCCCCGGCCGCGACGGCGACCGCGGTCTGGCGCGCGCTCGCCCGCTCGAGCGCGTCCCGCGCGTCGGCGAGCCCGTACTTCAAGGCACCCGCGAGGTCGGCGTGCCCCGGGCGCGGCAGCGTCACCGGCTTCGTGCCCTTCCCCGAGGGCTCGCCCTCCGGCGGCCACGGGCTCATCCCCCACGCCCAGTTCGAGTGATCGCGATTTCGCACCACGAGGGCGAGCGGCGTCCCGAGCGTGCGCCCGTGCCTCAGCCCGGCGAGCAGCTCGACCACGTCCTGCTCGAGCTGCTGTCGCGGGCTGCGGCCGTAGCCCTGCTGCCGGCGCGCGAGGTCGGCGTTGATCGCCCCTCGATCGAGGACGAGCCCGGCGGGCAGCCCGCCGAGGATCGCCACGAGTGCGGGCCCGTGCGACTCGCCGGCGGTCATCAGAGTAAGGCTCACGGCGCTAAGCCTAGGGCGGCCCGCATGGCGCCGACAGGCGCCTCCGCGCCGGTCCAGAGCTCGAACGATGCGGCGCCCTGTCGCACGAGCGCTTCGAGCCCGTCGACCACGAGCCGCGAGCCCGCAGCCCGGGCCGCTGCCACGAGCGCGGTCGGCCGCCCGTCAATGCGGTAGGCGAGGTCGACCACGGCCTGCTCGGCGCGGGGCTCGACGAGCAGCTCGTCGCGCACCGGAGTCGCGTTCACGACGAGGTCGCAGCCCTCGGCGTCCGGCGGCCATTCGCCGCTCCGCGAGAAGACGCGGACCTCGCCCCGCAGCGCAGGCAGGAGCGCCTTCGCCGCGCCACCCGCGCCGATCAGGCACGTCCGCGTCGCCTCGATCCCGGCCACGATCTCCTTGTCGGTGTTGAACCCGAGCACGCGCCCGCCGCGGAAGACGAGCGTGTTCACCGACTCGCCTTCAGCCTCGTCGCACAGCGCCGCCGCTGCCTGCTTGTGCGGGATCGTGACGTTCGCCCCCGCGTATCCCCCGGCCTCGAGCCCGTGCACCGTCTCCGCGAACGCCTCCCTCTCGACCTCCAGCGCCACGTACTCCCAGTCGAGGTCGACGGCGGCGAAGGCGGCATTCTGCATCCGCGGCGAGAGCGACTCGCGCACCGGCAGGCCCAGCAGGGCGACGCGGGTCATCCGTACCCGTGCTCGGCCTTGTAGCGCTCGAACTCGGAGAAGCTCGCCGTGAAGAAGTGGTGCTTCTTGTCCGGCTTGCGCACGAAGTAGAGGTAGTCGACCTTCGCCGGGTGCGCCGCGGCCTGCAACGACGCGAGGCCGGGGCTCGCGATCGGGGTCGGTGGCAGTCCCGGGTGCTTCCCCGTGTTGTACGGGGTCGGGTTGTCGAGCTGGGACTGGTGGATCGACTCGGTCGGCGGGATGTCGAGCCCGTAGCGCAGCGTCGCGTCGATTCCGAGGTTCATCTTCGCGTGGAGGCGGTTGTAGATCACGGCGGCCACGAGCTGCCGCTCTTCCGGCGCAAACGTTTCCTTCTCGACCATCGACGCGATGATCAGGACGTCGTACGGCGTCAGGTTCTTCGAGCTCGCGTAGCCGAGATCGAGCTTCGCCCAGTTGCGGCGGAAGGCCTGGAGCTGCGCGGCGACCAGCTGCGCCGAGGTCGTCCGGACGGTGAAGTCGTACGTGGCCGGGAAGAGGAAGCCCTCGAGCGCCAGCGCGCGGCTGCCGAAGCCCGGCTCGCGGCGCGCCTTTGCGGTCGCCGCAAGGTACGTCTGCGCCCGAACGCGCACCCGCTTGCCGCGCTCGCGACGGGCGATCCCCGCGACGGCGGTCACCCGCGCGGCCATCTGCTTGCGCGTGAAGCCTTCGGGGAAGACGACGCGGAACGGCTTCGGCCGGACGACCGTCGTCGTCGGCGCCGGCTTCGGCTTGTCGCTGCCCCCCACGCTGGCCACCGCGAACCAGGCGACCAGGACGGCCGCGACCAGCACGCCGACCGCGAGGAGGCGCCGACGGTAGACGACGGCCCTCGGCGTCCGCCTCGGCGGCCGCCGCCGCGGGGGCATCACTCCTGGCCGGCGCTCGACCACGCGAGGTAGCTCGACAGCAGGTGGGCGGCGGCGCGCGCGTCCTCGGGCGCGTCGTCGGAGCCGACGCTCTCGGCGAGGCCCGTCGTGAAGCGCTCGTCGTAACTCTCAACCGGGACGTCGACCGCCGCGCGAAGCGCCTCGACGAAGGCGTCCGTCTCCCTTGCCTGTGCGCCGTGCTCGCCGCGCAGCGTCAGCGGCAGCCCGACGACCACGCGCTCGGCGCCCTCGTCGTGGATCAGCTGCGCCAGCCGCTCGAGGCCGGCCTCGCTCGCGGCCCGCTCGACAACGCCGAGCGGGCGGGCGATGGTGCCGGTCGGATCGGAGACGGCCACGCCGGTACGAGCCGAGCCGAAGTCGAGCGCTACGACCTTCACCCCAGAGCGCGCCGGAGAGCTTCCTCGGCCTTCGCGAGCGCGTCGCCGAGCTTCTCGGGGTTGCGGCCGCCGGCACGCGCCATCGTGGCGCGCCCGCCGCCGCCTCCGCCGACCTCGGCCGCGGCCGCGCGGATGACCTCGACCGCGTCGAGCCGACCCTCGAGCGAGCGGTCGAAGTTCGCCACCAGGTGCACGCGCCCGTCCTCGCTCGCGCCGAGCACGACCGCGGCGGGGGCGCGCTCCTGCTTGATCCGGTCGGATTCCGCGAGCAGCACCTCGGCGTCCACCCCCGCGGCCTGCCCGACGAACACGTTCACGCCGCCGATCGCCTCCTCGCTGCGCGGCTCGACGCGCACCTCGACCTGAGCCTCGCGCGGCGGCCCCTCGCGCCGTGCACGCTCCAGCTCCGCGCGAAGCTCCTCCGCCTCCTTCGCGCGCCCGTGCAGGAGCGCGTATGCCTCGCCGGAGGTGACCGCCTCGATGCGGCGCGTGCCGGAGCCGACCGAGCCCTCGGAGGTGATCACGAACGGCCCGATCTCGGCGGTCGCGCGCACGTGGGTGCCGCCGCAGAGCTCGCGTGAGTACCCGGCGATGTCGACGACGCGGACCTCGTCTCCGTACTTCTCGCCGAAGAGCATCATCGCGCCCAGCCGCCGTGCCTCGGCGATCGGCGTGATGTAGGCGCGAACGGGAAGGTTCCGGAAGACTGCCTCGTTGACGCGGCGCTCGATCTCCGCGCGCTCCTCGGCCGTCACCGCCTGGGGGTGCGCGAAGTCGAAGCGAAGCTTGTCGGGCCGCACCGCGGAGCCGGCCTGGCGCGCATGCTCGCCGAGGACCTCCTGGAGGGCCTTGTGCAGAAGGTGCGTCGCGGTGTGGTTGGCCATCGTCGGGAAGCGCACCGCCCAGGGCGCAACCGCCCGCACGCGGACCCCGGCCGCGAAGCCCTCGCCCTCGAAGGTCAGCACCTGGTCTTCGTCCGGCAACCGCGTCGCCGCGACGAGCTCCGCGCGCTCCCCGGTCTCCTCGTTCTCGATGAAGCCGGCGTCGGTCACCTGGCCGCCGCCCTCGGGATAGAACGGCGACTGCTCAAGCTTCGCCTGGAAGCGGCCCTCGCCGAGCTCCTCGTAGGCGAGGATCGCCGTGAGCACCTCGGTCTTCTCGTACCCGACGAACTCGCTCCGCGCGTCGGCGCTGAGCTTGACCTCGACCTCCGCGGGCCCCGCGCGACGCGAGCGCGTCCGCTGCTCCTCCATCCGCTCGCGGAACCCGTCCTCGTCGACGGGCAGGCCGCGCTCGCGCGCGAGCTCCTGCGTCAGCTCGAGCGGGAAGCCGTACGTGTCGTGGAGCCGGAACGCCTCCTCGCCGGAGATCTCGCCGTCGGCTGCTGCCTCCTCGAACAGCGTCAGCCCGCGCGCGAGCGTCTCGGAGAAACGCTCCTCCTCGTCAGTGAGCACGGCTTCGATCGTCTTCTGCGCCTCGGCGAGCTCGGGGTACGCCCCGGCCATCTGCTCGACCACGACCCCCGCGAGCCCGGCGAGGAACGGCGGCTCGAGGCCGATGCGCCCGGCCTGCTGCACCGCCCGCCGAATGATGCGGCGCATCACGTAGCCACGGCCCTCGTTCGACGGCGTCACGCCGTCCCCGGCCAGGAAGGTCATGCCGCGCCCGTGGTCGGCGAGGATCCGGTGCGCCTTCGTCGCCTGCTCGGTCTCGCCGTATGCGACCCCGGACCGCTCCGCGATCCAACCCATGATCGACTGGTAGCCGTCGGTGTCGTAGACCGAGTCGACCTGCTGGAGGATCCGCGCGGCTCGCTCGAGCCCCATCCCCGTGTCGATGTTCTGCTTCGGCAGCGGCGTCAGCGAGCCGTCGGTGTGCAGCTCGAACTCCATGAAGACGAGGTTCCAGAACTCGAGGAAGCGCTCGCACTCGCAGCCCGGCGCGCACTCGGCCCGCCCGCAGCCGACGCCCTCGCCCCAGTCGAAGAACATCTCCGAGTCCGGACCGCAGGGACCCGGGCCGCCGACCGACCAGAAGTTGTCCGCGCGCGGGAGCCGCACGATCCGCTCGGGCGGCATGCCGATCCGCTCCCAGGCGCCGATCGCGACCTCGTCCTCGTCGAGGCCGAGCTCGGGATCGCCGGCGAAGACACTGACCCAGAGGCGGTCGAGGTCGAGCTTCATGCGCTCGAACATGAACTCCCACGCGAGCTCGACCGCGCCCTCCTTGAAGTACTGCCCGAACGAGAAGTTGCCCAGCATCTCGAAGAAGGTGAGGT
>Ga0307320_10000335_pt1 | contig 16957 bp, 14 predicted proteins | sample ER_DNA_369_FD_194495 | JGI IMG/M metagenome (GOLD analysis project Ga0307320, IMG submission 194495) | Bulk soil microbial communities from the East River watershed near Crested Butte, Colorado, United States - ER_DNA_369 | ecosystem: Environmental > Terrestrial > Soil > Floodplain | place...
CGCGCTGTTCGCGACGAGCGGCTACGAGGGCGTCACGGGCACGATCACGTGCACCCCGCTCGGGGACTGCGCGACCGACGTGACGATCGGCGTGTTCGAGTACGACCACTGGCCGGTCGAGGGTGGCACAGACCCGACCGACCCGGTGTTCTCGGAGACCAAGACGCTGGCCGACGTCATCTAGTTCGACCGGCACCGCGCGCTTCGGGTGGGCCTCCGGGCCCACCCGAAGCGGTGCCTGGAGGGATGGGCTAGGCTCGCGCGATGGCCACCGCCCCCGACCAGCAGGTCCGCGGCGCGGAACTCGGACTGCTCGAGCGCCTCCCCTGGCGGCGGATCGTCCTCGTCGTGCTCTCCATCGTGATCCTGGCCGTGGTCGCGATCGGCGCGTACAAGACGCTGACCCTGCCCGCCGACAAGCGCTACTCCACGACGACGTGGAAGGACTTCATCGTCCTGGGCCTGGCCCAGGGGGCCATCATCGGGCTGATCGCGCTCGGCTATACGCTCGTCTACGGGATCCTTCGGATGATCAACTTCGCGCACGGCGAGGTGTTCATGTTCGGTGCCTTCGGGGCCTTCTTCTTCTCCGACGCGTGGGAGGAGAGCGGCTTCCTCGACAGCAACCCCGTCCTGTCGATCGGGCTCCTGCTGGTCATCGCGATGCTGGTCTCGATGAGCGTGGCGGTCCTGCTCGAGCGCATCGCCTACCGCCCGCTCCGCAACGCCCCCCGGCTCGTCCCGCTGATCACGGCGATCGGTGCGTCGCTGTTCCTGCAGAACACCGCGCGCGGGTTCTTCGGGGCGCAGAGCCGCGGGTTCGGCGTGCCCGAGGCGCTGGACGGCACCTGGACGATCCTCGGCATCGAGGTCGACCGGATCCAGGTCGTCGTGCTGGTCACCGTGATCGTGGCCGTCACGGCCCTGTCGCTGTTCGTCTCGAAGACGACGACCGGGAAGTCGATGCGAGCGGTGGCCGCCGACAGCGAGATCGCGAGCCTGATGGGGATCCGGGTCGACCGCGTGATCGTGACCACGTTCGCGATCGGGGGGCTGCTGGCCGGCATCGCCGCGGTGTTGTTCTCGATCACGTTCGAGTCGGTGAGCTTCACGATGGGCTTTCGGCCCGGGATCGCGGCGTTCACGGCGGCGGTCCTGGGAGGGATCGGCAGCATCTCCGGCGCCGCGTTGGGCGGCGTCCTGCTCGGGCTCCTGCAGTCGGTCGGCCCGGCGCTGATCCTGACCGGCTACGGCATCCCGTCCTCGTTCCAGCTGAAGGACGCGTTCACGTTCCTCGTCCTGGTCCTGGTCCTGATCTTCCGCCCGGGCGGCCTGCTTGGATCGAGCGAGGCGGAGAAGGTGTGATGGGCGGGGTACCGACGCGCTCGATCGTCCGCGCCGGTCTCCTCGGCGGCGCCGGCGCGATCTACGTCGCGCTCGTCGGCCTCTACACGAAGTTCGCCGACCTCGAGCTCGTGGGGGAGCAGGTCACACTCGGCCGAGTGCTGATCGTCGCGCCCGCGTTCGTCGCCGCGTACGCGGTGACCCGCCCGAGGGTCGTGGCGGGCGAGCGCCACTTGGTCGCCCTGCGTGGCGGCCTCGCGGTCGGCGCGCTGTCCGGGCTCATCGGGGCGGGGCTGTTCGCGGCGGCGCTCTGGTTCGCCGACTGGTTCGGCGTCGATCGGATCCGAGAGGTCTTCGTAGCGATCACGGAGCCGCTCGTCGACTTCCTCACGTTCGACAAGGGCGTGCCGGCCGGCCTGCCGATCCTCATCGTCCTGTGCGCGGCGGGCGGCGTCGTGGGCGGCTTCGTCCGCACCGCGCCCGCCGCGATCCGACGGCCCGCCTCGGCGGGGGTCCTCGCGGTCATCCTGCTCGGCCTGCTGCAACGGATCATCCCGATCGTGTTCGTCCAGCTCGGGTTCGAGGCCGATTGGCTCTACGAACGCGGCGCCGGGCTCACCTGGTTCGGGGGTCTGATCGTGTTCGTGGTGGCGGCCGCCGCGAACGCGCTGTGGAATCAGGACGGTGGTCGCACCCGCGAGCGCGTGCGTCGGAACGTGGGGAAGGCGCCGGCCGCCAAGGTGGGTCTGTTCGTCGCGATCCTGGCGATCATGACGATCCTGCCGCTGCTGTTGGGCACCGCCATCTCCGAGGTCCTCGGGTCGGTGATGATCTACGTGCTGCTCGGGCTCGGGCTGAACATCGTCGTCGGCTACGCGGGGCTGCTCGACCTCGGGTACGTGGCCTTCTTCGCATTCGGCGCCTACACGACCGGCCTGCTCACGGGCGCCTTCCTCAACACCACGACCGGCGCGGCCACGCCGGCCTTGTCGGCGGACCTGAACTTCTACGTCGCGGTATGGATCGTGGCGTTGCTCGCCGCGGGGGTCGGCCTGTTGATCGGCGCGCCGGTGCTTCGTTTGCGCGGGGACTACCTCGCGATCGTGACGCTAGGGCTCGGCGAGATCGTGAGCGTCCTCACGGCATCCAAGTGGGCGCAGCCGTTGATCGGCGGGCCGCAAGGGATGCGGGGCGTCACCAAGGCCGAGGTCTTCGGCCTGAACTTCCAGGACAACCCGCAGCACTTCTACTACCTCGCGCTCGCCTTCGTCCTACTCGCCGCGTTCGTCTCGTGGCGATTGTCGACGTCACGGATCGGACGGGCCTGGAACGCGATGCGGGAGGACGAGCAGGTCGCCGACGCGATGGGGGTCAGCACGACGAAGTTCAAGCTGCTCGCCTTCGCGCTCGGCGGCGCGATCGGATCGATGGGCGGCGCGCTCTTCGCGGTCAGCATCGGGTCGCTCACGCCGGCGAGCTTCGAGATCACCGTGTCGATCACGGCCCTCGCCGTCGTGATCATCGGTGGACTCGGGAGCATCCCCGGCGTCCTGGTCGGGGCGCTCGTGCTGATCGGTCTTCCCGGGCTCCTGCGTGAGTTCGAGGAGTATCGGCCTCTGATCTACGGGGGTGCCCTGGTCGCGATCATGATCCTGCGTCCGCAGGGCCTCGTCCCGAACGTCCGGCGAAGCCGGGAGCTCGAGGACGAGGAGGTCAGCCAGGACGCCTGGTCCAGGGACGCGAAGGGCGAGGCCGAGGCCGTGGCGGCCGTGCTGCCGGGCGGCGGCCTGGGCGTGGAGCGGGAGGATCTGGAATGAGCGCGCCCGAGCACCTGCTCGAGCTCAGGGACGTCGCCAAGCATTTCGGCGGCCTGTATGCCTTGTCGGGACTGACCTTCCACGTCGACCCCGGGGAGATCGTCTCGGTCATCGGCCCCAACGGGGCCGGCAAGAGCACGATGTTCAATGTCGTGACCGGCCTGTACGGCCCCGACGACGGCAGCATCCGCTTCCGAGGTGCCAACGTCGTCGGGCTCGCGCCGAACCAGGTGACCAAGCTCGGCATCGCCCGCACCTTCCAGACGGTGCACCTGTTCCCGAACATGACGATCCTGGAGAACGCGATGGTCGGCCAGCACTGCCGCACCAGGTCCGGCGTGTTCGGCTCGATATTCCGCCTGCCCGGCACCCGGCGCGAGGAGCAGCGGATCCGCGAACGGGCGCGCGAGAGCCTCGGGTTCTTCGGCTCGCGGCTGGCCGGCTACCGGGAGGAGCAACCGGCCTCCGCGCTCTCGTACGCGAACCGGCGACGTCTCGAGATGGCGAGGGCGCTCGCGACGGAGCCGGCGCTCGTGATGCTGGACGAGCCCACGGCGGGCATGAACCCGAGCGAGACGCTCGAGCTCCGCGACCACATCGTGCGGATGCGCGACGAGCTCGGGCTCACGGTGCTGGTGATCGAGCACGACATGCGGGTGGTCAAGGGCGTCTCCGACCGGGTCGTGGCGCTGGACTACGGGCGCAAGATCGCGGAGGGCTCCTACGACGAGGTGGCGAACGATCCCCAGGTGATCGAGGCCTATCTCGGGACCAAGGCCGCCGGATGAGCGACGAGTCGCGGACCACCGCGATGCCTGCCGTCGATCCGGCCGAGACCGGCGTCGCGGTCCAGCCGGTCGACACCGCCGCGCTCCCGACCCACGAGGAAGCCACGCCGGAGCAGGACGGCGAGCGGCGTCCCGTCCTGGAGCTCCGCGACGTGAGCACCCACTACGGGCTGGTCGCGGTGCTCCGCAATGTGAACGTCGAGATCTTCCCCGGCGAGATGGTGTGCCTGCTGGGGGGGAACGCCAGCGGGAAGACCACGACCCTCAAGACGATCCTCGGGTACGTCAAGCCGACCGAGGGCGACGTGGTGCTCGACGGCGAGGTGGTCACCGGGCTGCCGACGTCGGAGGTCGTCTCCAGGGGGATCTCGATGGTCCCGGAGAACCGCCGGCTCTTCGCGAACATGACGGTCTCGGAGAACCTGGATCTCGGCGCGTTCCAGCGCAAGGACAAGGCGAAGATCGCGGAGGATCGGGAGAAGGTGCTCGAGACGTTCCCGCGGATCCGCGAGCGGCTCAAGCAGAAGGCCGGGACGTTGTCCGGCGGCGAGCAGCAGATGGTCGCGATGGGCCGGGCGCTGATGGCCGATCCGAAGGTCCTGCTGATGGACGAGCCCTCCATGGGTCTCGCGCCGATCCTGGTCGAGCAGGTCTTCGAGATCATCAAGCAGATCCGCGCGCTCGGCCGCACCGTCTTCGTGGTGGAACAGAACGCGAACATGGCCCTTTCGATCGCCGATCGCGGCTATGTGATCCAGACCGGCCAGGTGGTGCTCGCGGACACGGCGAAGAACCTGCTGGACAACCCGCTCATGCGAGAGGCGTACCTCGGAGAGCTCTGAGTGATCGCTCCCCGGGGACGCGACCGGGTCCTCGCGCCCGACGGGGGCTCGCCATGAACCGGACCGCCGACGTCGTCGTGGTGGGGGGAGGCGTCGTCGGCGCGAGCGCCGCGTACCACCTGGCCGCCGCGGGCGCCGGACGGGTCCTGGTGCTCGAGCGAGCCGATCACCTCGCCGCGGGGTCGACCGGGGCGTGCGCCGGGGGGTTCCGCTTCCAGTTCTCGAGCGCGATCAACGTTCGCCTGTCCCAGGCGAGCGTGCCGATGATCACGGGGTTCACGCGGGAGCACGGGCTGCCGCTCGACGTCGTGCAGCACGGCTATCTGTTCCTGGTCCGCGGCGAGGAGCTGTGGCGCGACTTCCTGACCGCCAACCGGCTGCACGCGTCGCTGGGCGTCGAGGCCGAGGTCCTGACGCCCGAGGAGGCGGTCGAGCTCGCGCCGGGGATCGCGATCGATGGTCTGGTCGGCGCCACGTACGGCCCGGAGGACGGGATCGCGGACCCCTCGGGCCTCACCCACGGGTACGCGACCCTCGCGCGGCGTGCGGGCGCCGAGATCGAGCTCGGCGTCGGGGTCGAGCGCGTCCGGGCGGGAGGCGGCCGGGTGCGGGGCGTGGACACCGACGCGGGTCCCGTCGACGCCGCCGCGGTCGTGAACGCGGCCGGGCCGTGGGCGGGCGTCCTGGCCGCGACCGCAGGCGTCGATCTCCCGCTCGAGCCGATCCCGCGCCACGTCCTGGTCACGGGGCCCTTCGGGGGGGCGCCCGAACGCCGAACCCTGGTGATCGACGCGACGACGACGTTCTACTTCCATCGCGAGGGCGCCGGCGTGCTGATGGGGATGGGAAGCGGCTCCGAACGACCGTCGTTCGAGACCACGGCGGACGAGTCGTTCGTCGCCGACGAGCTCCTGCCCACCGCGGTCAGGATCTTCCCTCCGCTCGCGGATGCATCGGTGGAGAACTCCTGGGTCGGCTTGTACGAGATGACACCCGACCGCCATCCGATCATCGGCGAGGCGCCGGGGATCGCCGGGTTCTACCTGGCGAACGGCTTCAGCGGCCACGGCTTCCAGCACGCCCCCGTGGTCGGCAAGCTGCTCGCGGAGCTGATCGTCGCGGGCGCGGCGACGACCGTGGACATCTCGAGCCTGGGCCTCGACCGGTTCGAACGGGGCGACCTGGTCCGCGAGGGCCACGTCGTCTGAGTGCCGGGGGCGGGATTCGAACCCGCACGCGCTTTCGCGCAATGGCTTTTGAGGCCATCATGTCTGCCAGTTCCATCACCCCGGCGTGAGGCAAGTCTACGGCGTCACCTCTTGGGGCCGATGAAGGCATCAAGCGCTGCGACGGCCTCTCGGCGGGCTATCGAGATCGTGTCGAGTTTCGAGGAGGAATGAGCGATCTGGGCGGCGTCGCACGCCTGCCTGAAGATCTCGAGGATGTCCGTCGAGTGGTTGGTGAAGAAGTAGCGCGGATAGGCGTATCGCCCATCTCTCACTCGGTTGATCGTCCGGCATCCGTCCGAATGGATCAGTCCTCGAAGGAGTTGACGAGGGTAGGAGCCGACGATCCGGTTCTGCCAGTCCTCAAGCACGATCGACCGATGGTGCTTCCTGCCAGGTCCGTGTTGCGGAAAAAGGCAAGGCCAGTGCTGCCACGATGCGCAGACCTCGATGCATCCGACTCTGGGTGATGTGTTGACCGTGCCCTTCCCATCGCGGACTCGTTTGATCGATGTGATCGCGAGCTCGATCAGGTTCGGATACCTCAGGTCTTGAACGATGCGCAGTCGGTAGGCGCGAGGATCTCTTGAGAGCCAGCCGTCGCCCAGGTAGAGACCCAGAAGGTACGAGTAGGCGGGTTCGTCAAGCGGTCCAGACTCGCATCTGGGGCACGAGCCTCGGGCAGCCGCCCGCGTCCGTGATGCGTGCGGGGCACGGCCGTGACGCCAGTCGAGAATCGTACGACGGCTGATCCCCGTTCTCCGCGAGACCTCGCAATCGTTGAGGCCTTCGGCCACGAGCGAGAGAGCTCGGTCGACCTCGTATCGTGGGTGCACCAACGCCCTCTCTGTGGGTAGAGGCGACCGTATATCGAGGTAGAGACAGCAGATCGGAAGGACCCACCCTGACGCTCGCTCGCTGGTCGATCGCCATCGCGGTGGCGACACTGCTCGTCGCCTGCGAGGCGCCGGCACCGGCCTCCCCGGCGGGACCCGGGTCGCCGACGCCCGTCGTCAAGGTCGCGTTCGTCCGCGACCTGTCGATGCCCGACGCGGACGAGCACGCGCTCCCGGCGTTACAGGCCATGCGGCTCGCGTTCGAGACCGCGACGCTCCAGGACCCGAGCTCGGTGCCGGTCGAACTTGAGGAGTTCGACCTCGCGCGGGACGCGGCCGATCTCGAGTCGATCGACGCAGATCCGAGCTACGTGGGCGTGGTCGTGGCCCCCGGTGTGAACGGCGACGACGCCGAGCTGGACACCGACCTGCCGATCCTCAGCCTTTCGGGTTTGGGGGCGGGCGACGGGCGTCGGGCGTGGATCCGGATGGTGGCGCCCCTCGCGACGACCGCCCACACGTTGGCCGCGAGGCTCCGCCGCTCGAGCGCCTGCGTCCTCTCCGAGGATCCCCCGCCCGATCCCTTGTACCGGCTGCTGTCCGAGGCCCTCCCCGGGGCGACGGCTCGGGCCGTCGATCCCCCCGCCGCGGCTTCAGTGGCGGGCGAGGCGGGATGCGACGTCGTGATCTGGGCCGGGGGTCCAACCGCGGGTGGGGAGGCCGTTCGCGCCCTCCAGCGGCTCGACGTAGCGTTCATCGGAGGTGATCGGCTCCTCGATCCCGACTTCCTGTCGACCGCCGGATCCGCGGCCGAGGGAGCGGTCGCGCTCTGCGCCTGCGCGAGCGTGTCAACGTCCACCGAGCTCGCCGCACGGAGATTCATCCAGGACTACCAGTCCGAGCATGGCGTCGCGCCCGGGGCGTTCGCCGTCGAGGGCTGGGACGCCGCCCACCTCATCCTCCGCGCGGGAGGAGAGGGGAGGATCACGCGCGCGCAGGTGGCTGGGTCGCTCGGCGGGCTCACGACGGTCGACGGCCTGGAGGGCACCCGCCGGTTCCGAGCCGATGGCGAGCCGCTCGAACCACGGGCCCTGCTTAGGTTGTACCGGGTCGAGGGCGGCCGGTGGGTCCGGGCCGGATGGGACGAGATCTGATGGGAACCGGGTGGCGGCAAGTTGAGCGAACGACCCGATCCGGGGGAGGATAGGTGCTTCGCACCTTCGAGCACGACCAGAGCATGAGGAGGGGGAACGCGGTGAAGCGGACGAGACTCTGGCTGGCAGCGCTGATCGCGGTGTTCGCGCTGGTCGTGGCTGGCTGCGCGAGCAACGACGACGAGGGCCCGACCGGCGGGACGGGCACGACGGCGGAGACGGGAACGACCGGCGCGACGGGTGAGACGGGGATCCCCACGTTCACGACGATCGAGGAGGGCAAGCTCACCGTCGGCTCGTGCCTGGACTACCCGCCGTTCGAATCGGTCAAGGGGGGTGTCGAGACCGGCTTCGACATCGACATCAGCGATGAGATCGCCAGCCGGCTCGGGCTCGAGGTCGTCTGGGTGAAGGCAGACTTCGACACGATCTTCACCGCGCTCGCCGGGGACCAGTTCGACATGGTGGCCGCGGCCTCGACGATCACGGACGAGCGCGAGCAGGTCGTGGACTTCTCGGTCCCGTATTACAACGCGCTGCAGTCCCTCACGGTGAACACGCAGGAGACGCCGGACATCACCTCGACCGATCAGCTCGGCGACGGAGATGTGGTCGGGGTCCAGAAGGGCACGACGGGCAAGATCTGGGCGGAGGAGAACCTCGTGCCGCAAGGGGTCGAGCTGAAGACCTTCACGGCGTCGCCCGACTCGTTCCGCGACCTGGAGGCGGGTAACGTCGTTGGGGTGATCAACGACGCGACGGCATCGGTCGAGATCGTCAAGGACCTGCCGGCGCTCGAGGTCGTCCAGCAGATCGATACGAAGGAGCACTACGGGCTGGCGTTCTCGCCCTCGAACCCCGACCTGCGGGATGCCGTGAACTTCGTGTTCGCCCAGATGGTGGCGGACGGGACGTACGCGACGATCTACGAGAAGTCCTTCCCGCCCGACTCCCTGCCGCCGGAGTTCGCACCGACGTCCTGACGAGCGGTTCGGTCGAGGGGCCCGCGCGAACTCGCGCGGGCCCCTCATCCTGGGAGGTGTGGAGCATGGCGGTCGTGGAAGCTCCGACGTTCGAGCCCGAGGTCGCACCGGACGTGCGAGGACCGACGGCCCCGCTGCCGGCGACGATCTTCGCTTTGGGCATCGCGGCGCTCATGGTGATCGCGCTCGGAGTGGTCGTCACGCAGGTGAACTACGCGCTCTCCGATCGCGTCCTGACGCAGAACTGCATCGCCGAGGAGATCTCACCCGAGGATAACGGCGCGATCGGTGTCTGCAACATCATCGAGGCGCTCGAGGACCCCCTCACCACGGGATCGCTCTACCTGGGGATGGGCCTCGGGGTTCTCGCGCTGGTGCTCGGGGCCTCGACCTACCGTAGGATGGACAGCAAGCGTCGGCGCGATCATGCGATTACCGGAGCCGTGCTTGGGTCGCAGGCCGTGCTCCTAGCGATCGTCATCCTATGGTTCCGGTCGGCGACCCCCGGGTTGTTCGCGAAACACTTCCTCAACTTCGCGGATCTCCAGGGATACGGGGGCGCGTTCGTCCGGGGCGCAAAGAACACCTTGATCCTGGCGTTCGCCGGCGAGATGGGCGGCATCGTGATCGGCCTCGTCCTCGGGATCCTCGTGCTCTCCCAGCGGCGGGCGGTCCGAGCCCCGGCACGGACCTACATCAACTTCTTCCGCGGGACGCCGCTGATCTGGCAGCTGGTCACCGGGTACTTCCTCCTGCTCTTCGGATTCGGCATCCGTCTATCGGCGTTCTCGGTAGCCATCATCGTGTTCGCGCTGAACACCGGCGCATACGCTGCCGAGGTGTTCCGCGCCGGGATCCAGTCGATCGAACGCGGGCAGATCGAGGCCGCCCGCTCGCTCGGGATGAGCTACTTCCAGGCGATGCGGTACGCGATCGTCCCGCAGGCGGTCCGTCGCGTGATCCCGCCGCTGATGAACGAGTTTGTGATCCTGATCAAAGACACGGCGCTGGTGGTGGTCCTCGGGCTGACCGCGAATGAGTACGACATCTTCACGACTGCCCGCGAGGGCCAGTCGGCCACGTTCAACGCCACCTTCTTCACCGTGGCCGCGATCGCCTACCTGATCGTGACGCTCCCGCTCATCCGATTGGTGAACGCGGCCGAGAAGCGCCTGCGGAGCGGTCTAGTCGGGATCGCCGGGGCGGGAGGGTGACCGGACCGGTGGGAGCCGCTCGCCCGATAGGCGCGGGGGAACCCCTTGTCCGGTTGGACGACGTCCACAAGTGGTTCGGGAACCTGCACGTCCTCAAGGGCGTGGACCTGGCCATGGTCCAGCGCGACGTCGTCGTGGTCGTGGGCCCCTCTGGTGGGGGGAAGTCGACACTCCTGCGATGTGTCAGCCTGCTCGAGGTTCCCACGTCGGGCCGGGTGTTCTTCGAGGATCGGAACATCACCGACATCCGCACGAACCTCAACGAGGTCCGGACGCATATCGGGATCGTGTTCCAGGCCTACAACCTGTTCCCGCACATGACCACCCTGCGCAACGTCACACTGGCGCTCGAGAAGGTCCTCGGCCTGTCGGACGACGAGGCCCACGATCGCGCCATGGAACAGCTGGCTCGGGTCGGGATGGGCCACAAGGCCAGCGTCTACCCGGGGCAGCTTTCGGGGGGCCAGCAGCAGCGAGTCGCGATCGCCCGGGCCCTGGCGATGGAGCCGAAGGTGATGCTCTTCGACGAGGTCACCTCCGCGCTGGATCCAGAGCTGGTGGGGGAGGTCCTCGAAGTCATGACCCGTCTGGCGGTCGAGGGCATGACGATGATGGTGGTCACCCACGAGATGGGTTTCGCGCGCGAGGTGGGGACGAGGATGCTCTTCCTCGACGAGGGCCGGATCGCCGAGGAGGGGGAGCCGAAGGAGATGTTCTACCACCCCCAGAGCGACCGCCTCCGCCAGTTCCTGGCCAAAGTGCTGTAAACCGATCGCGATGCGCTCGCCCTCGACTCGCGTTCTGGCGCTCGCCGCCGCCGTCGTATCCCTCGTCCTCGCGTCGGCGTTCCTGACCGACGAGGAACGTCCCTACGTCGTGACGGCGATCGACTACCACTTCCACGACGCCCACCCCACGCTGCCGATCGGCCCGGGGCGCGACCTGATCGTCCGGAACCAGGGAAGGAACGTACACAACGTGACGATCCCGGCGCTCGGGATCTCGCGGGACGTGCGCCCCGGTGGGCAGGTGGTGATCGGCTCGATCGCGGACCGGCTCCCGCCCGGTCGTTACGAGCTCTTCTGCCAGATCCACCTGGCCGCGTTCGGCATGAAGGGCGTGATCGTCATCGCATCGGAGTGAGGTGCAGGAGATCGATCCTGGGGTCGCGCCATCGGAACGCCCGCAAACAAAGGATCGACGGGCCGAGGAACCTTTGGATCCGCTCACGCCTTCCCCATACGCGAGCGTTGTCTACTCGGTTCCTCGACCCGTCAAAAGGTGGCCCCAAGCGACCCGGACTCCCGGGAACCGGTGCCTCCTCCGCTCGGTGGAACGCTCTCGGGGACTCGCGCCCCCTCGTCCGATCCAACTCGACGGAAGCGGTTTCCGTCTCCCGATCCCAGCGGCCGCTCGGGACCGGAGCGAAATGTAGCGACGAGCCTCGGGCCTGTCAACGCGATGAGAGCGGTTGGGCTGCAAGGAGATCCGAACGACGTTGCAGGTAGCGGCGCGCGCGTTCACGAACAAGAAAGAGTGACAAACGACGTCGCCGTCTGCGATGCACGTCTCGGAGACGTCGTCGAAGCTTCGCCGTCGCGCCACGACCAGCGGGTATCCGCTCCGAAACCGACGTCGACGAACGAGATCCGCACGCGCCGTGTCTGTCGTCGAGCCGCGCTAGGATGCCGCGCGTGACCCCTCGCGCCGCCGATCCGCCGAGGCGGCTGTTCCTCCTCGACGGCCACAGCCTGTCGTACCGCGCGTTCTTCGCGCTCCCACCCTCGCTGGCGACGACGTCCGGCCAGGTGACGAACGCGGTCTACGGCTTCACGTCGATGCTGATCAAGCTCTTGGCGGAGGAGCGTCCGGACCTGATCGCCGTGGCGTTCGACGTGGGCAAGCCCACCGCGCGGATCGAGAAGTACGCCGAGTACAAGGCGGGCCGGCCCGAGACGCCCGACGAGTTCCGCCAGCAGCTCGGGCTGATCGTCGAGGTGCTGGAGACCCTGCGGATCCCGGTGATCGGCATCGAGGGCCACGAGGCGGACGACGCGATCGCGACGCTGGCCCTGCGGGCGCTCGAACGGGGCATCGAGGTGGTCATCGTGACCGCGGACCGGGACTTCTTCCAGCTCGTGCGGCCCGGGTTGACCGTGATGTTCAACGTCAAGGGCATCTCCGACATCCGGGTCTACGACGTGGACGCGGTCACCGAGCGGTTCGGTCTGCCGCCGGAGAAGTACCTCGACTACGTCGCGCTCAAGGGCGACGCCTCCGACAACATCCCCGGGGTCCCGGGCGTGGGGGAGAAGACCGCGTCCAAGCTGGTGCAGGACTTCGGCTCGGTCGAGGAGCTGCTGACCCGGACCGACGAGCTCAAGGGGAAGCTGAAGGAGTCGATCTCGGCGGCCGGCGAGCAGCTCGCCCTTAACAAGGAGCTGGCCGAGCTCAACACCGACGTCGACGTCGACCTCGAGCCGGAGGACGCGGTCATGGGGGAGTGGGACCTGGAGGCCGTGCGGCGGCTGTTCACCTCCCTGGAGTTCCGAACGCTGTTCGAGCGGCTCGAGGAGGTGGGCCGGAGCGCGAAGCCCGCCGTCGAGGTGGCCGAGCTCGACCTTCGCAAGGTCGACGTGGCCGACGCGGTCGCCCTCGTCGCGGCGGACGGGCCGAAGGCGATCCGACTCGATCTGGAGGACCGCGAGGTGCGAGGCGTCGCCGTCTCGGTGGGCGGCGGGCAGGCCGCCTTCGCGGACGTGCGGGACCTCGAGGCGTTCGCGGCGGCCCTCGGCCAGGACGACGTGCCGAAGTGGATCCACGACGCCAAGGATCTCGAGACGGCGGTCGTCGCCGAGGGCCGGTCGCTGGAGGGCGTCCGGACGGACACGATGCTGGCGGCGTACCTGCTCGACCCCGCCGCCCCGAGCTTCGAGCTCCAACCGTTGAGCGAGCAGTACCTCGGGACCGACGTGCTCGGCTCGGTCGCCGAGGAGGCCGAGGGCCAGCTGTTCGGCGAGGCGTGGCGGCGGACCGCGGCCGAGGCCGCGGCGGTGGCGCTGCTCGCTCCCGTGCTGGACGAACGCATCGACAAGGCCGGGCTCCGTCGGCTGCTGGACGAGGTCGAGCTCCCGCTGTCCTCGGTCCTGGCGCGGATGCAGGCGAATGGCGTCGCCCTGGACGTCGCCTACCTCGAGGAGATGGCCGAGGGAGTGCGGGACACGATGGCGACGCTGCAGGTCCGGATCTACGACCTCGCCGGGGAGGAGTTCAACCTGAACTCGCCTCCCCAGCTCCGGGCGATCCTGTACGACAAGCTCCAACTCTCACCGGGCAAGAAGACGCCCAAGGGGCAGCTCTCGACCGACGCGAGCGTCCTGGAGAAGCTCCGCGACGTCCATCCGATCGTCGACGCGATCCTGTCCTGGCGCGAGCTCGACAAGCTGAACTCGACGTACCTCGACGCCCTGCCCCAACAGGTCGATCCGCGGGACGGACGCGTTCACACGACCTTCAACCAGACGGGCGCGGCGACCGGGCGCTTGTCATCGACCAACCCGAACCTGCAGAACATCCCCGTACGCGGTGAGCTTGGTCGCCAGATCCGTCGGGCGTTCGTCCCCGGTTCGAAGGGCGACGTGTTGCTGGTCGCCGACTACTCGCAGATCGAGCTCCGGGTCCTCGCACACCTCGCCGACGACCAGGGGCTGAAGGCGGCCTTCGAGTCTGGGGCGGACATCCACACGGCGACGTCGGCCCGGGTGTTCGGCCTGCCCGAGGACCAGGTCGACCCGGCCACACGCAGCCGCGCCAAGATGATCAACTACGGCCTCGCCTACGGGATGAACGCGTTCGGCTTGGCGTCGCGGCTCGAGATCACGCCGGACGAGGCACAGGAGTTCATCGACTCCTACTTCGCGGCCTTCCCGCAGATCCGCGACTTCCTGGACCGCCAGGTCGCGCGCGCGGCGGCCGAAGGGTTCACCGAGACGCTGCTCGGGCGCCGCCGCTACATCCCCGAGCTGCAGGCGGCGAACCCCAGGGTGCGGGACATGGGACGGCGGATGGCGCTCAACGCGCCGATCCAGGGAAGCGCGGCCGACGTCTTCAAGCTCGGCATGATCGGGGTGGACGCCGCGCTCCGTGGCTCCGACCTGGAGTGCCGCATGCTCCTCACGGTGCACGACGAGCTGGTGTTCGAGGTCTCCGCGCGGCGCGTGGAGCAGGCGGCCGACCTCGTCAAGCGCGCGATGGAGGCCGCGTACGAGCTGGACGTGCCGCTGCGGGCCGACATCGGCTGGGGCGCGAACTGGGCCGAGGCCGTCCCCGCCGGGCACTGATCCGGGCACGGCATTGACGCCGTTTCCGCAGGCCAACTACCATCCCTGAGCCGCGAGGCGCACCAGCATCCCGGCGAATCCCAAGGGTCGGTCGGTGCGCGCTTCGTGCGCGGGAGGAGTTGGTTCAGATCGAGACGGCGAGCGAGATACGGGACTTCACCCCCGACGAGCTCCGTGAGGCCATCGAGGCTTCGCTTCGGGACTTCAAGGAGGGCGACATCCTCGAGGGGACGGTCGTGAAGATCGACCGGGACGAGGTCCTGCTGGACATCGGCTACAAGTCCGAGGGCGTCATCCCCACCAAGGAACTGTCGATCCGCCACGACGTCGACCCCGGCCAGGTCGTCAAGGTCGGCGACGAGGTCGAGGCCCTCGTGCTCCAGAAGGAGGACAAGGAGGGCCGCCTGATCCTCTCGAAGAAGCGCGCGCAGTACGAGCGCGCCTGGGGCCGGATCGAGGAGGTCATGCAGTCGGGCGGCACGATCAAGGGCCCGGTGATCGAGGTCGTCAAGGGCGGCCTCATCCTGGACATCGGGCTCCGTGGGTTCCTGCCCGCCTCGCTCGTCGACCTGCGGAGGGTCCGGGACCTGCATCCGTTCGTGGGGACCGAGCTCGAGGCCAAGATCATCGAGCTCGACCGCAACCGCAACAACGTGGTGCTGTCGCGCCGCGCCTTCCTGGAGGAGTCCCAGAGCGAGGGCCGCAAGAAGTTCCTCGAGTCGCTGCAGAAGGGCGAGCGCCGCAAGGGGACGGTCTCCTCGATCGTGAACTTCGGTGCGTTCGTGGATCTCGGCGGCGTCGACGGGCTCGTGCACGTGTCCGAGCTCTCGTGGAAGCACGTCGACCACCCCAGCGAGGTCGTCCAGGTCGGCCAGGAGGTCGAGGTCGGGGTGCTCGACGTCGATCTCGAGCGCGAGCGCGTGTCGCTCTCGCTCAAGGCGACACAGGAGGACCCGTGGAAGGAGTTCGAGCGGAAGTACTCCGCCGGAGAGATCATCGACGGCCAGGTCACCAAGCTCGTGCCGTTCGGCGCGTTCGTCCGGGTGGCCGCCGGGATCGAGGGTCTGGTGCACATCTCCGAGATCTCCGAGCAGCACATCGAGACCCCCGAGAGCGTCCTGCAGGTCGGCGACGAGGTGCGCGTCAAGGTGATCGAGGTGGACGTGCCACGCCGGCGCATCAGCCTGTCGATGCGTCAGGTCGGCGGCGCGATGCCGCGACCCGCGAGCGAGATCGAGGAGGAGGCCGCCGAGGCTTCCGACGCGGTGGCGGCGGGGGCGGGCTCGGCCTCGCCCTCTTCGGCGCAGCTCGCTTCGCAGGCCACCGAGGCAACTCCGGCCGAGGTCGCAACCGACGTGGGCGACGGGTCGGGCGCCTCCGAGCCCGCCCCCGCCGCAGCACCCGCCGGGACGGCGGTCGCGGCGCAGGCGGAGGGTCCGATCGGCGACCGGTCGACGCCCGAAGCCGCGCCGAGCACGGACGCTGCCGTCGACGAAGAGCCGACGGAGCCTGCCGCTGGAGCCGCGGCCGAGCCTGCCACGGAGGGGGCCGGGGAGGGTGAGGGGGCGAGCGAGGAGGACATCTCGCTCGAGGCCATCCTGGAGGACCTGAAGCGGCGCGAAGGGCGCTCGGGCTAGGGTCGGTGCTGCTGGTCGGGCTGACCGGCGGGATCGGGTCGGGCAAGTCGACCGTCGCTCGCCTGCTGGAGAAGCGGGGCGCCGTCGTATTCGACGCGGATCTGCTCGCGCGCGAGGCCGTCGAACCCGGCACCCCGGGTCACGCCGCCGTGATCGAACGGTTCGGCGCGGACGTCCTAGCGCCGGGTGGCGAGCTCGACCGCGAGGCGCTCGCCAGCGTCGTGTTCGCGGACCCTTCGGCCCGACGCGATCTCGAGGAGATCGTCCACCCCGAGGTCCGGCGGCTCTTCGCCGAGGGCTCCGAGGCCTATCGGGACACCGATCGGGTCGTCGTGTTCAGCGCCCCGCTGCTCGTCGAGACCGGCATGCACACGGCCTTCGAGATCCTCGTCGTCGTCTCGGCCACGGTCGCGACGCAGATCGAGCGCCTCATGCGCCAACGCGGCATGTCGGAGTCCTCGATCCGTGCGCGGATCGTGGCCCAGGCGCCGCTCGAGGACAAGGCCGCGGTGGCCGACTTCCTCGTCGACAACGAGGGCATGCTCGACGAGCTCGAGAGCCAGGTCGATCGGCTCTGGAGCGACCTGTCCGCACGTCCGGTCGCCTGAGGGGCGGACGGGACCGCGCCTGCTCCGTCGCTATCCTGGTGTCGTGACCTCCTCCGGGTACGCGGCGGTGTTCTTCGACGCCGGCGAGACGCTCGTCCACCCGCACCCCACCTTCCCCGACCTGTTCGCCGAGATCCTCCGCCGCGAGGGCCACGACATCTCGCCCGA
>Ga0307320_10000340_pt1 | contig 16795 bp, 14 predicted proteins | sample ER_DNA_369_FD_194495 | JGI IMG/M metagenome (GOLD analysis project Ga0307320, IMG submission 194495) | Bulk soil microbial communities from the East River watershed near Crested Butte, Colorado, United States - ER_DNA_369 | ecosystem: Environmental > Terrestrial > Soil > Floodplain | place...
GCTACTCGACCTACCGGGGGAGCTGATGGGGTTCGAGCTCGGGCCCAACCGGTACGGCAAGGCGGGGATCCATCTCGCGACCGTGGCCCGGGGCGAGGCGCGTCACGAGTTCTCCGAGCGTGAGATCGAGGTGCGCCTGGAGGGCGACTTCGAGGATGTCCACGTGGAGGGCGACAACGCGACCGTCCTGCCGACCGACACGATGCGGAGCGCCGCCTATGCCCTCGCGTTCGAGCAACCGACGGAGACGCTCGAGATGTTCGGCCTGCGGTACACGGAGTACCTCCTCCACGCGTCCCCCGCAGCGAGCCGGGCCGAGGCGTGGATGTCCGAGCGGCCCTGGGAGCGCGTCGCGATCGACGGGCAGCCCCACCCCCACGCGTTCACGCGCGGAGCCTTCCGATGGACGACGCACGTAGTCCGCGACCGGGACGAGGTCCGGCTGGCCGGCGGGCTCGACGAGCTCTACCTGCTGAAGACGACCGGGTCGGCGTTCAGCGGCTTCCTCAAGGACCGGTACACGATCCTGCCGGAGACCGACGACCGGATCCTCGCGACCGAGCTCGACGCCCGGTGGCGGTACGCCGGGCCCAAGCTCGACTTCGCCAGGGAGCGGGAGGCCTGCCGGGATGCGCTCGTCCGCGCGTTCGCGCGCCACGACGACAGCCGTTCGGTGCAGCACACCCTGTGGCACATGGGCACCACGGTGCTCGAGGCGGCGCCGAACGTCGTGGAGGTCACGCTCTCGATGCCGAACCTCCACCACGTCGCCGTCGACCTCGCGTACGCCGGGATCCACAACGACGGCCAGGTCTTCGTCGTGACCGACAAGCCCTCCGGTCGGATCGAGGGGACGGTGCGGCGGACCGACGGCGCCTCCCCGGCGTGACCCGGTCGATCCCCGACGAGGGTTGGCTCGACCTGCTCGAGCGAGCCCGCGAGGCCGAGGCCGGGCACCGGCCGCGTCATCCGGGCGAGGGGCCGGTTCGCCAGCCGCTCCAGACTCTGTACGTGCCCGGCGACCGCGTGACGGCGGCGACGACGGTCGAGCTCGGGGCCGAGGCCCTGCGGCTGCTCGACGCGCACGCGGCCGACCCAGCGTCGTTCGAGGCGGCGTTCGGCGTGGGCGCCGCGGTCGCCGAGCGGACGCGGGCGCGCGTGCGCGCGAAGCTGGAGCGCGAGCCGGTCGAGGACCTTCGAGTGGACTTCGAGGACGGCTACGGCGCGCGACCCGACGACGAGGAGGACCGGCACGCGGAGGCGGCGGCTCGAGCCGTCCGGGCCTCGCGCGGGCACGGAACCGCACCGCCGTCGTTCGGCCTGCGGGTGAAGTCGTTCGCCGACGGCGCCGAGGCGCGCAGCCTTCGGACGCTCGATGCCTTCGTCACCACGCTGACCGAGGCCGCCGGTGGGCTCCCCGACGGGTTCGTCGTCACGTTCCCCAAGGTCACGACCGCCGAGCACGTCGCGACCTTCGCCGAGGCGCTCGAGCGCCTGGAGGTCGGGCTGGGGCTGGCCGAGCGCTCGCTGCGGTTCGAGGTGCAGGTCGAGACGCCGCGGTCGGTGATCGGCCCCGACGGCTCGGTCGCGGCCCCCGCCATCCTCGAGTCGTCGGGCGGGCGCCTGACGGCGATGCACTTCGGGGTGTTCGACTACACCGCGTCGCTGGGGCTGATGCCGTGGGAGCAGCGGCTCGATCACCCGGCCAACGACTTCGCCAGACACGCGTTGCAGGTGGCGCTCGCCGGGACCGGCGTGCGGATCAGCGACGGGTCGAGCAACGTCGCGCCGGCGAGCGACCGCACCGAGGACGTTCACGCGGCGTGGCGTGCGCACGCCGACCACGTCCGGCACTCGCTCCGTCACGGCTTCTACCAGTGGTGGGATCTGCATCCCGCGCACCTGGTGAGCCGCTACGCGGCCGTCTATGGGTGGCTGCTCCCGCACCTCGACGACGCGGAGTCCCGTGTTCGCGCGTGGCGCCGACAGGTCGAAGCCCCCGGCGTGCTCGACGAGCCGGCGACCGTCTCCAGCCTGCTTCGATACCTGCGGTTCGCGGTCTCGTCCGGCGCGGTCGACGAGGCCGAGGTCCTCGAAACCACGGGGCTCTCGCGGGACGAGCTGCTCGTGGGCGGAGAGGAGGCGGTGTGACCCATCCGGACGGCGTCGAGGTCATGGGTCCCGCGGAACCCCGGTTCGACGAGATCCTCACCGACGAGGCGCTCGCGTTCGTCGCCGACCTGCACCGCGAGTTCGGCGGGCGTCGCTACGAGCTGCTCGAGGCCCGTGCCGAAGGCCAGGTCCGGCTCGACGAGGGGGAGCGGCCGGACTTCCTCGAGGCGACGCGTTCGGTCCGCGAGGCCGACTGGTGGGTGGCACCCGCGCCGCCCGACCTGCGGGATCGCAGGGTCGAGATCACGGGCCCCACCGATCGCAAGATGGTGATCAACGCCTTGAACAGCGGCGCCCGGTGCTTCATGGCCGACTTCGAGGACGCGAACGCTCCTACCTGGTCGAACATGGTCCAAGGGCAGATCAACGTCGCCGACGCGATCCGCGGGACGATCGAGATGACGGGTCCCGACGGACGCGAGTACCGGCTCGCGGACGAGACCGCGACGCTGCTCGTTCGGCCGCGCGGCTGGCACCTCCCCGAACGGCACGTGCTCGTCGACGGGCGGCCGATGTCCGCGAGCCTGTTCGACTTCGGTCTTGCATTCCTCCATAACGGGCGCGAGCAGCTCGAACGCGAGACCGGCCCCTACTTCTATCTGCCGAAGCTCGAAAGCCATCTCGAGGCACGCCTGTGGAACGACGTCTTCCTCTGGGCGCAGGACCGCCTCGCGATCGCGCGCGGCACGATCCGTGCGACCGTCCTGATCGAGACGATCCTGGCGGCGTTCGAGATGGACGAGATCCTGTACGAGTTGCGCGAGCACTCGGCGGGTCTGAACGCCGGGCGCTGGGATTACATCTTCAGCGTCATCAAGAAGTTCCGGCGTCACTCCGACATGATCCTGCCCGACCGAGCCCAGGTCACGATGACCGTCCCATTCATGCGCGCGTACAGCGACCTGTTGGTGCGCACGTGTCACCGGCGCGGGGCGCACGCGATGGGCGGGATGGCCGCGTACATCCCCAGCCGCCGCGATCCCGAGGCGAACGAGCTCGCCCTCGCAAGGGTTTCCGAGGACAAGGTCCGCGAGGCGAACGCCGGGTTCGACGGGACCTGGGTAGCGCACCCGGACCTCGTCCGGATCGCGATGTCCGAGTTCGATCGGGTCATCGGCGACCGTCCGAACCAGGTCGACCGGCAGCGCGAGGACGTCGAGGTCTCCGCGGCGGATCTCCTGGACGTGCGCGTCCCCGACGGCGAGATCACCGAGGCGGGCCTGCGGACGAACGTCAGCGTCGGGCTGCGGTACCTGGCCTCCTGGTTGTCGGGCGTGGGCGCCGCGGCGATCGACAACCTGATGGAGGACGCGGCGACGGCCGAGATCTCGCGTTCGCAGATCTGGCAATGGGTCGAGCACCGCGCCGAGCTCGCGACGGGCGAGCGGGTCACCGCGGAGCTGGCCCGGGCCGCGATTGCGACCGAGCTCGAGGACCTGCGCGAGCGGCTCGGGAGCGCCGCGTTCGACGAGCTCAGGTTCGAAGAGGCGCGCATGGTGTTCGAGCGGGTGGCGCTCGCGCCCGGGTTCGTCGAGTTCCTTACGCTGCCCGCGTATGAGCTGCTTTGAGCCGGGTGGGTTGAAACCGGCGCAGATAGGGAAAGCCGCCCGTTCGAGGTCGCGCCACCCTTCGCGACCGGAAAGGGGGAGCCATGAAGCGAGCGATCATCCTCGCGTTCCTGGCGGCGCTGGCGCTGGGTGCAGTCGCCACGTCGGCGCCGGCGCAGCCGTCCAGCTTTCGGGCGGTGCTCTCCGGCGCCGGCGAGGTCCCGGCTCGGGACACCCCCGCCAGGGGGGTCGCCATCTTCAAGTTGAACGCTGACGGGACCGAGCTGGGGTTCCGCCTGATCGTCGCGAACATGCAGAACGTGGTCGCGGCGCACATCCATTGCGGCGCAGTCGGCGTCAACGGTCCCATCGGCGTGACCCTGTTCGGTGGCACTCCCGGCGGCGGAGGGACGAACGGCGTTCTGGCCGAGGGGACGATCACTGCTCCCGACCCCGGCAACGGCTGCGGCTGGGCCGACCTCGCCTCCGCGGTGGCGGCGATCGAGTCGGGAGCCGCCTACGTCAACGTGCACACCGACGACGGGGTCCCACCCCCGAACACGGGACCCGGCGACTTCCCAGGTGGGGAGATCCGAGACCAGGTGTTCTGAGGAGGACCTAGGGCCATTCGGCGAGCAGGTGGGCACATCGGACGTCCCACCCGACGTCGGTGCCGCCGATCGACAGGCCCCAGAGGGCGTCGTCGACCGAGCGGACGAACGCCCAGCGGCGGACGTGGGCCGGCTCGAGCTCCAGCTCCTTGGCGAGCCGGCCCACGATCGTGTCGACGGAGCCGAGGTCGAGTCGCTCGGGAAGCAGCGTCCGCACGAAGTGACCCGTGTCGAACGCTCGCTCGCCCACGAGCGGCTTGGGATCGATCACGAGCCAGGGTTCGCGTTCGGCGGCGAGCACGTTCCACAGATGGAAGTCCCGGTTGGCCAGGACGACCTCCTCGGAGGAGGCCGCGAGGTCGCGGCAGAGATCGACCGCCCTTTGGAGGAGCCGGTCGTCGAAGGGCCGATCCTGTCGAACGAACCGCCCGGGGAGCTCGTCCCCCAACCGCGACGCGAGATCGCGAACGAGTGAGAACGGGTGACCCTCCGGAACCGGTCGCCACAGACGCTTCAGCAGCGAGCACGCGATCCCGATCGCCTCGGAACGATCGGGGTGGTCTCCGAGCGGGGTTCCGGGCTCCAGCCGTTCGAGCAGGAGCGCGCCCCGAGCGGGTTCGGCGTCCACCAGTCGCACGGCGCCGTCGCCGTCCCAATGCCGCAGGGCGTCGGGTTCGTGTTGCGTCTCCTCGTCCACGAAGCTGACTTTGAGCACGAGACGTTCGCCGCCGCGACGCTCGGCCGGCGCGACGAACCCCACGGCTCCGCCCGTGAACGCGGGACCGATGGTCAGTGACCATCGATCGGTGAGCTCCTCGACCAGGTTGGGGAGCGATCCCAGCCAGGCCCGGCCGGCGGCACCGTTCGCGGACAGGTTCATGCGAACCACCTCGTCGGGGATCTCGAGCGCGGTCACGAAGTGGACGATGGCGAGGCGAGCCGGCCGTCGGCCATCTCGAGCACGCGGTCTAGCCGCGGCGCGAGCGAGACGTTGTGGGTGGCGATCAGGCAGCTCCCTCCCTCGGCGGCCGCACGACCGAACGCCTCGAGCACCCGCCGCTCCGACACGGCGTCCTGGTGCCCCGTCGGTTCGTCGGCGAGGACCAGGGTCGGCGACAGCACGAGCGCACGAGCGACGGCCGTCCGCTGCTGTTCGCCGAGCGAGGTCTCCTTCGGGTAGCGGGCGGCGAGGTGGGCGATCCCCAGGTCCTCCATCAGCTCGTCGACGCGCCCGCGGAGCTCCTCGAGGCGACCGTGCAGCCGCGCCGGGTACTCGAGGTTCTCGCGGACGCTGAGCTCGTCGAAGAGCCCCAGCTTCTGCGGTACCACCGCGAGCTCGTCCCAGCCGGGGATCGCAGCGCCCGTCCCGGATCGCTCGATCGTTCCGATGTCCGCGTGCTCCCAGCCGGCGATCACGTTGAGCAGCGTGGTCTTGCCCGAACCCGACCGCCCGACCAGACCGACGAGCTCGCCCGCGCGGAGCGTGAGGCTCACCTCGTCGAGCGCGTGGACCACCTCGTCGCCGCGCCGGTAGGTCTTCGTGAGCGCGTTCGCGTCCAAGACGAACGCGCGCTCGGGTTCGGAGGCCGTCGTGGTCACCGGCGGCCGCCAGCGGTCGGCGCGGTCGGGCTCGGCCACGTCGGGCGCCGGGCGGAGGGCGGCGACGCTCGATCGATCGGCCGCGTCGGCGGGGACGCTCGGCGCCGAACGGCGGATCCCGTGGTCGAGCTCGAGCGCGGCGTCGGCGCGCCGCATCACCGAACGGTCGTGGGTCGCGACCACGAACGTCACGCCGGCGCGCGCGAGCTCGACCATCGTGTCCATCACGTGGCTCGCGGAGGTGCTGTCGAGCTCCGCCGTCGGCTCGTCCGCCACCACGATCGTCGCGCCGCCCATCAGGACCTCGGCGATCGCCGCCCGCTGCTGCTCGCCACCCGAGAGCTCCGAGGGCAGGTGGTCGACGCGCTCCTCGATCCCGAGGGTGGAGAGCAGCACCTCCTGGTCGATACGCGGGGGGCGGTGGGTGAGCCCGCGCGCGAGCCGCAGGTGCTCGCCCACGGTGAGGTGGGGGAGGAAGTTGTCCGACGGCCGTTGGAACAGGTACCCGACGGTCGCACGGCGGAACCGGCGGAGCGTGCGCGCGGACGCGTCGTGGACGCTGGTCCCCTCGACCATCAGGGTGCCGCTCGTTGGCCGGTCGAGCCCCGCGATCAGGCGGAGCAACGAGGACTTGCCGCTCCCCGACGGCCCGACGACCGCGAGGAGCGAGGAGGCGGGGACCTCCGCGGAGAGCCCCTTCAGCGCGCGCACTTCGCCGCTCGCGGTCCGGTAGGTCTTCACGAGCTCGTCGCAGCGCGCCGCGACCTCCGGCTTCCTGCCCGTCTCAGGAACCTCAGTCCGCAAGCCGCATCACCTGCCCGAGGTCGGCGGAGCGGGCGCGCCGTTCGGTGAGCCACCCGCCGGCGAGCGCCACCAGCAGCAGGGCCGGCGCTGCGATCGCGACGAGGGCGACGGGGACGACCGTGATCGGGTCCGGCGGGATCGCCTCGATCGGATCCAGCAGCGGAACCGTGAGACGGGCGGCCGTGAGCGCGAGCACGCTGCCGGCGACGTAGGCGATCACGAGCATCGCGCCGACCTCGATCGCGATCGCGACGAGGTGGCGCGAAGACCGCATCCCCATCCGCAGCGACAGACCGTACGAGACGATCTCGGACCGCTGGCGGGTCTGCAGGTACATCAGCATCGCCGCGAACACGAGCAGCGCCGCCACGACCCCGAGCCCGTTCATCACGAGGAACGTGTCGATCACGGCGGCGATGTACGAGATGTCCTTCACCTCGTCCGCCGTCAGGACGAGCGAGGGCGTGTAGTCGAGCTCGGCCAGCGCGGCGCGCGCCGCGCGAGGGGTCCCCCGGATCCAGAGCTCGTCGCTCGCGCTCGGGACGGTCAGGGGGTCGGGTGCGTCCCCGAACGCATCGAGGAGGTGCTGCGCGTCGACCACGACGAGCGGCCGGATGGACGTCATGCCGGGGAACGCGTTCGCGCGCCCGACGATCTCGATCGGCAGGGTCTGTCGGTCGAGCGTGATCGAGTCCGGGAAGGCGTTCGGCGCCGAGGCCATGAGCACCGGGAGCCTGCCCGCGGACGGGGCCGACATCCGGTCCAGGAGCGTCTCGAGCGGCTCCGAGGAGAAGACCGGATCCCAGAAGGCGGTCGAGGCGAAGGTCTCCGCGTCGATCGCCAGAAGGTCGAACGGCACGCCGGGCCGGAGCTCGCCCGCCTGGAGGCGGCGGACCGCCCGGGTGATCGGCAGCGGGAACGTCTCGGGCGTCGCGTTCACGCTGTCGATGCGCGCCTGCACGTCGCTCCCGACGTACACGCCCGCCTTCGCGTCCACCGTGGTCCGCATCGAGCGGGCCACGGTCTGCGCCTGCACGAACAGCCCGAGGCAGAGCCCGGCGGCCGCGATCAGGAGCATCGTCAGGCGCGAGCGAGCCGCGAGACGGTGCACCGCGAGGTACGCGGGGGTACCCCACCCGCCGCTCCGGGCGCGCGCCCACCGAAGGACCAAGACCACGACGCGCGCCACCAGCGCGACGAAACCGGCGAGGAACGCGATCGGGAAGGCGAACAGCAGCAGACTCGGCGCCGTGGTCCCGAGCGAGCGGTCGACCACGACCGCGCCGCCGCTCCGCAGCCGGTGCAGGATCAGCAGCGAGAGGCCGATCAGGACCAGCTCCCACGGGAAGGCACTCACGAGGCGCAGCCGGCTGCGATGGTGTTCGGACTGGCGCAGGAACGAGACGGTCGAGACGATCGCGATCGCCGCGACGGCGAGGACCCCCGCGCTCGCGGCTGCCCACGTCGCCTGCTCCGACGCCGACGACGCGAGCGCGCCGCCAGGACCCATCCACCGTACGAGCGCGAACGCGAGGCCCAACCCCAGCGCCGCGCCGATCGCGCAGGGGATGACGGCCTCGAGCGCCGAGCGCCCGCCCACCGCCCTGGGTCTCGCGCCCCGCGCGAACAACAGGCTGGACTCGACCCGGCGGGCGGCCATCACGAACGCACCGGCACCGGCGACGACCAGCAGCGCGACGAGCATCCCGGCGATCCGCAGCAGCCGCGCGGGGCCGTCGATCGCCACGAGCCGCCCGTGGACGTCCCGGACCACGTCATCCATCGAGCTCCCCCACACGGGGCCGTTCGAACGGTTGCAGAAGAACGTGATGAAGCACCGGTCGAGCAGCGCCCGGTCGTCGATCTCCTCGGAGATGCGCGAGGTGATGCGCGCCGAGTCCTCGGCCTCCTGGAGGGTGAGGTCGCGCAGCACCGGCGCCTGCCACGCATACACCGCGTGGTCGAGCCCGATCGCTCGTGCCACATCGGCGAAGCGATCCTTCGGCACGATCACGGCTTGGGGAGGCGGCGCGCAGTTGCCGCAGTACAGGACGAGGGCATCGTTCCACGGCCGCCAGTACCCGGAGGCCCCGCCCTTGTACAGCGACCGGTAGATCCCGCCGACCGGGAGCCTCACAGTCCCGTCCTCGGGCGAGCCGATCACGATCTGATCGCCGGGCGTGATGTCGAGCGCGTCCGAGATGAGGTCCGGGACCAGCACGCCGTCGCTCGACCCCTTGAGGATCTCCACGTGGTCCGGCGCCTGCTCCCCCATGAACAGGCGGGTGTCACGCCGCTCCTGCTCGCCGGCGACCCTGATCGGCGTGACCGACCCGAGCGCCGACTCCAGGGGGTCGCCGAGGTACGGGCTGGGAGCGGCGAGCCCCTCGAAGATCGCGTCGACCCTCGGCTCGATGTCGCCGTCCGGGTCCGGCCCGGGCAGCGGCAACGCCCCGTTCCTATACATCATCCCGACCGCCCAGCGCGTGTAGGAGGGGTCGTGGATCCGGGCGGCGACCAGCTCGCTCGCGGACGACGAGATGAACAGGGGGTAGGCCGACGCGGCGAGCGCAAGCAGGAGCGCGCCCACCGCGATCGAGACGAACAGCCCGGGGTAGCGCAGCAGGACGAGGGGGGCCTTCGACCACAGTGGATCGGCGCCGCTCGCCGAGCCGCGGTTCCGTTTGCGTGCTCCCGCCATCGTCCTTCCGTGCGCGTTCGTCAGTAGGTTCTACGCCTGGGGACGGCCGCGCGTTCGTACCGCTCGGCACGTCGCCGCCCCCGAGCCGCCCTTCGGTCGCCCGGGACCGTCCGACTCCCACCGTACCCGTCCGTATCCTGGGGGCCGTGAACGACCGATTCCTGCGTGCGCTCAGGCGCGAACCCGTGGACCGCACCCCGGTCTGGTTCATGCGCCAGGCCGGCCGGTACCTGCCCGAGTATCGGGAGCTCCGCGGCGATCGCGACATCCTGGCCGCGATCCGCGAGCCCGAGGTCGCCGTCGAGCTCACCCTGCAGCCCCTCCGGCGGATGCCGCTCGACGCCGCGATCGTGTTCGCCGACATCATGGTGCCGGTCGCGGCGATCGGGCTCTCCGTCCGGATCGAGGTAGGGGCCGGTCCCGTCGTGGACGACCCGATCCGAGACGCGGCGGGCGTTGCCCGGCTGCGGGCGCTCGAACCCGACGTGGACGAGCCCTACGTGGCCGAGACGATCCGCCTCCTCCGCAAGGAGCTCAGGGTCCCGCTGATCGGGTTCGCCGGCGCGCCGTTCACGCTCGCGAGCTACCTGGTCGAGGGTGGACCGTCGCGGGACCACGTCCGGACGAAGGGGCTGATGCAGGACGACCCCGCCGCGTGGTCATCGCTGATGGATGGGCTCGCGGCGCTGTCGCGGGCCCACCTCCTCGCGCAGATCGAGGCGGGCGCGCAAGCGGTGCAGTTGTTCGACTCGTGGGCGGGGTCGCTCGCGCCGAGCGACTACGAGCGATCGGTTCGGCCGTGGTCGGCGCGGGTGCTCGCGGACCTGCCGGTGCCCTCGATCCACTTCGGCGTGGGAACCGGCGAGCTCCTGACCTCGATGCGCGACGCGGGCGGCGATGCGATCGGCGTCGACTGGCGGGTCCCGCTCGACCGGGCGTGGGAACGGATCGGCGGGGGCCGCGCGATCCAGGGCAACCTCGATCCCGCCGTCTGCGTCGCGTCTTGGGACGCGGTCGAACGCGCCGCCACCGAGGTCCTCGACCGCGCGGAGATGCGCGACGGCCACGTGTTCAACCTCGGTCACGGCGTCCTCCCGCACACGCCCGTCGAGAACCTCCAGCGCCTCGTCGAGCTCGTGCACGAACGGACCGCCCGATGAGCGGTCCGCCGATCGGCGTGCTGGTGATGGCGTACGGGACCGCGAGCGGCCCCGACGACGTCGAGCGCTATTACACGGATATCCGGGGCGGACGTCGTCCGTCACCCGAGCACCTCGAGGAGCTGCGCAAACGCTACGCCGCGATCGGCAACCGCTTCCCCCTGCTGGACATCACCCGGCAGCAGGCCGAGGGCCTGGAGCGAGAGCTCAACCGCGGCGAGGTCGGCGCGTTCCGCGCCTACCTGGGGATGAAGCACTCGCCCCCGTTCATCGCCGAGACCATCGATCGGATGCGCGAGGACGGGATCGAACGCGCGATCGGGATCGTGATGGCGCCGCACTGGTCGGGGATGTCCGTCGAGGGATACCATGACCGGGTTCGCGGGGAGGCGGGCGGGGGCCCGCCCGCGTTCGACTTCGTCCGCTCCTACCACGATGACCCCCGCTTCGTGTCGTTCCTTGCCGAGCGGGTGGCCGATGCGCTCAGCGGGCTCACCGCCGAGGAGCGCCGGGGCGCGACGGTGATCTTCTCCGCGCACAGCCTGCCCACCCGGCCGGTCGAGGACGGGTCGCTTCGGTGCTTGCGATGCCACGCCTGCGAGGACGGGTGCCGCTACCGCGACGGCCTGGCCGAGACCGCCGACCTGGTGGCGGCCGAGCTGGGCCTCGCTCGGCACACGATCGCGTGGCAGAGCGCGGGCCGGACCGACGACCCGTGGTGGGGTCCGCCCATCGAGGACGTGCTCGCCGATCTTGCATCGCAGGGGTGGCCGGCCGCGGTCGTGTGCTCGGCCGGGTTCGTGGCCGACCATCTCGAGATCCTCTACGACCTGGACGTCGAGGCGCGGGCGATCGCCGAGCGGGCGGGCATGCGCTTCGTGCGCACCGAGATGCCGAACGCGGATCCCGCGTTCGTCCGGGTACTCGCCGACGTCGTCCGCGAGCGGCTCGCGGCCTCGAGGACCTGACGGTGGGGCCGACCGCCGTGCGGGTCGTGGTCGTGGGCGCCGGGGTCTCGGGCCTGACGGCTGCGCACCGGCTGCTCGAGGCCGATCCAGAGCTCGATCTCGCCGTGATGGAGTCCGAGCCGGACGTCGGCGGCCGGCTGCGGACGGTGACCGTCGGCGGCCTCGAGCTCGAGGGCGGACCGGACTCGTTCGTCGCCCGCAAGCCGTGGGCGGTGGACCTGTGCGGGGAGCTGGGTCTCGAGCTGGCCGCACCCGGCGCCCGCGACGCCCTCATCTGGACCGAGCGCGGGCTGGTCCCGCTCCCGGAGAGCGCCCTCGGCATCCCGACGGATCTCGAGGAGCTCGTGCGCTGGCCTGGCCTGTCGCGGCGGGGTCGCACACGCGCGCTCGTCGATCTCGTGCGCAAGTCAAGGGCGCCGAAGGCCGACGAGTCGATCGGCTCGCTGGTGCGCCGGCGGATGGGCGACGAGGTAGCCGAGCGACTGACCGGGCCGCTCCTGGGAGGGTTGTTCGCCGGCGACGTCGACCGGCTGAGCGTCGACGCGACGTTCCCCGAGCTCGGGCGGTGGGAGCGAGCGTTCGGCAGCCTGATCCGGGGCGCCCGCGCGGCGTCGAGGGCCGCCGCCGACGCGGGGCCGATGTTCCTGCGACCGCAGGGCGGCGTCGGAGAGCTCCCGCGCGCGCTCCTCGAGCGCGTGGGCCCGGCGCGCGTCCGGCTCGGGACGCCGGTCCGCTCGGTCGAACGCGACGGCCGGGCGTTCGTGGTGCGCACGGCCCGGGACGCCCTGCACGCCGAGGCGGTCGTCCTCGCCACCCCGGCGTTCGTCGCGGCCGAGCTGGTCCGCGGGCTCGACGGTTCGGCGGCCGGATCGCTCGGCGCGATTTCGTACGCGGGCACCGGCGTCGTGCACCTCGTCTACCCCCGGGACACGGCCGAGGCGCTCCCGGAGGCGACCGGGTTCGTCGTGCCGCGGGGCCGGGCGCCCATGACCGCGGCGACGTTCGTGTCCCGCAAGTGGCCCGAGGCAGCGTTCGGGACCCGCGCCGTCGTGCGCTGCTTCGTCGGGGCCGTGGGCTCCGAGGACGTGCTGGACGAGCCCGACCAGGACATCGTGGACGCCGTGTGCCGGCACCTGGCGGCCTTCCTCCCGCTGCCGGGACGCCCGACCGCGTCGTCGGTGGTCCGGTGGCCGCGTTCGATGCCGCAGTACGAGGTCGGGCACCTCGAGCTCATCAGCGCGATCGAGGCCTCGCTGCCGGCGGGTATCTTCCCGACCGGCAACGCCTACCACGGGGTGGGCGTCGCCGACGCCGTCCGCAGCGCGGGGCTCGTGGCCGAGCTGGTCCGCGTCCATCTCGGGGCCGACCCGATGGGTGTCGATCTCGAGGACGGGCGCGGCAACGGACGAGCGCCGAGCAGATCGGAGAACGTGGGATGAGCGACACCGTCTATGCCCTGTACACGTGCTTCAAGGCGACGCGCGGCTTCCGAGACCTCGACCTGGACGATGCGGCCCAGGAGGTCGAGAACCTGATCAAGGAGTGGGACCCCGCGGTGGCCGTTCGGGGCGTCTACTCCACGGTCGGCTTCCGGGCGGACACCGACCTGATGCTCTGGCTCGTGGGCCCGACCCCCGACGCGGTGCAGGATGCGCTCGTCGCGTTCCGGCGGACGCGGGCCGGGCGCGAGCTCGACGTGGTCTGGACGTTCATGGGCGTGGTCAAGCCGGCCGAGTTCACCCCCGACCACGCGCCGGCGTTCGTCAAGGGCGAGGCTCCGCGGCGCTACCTCTGCGCGTACCCGTTCGTTCGAACGCCCGAGTGGTACCTGCTCCCGTCGGACGAACGCGCGTCGTTGTTGCGCGAGCACGGCGAGGCCGGCCGGGAGTTCCCCGAGGTGCTCGCGAACACCACGAGCGCGTTCGGCATCAACGACTGGGAGTGGATCCTGGCCTTCGAGGCGGACGAGCTCGACCGGATCGTGGACTGCATCCGCCGGCTCCGCGAGGCGCAGGCCCGCCGGTTCACCAAGGTGGAGGTGCCGTTCGTGACGGGGATCCGCAAGGACGTTCGCGCGGCCCTCGCCGACCTGGCCTAACCGCCGACCGTCTTCCGGCACCCGGTAGCGGCATAATGGGCGCGCCGACCGAACGGAGGTCCCGCCATGGCGCACGCGAAGGACAAGGGCGAGAAGCAGGCCAAGAAGACCGCGCAGAAGTCGATCAAGGAGAAGCGCGCGGCGAAGAAGGCGAAGAAGTCCACCACCGCGCGATCCGAGTAGCCCGTGTTCGAGGACCTGCTCCCGGCCTGGGGCGGCGAGGAGGTCGTCGTCCGGTTCGACGAGCCGACCGCGACCTGGATGTTCGTCTGCGTGCACTCGACGGTGCTCGGTCCCGGCGCCGGTGGCACGCGCATGAAGGTCTACGCCGAGCCGCGTGACGCCCTGCGGGACGGGCTGCGCCTGTCCTCGGCGATGACGAGCAAGAACGCGATGGCCAGGCTCCCACTCGGCGGCGGCAAGGCCGTGCTGGCGGTGCCCGAGATCCCCACCGGCGCGAGCCGGCGCGATCTCCTGCTGCGGTACGGGGATCTGGTGGAGTCACTCCATGGGACGTACCGGACCGCGTGCGACATGAACACCTCGTCGGCCGACATGGACGTCGTCGGCGAGCGCTCCGCCTTCGTGTTCGCCAAGACCGAGGCGGCCGGCGGCTCGGGGACCTCCGCGCCGGCGACGGCGGTCGGTGTGTTCAACGGCCTGCGGGCCGCGGTCGCGCACGCGTTCGGCACCGACGACCTCGCCGGGCGGACGGTCTCCGTGCAGGGCGTGGGCGCGGTGGGTGAGCCCCTCGCGCGCGAGCTCGCCGAGCACGGCGCCCGCCTGGTCCTGACCGACGTCGACGAGGTACGTGCGAAGGAGCTCGCGCAGGAGCTGGACGCCGAGACCGCCGGGAGCGAGGAGATCTACGACGCCGAGTGCGACGCGTTCGCTCCGTGCGCGACCGGGGGCGTGCTCTCGCGGGAGACGATCCCGCGGCTCCGATCGAGCGTGATCGCCGGCGCCGCGAACAACCAGCTCGCCGAGCCCGAGGACGCCGACCGGCTCGCCGAGCGCGGCATCGTGTACGCGCCCGACTACGTCGTCAACGCCGGCGGCATGATCCATCTCGCATCGCTCGAGATGCTCGGCGAGGACGTGGCCGCCCGCGACGAACGCCTGCAGGGCATCGGCGACACGCTCGCGGATGTCTTCGCACTCGCGGAGCGGCGAGGGATCTCGACCGCGGCGGCCGCCGACGCGATCGTGGAGGAACGTCTGGTCGAGGGCAGGGCGTGATGGGTCGCGACCTCGCGTCGATGGAGTGCGTCCCGTGCCGCGGCGGGGTGCCGCCACTCGACCGAACCGAGATCGAGTCGTACCTAACCGATCTCGGACACGAGTGGCGGGTCGTGGACGACCATCACCTCGAGAAGGAATACGGCTTCGCGGACTTCAAGGAGGCGCTCGCGTTCACCGACCGCGTCGGCGAGCTGGCCGAGCGGATCGGTCACCACCCCGACATCTACCTCGCGTGGGGCAAGGTCCGGCTGACCGTGTGGACGCACAAGATCGACGGTCTCCACCAGGCCGACTTCGTGTTCGCGGCCAAGGCCGACCGGGCCCTGGCGGACCCGGCCGGCTGACGGTTCCGGTTACGCCCCGGCCTGCACGAGGCCGAGCTCGCGCAGGGTGGCCCACGGGATCACGTGGCAGTACGGCTCGTGGCCGTTCTTGTCGTAATACCGCTGGTGGTAGTCCTCCGCCGGGTAGAAGGGTCCGGCGGGCGTGATCTCGGTGGCGATCGGCCGATCGAACCGCGCCTGCGCGGCATCACGCGAAGCCTCGGCCACCCGCCGCTGCTCGTCCGAGCTCGTGAAGATCGCGCTCCGGTACTGGTCGCCGACGTCCGGACCCTGGCGGTTCACCTGGGTCGGGTCGTGCATGGCCCAGAACACCTCGAGCAGCTGCTCGAAGCTCACGACCGAGGGGTCGAACTCGACCCGGAGCACCTCGGCGTGGCCGGTTCCGTGCGAGCACACGTCCCGGTAGGTGGGGTTCTCGGTGTGGCCGCCGGCGTAGCCGACCTCGGTCCCGACGACCCCGGGCACGCGCTCGAACACGTACTCGACGCCCCAGAAGCATCCGGCGCCGAACGTAGCGGTCTCGGTGGACATGGTGGACATCCCTCCTTCGGATGGGCTCATTCCTTCAGTCCATCCAGCCGTCGCCACGTTACGTCGTGGTACCGGATCCGACCCGTCAGCCCTCGAACGTGCCGGCGGCCTCGAGGACCCGGTCGACCTCGTCCGGTCCGTGCTCGGTGCCGAGCGTCCACAGCTCGTAACCGCTCGGGGGCAGCCAGACGTCGTGGTCGAGCAGATGGTGGAAGAAGCGCGCGTAGCGTGCGTGGTCGGCGTCTTTTGCCCCGGCGAAGTCCCTGACGGGTTCGGAGGAGAAGAACAGGCTGAACAGCGACCCCGCCCCGTTGACCGTGACCGGGATGGCTCGCGCGGTGAGGCGTTCGATCAGCCCGTCGGCGAGGACGGTCGCGGTCGCCTCGAGGGCGGGGTATGGGTCCAGCCGTTCGGCGAGGTCGAGCGCGGCGATCCCCGCCGCGACCGCCACCGGGTTCCCCGACAGCGTCCCCGCCTGGTAGACGGGACCGACGGGCGCGAGCTGCTCCATCACCTCCCGCCGCCCACCGAACGCGGCGCAGGGGAACCCGCCTCCCATGACCTTGCCGAGGACCGTCAGGTCCGGCGTCACGCCGTACACGCCCTGCGCGCCGCCGAACGCGATGCGGAACCCGGTGATCACCTCGTCGAACACCAAGAGCGTCCCTGCGGCCGAACAGCGCTCGCGGAGGCCCTCGAGGAATCCCGGCTCGGGCGGCACGACGCCCATGTTGGCGGCGACGGGCTCGACGATCGCCGCGGCGATCCGGTCGCCGCGTTCGCCGAAGATCCGGTCGGCGGCGTCCGAGTCGTTGAACGGGACGGTGAGCGTGTCGCGCGCGGCACCCTCGGTCACTCCGGGCGAGCCGGGGATCCCGAGCGTCGCGACGCCGCTCCCGGCGCCCGCCGCGAGCAACGCGTCCGAGTGCCCGTGGTAGCAGCCGTCGAACTTCAGGACGAGATCCCGCCGGGTGCAGCCGCGCGCGAGGCGGATCGCGCTCATCGCGGCCTCGGTGCC
>Ga0307320_10000341_pt1 | contig 16767 bp, 17 predicted proteins | sample ER_DNA_369_FD_194495 | JGI IMG/M metagenome (GOLD analysis project Ga0307320, IMG submission 194495) | Bulk soil microbial communities from the East River watershed near Crested Butte, Colorado, United States - ER_DNA_369 | ecosystem: Environmental > Terrestrial > Soil > Floodplain | place...
GCTGTACTTCTCCTCGAAGGCTCGGATGATGGACGGCGAGACGTAGTACGGCCAGCTCAGATACTTGAGCGTCGCGCCCGTCTCCGGCTGGAGACCGCTGTCGATCGGCTGGTTGTCGTCGGGGATGTTCCACGTGACGGGCGCGTCCAGACGAGCCAGCGGATACGGGGCGCCGCCGACGCCGCCGGTGCCGTACGCGTTCGAGCCGCTCGCGCCGGCCCCGCTCTCGCCCGAGGGCTCCTCCTGCGCTCCGGAGCAGGCGGCGAGGATGGCCGCCATCGTCGGCATCGCGACCCCCGCGACGCCCGCGCGACGGAGGAACTCTCGACGACTCAGGATCCGGGGATCGAACGCCTTCGGATGTTCAGGAACCACGTGCGACACCCCCTCGCAGGCTCCGATTTCCGGAGTATGACATAGGCGATGTCAGGGCGAGGTGCGCGCCGCGCGCTTCTCCTCGTAGTGCGACGCCATCGCGTCGAGCATCGACAGGTAGTTCGTGATGCCGTCCCGGGCCTGCTCGGCCTCGTCGGACAGCCCCGTCACCTTGTCGATCTTCCAGTGCGTGAACAGGACCGGCAGCAGGACCTCGTCGTGGTGGATCCGGAGGTCGTAGATCCCCGCCTTCGCCATCTCGATCGCCTTCTGCTTGAACTCGGGAATGTCCAGCCCGGGCATCGCGAACCCGGTCACCTGCCGGTTGATCGCGAGCATCATCTCTGAGGGCGCGATCTCGAGCGCCGCCTTGCCGAGGTCGCGGTAGAAGACGTAGTGCAGGTTCTCGTCGGTCGCGATCCGGGCGGTGAGCTTCTCGATGATCGGGTCCTGCGTGAACGTCCCGGTGTTGCGGTGGGCGATCCGCGTCGCGAGCTCCTGTAGCGTCGTGTAGACGACCCCGTCGAGCGGGTCGAGCGCACGCGCGCCGCCGTCGCCGTCCGGGTAGTAGCCGCGCGAGACCTGGTCCATGCGTCCGCGCTCGAGCATCACCGGGTCGAGGCCGCGCGTGACGGTCAGGTAGTCGCGCAGCACGATCGCGTGGCGGCCCTCCTCGGCCGTCCACCGGCGGACCCACTCTCCCCAGACACCGCCCCGGCCGAAGATCTCCCAGAGCGCCAGGTGGTAGTAGGGCAGATTGTCCTCGGTGAGCAGGTTCACCTCGAGCGCCGTGCGCGAGACGATCCCCAGGGCGCTGTCGGTCTCCTCCCACGGCTCGTCCACGTAGTTGCGGCCGACCTCGTAGGGGACGTACTCGTGCGGGAACCACTCGGTGGCGGCGGACAGGTGCCGTTCGAGGCCGCGGACCATGGTCGGCTCGAGCAGCGCGAGCATCTCGGCGGGCGGGGTCGGTTTCGTGCCTGCGTTCATGAGCACTCGAGCCTCCAGCGTCAAGCCTTCAGCCGAGTGCTTGGGGCTGAACGCGCGCGGCCAGGGGTTTGGGGCCGCGTACCTGCCCATTCGTGGGCGCTCGCTCAGTATACGCGGACGGGCCGAGCGGCCGGGATTCGACTTCGGTCTTCGCGCGGAGGACGATTCCACGATGCACGAGCGCCCCTCGGCGCGTTCGAGGCCCGCCGGGTATGTGGTGGTGCTGCTCGGGGCCCTTGGCTTCGTCGTGAGCTGTTTCCTTCCCTACCTCGACTACCGGTTTCTTCCGTCGCAGCCAGGGCCGCCCTCCCTGTACCGGGTCATCATGCTCAGTTCGAGGACCCCCGCCGAACACGCAGGCGGGTTCGCCTACCTGTTCGCCGGGGTGGCAACCGTGGCGGCGGTTGCGATCGCCGGGATCCGTGGCACCCGGCCCTGGACACCCTTCGCCCTGGCCGCCGTCACGACCGCCTGGTCGCTGACGTGGATCGGCACATTCATGCATCAGGCGAGCATCGTAGGGCCCAAAGAGCTGGGCTACTTGGGACTCCTCGTGAGCATCGCGGTCGTCGTGGTGGGGACGGTCGCGGTCTTGGTCTCCGCGAGACTCGGGAGTCGCCGAAGGTTGCGGGACCGACCAGACCCGGGCGGATAATCGGAGCAGTCCCGCAGAGGGAGGCTTGCGATGGAACGCTCCGCGCCCACCCCGCCCCAGGACCGAGGGCTCGCACGGGAGGCGATCGGCCTCCGAGAGGTGTTCTTCCAGTCGGTCACCCACATGGCACCCGCGGCGGCCGTCGCTTTTTCGATCGTCGTCGGGGCGAACTTCGCCTCGGGGGCCCTGCCGCTCTCGGTCGTGTTCGCGTTGGTCGGGTGTCTGCTCGTCGCGATCTCGATCGGTCAGCTCGCCAAGCACCTGCCGTCGGCCGGCGGCTTCTACACGTACACGGCCCGGGGGATCCACCCGTCGATCGGGTTCCTGGTGGCCTGGGGGTACGCGTTCGTCGAGCCGCTCGTCGCGCCCGCGCTCTACCTGATCTTCGCGCAGGTGGTCGCCGGGACGCTGCAGACCGAGTTCGGCTGGTCGTTCTCGACCTGGTGGTGGATCTGCGCGATCGCCGCCGCGGTCCTCGTGTTCCTGCTCGGCTGGTACGGGATCCAGATCAGCACGCGCGTCGGCACGATCCTCGGCGTCTTCGAGATCGGCGTGTTCAGCGCGCTCGCGATCTGGCTGATCGTGGATGCCGGGAGCAGCAACGACCTGAGCGTGTTCGGCACCACCTTTGCGACCGTCCCCGGCTTCGATGGGGTCTCGGGGGTGATCGCCGGCTCCGTCTACACGATCTTGGCGTTCATCGGGTTCGAGGCGGCAGCGCCCCTCGCGGAGGAAGCGAAGGATCCGCGCCGGACGATCGGGCGGGCCGTGATCCTGTCGTGCATCGGGATCGGCGTGTTCTACGTGCTCACGACCTACGCGGCGGACGTGTACTTCGGGCCGGGCCGGTTCGCGGGGTTCCCGATGTTCGGCGGCGGCAACCCGTGGGACGCGCTGGCCCGCGCCGCGTGGGGCGCCGGGTGGGTGCTGGTCTTCCTCGCGATCGCGAACTCGGCCATCGCCAACTCGAACGCGAGCTCGAACGCCGCCACTCGCACGTGGTTCGCGATGGGCCGCATCCGGCTGCTGCCGGCGATCCTCGGCCGGACGCACCCGATCTACCGTTCGCCGCACGTGGCCGTGTTCGTGCAGTTCGTGATCGGGGTCGGCGTCGCGCTCTGGCTCGGCGCCCAATACAACGACCCGTTCCTGGCGTTCGCGATCCTCGGGACGATCATCGGCGCGGTCGTGATCGCGATCTACATGGCCGTGAACCTCGCGTGTCTCCTGTTCTACGCGCGCGAACAGCGGAGCGAGTTCAACGTGTTCCTGCACGCCGTGATCCCGATCCTGGGGATCCTCGCGTTCGTGCCGGCGTTCCTGGTCGCGATCGGCGTCGGCGGTTCGCTGTTCGACTTCATCAGCGCGCTGCCGTATCCGTTCAGCGTCGTCGGCCCCGTGGTCGGCATCTGGTACGTGATCGGGATCGTGTACCTGATCTACCTGTACGCGCGGAAACCCGAGCGGGTGCGCGACACGGCCAGGGTGTTCATCGAGGAGGAGGTGGCCGAGGCCTCGGCGCCGGTGTAGGTGCTCCTGGCTCGGCCTCCCCGGGCTGACGAGGTATGCGCTGCCCCGACCGGCGGGAATGCCGGAGGCGTCCGCGCTGTTGAGGCTATGCCTGTTAACCCACCCGATCCGGACGAGGAGCCATGGCCACCTGCAGGATCTGCGGCGACGAGCTGCATCCCGAACGAGCGGAGAAGTACGACTACTGCACCAAGCGTTCGTGCCGCGAGCGCGCGGCGAAGGGACTCACGATCGCCTCCGTCGGCGTGAACAAGGCCGCAGACCAGTTTGTCGTGCTCGACGAGCGGACCGAGGAGGAGATGGCGAGGGGTCGCTTCAAGAAGGAGCCGGAGGCCTCCGGCTTGCCCCGACGCCGTCCCCGAACGCCACCGGCCCACGCCGCCCAGCCCGCCCCCGAGCTGGTCCCGCGCTCCTCGGCCCGGCCGTCGCGTCCGAGATGGAGCCAGGCCCAGGAGCGGCTGGCGCTCACCTACCGAGCCATGGGGATGACGCCCGAGCAGATCGCGGGCAAGCTCGGCGTGAGCCCGTACCTCGTCACGCAGATCCTGCTGACGGCCTCGGCCTAAGGGAAGCGCTGACCAAACACTGAGTGCGAAACCGGCACCCGCCGTACCCTGGAACCGTGACGGTGGCTCGTGCCCTCGAGGCCGTCCTCGGCCCCGACCTCCCCATCGCGGTGCGCGCGTACGACGGGAGCCGGTTGGGGCCCGCCGACGCGCCGGCCACGCTCCTGGTCCGCTCGCCGGTGGTGTTCCGGCGTCTGATCACCGCGGCGAGCTCGGTATGGGTCGCGCGTACGTGGCGGGCGAGCTCGACGTCGAGGGCGACCTCTATTCGGCGCTCGCCGCGCTCGCTGACAGGATGCCCGACCTGCGGGCGTTCGGCCCGCGGCAGTGGGCGGAGGTGCTCCGACTCGCGGGCTCGTCGGTGCTACGGACCGGGTTCGCTGCGCTCCCGGTCCCGCCGGAGGAGGCACACCTCAGCGGCGTCCGGCACTCGAAGGAACGGGACGCGGCCGCGATCGCCCACCACTACGACATCTCGAACGCGTTCTACCGGATCGTGCTCGGCCCCTCGATGACGTACTCGTGCGCCGTGTGGGAACGCGGGGACGTCACGCTCGAGGACGCGCAGGCGGCGAAGTACGAGCTCGTGTCCCGCAAGCTCGGCCTGGAACCGGGGATGCGGCTGCTCGACGTCGGCTGCGGCTGGGGCGGGATGGTCCTGCACGCCGCCGCGAACCACGGAGTGCGGGCGGTGGGCGTGACGCTTTCGCGGCGTCAGGCCGAGTGGGCCGAGAAGGCGGTGGCCGAGGCGGGCCTCGCCGATCGCGTCGAGATCCGGCACCAGGACTATCGCGACGTGCGCGACGGACCGTTCGACGCGATCAGCTCGATCGGGATGTTCGAGCACGTGGGGCTGTCGCAGCTGCGGGTGTACTCCGGCGGGCTGCGGCGGCTCCTCCGTGCCGGCGGGCGGCTCCTGAACCACGGTGTCGCCCGGCCGCCGAACGCGGGCCGCACGCGCTTCCAGCCGAACAGCTTCATCGACCGCTACGTCTTCCCCGACGGCGAGCTGCACGAGGTGGGGAGCGTCGTCTCGACGATGCAGGGGACCGGGTTCGAGGTCCGGCACGTCGAGAGCCTGCGCGAGCACTACGCGCTCACGCTGCGGGCGTGGGTGTCGAACCTCGAGGCGAGCTGGGACGAGGCCGTGGCCGAGGTCGGCCCGGGCCGGGCGCGCGTCTGGCGCCTGTACATGGCGGCCTCGGCGCTCAACTTCGAGGCCGGCCGGACGCAGGTCCATCAGGTCCTGGCGGTCCGATCCGACGGCGGCCGTTCAGGACTGCCGCTCCGTCCGAGGTTCGAGGAACGCCCACTGCAGCGCTGAGTGGAATGGGCTCAGCTCGCCAGGTCGCCGACGATGAGCACGTCGTCGCCCGCGACGTGGACGGCCCGGCGCTCGAGCCGGATCGCGCTCGCGACCTCCGTGATGCCGAGGTCGTTGACCGCGTCGGTCCCGCTCCCCATCACGCGCGGCGCGATCGCCACCACCAGCCGATCGGCGACCCCCTGGGAGAGGAAGGACGTGATCACGTGTGCTCCTCCCTCCACCAGGACGGACCGGACCCCGTCGTCGAACAGCGCCTCGAGCGCCGCGGGCAGATCGACGCCGAGCGGAGCGGCCGGCACCACGACGACCGAGACGCCGCGGCGACGGAGTTCGGCGCGCCGCTCCGCCGACGAGGCGCTCGTCGTGACGATCGTGGTCACGGCGTCGTCATCGAGCACGCGGGCGTGATCCGGGATCCGCAGGCGCGCGTCGAGCACGATGCGGATCGGCGATGCGCCGGGGACCATCCTGACGGTCAGCCGCGGATCGTCGGCCAGGATCGTCCCGACGCCCACGAGCACCGCGTCGCAGGCGGCCCGGAGGGCGTGTGACGTTCTGCGCTCCTCCTCACCGCTGATCCACCTCGCGTCACCCGTCGCCGTGGCGATCCGCCCATCGATCGTCTGCGCGTACTTGACGACGACGTAGGGACGCGAGGTCCGAGCGCGGACCTCGCCGAGCAGGGAGGCGACGTCGGGAGGCGGTCCCGAGCCCTCGGCGAGCGGCACCCCCATGGGTGCGTGGTGTCCCATGACGGCCTGCTTCGTCGAGAGGTAGCGGACGTTGCGAGCGTGCGCCGCCGTCGGCAGACCGACGACCGCTCGGACCGGGATGCCGGCCGCCTCCAACGCGGCCGCCTTGTCCCGGTTGTTCGACATCAGCCGGACCGAGCGGACGCCGAGAACTCGAAGGCAAGCCGCGATGTCATCGAAGTTCCGCTCGTCCACGCGGAACCCGAGGTGTTCGTTGGCCTCGGCCGTATCGAACCCCCGATCCTGAAGCATGTAGGCCCGGAGCTTGTTCGCGAGCCCGATCCCCCGCCCCTCGTGCCCCGTCGAGTAGACGAGCACGCCACGCCCCTCGGCGGCGATGGTCCGGAGCGCATGCCGCAGCTGGACCCCGCAGTCGCATCGCAGGGAGCCGAGCGAGTCACCCGTCACGCATTCGGAGTGCATCCGGACCAGGACGTCCTCGCCGTCGCCGATCCGACCGCGGCACAGGCACAGATGGACCGATCCCGCCCACTCGAACGCGTGCGTCTCCCATCCGCCGTACGGCGTGGGCAGGGTGAGGTTCGCGATCTCTCTCGGGACGATCGTGGTAGCTGACACCGGCAGGAATGTTCCCATACGGGTCTCCCCGCAATCGCGGACGCGGTTGGTCGCGGGCGCCGAGGGGTACCGGAACCGGGTGGAGGGACGCGCGCTCCGGTTCGTCGCCCCCCGCCGTGTCGAGATCCAGCGCGTGGAGGTTCGCCCCCCGGGCCCCGAGGAGATCCTCGTCCGGACGCGATGGTCCGGCATCAGCGGCGGGACGGAGCTGCTCGCCTACCGCGGGGAGCTCGACCCCGATCTCGAGCTCGATGAGTCGCTCTCCGCGTTCGAAGGGAGCTTCGCCTACCCCTTCGCATACGGCTACAGCTGCGTGGGCGAGGTTGAGCGCTCCCAGGCGGACGGGTTCGAGGAGGGTTCGGGCGTCTTCGCTTTCCACCCCCACCAGGACCGGTTCACGGTGCGCGCCGCTGACGCGGTGCCACTGGACGCCGTCGACGAGCGCGTGGCAACGCTGTTTCCCCTGGTCGAGACCGCGCTCCAGGTTTCACTCGACGCCGGCTCGCGCATCGAGGAGCCCGTCGTGGTCTTGGGACTCGGGCCGGTCGGCGTGCTGACGGCGGCCCTGCTGCAGCGTTCGGGAGCCGACGTCGTCGGCGTCGATCCGCGGGCGGACCGTCGTACGACGGCGATCCGGTTCGGCGTCTGGGCCGTGGACGCCTCGGAGATCCGGCGAGACGTGGAGATCTCGACCTCGGGCGCGGGCGTGCCCCTGGTCGTCGACGCGACCGGGACCCCCGGTGCCCTTCCGCTCGCGCTCGAGCTGCTCGCGCACGAGGGAGAGGCGCTGGTCTGCAGCTGGTACGGGAACAAGGAGGTGGCGCTCCGGCTCGGCGGCGCGTTCCATCGGCGCCGGTTGCAGATCCGGAGCACGCAGGTCTCGACGATCCCCTCGCGCCAGGCGGATCGATGGGACGTGCCGAGGCGGCGACGTGCCGCGGCCCGCCTGATGACCGAGCTCCCGCTCAAGCTCCTCGCGACGACCGAGATGGCGTTCGAACGAGCCGCCGAGGCCTACGCCGCGCTGGATCGCGGGGACGAAGGCACGATGCACGTCGCCCTCAGGTACTGATGTTCGAGGTCGGCGCCTCGACGTCATTCCGGGCGTTCCACGCGATGCCCGATCGACCTCCGCCCGAGGACGAGCGACACCCGCACGACTACCGCGTCGAGGTCGTTGCCGAACGGGAGCGGCTGGACGAGCGCGGCATGGTGTGCGACCTCGACGTCCTCACGCGCTCGCTCGCCGATGTGGCCGGAGACGCTCGCGACCGCGACCTCTCCGAGGTCTGTGGGGCCGAGGTCGTGACGGTCGAGGTCTTCGCCGCGTGGATCCACGACCGGCTGGCGGAGCCGCTCGGCGGTGACGGGGCCGAGGTCGTGGCGGTCCGCGTGTGGGAGTCGGACGACGCCTTCGGAGGGATCCGTGCGAAGGTCTGACGTCGAGGTGGCGCAGCTGCGGCTCGCGCTCGTCACGCTCGGCGATCCGAATCGGCGGACGGGCGGGTACCGGTACCACCGGATGATGGCCGCGGCCGCCGCGGACCACGGGGCCGAGCTGAGGTTCGGATCCGTCCCGTCGCTCCCGTGGCCGATCCCCGCGCTGCCGGCCGCGTGGACGCTGCGCGCGGCGGCCGAGGGTTCGGACGCGATCCTGCTCGACAGCATCGCGGCGGCGTTCGTCGCGCCGTGGATCCGCCGCGTGCGCACGCCCGTCGTCGCGGTCGCGCACCAGCCGCCGGGCGGCCTCGACCATCGACGGGTCCGTGCATCCGCCCAGCGCGCGCTCGACGGCGTCGCGTACCGATCGGCGGCGGGGGTCATCGTCGCCGGCGAGGGACTGATCGACGACCTGCGCGCGATCGGCGTTGCATCCGAGCGGATCGCCTTCGTCCCTCCGGGGTGCGATGTCCCGGTCGCGGCAGGACCGCCGCTCGACCTCCGTCGCGGCCGTGACGCCTCGGTGCTCTGCGTCGCGAACTGGACACCGCCCAAGGGGATCCTCGAGCTCCTCGAGGCGTTCGCGACGCTGCCGCAACCGTCCGCAACCCTGTGGCTGGTGGGCGAGACGGATCCCGACCGCGGATACGCGGAACGCGTCCGACGCCGGACCTCGGCGCCGGACCTCCGCGACCGCGTGGTCGTGCGCGGCTCGGTGCCGATCGAGGAGGTCGGCCGGCTCTACCGCTCCGCGGACGTGTTCGCGCTCTGCTCGTTCGCGGACGCGTACGGGACCGCGTGGGCCGAGGCGCTCGCGGCCGGCCTCCCGGTGGTCGGCTGGCGCGCCGGCAACCTCCCGCGCCTCGCGGACCACGGTCGGGAAGCGCTCATGGCCGAGCCCGGCGACGTCGCCGGCCTGGCATCTGCGCTCCGAGCGATCACGACGGATCGGAACCTGCGCGACCGGCTCGCGGCCGGCGCGCGGAGACGCGCCCCGACCCTCCCGACGTGGACGTCCGCGGCGGACCGCTTCTTCGCCTCGGTCCGTGGTTTCCTTCGTTCCGGCTCGACATGACGCCCGACCTGCGCGCCGTGCTGTTCGACTTCGACGGCACGCTCTGGGACTCCGAGACCGCGGTGTACGGAGTCTTCCGTGACCTGTACGAGGAGCACGGCCACGAGCTCACCCTTCCGACGTGGTCGGCCGCGATCGGCACGCTGGGCGGGTTCGACCCGTACGAGGAGCTCGGCCGGCTGCGCGGCCTCCCCCTCGACGTCGAAGACGTCCGCGCGCGAACCGAGGACCTGGTCCGCGCCGCCGCCGACCACGTGCCCCTGCGACCTGGAATCGCCGCGCTCATGCGACAGCTCGACGAAGCGGGCGTGCGGCGGGCGCTCGTCAGCAGCGACCGGAGCGAGTGGCTGGTCACGCATCTCGAACGCCTCGGCTGGCCGGACGGCTGGTCGGCGATGGTGTGCGCCGACGGCGACGCGGCGCGGGCCAAGCCGAACCCCCACCTGTACCTCGCGGCGCTCGAGCTGCTCGACGTGCCGGCCGGCGCGACGTTCGCCGTCGAGGACTCGCCGAACGGGATCCGGGCCGCCAAGGCCGCCGGCATCCCGTGCGTCTGCGTCCCGAACGAGGCCACCGCCGAGCTCGACCTGTCCGAGGCCGACCTTGTCTTCCCGACGTTCGAGGGCCTCGACGTCGAGGAGGTGTGGAACATGCTCGGACGCGGCGGGGTTCGGCCGGACCGGAGCGGGTAGGAACCGCTTGGACGCGCTTTTGACGGTCGGCACGCGAAGGAAGGGGTGATGTCCGGTGGATGTCGCTACGGACGAACGGGCACGGCAAGGTCTCCAGGAGCTCCTCCGCTCGATCGGCACCGACCTGTCGCTGCTGATCCGGCAGCAGGTTGCCCTTGCCAAGGAGGAGATGCGGGGGATCGCGGCCGAGAAGGCAACCGGTGGAGCACTGCTCGCCGCCGCGGCCGTCTTCGCGTTGTTCGTCCTCGGGTTCGCGAGCCTGGCCGGCGCTGCCGCGTTGGACCTCGTGCTGCCCCGTTGGGCCGCGTTGCTCATCGTGGCCGGTATCTACCTGGTGCTGGCCGTGATCGCCGTGCTGATCGGACGGAACGCGCTCGCGGCTCCCGCGACCCCCGAGCGGACGAAGCAGACCGTCAAGGAGGACCTCGAATGGGCCAAACGCAAGCTGCAGCGGTAGCGGACATCGACCTGACGCGGCGCCGGCTGGATTCGGAGCTCGAGGAGCTCGCGACCTACCTGCCCCCCACCACGGCGTGGATGAAGCGCGGCGCGACGATCGCGGCCGGCGTGGTGGCCGGCTTGGCGCTGCTGACGTTTACGCTCCGGCGGTGGCGTGAGGGTCGGACCGATCGCCACCTACGCGCGATCGAGGATCGGCTCGCCAGGATGGAGGAGCGGCTGCCCCGTCGGTAGCGGCGCGAGCCGTTCGCCGAAGGAACCGAACCGATCCGGCGCGCGTAGAAGGGCCCGATGGCTCCCGTTCGTTGCGTGCTCGTGCTCGTCCTGGTGGGCGGCGCGTGCACGGCGGACGCCTCCCGACCGCCGCCCACGCCGACGACCACGCCCGAGCCGGCGTCCTTCGGGCCGGCGGGCGAGGCGCTCATCGCGTTCCACTCGGACCCGGCGGGCGCCGACGACACCTACGTGATGGCGCCGGACGGCCGCGAGGTCACGGCGGTCACCGACGGGATGGAGACGATCGCCCAGCCGTTCTGGTCGCCGGACGGCAACCGCCTGGTCGTCGAGTGCTGCGCGTCGGGGCAGGGGACGTTGTTCCTCCTGGACGGCCCCGGTGCCGAGCCCGTAGAGCTCGCGCCCGACGTCGAGGGGGCGATGGCGCCGGCGTGGTCACCCGACGGCTCGCGCATCGCGTTCGAGTCGGTCTCGACCCGGAGCCTCTTCGTGGTCGACGTCTCCGGGACGACGCCGGGCGCGCCCGTCGAGCTGCTCCCGGGCGCGGGGCCGTCGTGGTCGCCCGACGGTTCGCGCATCGCGTACTTCGCCGAGGTCGACGGGAACACGGACATCTACTCGGCGGCCAGCGACGGCACCGACGTCACGCGGCTCACCGACGATCCTCGACCGGACTACTCGCCGCGCTGGTCGCCCGACGGCGACCGGATCGCGTTCGTGTCGGAACGCGACGGCGACCAGGACATCGTCGTGATGGCCGCCGACGGGAGCGCCGAGATGGACGTGAGCGACGATCCCGTCGTTGATGACGCGCCGGCGTGGTCGCCGGACGGCCGTTCTATCGCGTTCGTCGCGTACCTGCACGGCGCCGACCCGTTCACGATCGGGCAGGGCGACGCCGAGATCTTCGCGGTGCGGGCGGACGGTCGCCACAGGGTCGACGTGAGCCGGAACCCCGCGTGGGACGGCGACCCCGCGTGGTCGCCGGACGGTCGCTCGATCGCGTTCACCCGCCGGACCGACCACGCGCAGATCTACGCGATGCGCTCGGACGGGGGCGACCAGCGTCGGCTCCGGGGAGTGAGCGGCTCCGCGAACGACTGCTGCCCGGCCTGGCGCCCCGAGGAGAGCCGGACCTAGCCGGCGGCCTCGAGGACCTCGACGGCCGGCGGCGCGGCGAGATACACCTTCCCCCGCTCCGATGCGAGCGACGCCGCGACGTCGCGGACGATGGTCGCCGCCTCCCGGAGCGGCGTCTCGGGGTCGGCGCCGTTCGAGCCGGAATACAGCGCCTTCGCCAACGCGGCGCGCGCCTGCCAACGCAGGAGTGGCGACCCGAGGGCGTCCGCGATCTCGACCGCGGTCCGGAGCTCGGTCGCCGCGGCCTCTCCCTGCCCCTGCGCCGTGAGCGCCCGGCCGAGCACCGTGAGGGCGATCGCCTCGTATTTGCGGCGATGGACCCCGCGAGCGGTGTCGATCGCGCGCCGGGCCCAGGTGACCGCGTCGTCGTACTGCGCCGCCTCGAGCTCCCATTCGGCGCGGTACGCCGCGAGCCGCCCGGTGATCAACCAGTGCTCCCACGCCGAGACCGCGAGGGCGTCGTCCCACGCGCTCGGCCACTCCCGCTCGACGAGGCCGAGCGCACCGCCGAGCAGGTGGGCGCCGATCAGGTCGGCGCGCGCGTTCATCCACGGCATGTTGAAGTCGGACGGCCCGAGCCGGTCCACGACGGTCTCGCTCCGCCGGAGCGCCTCCTCCACCGCGAAGATCTCGCGCAGCGGCATCGTGGAGTAGTTCAGGACGACGCTGTCCGGGCGGCCGAGCCTGCGTGCCGTGGCGATCGCCGCGTCGGCCGCCGCGATCGCCTCCTCGTACCGGCCCAGCCCCGCGAGGATCAGCCCACCCATCCCCGCGCCGCGCAGCACGAACTCGGCGCTGTGCGGCTCGAGCCCGCCGGTCTCCTTCGTGAGCCGGGACAGCTCGAGGGCGCGTTCGTACCCGCCGGTCCAGTAATAGGCATCGGCGTGCAGGTGGTAGTGCTCGGCGAGCTCCGACAGCCTCGTCCCCGGGATCCACACGTCGAGCGCGCGGTCTCCATGCGTCAGTGCCTCGTCGAGGTCGCCCTCGTCCCCGCGCATCCCGTACCCCTGCGACAGCAGGGCGAGCGCGGGACCCTCGAGCTCGCGGATGTCGCGTTCGGCCACGAGCCGCACGGCGCGAGCGGCGATCGCCATGGTCTCCTCGGCCTGCTCGGTCCACAGGGTTGAATGCCCGCGCGCGAGGAGCGCCTCGATCTCGTCTACGCCGTCCAGCTCGGGAAGCACCTCGGCCAGCTCTCGGTCGGCCCGCGCGTAGTCCTCGAGCTGCTCGAGCGCCAGACCGCGTTCCAGACGGATTCGGCGGCGTTCCTCGTCCGTCTGTGCGAGATCGAGCGCCCGCGAGAACAGGTCGTACGTCTCCTCGACCGCGAGCGCGTCGCGAGCGCGGGCAGCCGCGGCGAGCAGGTAGCCGATCGCGCGTTCGGGTTCGCCGGCCTCGCGCCAATGGTGCGCGAGGAGCCACGCGAGCTCGGAGCTCCCGCTCGTCGCGCCCTCGATGAGGGCGGCGGTGGCGGCGTGGAGCTCGCGTCGCCGGGCCCGCGGCAGCGTCCCGTACGCGGTATCGCGGATCAGGATGTGCTTGAAGGCGTACTCGACGTCGCCCGCCAGGCGGCTCTCGCCGCGGCGGTGGACCAGGCCGCGAGCCTCGAGCGCGTCGAGCGCGTCCTCGATGTCCTCGACCTCGCCGATCCCCTGGACGACCCCGCGCCAGAACGTCGACCCGATCACTGACGCGTTCAGCAGCGCGGCGCGCGCGTCCGGCGACAGCGCGTCGACGCGGGCGGCGATCGCGGTGCGGACCGTCGCGGGGAGCTCGTCGGCATCCGGGTCGTCCTCCAGCGCGGCCACCAGCTCCTCGATGAACAGCGGGTTGCCGCCCGCCGTGGCGACGACCCGATCGACCGATACCGGCTCGGCCCCGGCCGACAAGGCGCCAACGATCGCGGCGGCATCCTCGGGCGTGAGCGCCTCCAACGGCAGCGTGGTGTGGCCTATCATCCCGGCGCCCCACGTCGGCCGTTTCTCGAGGAACTCGGGCCTCGCGAGCGCGAGGAACACGACGCGGTGGTCCCGCACGTGCGTGACGAGATAGTCGATCAGGTCGAGCAACGCGTCGTCGGCCCAGTGCAGGTCCTCGAACACGAGCAGCAGGGGTTCGCGCTCGGATAGCTGCTCGATCAGCCGGCGCATCGCGAACAGCAGGTGGACCGGCTCGTCCGGCGGCTCGTCCAGGCCGAGCCCGAGCAGCAGCGACAAGTAGCGCGTCACCTCCGCGACGTCCGGCTCCGGGAACAACGACCCTGCAAGTGTCGCCAGCTTGCCCCGGGCGTCCGCCACCGGCTCGGCCTCGAAGATGCCTGCGGCCGTCCGCGCCATCTCCGCGGCCGCGCGGAACGGGCTCTGCTCCTCGTACGGCAGGCTCCGGCCCGAGAGCTCGCGGCCGCCCCCGGATCGGACGCCGTCGGCGACCTCGTGGGCGAGCCGCGACTTCCCGATCCCCGCAGGACCGAGCACCGTGACGAGGTGTGGGTGCCCCGAAGTGACGGCGCGATCCCAGAGCGACGCGATCAGCGAGAGCTCGTGGTCGCGTCCGACGAGCGGCGTCGCCGACGTGGGCCGGCCCGCCGGCGTGCCGAGCGCCTCGCCGACGAGCCACGCCTCGACCGGCTCGCGCTTGCCCTTCGCCTCGATCGGCGGGATGACCTCGAACGCGAACGCGTGACGGGTCAGGTGATAGCTCTGCGCGTCGACGATCACGTGGCCCGGCGGCGCCGCGGTCTGCAGCCGCGCGGCGATGTTCACGACGTCGCCGGTCGCGAGCGCGTCCTCGGGCGCGGCGTCGACCGCCACGATCGCCTCACCGGTCGTGACGCCCGCCCGGACGTCGAGCGCGATGCCGGGGTGCCGCTCGTTGAGCTCGCGGATCCCGTCCAGGATCGAGAGCGATGCGCGCACCGCGCGTTCGGCGTCGTCGCTCCTCGCGAGGGGGGCGCCGAACACCGCCATCACCGCGTCGCCGATGTACTTCTCGAGTGTCCCCCCGTACTGCTCGATCCTGCTGCGGACCTCGTCGTAGTAGAGCTGGTTCCGATCGCGGACGTCCTCGGGGTCGGCGCCGTCGGCGTGCGCGGTCGAACCCACGATGTCGACGAACAGGACCGAGACCAGCTTGCGCTCCTCGCGCGGCGCGCCGCTGGCGAGCTCGTTCCCGCACGAGGCGCAGAAGCGGGCGCCGTCGGGGGCGACCGTCCCGCACCGTGGGCAGACCATGCGGCATCCTAGTGACGGCCCGCCGATCCGAGCCAGCGGGAGGCCTAGTGACGCCCGAAATGCCGGACGCGCGAGAGGAGCTCGTCCGAGGGCCGGCCCTCGTACGCGGCCTCCCACCCGACGAGGTCGGGACGGGCGCCAAAGAGCACGATCACGGTGCCGTTGCGTTCGGGTCCGGGGCGCAGACCGCCCTCGACCCGCCAGCCGTGCGCGCCGCCTCGGACGAGCGCGGCCGACGGCGCGGTGAATCCCTCGGTGCCGCGCGCGCGCAGCCGGGCGGCCTCGCGCCGGCAGGCGACGTACGAACGCGGTCCCCCGGTCATCGTGACGCGCGGGAGCTCGGGTTCGGCGGCGGGGAGGTCGCCCACGTCGACCGCCCACAGCGAGCGACGGATCTCGGCGACGTCGCGCGGGTCGGCGATCTCCTCGTGACGCAGGAGCTCGGCCCACGCGCCCTCGGGGCGGTCGGCGAACGTGTTCACCGGGCCCTCGCCCTCGGCGTTCCAGCGACCACCGGGCTGGCCCGCGGTCTCCCACAGGAACGGGAAGCGCGGGTCGGTGTGGCGGAAGACGATCACGTCGCGGGCGAGGCGGTGAGCGCTCGGGCGAGCGCGAGGACGCGTTCGGCGTCCGCGCCGTCGGGGTCCCAGGCGCCGGTCAGGAGATCGTCCGGCGCGCGACCGCGAAGCGCGGTGCGAGGTCGCTCGAACCACCGGCGCACCCCGACCTCCGAGTACGCGCCGCGGAGCTCGGCCACGATGCGCGCGAGCAGGTGCAGACGCGCCGCGACGACGTCGGGCGTCGGGCGTTCGTCCTTGGCATACCGACGCAGGCTGGCGACCGAGACGCCGAGGAGATCGGCCAGCCGCTCGGCGCTGAACAGGTCGAGCATCGCCGGCCACTCGAACGCCGGCATCGGCGAACCCTCGAGCGCGAGCCCCAGCTCGCGCAGCGCGGCCGCGACGTGGCCGGGGGGCCTCGGCGCGCGGTGCAGGAACGCCGCCGCCGACTCCCCGATCCCCACCTCCGCGGCCCGCGTGGCCACGGCCCGGATGACCTCGAGCGTGAGCGCGTCGACGTCGTCGGGCAGCAGGCCCATCGCCTCCATCGATTTGAGCACGCCGATGGCCGCGTCCGTGGTCTCGGGATCGTCCAGCGGAGGCTCGATGGAGCGGATCTGGAGCCTGCTCATGCTCCATATCGTATCCGAACCCGTTCCGGCAGTCACGGTGGCCATCACGGCGACGGTATTGGCGACCGCCGACGTGGACGATCCACAACGCCCTCGATTCGTACGCGCCTTGCGACCCGTCTCGGCGCGAGCTTAGGCTCGTCGGGTGAGCCGGTCCCCCGTTCGGCGCCGACGTGCCGTGCTCGTGTTCGCGATCGCCATCCTCCCGTGGGCGACGGTGTCACGGGTCGGCGAGCGGAGCCCGGCGTCATCCGGCGCGGTCGCGAACGCCTCCGCCACGGTGGAGGCGTTCACGTGGATGCCGGTCGTGGCGTCGGATCGACCCATCACCCTGCTCTTCGTCCGGCGCGCCGACAGAACGCACACCGCCGCCACGACGCCCGTCGGCGTCGCGCTCGCGCATCCCTCGGGGCTCGCTCGGGAAGCATTGCCGGCGAGCCCGACCGCACGGATCGTGCCGCTCGCGCTGCACCTGGCGGGACGAGGTCCACCCCTGCTCGCTGCCGCCTGACCGCGCGCAGCGTTCGAGCG
>Ga0307320_10000343_pt1 | contig 16705 bp, 22 predicted proteins | sample ER_DNA_369_FD_194495 | JGI IMG/M metagenome (GOLD analysis project Ga0307320, IMG submission 194495) | Bulk soil microbial communities from the East River watershed near Crested Butte, Colorado, United States - ER_DNA_369 | ecosystem: Environmental > Terrestrial > Soil > Floodplain | place...
TAGAGCCAGCCGATCACGGCCGGGCTTCCTCGACCCGCTTGCCGAGCTCCTCGATCTTCCCCTGCGCCGCGTCGAGCTTGCCGATGCAGGTGCGGTAGAGCAGCTCGCCCCGTTCCCAGAGTGCGACCGCCTCCTCCAGGCTGGCTTGGCCGCTCTCGAGCTTTGAGACGATCTGCTCCAGCTCCCGCCGCGCGTCCTCGAAGGAGACCTCGTCCGTCATGCCTTCGTTTCCTCCACGCGTGCGCCGAACCCGCCCTCGGCGAGCTCGACTTCGACGCGGCTGCCCGACTCGAGCTCGGTGCTCGAGCGAACGATTCCGTTGTCCGTCCGGACAATGGCGTATCCTCGAGCCAATGTTTTCCGTGGCGACAACGCCTGCAGTCTCCCGACGAGGCCCTCGAGGCCCGCCCGCTTGCGCTCGACGAGCAGAGCCGGCGCTCGGTCCAATCGCTCCCGGTCACGGGTCAGCGAGCTGCGCGCGCGCTCGAGAGCCGCACCGGCGCCGCGGGCGAGCGCGGTGCGCGCGGTATCGAGGCGCTCTCGAAGTTCGCGCTCGTCCGGGACGACGAGGCGTGCCGCCGCAGTGGGCGTCGATGCCCGCACGTCGGCCGCGTGGTCGCAGAGCGGGGTGTCCTGCTCGTGCCCGACCGCGGAGACGACGGGGACATCGCATTCGGCCACGGCGCGGATCACGCGCTCGTCGCTGAACGGCAGGAGGTCCTCGAAGCTTCCGCCTCCGCGGGTGAGCACGATCACGTCCACCTCGGGCTCGCGTGCGAGCGTCTGCATCGTCGCCGCGATTGCGGCCGGCGCTGCCTGCCCCTGAACATACGTCTGCGCGACGAGAAGATTCGCTGCTGGAAAGCGGGCCTGGACGGCGGTGACGAAGTCACGCTTCGCGGCTGCCTCGTTGCCGGTCAGCACGCCGATTCGCCGTGGAAGCACCGGAAGCGGCCGCTTTCGCTCGGGCGCGAAGAGGCCCTCCGCGGCCAGCTTCTGCTTCAGGCGCTCGAGGCCGGCGAGGACGGCACCGAGACCGAGAGGCTCGATCGAGAGCGCGCGTAGCTGGAACACGCCGCGGGCCTCGTATAGCTCCGGGCGGCCGAAGACGTGCACCGTCATACCGTCCGCGAGGACGAGCCGAAGGCCGTCGAAGCGGCCCCGCGGCATGCTGACGGAAAGGCAGGCACCGTCCGTCGAGTCCTTGAGCGTGAAGAACACGCTCTGCCAACCCTGCTGGCGACGGAACTCCGTCACCTCGCCCTCGACCCAGATCGAGGGGAGCCGGGCGACCCAGGAGGCGACGCCCCGGTTGAACGCGGAAACGGTGTAGACCTTGCGGTCGCCGTAGAGGAGCGGCTCGACCTTCACCCGCTCGAATCTAGCTCAGCCAGGCGGGCCGGGAAGAAATCAGCGCGCTTTAGAGCAAGATCTGGGCGGCGACGTCCGGAATGCAGCCGCGCGGTCCGACGAGCTCAACCGCCTCGTGGAGATCCGCGTCGCTCTGTGCGATCAGCTCGGCGAGGGGAAGCGGATAGCCGGCCTCCATGAGAACGTGGAGCCGCCAGCTTTCCACCTTGCCGCGTTCGTCCTGTTCCCGCTCGAGAGTGGTCAACGTCTCTTCCATTCCGCGTAGGTTCGGTTTCTTTTGGACGAACCCTCCCCGGAAAAGTCAGTTTCAATCGCGGTCGAGGCTGCGCATGGAGGCGTCTACTTCGGCCTCCAGCGCGGCCTGGCGCTCTTCGGCGGCCGCGAGGGTCTCCTCGAGCCTGGCGGCGAGGTGGCGAACGCGTTCGGCGGCGACGTCGTGCTGCGCCTCGGCCGAGCGGGCGACGTCGTTGATCCGGCGCTGAAGCCGGTCGGCGGTCATCCGCGCCATGTCGGCGATTCGGTCGGCGACGTCCGTCTCCGCCTGGCGGGCAAACTGCTCGATCGCCTTCTCGAGCTCCCGCGACAGGCGATCGGCAGCCTTTTCGCGTGACGCCTTGATCTGCGCGTCGAACTGCTTCTCGGCGTACTCGGTGAGACGGGTCGCGGCGCGGTCTAACGCCCGGTCCAGCGCAGCCAGGTGCCGGCGCTCCGCCTCCTCAAGGCCCGCGGCGATCCGCCCTCTCGCCTCCATCTCGTCGCGCTCGAGCTGCTCGCGCAGGGCGCGCTCCCGCGAGCGGATCCGCTCGCTCATCTCGTGCAGCGCCCGGCGCCGCTCGGCAGCGTGGATCTCGATCTCGGAGCGTCCTTCCTCGAGGAAGGAGCTGCCGAACCGCTGAAGCTCCTCGCGGAGCTTCGTCAGGGCGAGTCGTTGCTCCTCGCTCGCGGCGTCCACCCGCTCCGCGTCGGCGGCCAGGCGCGCTTCGTAAGCGGTGACCGCCTCGCGCTGCTGCTGGCCGAGTTCGACGAGCTTTCGCTCAAGCTCCCGCTGGCCGCGGTCCAGGTCCGCGGCCCACGCCATCAGCCGTTGCTCCAGCCGCTCCTGTACCGATGCGACTGTCTGCGTGAGCTCGACGCGCGCGCGTTCGGCCTGGCGCTCGACCGTGTCCCGCCGCTCCTCTGCCAGACGTCGCTCCTGCTCGCTGAGCTGGTGGCTCGTGTTCGCCCGCTCTCTCGCCAGGATGCGTTCTAGCTCCAGAATCCGCTGCCGGGACTCCTCCGCGGCAAAGGCGTGGATCTCGTCGCGGGCCGCATCCGCGAGCCGTTCGGTCTGCTGCATGCGCCGCAGACCGCGGTTCAGCGCGAGCAACCCGGCTTCCGCGATCGCGGCGGCCGCGAGTCCGCCGGCGGCGAGGAGGAGCGCGTCAATGTCCGTGTAGGAGTCCACCAGGTCAATGCCGAGCGCGACGGCCGCGATTGTCGCGCCTGTTGCGAGCGCGAGCGTGACGACGAGCAGGAGCCGATCGCTCGCCTTTCCCAGGACGACGCCGAGAAGCGAGAGCGCGACGACCACGATGCCTGCGGCGAAGACGATTTCGAGGGCGAGCGCCATCGCCCCATCCTAGGCTCTAGAACGAAAACAGACGACCGCGCCCGTCCCGCGCAGCCGAGCCCGTGTGGGAGAAGTGCTGGAGCGCTATCCGCGCGATTTCTCCCGCGAGGACGTCGGACGACGCGCCGACTCCCGCGGAGTTGTAGGTCATCACGACCGCGACGAACCCGCCGTCGCGCCAGTAGACGAGCCCGCTGTCGTGCCGGACGACGGAGATCCAGCCGGCCTTGTGGAGTACCGAAACGCCGGGATCATCGCCCACGTAGCGGTCGAGCTTCCCCGGGTCGAGGACGTGAGCCAGTGTCCAGAGGAGGAAGCGCGCGTCGCTCGCGCTGAAATGGCCAGACAGGCCGAGCAGTGGTCCCTTGCCGCCCGCGCCCCGATGGAGAAACTTGTGGATACGGGCGAGATCCCAGGCGGACGTGTACTTCCCGGTGCTGTAGTACGACGGCTGTTCGACGACGTTGAGTGGAATCGGCGCCCGGTTGGCTGTGCCGAGGATGTAGCCGCCGTTGATGTAAGAGTCGTAGAGACCAAGTGCGCGGAGGGTCGTCGTGACCCTCGCGCTCCCCGTGTAGATAGAGCCGCCGCCGAGCCAGACCTCGAGATCGTTTGCAGCCCCGTTGTCGGAGTAGACGAGCATTCGGCGGAACAGCGAGCCGATCCGCGAGTCGGCGGGTGGCTTGCCGCCGAGCACGCGGAGCACCTCGATCGCGATCCCGAGCTTGAGTGTCGAGGCGCCCATGAACCGGGCCCGCGCGTTCCACGCCGCGCCCTTACCGGTCCGCAGATCCTGGACGTAGACCCCCGACGTTCCGGGGAAGGCGTCGACGAGGGCGCGAATCTTTCGCTGCAGCCCGCGGTCGAGGGAGCCCTTGATCGCGTGCGGCCGTGCGCTGCGGGAGAGTCCGTAGACGGGGCGGACCGCCGATGAGGCTCGGTCGCCCATCGCGTTCACTGCCGTGATGCGGATGGTGACGTCGCGGCTCGGCAGCGAGATCGTCCTCCAGAAGCGGCGTCCGTCGAGATTCGCGTGGCCCTTGTAGACGCCATCGACGCGAATGCTCACGATCCGCGTGCCGGCGGTCACGCGGCCCCTGATCTCGCCGAAGGAGATCTCCCGCGGGGCCGGCGCGTAGATCGCGGGTGGCGTCGGCGGCTCGGCGGGCGGCATGAAGGCGAGCATCACCACACTCGCATCATCACCGAAGCGCAGGCAAGGGCGACGACTGCGACCGACAGAATGCGGAGCGCCCGCTCGGCCGGCCCCATGATCAGCTCGGGCGTGAGCGTCTCCGTCGTATCGTCAGCGCGCTCGATCGTCCCGTGCACGCGACTAACGCGGCGCCGCATGTCCCGGACCTGCGTCGAGAGGACACGCTGTGCCAAGCTGAGCGCGAATGCGAAGACACCGCCGGCGATGGCCGCCGCCCCGAGCGACTCCGCGGTGGCGAAGTAGGCCGTGAGCAGAGGGAACGACCCCCAGGCGAGCGCGAACCATGCGTCGTCGTGAAAGCGTCCACCGAAGGACTCGAGGTTGTATGCGACGACGATGAAGGCGCCGGCCGCCACGAAAGCGGCGATCCACGGATCGAAGGCGAGCGCTCCGACGACCCCGATCGCCACCGCACCGCCGATCGAGGCGACCGCGAGGAAGATCAGCACGCCGCGCGGTATCTCCGTGCGGAGCGGCCGTCCGTTGACCTCGTCGAGCGCGTGCGCGCCGATGCCGACGGCGAGGAAGAACGCAGCCAGGGTCGGGAGCAGTCTGGACCACGAGAACTGGGCGCTGAGCGCCGCGCCGATCGCCACATAGCTCAGGTGCCAGGCCGTGTACGGCGGATGGAGGAGGGTGATGTAGTCGCGCCAGCCGCCCGAGCGCAGGGCATAGAACGCAGGCCGCGAGGTCTCAAGAGCCACGCGTTCCCCACAGCACGAGCCCGCCGCCGAGGCTGAGGCGCCGGCCCTCGACGTCGTCGATGCCGGCATCTCTCCAGGCGCCGACGATCTCCTCCACGGGATGGTCGTTCCAGAAGCCGCGGATGCTCGGCCCGAGGAAGGTGCCGACTTCGCCCCAACCAGGCGAGACCGCGCGACCCAGCACGGGGAGGCCGATTCGGACGTACAGCTCCCAGGCCGGTCGGGCCACTCCAGCCGGAACGAAGAAGTCGAGCATTGCGATTCGGCCTCCGGGTCGAACCACCCGGGCGAGCTCCTTCATCGTCGCGGCGGGGTCGTCGACGTAGCGAAGGAGGTACGTGAACGTCAATGCGTCGAAGGAGGCGTCCTCGAAGGACAGGTGCTCCGCCCGCCCCTCCTCGAGCCGGATTCGCTCGCGGAGGCCCGCAGCGTCGACGCGTGCTCGGCCCGCCGCCAGCATCTCGGTGCTTTGGTCGACCCCGACGACGCGGCAGCCGTAGCGGCGGACGAGCTCGATCGACACCGCCGCCGTGCCGCACGCAACGTCGAGGACGGTCGCCTCCGGGTCGGACTCGATCCGGTTGACGAGGAAAGCGCGCCAGCGCGGGTCCTGGCCGAAAGAGAGCAGCCGCGCGTAGCGGTCGTACGTCCCGCCGAGAGGTGCGAAGAGCGCTTGGGCCGCCCGGTTGCGCTCGCTGGTGCTCTCGGTCACGGGGCTATTGTTGCGGCTGTGGGTCTCGAGGAGGAGATTGTCGCCGCGGCGGAGGCTGCCTCAGCTCACGCGGCGAACGGGGAGGAGCTCGAGGGCATCGTCCCGGCGGAGCCCGGGGCGGGCGCGCGCGTCTACCTCTGCGCCTATCGGAGCGGCGAAGAGCAGACCTGGCTCGCGCTCGACTCCCAGTACCGGCCCGTCGCGGACCGTGCCCTCGTCCGAGAGGCGGTCTCGATCGCGGCCATGTGCGAGCTCGCGGAGGAGAGCGCCGGCGGCGGGGAGCTCGGCGAGCTGCGCACCCGCCTCGTCGAGCTGCGCCTGACCGACGCTCCCGCGGGCATCGAGGAGGCCGAGGTCGCAGCGGCCGACCTCCAGGAGACGATCAGGCCGTCTCCCCGGCTCGCGAGCGTCGGCTATCTCGACGCCATCGGGCTCGCGGCGGCGAGGCTGGAGCAGACACTGGGAGAGGTTGGCGGCTCACCGTTCGCGGAGGCGATGAAGAGCGGCATGCCTGCGGCCGACGAGCTCGCCGCGGAGGTCATCCGTTCCTACAAGGGCCCGCTCGGCTAGCCGAGGTCGTAGCGATACACATTCGTCTCGCGGGCGCGGAAGCCGACTTTCTCGTAGAGCGCGTTGGCCGCCTCGCGCGAGGGGCGGGACGTGAGGTCGACTGTGCGGGCGCCCGACTCGGACGCGAGGCGAATCGCCTCGCCGACGAGCTCCTCCCCGGCACCCTGGCCCCGCGCCGCTTCGTCCACGACGACATCTTCGATCCAGGCGCGGGCGCCGGTCGGCGTACGGAAGACGACGAGCGTCAGCGAGCCGATGATCTGCTCGTCGGGGTCGCGGGCCAGGAGGATCGTCGCGGCGGGTGAGGAGACGATGTCCTCGAGTTCCGCGCGTGTCGGCGGCTGTGCCGACGTCGAAAGCTGCGGGACGAGCCTGGCGAAGGCCGCGACGAGCTCGTCGGAGACAGTGGAAGCGTGAGTGACGGCCACGTTCGTTTAGAGAGCTCCGCCTGCCGCCGGAGGCGCCGTCGGATCCACCCCGGCATCGCCGATCTGATGGCGCGACAGGTGCTCCTCGGCGAGCAGTAGGTTGTCGGCGGCGCGCTCGACCACGGCCAGGAGAGCGGACATGCTCGCGACCTCTTCGCGCTGCTCCTTCAGGAACCAATCCAAAAACTGCGCGCCGACGAGGTCGTTCTCCTCACGTGCGAGCGCGGCGAGCCGGACGATCTGCTCGGTGACGGTGCGCTCCTGCTTGAGGGCGAGGGCGACCGGAGCGACCGCGTCTCCGAACTCGTTTTGCGGCTCGGTTACCGCGGGGATCCTGACCTGCTTCCCCGAGTCGAGGAGGTACTGGACGAGCATCATCGCGTGGTTTCGCTCCTCGAGCGACTGGCGGTAGAAGTGCGTCGCGAGCTGCTGCAAGGTCTCGGAATCGAAGTAGACGGCGATCGCCACGTACTGGTTCGAGGCGGCGAGCTCGTAGGCGATCTGCTCGTTCAGCGTCTCGATGAAGCGGCTCTCGGACATCGAGACGTACATTACGGGTGATCGACGAAAGGAGGCCTATGGAGGGCGGATCCGGATTTCCGTTTGGGGGCGACCCTGACGATCTCATGCGTGGGCTGCGCGAATTCGCGGAGCGCCAGACCGAGGCGATGCAGGAGACGCAGCGCGAGCAGTTCGCGACGCTGACCCTGAACACCGCAGTCGAGCTGACCGGCGCCGCGCTCAAGCGCTTCCAGGTGGCCGGTTCGCCGGACGAGCAGGCCATCGCCCTGCGTGACGCGATGCGCGTCCTCTTCCCCGAGGCGGTTGCTCTCGTCTCGGCGGCGCGGCAGGGCTTCATGCGCGAGTCCGGCTAATGCTCCCCGACCCTGGGGCGCTGGCGGTCTTCGTCGTCGCCGCGCTCGTGCTCCTCGTCATCCCGGGGCCGGCCGTCCTCTACATCGTCTCGCAGAGCATCAGCCGCGGGCGGCTCGCGGGAATCGTCTCGATGTTCGGGATCCAGGTCGGTGGACTAGTGCACGTCGCCGCGGCGGCGGCCGGTCTCTCTGCGCTGCTCGTCCGGTCTGCCGTGGCCTTCAACGTCGTCAAGTACGCGGGCGCGGCGTACCTTGTCCTCCTCGGCCTGCGCCGGATTCTCGGGAAGGACGAGGCGGAGGACGTTCCGGGCGCGCGGTCCGAGAAGAGCCTCAGGCGGCTGTTCTCGCAGGGCGTCGTGGTCAACGTCCTCAACCCGAAGACCGCGCTCTTCTTCTTCTCGTTCCTGCCGCAGTTCGTGGACGTCGACGCGGGGTCTGTGGCGCTGCAGATCGCGACGCTCGGTCTGGTCTTCATCCTGCTCGCGACGGTGAGCGACGGGTTGTACGCGCTCGCGGCAGGGTCGGCAGCGGGGTGGCTGCGCGGCCGGACCGGCTTCGTTCGGGCGGAGCGGTACGCGACGGGTGGCGTCCTGGTCGGGCTGGGGCTCTTGACCGCATTTTCGGGTGCAAAAAGCAACCAGTGACGGGGCCACCCCATGCCTCCACCCGCTTTCGAGCGTAACGCCAGCCGACATACGCGTGGCACGCGGAATGTGCCGAACTAGAATCGCCGCCCCGTGACCATCATCGACCGCGCGATCGTCCGAGCGCTTCCCGCGGTGCCGCGGCAAGTCGTGAGGCGCCTATCGCGCCGCTACATCGCCGGGACGATGCTCACCGAGGCATGCGACGTCGTCCGCGAGCTGAACTCCCAGGGCAAGGAGGCAACGCTCGACGTCCTCGGCGAGGAGGTGACCCTCCGCGAGGAGGCGCTCGGCCTGCGCGACGCCTACCGGCGCGCGCTCGACACGATCGAGGAAGAAGGTCTCCGCTCGAACGTCAGCGTCAAGCTGACGGCCCTCGGGCTCAAGCTCGACCGAGGTCTATGCCGCGCTGACCTCACTGCGGTCGTCGAGGAGGCGGCGCGGTTCGGCAACTTCGTCCGAATCGACATGGAGGACTCCTCGACGACGTCCGAGACGCTTGCTCTCTATCGCGATCTCCGGGAAGGAGGGCACGACAACCTTGGCGTCGTCCTGCAGGCGGCCCTGAAGCGCACCCTGTCCGACGTCGGCGCGCTCGCCGACCTCCGTCCGAACGTGCGCGTCTGCAAGGGGATCTACGTGGAGCCGGCCGAGATCGCCTACCAGGACGACGAGATCATCCGGCTCAACTTCCTGGACGCCCTCGAGGCGCTCTTCGACACCGGCTCCTATGTCGGGATCGCGACGCACGACGACTGGCTGATCGGCGAGTCGCTCGCGCTGGTCGAGCGCCGCGGCCTCAAGACGGACGACTACGAGTTCCAGATGCTCCTCGGCGTCCGGCCCGAGCTTGGCGACGAGCTCGTCCGCGACGGGCATCGGCTGCGCATCTACGTCCCGTTCGGCCGCCGCTGGTACGAGTACTCCATCCGGCGGCTGCAGGAGAACCCGAAGATCGCTGGCTACGTCGCGCTCGACACGCTGAAGAGACTGCGCCCGTGATCTGGGCGGAGGCACAGGGCTGCCGTGTCGTCGACTCCGACGGGCGCAGCTACATCGACCTCTCCGGAGGCTTCGGCGTCGCCGCACTCGGTCATCGCAATCCCGAGATCGAGGCCGCGGTCCGGGCGCAGGCGGATCGGTGCATGCACGCGCTCGGCGACCTCGCCGAGGCGGACGTGACCTCCGAGCTGCGCACCCGGCTCGGCGGCGAAGGCCGCGAGGTCATGCTCGGCGTCACCGGAGAGGACGCGGTCGAGATCGCCCTGCGGACAGCGCTGCTCGTGACAGGCCGGCCGGGAATCGTCGCGTTCACGGGTGCCTACCATGGGACCGGCCTGCTCGCCCTCGCGGCCACGGGGTTCGAGCAGTTCCGGAGCCCATTTGCACCGTGGCTGCCCGGGCCGGTGCACCGCCGCCCGTACGCAGAGGATCCCGGCATGCTCCCCGCCGACACGGCGTGCGTCATCGTCGAGCCCGTTCAGGGCCGCGCGGGAGCGCAGGTTCCGCGCGACGGCTTCCTGGAGCGACTGCGCGAACGTTGCGACGAGATCGGCGCGCTTCTCATCGCGGACGAGATCTACACGGGGCTCGGAAGAACGGGAGCCCTGTGGCGGAGCGGCGACCTCGCCGACCTCGTCACCTGCGGGAAGGCGCTTGGCGGCGGGCTTCCGATCTCCGCTTGCCTCATGAGCGCCGAGCACCGAAGCGCCTGGGAACTTGGCCCGGAGGATGTCTATACGCACACGCACATGGGGAACCCGCTCGCCGCGGCGGCGGCGCTCGTCGTGCAGAACCGTGTCCCTGCGCTGCTGGATCGAGTCACGGCGGCCGGTGAGCGCTTCGAGGCTACGGGCTGGCACGGGGCGGGACTTCTGCGCGCGAAGGAAGGCGACGCCTTCGCCGCCTGGGACCGCGGGGTGATCGTCATCCCCGCGGGCGAGGACGGCCGCTACATGAGTGCGACTCCGCCGCTGACGATCACCGACGAGGAGATCGACGAGGCTCTGGAGCGCATCGAATGAAGTACTCCTGGCGCTTCGTCGTAGTGGCGGGGTTCTTCGTCACGGCGCTGGTCGTCTCGAACATCGTCGCGGTCAAGCTCGTGGAGATGTCGGGCCGCATCTTCCCCGCGGGCCTCGTCATCTTCCCGCTTTCCTATCTCCTCGGGGATGTGCTCACCGAGGTGTACGGGATTCGCTCGGCGCGGCGGGTCATCTGGCTCGGCTTTGCCTGCAACCTCCTCGCCCTCGGCGCGATCCAGGCGGCGATTCACCTGCCCGCGCTCGACCCCGAGTTCCAAGTGCAGTTCGAGGCGGTACTCGGGACGACGTGGCGCCTCTTCCTTGCCTCGCTCGCGGCCTACATCGTCGGCGAGCTCGCCAACGCGTACGTCCTCGCCTACATGAAGGGCGCGACGCGCGGGCGTTGGCTCTGGACCCGGACGATCGGCTCCACGATCGTGGGCGAGGGCCTCGACTCGCTGATCTTCGTCACGATCGCGTTCGCGGGCACGGGCGCGGGGCTCGCCAATCCGATCGTCACGACTTGGCTCATCAAGGTCGGTTGGGAGACTCTGGCGACGCCGATCACGTACTGGATCGTCGGCTACCTGAAGCGAACCGAAGGCGTCAACGTCTACGACTTCGGCCGGCCGCTCGACGCTCGAACCTGAGGCTCGGGCTCGGCGAACAGACGCCCGAGCGTCTCGAGCGCATCCGCAAGCTGGCGGCGCTCGACTTCAGAGAGATCGTCTGAGAGGCGTTCGAGCGCGCGGAGGAAGCGGTCGTAGCGCACCTTGTGCTCGCGGCGGCCACGGGCGGTGAGGACGACGCGCACGGCGCGCGCATCCTCCGGGTCGGGCTCGCGGCGGACGAGGTCGGCGGCGACGAGCGCGTCGACGGTCCGGCTCGCGGTTGCCATGGTGACGCCGAGGTGTTTCGCCAGCGACCCGATTCGCTGCGGGCCTTCGAAGATGACCAGGCGAAGTGCCTGCGCCTGGGAGGTGGTCAGCTCGTTCGTTGAGACGTCGCCTGGCTCCTTGCGCCGCTGAAGCTCGGTGCGCAGATGGATGAGGCCGTCGGCCATGCGATCGAGGTTGCGCTGCTTCACGCCGCCTCCCGCAGCAGCTCGGGGCTCGTCGGTGTCTCCTCCATCGTCTTGCGGAGCTCGATGTGCGGGACGAAGAGCACGGCGGCGAGCGCGACCGCAGCGAGCCCGATGGCGAGGACGAAGATGGGGTGGAGCGCGCCGGCCAGCTCGGCGGGGGAGACATGACCCGTGTCGATACCTCCCAGTCGCGCGGTGACGATCGCTCCCATGACGCTCACACCGACCATCGCTCCGACGGTGCGGAAGAACTGAACCGATGCCGTGGCGACGCCGATCCGGCGGCGGCCGACCGAGTTTTGCACGGCCACGGTGAGAGTCTGCATCATCAGCCCGACGCCAAAGCCGACGATGACGACGTCGCGAATGACGGTGAGCTCGGATGTGCCGACGCCGATCTGCGTGAGCAGGACGAAGCCGGTCGCAAGGAGCGGCGGGCCGGCCATCAGCACCGGGCGGTAACGGCCGGTCCGGGAGACGATCTGCCCCGCGACGATGCTCGTCGTGATGATCCCCAGCATGAGGGGTGTGAGCACGACGCCCGAGGAGGACGCGCTCTCGCCGAGCACGCGCTGGACGAAGAGCGGCACGTAGATGATCGCGCCGAACATCGCCGCTCCGACCGAGAACGAGGCGACGGTGGCGGCCGCGAACGTCCTCTCCTCGAAGAGGTCGAGCGGAAGGATGGGCTCCTCCGTCCGCCGCTCCCAGAGGACGAAGGCGGTCGAGAGCACGATGGCGGCGAGGAAGAGACTGATGATGATCGGAGAGCTCCATGGGTACTGGGTCCCGCCCCAAACGGCGGCAAGGAGACCCGCAGCGGCGCCGGTCGTGAGCAGGAGTGCGCCGATGTAGTCGATGGTGTGCTTCTCGGGCGCCGGCCGGCGGACGAACCCGAACCAGACCACGACGAGCGCGACTGCGGCGAGCGGCAAGTTGACGAAGAAGCACCAGCGCCAGGAGGCGTTGTCGGTCAGCCAGCCGCCGACTGCCGGGCCGAGCACGGAGGACGCGGCGAAGACCACTCCTGTGACGCCCTGCCACTTTCCACGCGACCGCGGCGGGATGATGTCGCCGATCGCCGCGACGGCGAGCGGGATGAGGCCTCCTGCTCCGAGGCCCTGGATGGCACGGCCGGCGATGAGCATCCCCATCGAGACCGAGAGGCCGCAGATGATCGACCCCGTGGAGAAGAGCGCGATCCCGATGAGGAACAACGGACGCCGGCCGTAGATGTCGGACAGCTTCCCGTACAGTGGGACGGTCACGGTCGCTCCGAGCATGTAGGCCGAGAAGACCCATGAGTAGTGCTCGAAGCCGCCGAGGTCGTGGGTGATGCGCGGCAGGGCGGTGGAGACGATTGTCTGGTCGAGTGCCGCCAAAAGCATGCCGAGCATCAGCCCGAAGAAGACGATCAGGGTGCGGCGCTTGCCGAGCGGATAGACGGAGCGGTCATTCATTTCGTTACGTAACGTAACTATATCGGTCGAGCCGACGCTGGCGTCCCCCCGAACGGTGGTTCGCTACGCGAGGTTCGAGTAGCCGCCGTCGACGATGAGCGTCTGCCCGCGCACCATCGCGGCCGCCGGCGAAGCGAGAAAACAGACGGCGTCGGCCACGTCTTCCGGTTCGACGAGGCGGCCGGCGGGAGTCCGCTCCCGGTAGAAGCGGAGCATCTCCTCCCGGTTCGGGAAGTAGTCGAGTGCGCCGGTTTCGACGAGGCCTGCCGAGACGGTGTTCACGCGAATGTCCTGCGGCGCGAGCTCGACGGCGAGGTAACGGACGAGCGCCTCGAGCGTGGCCTTGGAGACACCAACGAGCACGTAGTTGTCGAGCACGCGGTCGGCGCCGAGGCTGGAGATGGCGACGATGGAGCTCCCCGGGGGCATTGTCGGTGCCGCCTCGCGGGCGATCGTGAACAGGGCGCGGGCGTTTGCGTTGAGCGTCCAGTCCCAGTGCTTCTCGTCCAGCTCCTGGAACGGACGGATGACGCCGGTGGCGGCGTTCGAGACGATCACGTCCAGCGGTCCGGTCTCCTCGAGGAGCGCTTTCGTCTTGTCGGGGTCTCCGAGGTTGCCGCGCAGGAGGACGGGCTCGGCGCCGAGCTTGCGGATCTCGTCCGCAGTTTCCTCGGCTGCCTTGTCGTTGCGGAGGTAGCTGACGGCGATCCGCCTCGCTCCCTGCTCGGCGAACCGGAGCGAGATCGCCTTCCCGATCCCGCGCGACCCGCCCGTCACGAGAACGGACTTGCCGTCGAAGGTCATGCCTTCGGCAGCGGGTCAGCAGCGGGCGCGTGGCTCGGGAGCTCGTCCCAGCCGAGCCTGGACGGCGGCTCCAGCGGCCCTTCCTCCGCCTTCGAGCTCGCGAAGGCCAGCCGCTCCAGGAGCGCGATCTGCTCGTCGCCGTGGCGACGGACCGGATGATCCTCCGGGAGACCGCGGATCAGGGCACGGACGCGCGCTCGGATCTGCATCGCGAAGTGCGGCGTCGCGGCTCCGACCAGGGCGTCGATGTCCTCTTTCGTGGGCTCCGCCACGCGCGCGACTCTATCCGTTCGCGCACCGCCTACGAGTAGACGTAGAGCTCGTTGGCATCGGAGGTGTCGTAGGCGCCGTGGGCGCTCTTCCCTCCATAGTCGTGGTAGGTCGCGTGCGCGGCGCCGAGGTCGTTTGGAAAGCTTGCAACCGGGCTCGGTCGCGCCAGCTTGATGCAGCCGTTCGAGTAGTAGTCGGACTCGCGCTCCCAGCAAAACGGGTCGTCGTAAGTCGAGGTGCACGACTGGCCGTTGGACGCCGTCTCCTCACTGTGGATGAAGAGCTCGGTGCGCCGGGTCGACCCGTCCCTGCAGGTCTTGTCCTGGACCCACCAAACCCGCCCCTTGACCTTGGAGCCCTCGTAGTGGTCCCAATGGCCCTTCTGCGCGTACCAGCCGGCCGGGAGCCAGCCGCGGCCGATTTCGCACTCGTCCATGGTCGTCCCGGAGCCGCCGCGCCAGCTGCGGCCATACTCAGCGGGGCTGGGCGGGTACGTCCATTTCCATGTCAGCGTCGAGTTGAGATTCGTGTTGCGGTTGAAGGTCCACCAGCCGTTGGCTGCCGAGGCCGGACCCACGGTCCAGCAAAGAACGAACGCCGCGAGCAGCGCGATGCGCACCTCACTCGTCTCCTTCCTGCGGGCGGCTTGGGTTGTAGACGGGGCGCCGCCACGCGGGAAAGCCTTCGACGCCGCGGGCGGCAGGCAGCGGGAAGGTGCGGGCGCAGCGACCGGAGACGCGATCGCAATCGACGAACGCGCCTCCCGAGGACGAGCTCGTCCAGGCCGTCACGCGGCTCGGTCCGACGAAGCGTGGTTCGGCCACGCCCTGGCCCGCTGCTGCGCGCATCGTTCGAGCGACCTCGATGCGGCCGCCGACGATGCGGAAGACGACGAGGCCGGAGGCGGACGGCGCGGCGACGAGGTTGCCCTGCCAGTCGCCTGCGTAGCCGACGACACCCACCGCGGGGTCGACCGTGCTCAGGTCTAGCGAGGCCAGCTTCGCGCCGTTCGAGACGGCGATCAGGTCCACCCGTGGCGGCCCGGTCTCCGGCCCGTGCTCGACGAGCGCGCTCGTGCCGTCCGGGCTGACGGCGACGAGGCCCGCGTCGGAGGCGAGCAGCCGCCGCTTACCGGGCCCGTCGAGAGCCAGGACGTCGAGTGCCTCGCCCGCGCGCACGCGGTAGACGAGCAGCGACGGGCCGGCCCAGCCCGTGACGACGTAGCGGTCGGTCTTCGCCGTCCAGCGCTGGGCCGGGCCGTTCACCGAGTCGCGCACGAAGACGTCGCCCACGTAGCGGACGCCCGCACGGTAATCGCGGCCGGCGCCCTTGAAGTACGCGAACGCTCCGTCTTCACGCCACGCGAGCGAGAAGGCGCCCACGACGTAGGCCGAATCCGTCCCGGTCTGAAGGTCGTGCAGGCGGATCGAGGGCCGGGCGAGCGGGTCGCCGGCCGAGATGCCCTGGTCTTCCCAGGAGAGCGCGGGGTCGTCCTCGCGGAGCTCGCGCCACGCGTTGTAGGCGACGAAGCGCCCGTCGGGCGACGGCACCGCGACCGGCGTGAGCCAGCCCGCGAGTGGAGTGACGGGCGCTGCCGCGAGCGTCACGCGGTCGTGTCCGGGTAGGCCCAGCAACGTGCGCCCGACCGTGTAGACGGCGGGCGGGCGTGGGGCCGGCGGCTGCGCTCCGCGCTCCGTCTCTGCGGAGCCGCAAGCGCTAGCCACCAGGGCGAGGAAAAGGCAAAGCGGGATGGTCATGCGCGCCGTCACCGAAGGCTCCTTGTGTCGCTGTGCGGTCGGCGGGCGCGACCTTCAGACACGATGACTGTCGCGACCACGATTTTCAATTCGCTCTTTTGGCCGTGTCCGAAAGCGGCGTTCTAGGGTGCCGCCGTGCGCCACCGCGTCCCGCCCGACGTGCTCCTGCTCGTCACGGTGCTCTTCTGGAGCTTCAACTTCACGGTGGTCAAGTACGCGCTCACGCACGGGTGGGAGCCGCTCGCGTACTCGTCGGTGCGCTTCGCCATCGGCGCGCTTCTCTTCTCCGGTTACACGTTCGCGCGCGAGGGGAGCCTGGCCGTCCGGCGGCGCGACGTCGCCTTCATGACCGGCGCGGCGCTCTCCGGGATCTGGTTGAACCAGCTCTCGTTTGTCTTCGCGGTGAAGCTGACGACGGCCGCGACCGTCGCCCTCATGTTCGGGACACTGCCGATCTTCGTCGCGCTCATCTCCTGGGCCTTCGGGCTCGAGCGTCTGCGCCTCCGCCACTGGACGGCCACCGTGATCTCTTTCTCCGGCGTCGCCCTCGTCGCGGCCGGCGCCTCGAGCGGGCTCTCCGGCGACCTCGGCGGAATCCTCCTCGGCCTGGCCGCCTCGGCAACGTGGGCGCTCTACTCGGCCGCCATGGGCCCGCTCATGCGGCGCTATTCGCCCTACCGGATCAGCGCGTTCATGGGCCTGGTCGGCTCGGTGCCGCTCATCCTCACGGCCATCGTCCAGATCGGTGAGCAGGACTGGGATGCGCTCTCGGGCCTCGCCTGGGCGTGCTTCGTCTACAGCCTCTTCTTCAGCCTCGTCTTCACGAACATCATGTGGTTCACGGCTATCGACAAGGTCGGCGCCGCGCGCGCCTCGCTCTACGCCAACCTGCAGCCCTTCCTCGGCGCGTTCTTCGCACTCGTCGTTCTCTCGGAGGAGATGGGCACCCTCCAGATCGCCGGCGGGCTCGTGATCGGCGCCGGGATCCTGCTTGCCCGCAGCACGCGGCCGCCGGCGCCCAGCCAGGACTAAGCAGGACTAAACTGAGGTCCAATGCAGGACTTCATGCCGCTGCTCGGGTGGGACCACGTCGAGCTCTGGGTCGGGAACGCAAAGCAGTCGGCGTATTTCTACGAGCGTGTCCTCGGCTTCACGCGCACCGCCTACGCAGGACCCG
>Ga0307320_10000348_pt1 | contig 16382 bp, 18 predicted proteins | sample ER_DNA_369_FD_194495 | JGI IMG/M metagenome (GOLD analysis project Ga0307320, IMG submission 194495) | Bulk soil microbial communities from the East River watershed near Crested Butte, Colorado, United States - ER_DNA_369 | ecosystem: Environmental > Terrestrial > Soil > Floodplain | place...
TCCACCGCCAGCTATCAACACATCTGACGCGAACGAGCCTGGAGCAGTGGCTCCCGACCATCCAGCGCAACTGGGAGCGGCTCCGCAACGGCGTCAGCGGCGAGCCGCATATGCGCAATCTCGACCGGTGGAGGTCGGTGATCGATCGCGGCGATGTGCAAGGGCTCCGCCGCGTCTTGACAGGGTTGGACCGGGACTCGATCGAGATGCGCGAGGTTTCGCCGATGGGCGGGCTGCTCTCGCAGGACGAGCGTATGGACGTGCTCCAGATGGCCAGTTGATGCGTCGCGACCAGTTGGAACACGCCATCCGGACGGCTTGTCAGATCATCGAGCGACCGGAGGTGATCGTGGTCGGCTCGCAGGCGATCCTCGGAAGCTTCCGCGAGGATGAGCTTCCTGCTGATGCCACCATGTCTGTCGAGGTCGACATCCTGCCGATCGCCAACAGCAACGACGAGACGGCGCGTCTTGCTGACCTGATCGAGGGCGTCGCGGGCGAGTTCTCCACATTCGAGGACCTGCACGGTTTCAGCATCGACGGCGTCGATCTGGAAACGTCGACGCTCCCGGATCGGTGGCGCGATCGGTTGGTTAAAGTGCAGAACGCCAACACGGCAGCGCCGGCCGGACAACCGCAGTTCACCGGTTGGTGCCTGGACAAGGAAGATCTCTGTGTCGCCAAGCTCTGCGCGTTCAGGGAGAAGGATCGCAACTTCGTTGGAGCCCTGCTGGAGGCGGGACTCGTCGATGCGGGCGTGATCCTCGAGCGGCTTCTCAGCGTCGAGGAAAGACGGCGGCCCGATGCCGACCGTGCTGTGGCGTGGTTGGAATCATGGAGAGGAGTGGTTTGACTCTCGGCGTGCTGCGTCGAGGCTCGACGCTCGTCCTGTTTGAGGTACCCCAGGTTCTATCGGTCGAAGCAACGCCTTGTTCACAAGGTGGTTCGACATGCATCTCAGTTCCTCGTCAGCGGTAGGTGTCCGATTTCTCACGTCGGTGAGGGAAGGCAGGGGTCTCAATAGGTCAGCCCGGGAGGTCGGCATCGGGAAGGAGACTGGCTACCGATGGCTCCGCGAGGCCTACGTCACGCATCGACGCGGCGGGAAGAGCATCGCTGAGACTCTGTGAGAAGTGGGAGATGGCCCTCATAAGAGTTGCGAATCGCTGGGAGGCTACCGCCGGAGCTGGGCACGATCATCGCTGGGGGCGGGCGATGAGCCCGTTCACCGCTTCTTGTGGGCAGCTCAAAGGGCAGCCTGTTCATAGCGGCGGATGCCCGTATGTCGGTCCCTTGTGACACGTTGAAATAGCAGACTCGCGAGGCTTCGGCTCTGGTCCCCACGTCGCAAGCGTAGATTCCCGTCATGGCTGCATACGTCATCGTCGAAACCGACGTCACCGACCCGGAGCAGTACGAGCAGTACAAGGCCGCGTCGCCAGGCGCGATCGCAGCCGGCGGCGGCCGCTTCCTCGCCCGTGGCGGCGAGCTCGCCGTCCTCGAGGGCGACTGGCAGCCGTCCCGCCTCGTGGTGCTGGAGTTCGAGGACCTCGGGGCCGCGAAGCGCTGGTACCAGTCGGATACCTACCAGGAGGCGAAGAAGCTGCGCGAGGGCGCAGCGCACCTGCGCGCAGTCGCCGTGCAGGGCCTCGACTAGACGACCGACGAGTCCCTCCGCCTCCATCGGTGAAGCCGCTGGAGGCGGCGACGTCGGCGATCGTCTCGCCGGCTTCGAGTAGTCGGCGGGCCTTACGGATGCGGTGGGCGACCTGCGGCGCGTGGGTGCTAGGCCGGTGCGCTCGCGGAAGAGGCGGATGAGGCGGAACTTCCCGATACCGGCGGCGGCGAGCTCGTCGAGGCCCGCTCGGTCGTCGTGAGGGTTGAGCGGTGATCGCAGCGGCCGGACGGAGGAGGAGCGCTCGATCAGCGCACGCAGCCACTCAGCGAGCCGTTGTTCGTGCTCAAGCCTGGTGGTGGGCGCGTCTAGTGCGCGGTGCATTCTGGAAGAAGTCGCGAGCGGGCTCGCGATCAGACAGGGCCGGTTCGGGGAACGCGATGTCGGCGGGGAGGCGCGCCGACTCCTGGTCGCTGGCCAGGGTTGCCAGGTCGACAATTATGAGGCGGGATGGCTGACTGGCCGTATACCGTCCCTTTACAGGGTGGCCTGGGCGGTGCGCGCGGCTCGCCGGCAGATCCGGATGTCTGAGTAGCTGTGCTGGCTGGCAATCAGTGGAAGGCGGGGCGGTGCCCAGGTTCTGGGACCACTCGCCTCCCAAGCGAGATGATCGGCCCCAACTCTGCTCCGCCGTTGGAGTGAACTTGAATTTCCAGGAGGAGGCGCGATGTTGTTCAGGGCTCATCGGCTCTTCGATGGCCGGACCCCGAAGGTGTTCCGCGATTGGGTGGTCGAGGTCGAGGACGGCCGCATTCTGGATGTCGGGCCCCGCTCGCGAGCGGCGTCAGGATCGGATGCCGGTGATGTCGTTGATCTTGGAGACGTCACGCTGCTTCCAGGCCTCATCGACGTCCACCAGCACCTGGTGTTCGACGCCTCGGACGACCCGGTGGCCCATCTCCAGGCAGCAGATGACGCCGCCGTGCTGCAACGGATGCAGAGTGCCGCGCAGCGAGCTCTCGCCGTGGGAATCACCACGATCCGCGACCTTGGGGACCGCAACTACCTGTCCCTCAGGCTGCGGGACCTGTTCCGCGACGGCCACGAGGTCGGCCCTCGTATCCTTACCGCCGGGCCGCCCCTCACCGTCTCGGGCGGCCACTGCTGGTTCCTTGGGGGTGTAGCCGATGGCGAGGATGGCGTTCGCCGAGCGGTCCGCGAGCGGGTGACCCACGGCGTCGATGTCATCAAGATCATGGCAACCGGGGGGAACATGACCCCTACATTCGGACCCCACGAGTCGCAGTACAACCGCGCGGAGCTCGCTGCGGCCGTTGACGAGGCGCACGCCCACGGGCTCAGGATCGCGGCGCATGCCCACGGCCCGCAGGGGATCGCCGATGCGTTCGCCACCAGAGTGGATTCCATCGAGCACTGCACGTTCTTCACCGCCGAGGGAGTCGACGCGGACCCCGACCTCTTGGAACAGCTCGCTCGAAGCGGCGTGGCCATCTCGATGACCGCCGCGCTCCTTCCTGGCAGCGAAGTGCCCTACCCAGCTATGCGGAAGCGACTCGACGCCATCCTCGCCAACTGTGCCACCCTGGTACGCGCCGGAGCACGAGTGGTGTGCAGCAGCGACGCCGGCGTCGGCCCCAACAAGCCTCATGACGTGCTTCCTCACGGCGTGGTCTTTCTCCCCCGAATGGGCATGACCAACGCGCAAGCCCTCACCGCCACCACCGCAGTGGCGGCCGAGGTATGCGGGATCGCCGACACAACCGGCACGCTCGAGCCGGGCAAGGATGCCGACTTCGTGGCCGTGCGCGGCAACCCCCTCGAAGACATCAACACCATCCACGACGTGGCCGCCGTGTTCGTCAAAGGCACACAAGTGCGAGTACCTACCTAGAACGGCGCGAAACGACATCTCCGCATCGCACGTCCTTCGTCGTCGCGACAGCGCGCTCCCGGAGTGGCCCCTGCGCGTCCAGCAACTCGGCAATTGCGGTGCGTCTGCTGCCTGATCGGTGCCCCGAAATCGTCCCGCTGGCGGTTCGGCGGATTCTGCCGGTGGTTGCAACACACACGCTTCCTGCGATAGTGCCACGGTGGTTGAAGCTGGCGTGTGTAGCGTTTCCTGAGCTGCGCTGGCAGGGTTTCGCGGATGTGGTCGGCTCCCTTCCTCGCCGCTTGATGGTGGGTTGCCGCTGGTCGGCGTCAAGGTCGTTCCTCCTCGCCGCTGCGCGGCTGCGGGGGCTCCATCTGGACTCCTCCGGCGCGGCATCCGGGCTGGCCGCTATGAGGAAGGACGTGGAGGTGTGGTCGGGCGCTGGCGGTTGAGCGGGATGTTCTTCACGCTGCCAGAAGCAGGTCAGCGATCTGTTCGACCGGTTTGCGGAATCCGAGCCGTTTGCGGGGCCGGTCGTTGAGTTCGGCGGCGACCCGGTCCAGCTCGGCCTCGGGATGCACGGCGAGGTCGCTCCCCTTGGGTGCCTCTGTGTTTGTCAAGCGGCTGGCTTGGTCGTCGTAGAGTCGTGGTTGGCGGGTCTGGGAAGTGACTTGTCCGAAGAGCTGGTTGGTGGGGTTGAGCCAGCCGCGCTGGATTGCAGAGCCGCCCCCAGATGTCCTCCCAGGCTCGCCGCCTGCCGTCGTTCGTCGGTGATCATGACGCGCCAAAGGTGGTCGGCGAGGCGTCTCTTCAGGCAGCGCGCGGCCTCGCGTGGTGTCTTTCCCTCGGCGATCTTGGTTCGGTAGTAGCGGTTGCCGCGGCTGCCCGACATGGCGGATCTGGGTGATCGCAATGGTGTGAAGGGCGGAGTTGAGTTGCCGATCCCCGTGGCGTGAGAGACGGTGCCGGGACTTCTCCGCGCTGGCAATCTCCTCCGGGGCCGCACCGGCGTAGTTGGCGAAAGCTGACGCGGTGGGGAAGCGGCTGACGCGACCGGTCCGACTGATCAACCGGCCAGCCACGATGGGCCCCACGCCGACGACTTCGGTAAGCGTAGTTCCCGCGGCGGCCACGAGTCGGGCGATGGCTTGGGCGTTCGCCTTCAGCTGCCTATCGAGAGTGCGGATCCACCGCTGCTGTTGCCAATGCTCAAAATCCTGTTGCCAAAGTGTTGCCAAACGCCGATGCGGTCGACTTGGCCGCCTACGAGGTGAAAGGTAAAACCGCAGGTCGGGCGCCAAATTCGGATGGCGCCCCCGGCGAGATTCGAACTCGCGCTCCCGCCTCCGGAGGGCGGTGCTCTATCCCCTGAGCTACGGGGGCCTGTCACCCGGCAAGCTGCGGCCCAGAAGAGGGCCGAAAGGCAATGTACCAGCGTGGACATCGGCTTGGCGCTTGCGCTGGCACGGCGTGACATCGTCGTCGTTCTATTCTCGTCCCGTGCGGGCCGGTTGGTGGAGCGCGCCCGCTGCGCGGGCGGCGTTGATCATCGTTCTGCTCGTGCTCACTAGCTGCGTCCGGCAGGCTACGCCGTCTCCAGCCGAGCAGCGGAGTACGCCGCCCCCATGGAGCGCCCCTCGGGACGCCATCTCCTACATCACAGCCGCTGGACTGGAAGCGCAACCTCTCAGCAGCAATGAGAACTCCCGCGTCGTCGATCTCCGCATTACCGTCGATGGCACATCGGTGGAAGTGCCCGCTCACGTGGGAATCGACCGGGTTCGAGCGCTCCAGGCACCGGTACACACCCATGACACATCTGGTCAGGTGTGGCTGGAGGGTCGGGAAACCGACGCCGTGACGCTTGGACAGTTCTTCACCGTCTGGGGTGTGCGGTTCGATGATCATTGTCTCGGCTCGGCATGCGGAGCGCTGAAGGTCACTGTCGACGGCAAAGCGAGCTCAGCTCCACGCGAGGTGCGGCTGGCAGCGAGTCGCACGATCAACATCACGGCATCGTCGTAGTGCCGCGTCGCATGTCCGCGGGCTGATAAGTCCGGGCCCGTCAGGCCTGGTCTGGCACAGTTCCGCGATGTGACCCATACCCACGTGGCCGGCTCGATCCACGCCGATTCCACCGCGCGGGCTCCCAGCTGGCTGAGCACGCCCAGCGACGTCAACAGCCTGCTGCCAAGCCTGTGGAGCACCGGCGTGCGCAAAGACGAGTCCGGCGCGCTCACCGTGGCTGGCCTCACGGTTGTCGAGATTGCCGACCAGGTCGGCACACCCGTCTACGTAGTGGATGAAGCCGACTTGCGGGCACGCGCCCGCGCCTTCGCGGCTGCCTTCCAGGGCTGGGATGTCTACTACGCCGCCAAGTCCTTCCTCTGTACGACCGTGGCCCGCTGGGTCAGGGAAGAGGGTCTCGGCGTCGACGTCTGTACCGGTGGTGAGCTGGCTGTGGTGCAGCGTGCCGGTCTCGATCCGCAGCGGGTGGGGCTGCACGGCAATAACAAGAGTGTCGAAGAGCTACGGGAGGCCCTGACAGTCGGAGTCGGAAGGATCATCGTTGATTCATTCGACGAGATCGCCCGGCTCGGCGCGCTAGCCGAGGAGCTGCAGAGCCGGCCGCGGGTCATGGTCAGGGCAACCACAGGTGTCGAAGCGCACACCCATGAATACATTGCTACCGCACACGAGGACCAGAAGTTCGGCTTCTCAATCGCCGGTGGCACAGCGGCCTCGGCTCTGCTCGCCTGCCACCAGCATCCCTGGCTCGATCTGATCGGTATTCACTCTCACATCGGCTCGCAAATCTTCGACGCTGAGGCTTTTGAGGTCGCAGCACGCCGTACCCTCCGGCTGCATGCCGACTTCGCAGCTCAGACCGGTGTTCAACTGGGTGAGCTGGACCTGGGGGGCGGCTTCGGCATCGCCTACACCAGCGCCGACACGCCTTCGACGCCCGGTGCTCTGGCGCAGGCACTTCGAGAGATCATCGCCCACGAATGTTCAGCCCTGGACATAGCCGTCCCACATCTGTCCATCGAGCCGGGTCGTGCGATCAGCGGTCCCAGTACCTTCGCCCTCTACCGCGTTGGCACAGTCAAGTCCGTCGCGCTGGACGGCGGTGCCAGCCGTCTCTATGTCGCGGTCGATGGCGGGATGAGCGACAACATCCGGACTGCTCTCTATGCAGCCGAGTACTCGGCAACTTTGGCCTCACGCCGTTCATCGGCTCCTCCGGTGCTGGCGCGGGTGGTCGGCAAGCACTGCGAGGGCGGCGACATCCTGGTGCGGGATGAGTTCCTTCCGGCGGACATAGCCGCCGGCGACCTGCTCGCAGTACCGGGCTCGGGCGCGTACAGCCGCTCCATGGCGAGCAATTACAACTACGTCCCCCGACCGCCTGTCATCGCCGTTCGTGCTGGCCAGATCACGACACTGATCAGGCGGGAAACGATCGAAGACTTGTTGGCATTGGATTCTGGATGACTGGAAGTAGGCGAGTCGACCGATGTTCGCGCCGCCGATCTGCAGGAGGAGATGACGGGACAACGCTTTTCCGTTCCGTCATCTCCGACGAAGACGGCGGCAACCTAGCGAACATCGCAGCGAGCGAAGCGAGCAATAAGACAGAGCGTGAGCGGACGCGCTTTTGTCTGGGAACGACGACGAAGTAGGCGAGTCCATAGCGCGATGCGCGAGCAGAGCCCCAAAAAATATAGTGAAGAATGAAACCGCCACGATTCGGGGTCGTGGTGTCGTTGTGTAAATGAGGTTTCCGTGACTTTGACCAGCGTGCAGCCCACATCCTTACTTGACGTTCCGCCGCTGACACCGCTTCGGGTGGCACTGCTCGGCTGCGGCGTAGTTGGCTCCGAGGTGGCGCGGTTGATCATCGGGCAGGCAGCCGATCTGCGCGCCCGCGTGGGCCGGCCGTTGGAGCTGGTCGGAATCGCGGTTCGCCGCGATGACCGCGAGCGGCCAGGTATCGATCCCGGGCTGTTCACTACCGATGCCGAGGCATTGGTTACCCGAGAAGACGTCGATCTCGTGATCGAAGTCATCGGCGGGATTGAGCCGGCCCGCTCGCTGATCTTGGCCGCACTGCGCCATGGAGCCTCGGTCGTCACCGCTAACAAAACGCTGCTAGCCGAGGACGGCGCCACACTGTTCGAGGCTGCGGAGAAGGGTGCCGCGGATCTCTACTTCGAGGCCGCGGTTGCTGGCGCCATCCCGATCATCCGGCCACTCCGGGAGTCGCTAGTCGGTGACGAGATCACCTCGGTGATCGGGATCGTCAACGGCACCACGAACTACATCTTGGATCGCATGGATACCGCGGGAATGGGTTTTGCCGACGCGCTTGCTGAGGCGCAGCAGCTCGGCTACGCGGAGGCGGACCCGACGGCAGACGTCGAGGGCTTCGACGCCGCAGCCAAGGCAGCGATCTTGGCGAGCCTGGCATTCCATACTCGGGTCACCGGCGCGGATGTCTACCGGGAAGGCATCACCGGGATCACTCCTACTGACATCGCCTCGGCGCATGACATCGGCTGTGTGGTTAAGCTGCTGGCAATCTGCGAGCTATCCCCACTCGTCGCAGGCGCTGCAGAGCGAACGGTGTCGGTGCGGGTCCATCCGGCGATGATTCCGCGATCTCACCCGCTCGCCGGGGTCGGCGACGCCTACAACGCGGTGTTCGTCGAGTCGATGTCTGCCGGACGGCTCATGTTCTACGGTCCTGGTGCGGGCGGGTCACCGACGGCCAGTGCCGTTCTCGGGGACCTGGTCACCGTGGCCCGGAACCGGCTGCGCGGGGCAGTCGGACCGGGTGAGTCGAGCTACGCTGCACGTCTCGTTAGCGAAATCGGGAACGTGATGACTCGTTACCACCTCTCGCTCGAGGTCGCCGACCGAGCAGGCGTCCTGGCGACGATCGCTCACGTCTTCGCCGAACACAATGTGTCGATCGAGACCGTACGCCAGAACGGGCGAGATGCTGACGCTCAGCTGGTGATCGTGACGCACCGCGCACAAGATGCCGCACTGAGCGCCACGGTGCGAGCCTTGCGCAAGCTCGATGTCGTCCGCGAGGTCACGAGCGTGATGCGCGTCGAAGGGGAGTGACGTGATTCCCGAGTCCTTCATCGCGGACCGGCCGACTGCTCTCAAGCGTCGTCCGGGATACGGGGTGATCGCTCGCTACCGAGACTGGCTGCCCGTGTCCAATAGCGATCCGGTGATCACGCTGGGCGAAGGAGGCACGCCGCTGGTTGCCGCCGAGAAGCTGTCGGAGATCCTGCACTGCGAGACATGGATCAAGGTCGAGGGTGCCAATCCGACCGGCTCATTCAAGGACCGCGGCATGACCGTTGCGCTCAGTGTCGCCGCCGGGCAGGGTGCACAGGCTGTGGTGTGCGCTTCGACGGGAAACACCTCTGCCTCGGCCGCCGCGTACGCCGCCAGGGCGGGCCTGACCACTATCGTCCTTCTGCCTGCGGGCCGGATCGCGACCGGCAAGCTGGCCCAGGCAATCGTCCACGGTGCGAAGGTGGTGCAAATCGACGGAAACTTCGACGACTGCCTCGAACTGGCGCGCAAGCTCGCCCAGGAGTACCCGGTCGCCCTCGTCAATTCGGTCAATCCCAACAGGATCGAGGGGCAAAAGACTGCGGCGTTCGAAGTGATCGACGAGCTGAGCGACGCACCCGACGTACATGTGATCCCTGTTGGGAACGCTGGGAATATCTCGGCGTACTGGCGTGGTTATACCCAGTACGCGTCGGCTGGCAAAGCGACACGAACTCCACGAATGTGGGGGTTTCAGGCGACAGGTGCCGCCCCTCTCGTGCTTGGACATCCGGTTCTTCACCCCGAAACCGTCGCCACGGCGATCCGCATCGGCAACCCGGCTTCCGCCGAGCAGGCTCGGGCAGCCCGCGACGAATCCGGTGGCCTGATCGAGGCCGTCAGCGACCAGCAGATTCTCGATGCTCAGGCCTTCCTCGCTCGTGAAGAGGGCGTCTTTGTCGAGCCCGCCTCAGCTGCGGGGGTTGCGGGTCTACTTGCCAAGCACCAGCGCGGCGAGGTGGAGTCTGGTCTCCAGATCGCCATCACCGTAACCGGACATGGCCTCAAGGATGTGGACACGGCATTGTCACGACTCGGCCCGATTCATGCCGAAGTCGTCAAAGCCGATCTGCTCGCTATTGCGACGGTCTGCGGACTGCTGGACTAGGGCACTAGGTCTCCAAATGACGCTCCAGGGAGCCGACGGTGCGTCCTGACCCGTCGGATCAGCAGACGCTAAGTCCCGGAAAGTCCGTGACGGTGGAGGTTCCAGCCACCAGTGCCAACCTCGGACCGGGCTTCGACTGCTTCGGGCTCGCCCTCGACTGGCGAGAGCGGGTCAACCTGGCGGTGATCCAAGAGGGCTATCAGATCGAGGTGTCCGGAGAGGGAGCGGCCGAGCTGCCCCGGGATGAGAGCCACCTGATCATCCGGTCAGTCCTCGTCGGCCTCGCCGATCTGGGCGTCAGAGCGCCGGGACTCTGGCTCGGCTGTCGCAACACGATTCCGCACGGTCGGGGCCTCGGATCTTCATCAGCGGCAATCGTCGCTGGTTTGGTAGCCGCCGCCGAACTGGCCCAGGCACAGGTGACGCCAGATTGGCTGCTCGGTCATGCCAATGCGATCGAGGGTCATCCCGACAATGTTGCCGCAGCGGTCTATGGAGGTTTCGTGCTGGCGTACGAGGGCCGAACCGGGGTCGGGGTGGCGCAGGGCCACGTTGACCCCTCGATCGGTGCGGCGCTCTTCATCCCTGAGACGTCGTTGGCAACTGAGGCGGCACGCAGTCTGCTCCCTGAGACCGTTCCACACGTCGACGCGGCGGCGAACTCCGGCCGAGCGGCTCTGATGGTCCACGCCATGGCATATGAGCCGGAGTTGCTCTACGAGGCCACGCACGACTGGCTGCACCAGGGATATCGAGGAGCAGCGATGCCACGCTCCTACGAGCTGATGAAATCGCTGCGAGGACAGGGCTTTGCGGCGATGATTAGTGGTGCTGGTCCGAGCGTTTTGGTGCTGGGTCGGCAGGCGGATCTGGCTCTGCTTCAAGATCAACAAGCAACTGGATTCTCGGCACGACTCAGTGGCCTAGGATCAGCCGCATCGATCCTGGAGCCAGAAGTCCGCGGGGTGCGTGATCACACTGTGATGGAAAGTCCTGACGCAGGTGCTAGCCTTAAAGGGCCGACACGGTCAGGACAGCTGCGGTGACCGGCTCCCCAAACCAGCCAAGTCACAAAGTCGCACATCTGACCAAGTAGCGCCTCAAGGTCAGGTGCGACGCGGACGAAGCTCAACGGCATCTCCGTCAGCCACATCTCGAGAAACAAATCGTCGCGATGCGCTGAGGACCTCAAGAAAGACCCGCTGGTCGGGGCGACAGAACCCCGCGCCATAGATGGGCACCGATGACGTGCCCGAACCGACAAGGACACACGTTGACAGAAATCGCCGAAGTGACGAATGCCTCGCCACATGACGAAGGCACCGGCGAGCAGAGCAAGCAACTCACCAGTGATCGTCGCAATCGAAAGGGCTCAGGCCTGGACTCGATGGTCCTCGCCGAGCTTAAGCAGCTGGCAAGCTCCCTTGGAATCAAGGGGACTGGCGCTATGCGCAAAAGCCAGTTGATCGACGCCATTCAGTCCGCCCAGCGCGGTCCCGGAGCTGAGGCTCCGTCGGATCAGGTCCGGCAAGACGGCCACCGCAGCGTTCAGGACGGCCGCGACAACCAAGATGTCGCCAGCGCACTGGATGACCTGCAACGAGCGCCGCGCGAAGCCAGCGACGAGCGCGAGGAGGCACACATGCTCGAACACGCCGTACAGCCTGAGCTGGTCGCTGCGACCCAGCCCACCGATTCGACGCCAGATCAACGGCACGAACCGGTCGAGACCGTTGACGACGGTCAGGTCCGCAAGGAGAGCGGCGCGCCACAGAACGGTAGCGACTCCCAGCAAGCATCCGACCGAGCGGACGCTCAGGAGGCTGCTGAGGGCCGCGCTGAGGAGGGCGAGCGGGCCGACGGAGCTCGCGAGAGTCGGCAGAACGACCGCCAGAATCGCCGGGGCCGCGACCAGGCTCAAGGTCGCGAGAACCAACAGCGCGACAATCAGGGCCGAGACAATCAGGGCCGAGACAATCAGGGCCGAGACAACCAGGGCCGAGACAACCAGGGCCGAGACTGGGACGAGGAAGGTGGCGGCCGCCGTAGTCGCCGGCGGCGTAGTCGAGATCGCCAAAACCGGCGTAGCCGCGGTGGCAGTGGCAATCTCGAACGCTACGACGAGCCGGTGATTTCCGATGACGATGTACTCGTCCCGGCTCGCGGCATCTTGGATGTGCTCGACAATTACGCGTTCGTCCGGACCAACGGCTATCTGCCTGGCTCCGACGACGCGTACGTCTCCTTGTCGATGGTCAAGAAGCTCGGCTTGCGTAAGGGCGACCTGGTCACTGGTGTGATCCGTACGCCACGCGAGGGCGAACGCAAGGAGAAGTTCAATCCGATGGTGAGGATCGACACCGTCAACGGTGGCGATCTCGATGGGATCCGGCAGCGACCGGACTTCGCCAAGCTCACCCCGCTGTATCCACAGGAGCGGCTCAAGCTCGAAACGACGCCGAACCAGATGGCCGGCCGGATCATCGATCTGGTGGCTCCGATCGGCAAGGGTCAGCGTGCGCTGCTCGTCTCCCCGTCCAAGGCCGGCAAGACCTTGATCATGCAGGCCATCGCCAACTCAGTCGCCATCAATAACCCCGAAGTGAAGCTCATGGTGGTGTTGGTGGACGAACGACCCGAGGAAGTCACCGACTTCGAGCGCTCAGCCAAGGGCGAGGTGATCTCGTCTACCTTCGACCGACCCGCCGAGGACCATACCGCCGTTGCCGAGCTGGCCATCGAACGAGCGAAACGGCTCGTCGAGCTGGGCCACGACGTGGTGATCTTGCTTGATGGCATTACGCGGCTGAGTCGTGCTTACAACCTGGCAGCCCCGGCGTCCGGACGGATCTTGTCCGGTGGTGTCGACTCCGCAGCGTTGTACCCGCCGAAGAAGTTCCTAGGCGCTGCCCGCAACATCGAGGGTGGCGGATCGCTCACCATCATCGCGACTGCTCTGGTCGAGACCGGCTCGAAGATGGACGAGGTGATCTTCGAGGAGTTCAAAGGCACCGGCAACTCAGAGATCCGGCTGCGCCGGGAGTTCGCCGAGAAGCGGATCTTCCCCGCGATCGACGTCGACGCGTCCAGCACCCGCCGCGAGGAGCTGCTGATGAGTCGCGAGGAGCTGGCCATCGTGTGGAAGCTGCGTCGCGTCCTTTCTGGCCTGGAAAGCCTGCAAGGGTTGGAGATGCTGCTGGACCGGCTGCGCAAGACCCAGAGCAACGCCGAGTTCTTGATGGCGATCACCAAGACCATTCCGTCACAGGACTAGGCGGCCCTCCGCACCGACGGTTCCACGAGGGACTAAAGCGGACGGGTTAGCCGTTCCCTATTTGGTGCCGCGGTCCGACTGCGGCAGAATCACCCTTTGGTGCCGGTTCACGCCTTAAGCGCAAGATGCGTGGCGACCCGGCGACCACGATGAGGAGATAAGCATGAAGCCCGACATTCACCCCGCGTACGGGGAGACGCAGGTGACCTGCACGTGTGGCAATACGTTCACTACGCGTAGCACCGCGCCCAACGGCGTGATCCACGCAGACGTCTGCTCCGCATGCCACCCGTTCTACACAGGCAAGCAGAAGATTCTCGACACTGGTGGCCGGGTCGCTCGCTTCGAGAAGAGGTACGCGGCCAAGAAGCCAGCCAAGAAAGCCAGCAGCAAGTAGCTGTGCAAGCAGCGCCGGGAGGCAGGGACCAAGCCCTGCAACCCGGCGCTTGCCGCGTCTCGACCACCGAGTTGTCAGCGTGGTGGTCGTCAGCAACCACCCACGCTGACAAGTCGGAGAGGAGTGTCGGATGTTCGAGTCGACGGCTCCATTGCGCGCTGAGTTTCAGGAGCTGGAAACAGCGCTCGGTGATCCGGCGGTCCATGCTGATCTTGCTCGCGCCCGGGCGGTGGGTCGGCGCTACGCCGAGCTGCTGCCCGTCATGAAGGCGTTGGACGAATACGCCCGGCTGACAGATGATCTTGAAGCAGCGAAGGAGTTGGCGGAGGAGGATTCTTCGTTGGCTACAGAGGCTGCAGAACTGGAAGCGCAACTGGGCCCGGTTATGGAGCGGTTGACACGACTGCTGGCTCCCCGCGACCCCAACGACTCCTCGGATGCCCTGATGGAGATCAAGTCAGGCGAAGGGGGCGAGGAGTCAGCGCTGTTCGCCGCAGACCTGCTCAAGATGTACTCGCGCTACGCCGAGAGCCGCGGCTGGAAGATCGAGATTCTCGATGCTCAGGAAACTGATCTTGGCGGCTACAAGTCAGTGACCGTGGCGATCAAGGCGCCGGCCCTGAGTGAGCCTGACTCGATGCCCTATGCCGTGCTCAAGTTCGAAGGTGGTGTACATCGGGTGCAACGGGTGCCGGTCACCGAGTCCCAGGGTCGGCTGCATACTTCCGCCGCTGGTGTGCTGGTGATGCCCGAGGTTGCCGAAACCGAGGTCGAGATCAATGAGGACGACCTCCGGATCGACGTCTACCGTTCGTCCGGCCCTGGCGGCCAGGGCGTCAACACCACCGACTCGGCCGTGCGCATCACCCATCTCCCCAGCGGCATCGTTGTCTCCTGCCAGAACGAGCGCTCGCAGTTGCAGAACCGGGACCAGGCAATGCGCATGCTTCGGGCTCGGCTGACGGCGGCCGCTGAAGAGGAGGCTGCGAGCGCAGCCTCGGCGGCCCGCCGCAGCCAGGTCCGAACGGTCGACCGTTCGGAGCGCATTCGTACCTACAACTTTCCAGAGAACCGCATCTCCGACCACCGAATTGGCTTCAAGTCGTACAACCTTGATCAAGTGCTGAATGGTGATCTGGACGCGGTGATCAAGGCGCTGCAGGAGGCCGACACCCAGCTCCGGCTCTCCCAGGTCGGCAGCACAAAGCCGTGAGCAAGGCTGTTCGACCGCTGCTGCATCAGGCTGCGAGCCAGTTGCGCGAGGTCGGCGTCTCCTCGGCTGAGCAGGAGGCCCGGCAGTTGTTGGCGTACGCAGTAGGAGTCGAGCTGGCTCGGCTTCCCCTGCTCGATACCGTCGAGGATCCTCAGGCGGCCCACTTTCATACATTGATCAACAAACGCGCCGCTCGAGTGCCACTGCAGCATTTGACCGGTAAAGCTCACTTTCGCTACCTGGAGCTGGAGGTAGGCCCCGGCGTCTTCGTTCCAAGACCGGAGACTGAAGTGATGACCGGCTGGGCGATCGAACAACTGCGTCCGATGGTCTATGCAGTCGCACGCGGGGAGTCGCGACACCTGCCGGTGGTCGTCGAACTTGGCACGGGATCTGGTGCAGTCGCTAAGTCCATAGCCACCGAACTGACTGGAACCCGGGTTCATGCTGTCGAGTTGTCTGAGGAGGCGGCGGCCTATGCGGCGCGGAACCTCGCGGACACAACGGTGGAGCTCCACGTGCAGGACATGATCGGCGTGCTGCCTGAGCTTGACGGCACAGTTGACTTGGTGATCGCCAATCCGCCCTACATTCCGTTGGAAGCCTTCGAATCCGTGGTGCCCGAGGTGCGTGATCATGATCCACTGCTTGCCCTGTTTGCCGGTCCTGACGGGCTTGAGGCGATCAGAGTGGTGGTCGCCGAGGCCGCGCGACTGCTACGACCGGCCGGCTTGCTCTGCGTTGAGCACGCTGATTTGCAAGGGGAGTCCGCTCCGCAGGTCCCTGTCCAGCACGGTGGCTTCGTCGGCGTACGCGATCATCCCGATTTGACCGGCAGACCGCGTTTCGTCACCGCGGTCCGGCGTGCTTGATTGCTCCACTCGCTGCGCTCGCTGTCTAATGGCTCGCTCCGCTCGCTGCGATGTTCGCCGGGAGCCGCCGTCTTCGTCGGATCCAACGAAACGATTGTGTCGGAGAATTCAGCCCACTTCTCGACGCTTTTCGTTGGCTCCTCCTGCAGATCGGCGGCGCGAACATCGCAAGCGCGGATCGCGCTTTTGTAGCCGCCTACTTCGTCGTCGCTCCGGGACGAAGAGCGTGTCCCCTCGCTCCTCCTCAGCACAGCGGCGCGCGATCCGTTCCCACTGAGTGATCTTGTTGCTCACACCGTTGTCAACATTCAACTCTGGCAAGATTGACCGGTGACCACGACCGGCGGGCCCGGCGAACGTGACCCGGGGGAGGCGGCAGAGGCGGCTGTCGATCTCGGATACCGGCGTTTCGATTGCACCGGCGACGATCCGGCGGACACCGCGGAAGCGTGTGAGGCTGCGCGCCAGGCGATCAAGGATGGTGAGTGCATCGTGCTTCCGACCGACACCGTCTATGGAATCGGCGCGGATGCCTTCAGTGCTGAGGCAGTGCAGCGGCTGCTGGACGCCAAGAACCGAGGTCGCGATATGCCGCCGCCGGTACTGATCGGTGAGCCTGCACTGATCCGGACGCTTGCAGTCGCCGTGCCCGAGACAGCCAATGCCCTTGTCGACAAACACTGGCCCGGCGCGCTAACAGTGATCTGCCGGATCCAGCCCAGCCTCCGAATGGATCTTGGTGACACTGAGGGGACCATCGCACTTCGAGTGCCGGACCACGAGCTGGCACGCGACATCTTGCGGCGGACTGGTCCGATGGCGGTGAGCAGCGCCAATATCAGCGGTCAGCCCGCGGCCTTGAGCTGTAATGAGGCG